>Ga0160420_100228_pt1 | contig 30932 bp, 32 predicted proteins | sample CelAP2metagpilot_FD_108197 | JGI IMG/M metagenome (GOLD analysis project Ga0160420, IMG submission 108197) | Phycosphere-associated microbial communities from algal ponds in Kailua-Kona, Hawaii, USA - Cellana AP2-5-5 metagenome pilot | ecosystem: Engineered > Artificial ecosystem > Aquaculture >... | reverse complement strand
TTTTCCTCCTCCTCCTCCTCCTCCTCCTCCTCCTCCTCCTCCTCCTGTTCTTCCTCCCCCTGCTGCTCGTGTTCCTCCTCCTCCTCTTCCTCTTCCTCCCCGTCTTCCACCTTTGGCGGTGGAATAGTCAACATGAGCTTCACATCACATCCTCCTCCGTCACTTCTTCCCCCTCCCCAAAACCCATCACCCCCCCCTTGTCCCTCTCCCCCTCCCGTCATCCCTCCGTCGCCCCCCCCATGGTCCTCCAGCCACTCAGTCTCACTGTCTTCCTCCTCCATCGATATCTGAAAGTCCGCCGGGCATTTACTGATAGATTCAGCAGCTGCTGACGCTGCTGCTGCTGCTGCGGGGGACTGGCCAGGCATGGGGGAGGGAGGGCGGGAAGTGGCGCGAAAGAGGGCTTGGTTGAGGGTACGACGAAACAGGTCCACGTATGGGCCCTCCTGATTTTCGAGGAAAGCTTGAAAGGATTGCGACTCCACGAGCCGGGAGAGGAAGGGATGTTCCTCTGCAGAAGGCACGTATTCATTCAAAAACCTAGCTCGATTGAATATGGGAGAAGCGGGGTCGATATAAAACACACAATCATGATACCCGGACAACAGGTACGCCAAACACCGCACAAACAACATCCGCAATTTTTCTTCCGCTGCGGAGGAGATGGAGGAAGGGAGGGAGGACGAGAAGGAGGAAGGTGAGAGACGTGCCGAAGCGCCGTCGAGACGGGTGAGGGAGGGATGGACGGTGCTCCGTAATCGGTGAAGGAGGGGGTCCAGGACGGAGGGAGGGAAGGAGGGCGGGTGGTAGGGGCGAGGGGGAAGGCGGACGGCACCTGAGTCACAATTAACCAAGACGACATCTTTGAGGGACTCCCAGGGTACGTCGACGAGCCAGTCAGTGTGAATTCCTAGGATGTAGTTGGTGGGTGTCTCGACCACCACGAGAAGCTCGCGAGGGAGGGGAACGAGGTAGGGGTGTTGCCATTGGAGTGGGTACATGAGTGCGAGCAGTGACTCTGCCATGACGGGGAGGAGAGCCATGTCCTGGCTGTGGAAAAGGAGCTTGCTTTCGGTCAAGGCAGCGGCGACCAGGGCGAGGACGTTGCGGGCGGAGAAGGTTTGGAGGAACGGGGACAGGGGGAAGCAGAGGGAGGGGAGCGTACCTGGTCCGGCCAATCGGCAGGTGATTAATCGGCCGAGGAAATCGAATTGGACGCCTAGAGCCCCAGGGATGGGGAGAGGGACTTCAAGGGTGAGCTGTACGATATGCATGCGGAGGAGGGAGGAGAGGTGGGCGCCAGGGGAGGAGGAAAGAGGGGGGGAGGGGACGGAGGGGGAAGACAGGAGGGAGTCTTGGAGGAGGGCATCGTAGGTGGGGGGGAGTAGAAGGTCGAGGTTGTCGTAGGCGTGGACAAGCCAGGTCAGGAGCGGTTGGACCACGGGCACCCGTGTCAACAGACATAGGCACACGGGCGCCCACACGGTAGTGGGCTGCTTGCTCTTACTGCTGCTTCTTCTGCTGTTGCTGTTGCTGTTGCTGCTGTTGCTGTTGCGGTTGCTGCAACTAGTGGTGGTCTTGTTATTGCTGCTGCTGCTGCTCTTTGCGGTGTTGTTATCGATTCCAAGCAATCCCACGGAGGGCGACAAAACCCCTTGGGAAACCTCATCCCAACGTCGATGGAAGTGTAGACAGACCCCATAGGACGACACACCCGAATGCTTTATCACGAAGGTATAAGCAAGCGGTGCTGGCTTAGGAGGATTCGATCCATAAGCTAAGGCCATGCCTGCGGGAAAACAGAAGAATTGGGGGCTTTCGGGAAGGGGCTGCTCGGGTTTGTCCTGGAGAGGGTGCCGGAGGAGGATGGCACCGTTGGTGAGGGAGGGGAGGTTGGTGCTGGGATCAATGCGGGGACCCATGATGCAGAAATAGTCCACTAGGCCCGTGGGAAGCTCTTCTTGAGCGAGTTCGGACATGTTGCATGGGGTGGGGATGGGGGCGTGTATGGGAGAAGTAGGCAGTGGTCCCTCCATGCCGCCTCCAAGGAGGACAGGCGCGGCGACGGGAGGCAGGGGCTGTTGGGTGCTTTCGAGGGATTGAGTCATGTCGAGGTTGGCAAGTGTTGTTGTGAGACCGAGAGAGGTGGGTGTCATGGGGACTCCGCCTGGTCCGCTGCCACCGTTGTGGCTCATTTCCGACACTCCATGCCGGTGTGCTGTACTTCCTCCTCCTCCTCCTCCTGCTCCCCCTGCGGCTAGGCTTTCGTCTCGCACCTGGTAGAACAACCGCAGCTTGATAGCAGCCTTGCTGGTTTTACTTCCCCCTAACCCTCCTCCTCCGCTACTGGAAGTCAGCTGATACCACTGCTCAATTGGGTGGGCCTCGGGTAACCTCCCGACAGGAATTTGGACCTCACCGACAACGGAGCACGAAGTACCACACCCATCATTTCCCGAGGATTGTCGATGCATGAAGCACGTCACCACCACCTGCTGACTGGCCTTGACGCCCTCAAACACAAAGTCCTCGTGCCATGTCACCATCCCACCACCACTGCTGCTGCTGCCGCTGCTGCTGTTGCTTCCTTCGTTACCTAAAGAAAGGACCCCTGGCATAGTTCGTCGGGTCGGGTCTTCGCCTGCCCGGATGGTCACAAAGGGCCAGGCATATTCCCTACGCGATGATTCCGAATTGGAATCGGTCATTCCTGCGAAGAAGCTGCGTTGTTTTCGCTCCTTGCGTCGTTCCACAAGATCGGCTGCTTCGATTACGCGCAGCTCCAAGGTTCCATTTGCGGCGTTGCCGCTGTTGCGGCTATGAGGGCCGCAAGAGCTTGGACCATCTTTCTCTGTGGCATTATCGTAGAATGAGGACTCGCGCATGTTGCCACTCACTGTGGGTTTTGGTAAATGGTTATGGAAAGGTTGTGAGGAGGCGTGAGAGAGGGAGAGCAAGAGCGTGGGTGGAGGAGGGGGAAGGGCAGTCGGGCTTAAAAGACGTACGTGACATAGTGCTTCGTCTCCTACTGTTGCTCCTGCGGCTGGTTTAATTTGTGCAGAGAGACGGCTTAGAGGGGACGCATGAGGTTGGGATGGAGTGGTCGATTGTCTGTCGAGGGGGCGTAAGTGCTGATGGGACCAGCGGTCTTGCCCGGTGACTCCGGCGACCCCGCTGAGCCAACAACGTGCCTATTTGCGATGTCCTCGCGCTGTGCTGTCTACCCGTGGTCGAATATGGTGGGGCGTTGGTGTATATGAGCGTGTGAAAGAGATGCAGGCGGGAATGTAGAGTGGAGGCGTTGCTTGTTAGCGATGACGAGCTCCTTGTGACAAATGATGGAGCAAAAGTCTCCTGCATTAGTGCATGCATCACCTCCACATGTATTTCAACGAACACATTGTACATGAGACAGGTCTACAAGAAGGCCGTCGTTGTTGGGCTGCGATAGGTTGGTTTGCGACTAGGGCAGACGAAGCGAGAGACAGGACGATGACGATGCTAGCTGTTGCTTGGCCGAAGAGGGAAGGAAGAGCACTTCTTGCGACTTCTGGTGCGCTCGCACTCCGCCCTGGACATCCAAAGACCGCTACCTGGCAGGCATACATTCACTTACCCTGTTAGTGCATTGTTTCATGGTGAAATGAACCGTTCTTTACCACACAACTTCCTGCTGCGGAAGAGGCCTTGATGCCGGGCCATGAGATCGTCATCGCAAGTGCTGCATAAAGCACTCAAGCTTACCTTTCCCCTTCCAACCTACATGCATACATCAACACAGTCAAGCTTCTCATAGGAGCTATGGCATCCACCAGCGACTTGGACGAGCAGATTGAGAGGCTTAGGTAAGAAGAGTGTAGGTAGGGTAGTGCCAGGAGGGGATGAGGAGGCGGAGGGGAATAAGGAAGGAGTGGCAGAGTGTGTGTGTTTTTTAAATGGATGAAGCGCAGTCCTTTCGTTGCACTCACAAACTTACATTCATAATAGGCGATGCGAATACTTAAAGGAGCAAGAAGTAAAGGTGTTGTGCCAGAAGGCCCGGGAAATTCTAGTGGACGAGTCGAACGTCCAGAAGGTCGATGCTCCCGTCACAATATGCGGGGATATCCACGGGCAATTTTATGATTTGATGGAGGTACGTTCATGAAATGGCAAAGGGGCTATGACAGCAGAGAAGGAGAGACGAGCGATGGACGTGGGAGGTGCCATGACTGTACGACCTCTTCGCCCGTGGCTGGGAATGGAGAGGCCTTTTTAACTTAACCACCTCCTTCCTTCTTCCCTCCCTGCCTTCCACCCTCACTCCACCCACAGCTATTCAGGGTGGGTGGCGACTGCCCCGAGCGCAACTACCTTTTCCTCGGGGATTTTGTGGACCGCGGTTACTACTCTGTCGAAACGTTTCTACTCTTGCTCGCTCTGAAGGTGCGATACCCTCAAAGAATCACGCTGATACGAGGCAACCATGAGAGCAGGCAGATCACGCAGGTAGGGAGGGAGGGAAAGAAGGACGGGGAAAGGAAAGAGGGCACTGGAGGGATAGAAAGGCTGGTAAACGTGGGCGGGAGGGAGGGATGTACACGCTCCCTTCTCATCTCTGTTGGGCAGCCACTGAGAAACTGTCGAGCAGACACTCAGCCCTCCCTCCTTCCCTCCCCTCCTCCCTCCCCTTCTAGGTCTATGGGTTCTACGATGAGTGCTTACGAAAGTACGGCAGCGTTAATGTCTGGCGCTACTGCACCGAAATCTTCGATTACTTGAGCTTGTCGGCCATTATAGACGATAACATCTTTTGCGTCCATGGTGGCTTGAGCCCATCGATCAACACCATTGACCAGGTCGGCCGCTTCCTCCATCCCTCCCTTCCTCCCTCTTGCCTCCCTCCCTCTCACTACTCTACTTGCCTCAGTCATGCTTGACCCTGTGTAGGTAGACATATCCACCTGTCCCTCCCTCCCTCCCTCCCTCCTCGTAGATCCGCGTGATAGACCGCAAGCAAGAGGTGCCTCACGAGGGCGCCATGTGCGACCTTATGTGGTCCGATCCCGAGGAGATCGATGGGTGGGGCCTAAGCCCACGCGGGGCCGGGTATCAATTCGGAGGGGACGTGGTTGAGAAGTTTAATCAGATGAATGGCCTGCGCTTGATTGCACGCGCGCATCAGCTGGTAGGGATGTCGGGGGAGGGACGGAGGGAGGGACGGAGGGAGGGACGGAGGGAGGGACTGAGGGAGGGACGGGGGGGCGCCAGGCTTTGATTTTCCTAAAGAATTTGATGTTTCCTTGCCCTCAACACTCGCACCGTCTCCTTCCTCCCTCCCTCCCTCCCTCCCTCTTTCCCCCACCCGCTCACGCACCTCTGTCCAGGTCATGGAAGGGCACAAGGAAATGTTCAACAACCAACTTGTCACCATTTGGTCCGCGCCCAATTACTGCTATCGGTGTGGGAACGTCGCAGCGATTTTGGAGTTCGATGAGAGGTGCGTCCAGTCCTTTAAGATCTTTGAGGCAGCGCCTCAGGAGGTCCGAGGGGTGCCACAGAAGAACCCAGCACCGGATTACTTTTTGTAAAAACAAATGATCCAGGTCATGGGGAAGGAAGGAAGGAGGGAGGGAGGGGTAAAAGGGTTGGAGGGGAGGAAGGAAGTGGAGAGGTTATTGAAACGAGCGGCAGTTTGGTAAGGGGATTGAGTGAAGGTGGATTGGGGGCTAATTTTGTAAATTTGATCGTCTAAATTTGTCCGTTTGTATGGGACGTGCTCGTTGAGTGAGGGAGGGCAGGGTGTGAAAGACGGTGGATTTCAATGAAGTCGAAATCAACAAACCAAATAACTGCGCGTACAGCGCAGCGCAGTCTAAGATGAGAAAAAAAGAGAAGAAGATAAAAAGCTAAAACAAAGCAAATTGCACATGGTATGAGAAACAACGAAATGCACCGCTTGGTATCAAGGGGGGAGGTTGCTTCGGGTTGAGTTGTGGAGACAGGGTGGTGAGTGATTAAAAGTTGTTCGTGTCTGTGCACACGTGTGTCTCTCCCACCTTACGTGATTGCCAAAACAAAGATGCAGTATGATGGCATGGGCACGTAAAGCGAAGTGACATCGGTGCCTCAGACAAACAGCGAGGATTTATCGCGCTTCTAAAAAAACGTGGCCATGCAAGCGCAACCGACAAGGCGTTCCTCCCTTCATCCGTCCTTCCGTCCTCCAAGGACGTACTCCATCACCCCTTGACCGCACCCCATGCATCCTCAAACAGGCGCTATGAAGAAAATCTTGCGCATCCCGGAGTCGCCCATCTCGGACGACACCCTGGTGAAGAATGGAGGCAAGAAGACCGAGCTCTCCACGCCGGTCACCGCTCCTACGTCGGACCGCACGCGCATCTACAGTGATGGCTATTCGACCCCCAAGTCCTACACATTGGAAGTCGATCCAAAATTTTACAAGCGAGTATGTGATGCTGACGATGTGTGGACACGCACACAGGGGGCCTTTGCTCTCCTCATGCTCTGGGGCGTTTGGCTTGCCGGGTCCTTTTCTGTGTTTTGGTGGCCCTATTTAGTAATGAAGGGGTACTACACTGCAGCCCTTGTCATGGCAGTGATCATGGCATATCCGTATGTTGTCAAGGTCAAGCAAAGCCCGGCATTTATTCGGTTCATCTTGAGCGGCGCGGGTTGGTTTAAGGGCGGGACTTGTTTGTATTTGGAGGAGTCGATGAAGCAGATCGACACCAGCGAGGTACGTCACGCCAAGCGCGATTAAAGTGGATATGGTGACGCTTGTATGTTGCAGTTGAGACTTTCACGTGCCTCCATTTCTGTGCTGGCGCTTTCCTTTCGTGGTATTCCCTCCTACCCTCTTCCTCATCAACCAACCCCGTGCTTACTCGTCCTCATCCTCCACTCATTCCCAACCTACGATTAGTCTGTCCTCCTCTGCCAGCATCCGCACGGTCTCTTCACCTACGGCTTCATTCAGAACGGGTCCGCCGCCCGCATCGATGCCCGCAAACCCGAGGTTTATGTGCCTGCCGCATTTCGTCACATGAAACCCAACGCCAAGGCCTTCGTGGAGCCCTTGCTTTTCAAAATCCCGCTCATCCGTCACTTCATTACCGCCTTCGGCAATGCCGCTCCGGCGACAAAGAAAGAAATGCACCGGCTCATGTCCACCAAAATTCCCCTGGGGCTTCTACCCGGTGGGTCGGAAGAGATCATACTAAGCCACCACGGCCATGAGCGGGCCTACATACTTAAACGGAAAGGCTTCCTCAAGTACGCATTACAACATGGCTACACGATTTGCATTGGATACACGTTCGGGGAGTCCGACTCGTACCGCACCTTGGACTGGGGCGTGAAGTTTCGTATGTGGTATCTGAAAACCTTCCGTGTTCCACTTTTCGCGTGCTGGGGGATTTGGTGGTGTCCCCTCTTGCCGCGGGGGCAGGTGGCGCTTGAGACAGTCGTTGGGAACCCGTTTCGGTTGCCCAAGATCTCAGATCCGAGCCAGGAGGATATTGACAAGTGGCATGCGGTGTATGTGCAAAAACTTGTGGATCTGTTTGATCGGAACAAAGCCAAGTTCGGGTATGGGGACAGGGAGCTGGAGCTTTATTAGTTCTTTTCTGTGTAGCTATCCTACAAAGCTTGAGTTTTGTAAGGCAGGGAAAGAGGGAGGGTGGGAGGGAGGGGCGGAGAGGATGTTTTGAATAATAAACAATTAAATGATTGAGTAGTCAACTTTTACTAAATTTTCATCTATATATTTACATATTTAAAGCACCGAGCCGATATGACTAAAGAGCCGATGGATGGAGGGAGAAAGTGCATATGTGGATAAAAAAAAACTCCAGTATCTGAAGCAACTGCCACACCTGCAGCAGTACAGCTTAGCACCTTGCTAACTAATGTGCGGCAGGCGCGAGAGGCCTAATCAAAGAAAATGGGGTATCGTATCGATAGAGGGAAGGAATAAAAAGGAAAAGACGATTATTGCGTACTTGTGATTGTCTTAGCTGTGCTCCGCGATACTCGTCATTTCTTTCATTATTGGCCCGCTCCCGTGTTTCGCTGCATTGCTTTATGCAACATTCTTCCACTCCACCCCTCCATATTTTCCCTCCTCCTTCCCCCCTTGCCTTAGAGAATACTCACTTATCACATCCCACCTGCTCCCAGGCGCTGTCGCACTCACATATTTCACAAACCGCATCGCACGCGTCTGCCGTAACACCAAACTCAACGCATTGTGCGCGGCAAACACAGTCAAGACATCTTCTTCCTCCTCCTCTTTGCCTTGTGCCTGCCTCCTGTAGCTCTCAGCAGCCTCCACGCCATCATTTCCCTCCTCCGCCTTGATGTAACACTCAAACCCCCCAACGTCCCCGGAACCCCAAGCAGCTTTCCTTCCCTTCTTCTCATCATCCACAAATGACAAGGTCGCATCCAGGCGATGGTCTTTGGTCATGATTCCGTAGTGGGCGAGCGTGTAGTCCAACCCGGGGCGAAAACGACGGGCCTCGGTATTAACGGTTGAGGGCTCAACGCCGGTCAATCGGGCAAGGTAGAGGGCAAAAACAGCCGATCCAAAAAGCTCATCACGCAACGTCGTCAGAAACAAAGCAACTTCTGCAATAGAAATGTGGCTGTTGTTACTGTCCTTCTCTGCACTGTCCTCTTTCTCCTCCGTCGCAGCAGGTCCAGCCACCAAACGCATGTACCGTTGTTTGTGCGGTGGCCCCACTGGCACCCAAGTCCCCTTGACAAACCCCACACCATGTGCAGGTTTGATGCCGTGTCCCACTCCATCGATCTCGTCTTGCCGTCGAAACAACGTCGCTGCACGTTGAGCCACCTCAGGCAGCAAAAATCCATGCAGTAAGATACTGCCATCTTCTTGAAAACGAGTCAATATTTGCTCCATGGCCCCTGGCTTCAAATACGTCGGATTTACCCACTTGGCGAGCGAGGAGTCGGTCGCAATAGAAAGGGATGGTAGTTGTGGTAGGGTGGAGAAAACCGTGGAGTCGTCGTCTCTTCGAGCCTGCGGTTGATTCAATGAGGCAAGGTCTGGGACTCCTGAGGGAGTGGCAGCAGCGTGATACCACCCCGAGACACTCAAACGCATCTTTCCGTCCTTATACACCTCTTCCACAGCGTGGAAACTCTGTCCGGGGAGGACGGCGAAAAAGGCCATGGTGTTGGGCAGGGGCAGGTAACTCTTAACGGGAGCCACGGCGGGGACGCCGAGTTTGCCCGGCTCCGAGGGAGGGTAGATCTCCAATGCGCCTCCATCCATCTCTTCCCAGGTCTCCTCCGGGTCGGTCAGGTATATGATGTAAGCAATACAGCGTGTGCCAATCACGTCATCATGGCAAAGCAAGTGACAGCCTTGAGCGTACAAATTGGAGGAGCAGTCCGTGCGGTCCGTCAAGGGTTGACAGCCCGTAATCTTCCTTACGAATGCCCGGAACGTCTGTGAGTAGATGGCTTGGCGCAAGGCTAATAAATTTGACAATCGACCAGTAATGTCCGGATCGTTGGTGTCCAAATTGGCCAGGTCTCCTGTCTGGTAGAGCTTGTAGAGGTCCGTCTCCTTGAACGTAGCCGAGAGCGAGCCCACCATTTCCTCCCGGAGATCTCGGAAAAAAGAAGGGTCCAGGACGTCTTGCACGACGCAGTGGGGATAGCCCAAGGCTTGTAGATACGCCTGGCGCAACGCCGTGACATGGGTGGGGTCCAGCAAGGTCTCGCGGAGCGCTGTTTTTGAGGTCGGTGTAGTGGTGGTATTTGTAATGGTGTCGGGCGCAGCCTCGACGCGCGCGCGCTTGCGGCTTGGAGAGTCGGGGGGCGGCACTGCAGATTCATCGGCGGGAGTATCTTGAGGGCCTTCAGAAGGCGTTGTCATGACTTTTTGTCAGTGGCTACGGGATGTAGCTTGCTGTGAAATGTCGACCGTGGAGGAGGAGTTCAGGAAGGAGGATGACAGAAGTGTTGATTTTGCAGCGGCTTTTGAGACAGAATTAGTCCCACCATCTCTGATGACATCTGACATGATTTTATCCGTCGAGAGATTATTTGGCTACATGCATGCAAGCGTATATGTGGATTTGTGGCTTCGGTTTTGGCTGTCATATGGCCTCACTGGCACAGCGCACCCAGTAGGTAGGGAGGTTGGTCGCGCTCTTTTCGACCTTTCCTCCAATCTGGCAGCCCTCCCGTCACATCACTAGGCCCTAATCTAAAGCAGCCAACATGCGGAGTATTATCAGACGTAAGCACTTGTCCACGTGTAGCGGAGACGAGATCTACCGTGACTAAAAAGGCGTTGCCTGGGATCCAAATTATTTCCAAGCCTCAATCATGCCCCAGCCAGTCCGGTTCTTTCGGGTTTTTGCCTTGCTACTCAACAAGACTGACTCACTTCGCACCCCTGCTTACATACTCATAGGCTGCCTTACTTGCAAGGACCATAAAGTGACGCGTGCGAACGCTGAGGCTAGTTTAAGAAATTGAAAACGACCGCCCTCGAAGGGAGAACCCCCTTACCCCCCGCGAAAACCCCTTCGGAAAAGTCGGCACCGCCGACACCGCTACACGATACCCAAGCTGAGCATCATACCAAAGAAAGATGGCTCCCGCTGTCGATAATCCCTCAATCTCTGCTGCGGCGGCAGAACTCCTGTGCATGATGGACTGGGCAGCCCACTTCCGCGACCACAGCACTCTCCAAGCCCTTGCTAGAACATCGAACGACGCAGGTCTAAGCATTCCATCCAATTCTGTGCTGTTTAAAAGACTGCTGCTGGCAGGATTAGACGAAGCCTCAGGGATTGCAAAGGTCGAGGAGGACTTCGAATCGGTGCTCTCGATACTCACGGAGGCCGAGGGCTGGCTCCTTCGCGGCGTTCCGGGCCACGATTTGTTCGACCTCAAGCTCAAGATTCGACGCCAACTCGTGCTCTCCCCTCTACGCAACTCCTTGCCCGACGACTTGGACTCGGTTTCCATGCGGTCATTGGCGACTCTGAACAATGAGCGGTATTGGTATCTGCTGGATAAGATATTTCCTTTGGAGACGTCGCGTCGGGCTTCTCTTTCGGGTAGCGATGCCGCTGGCTGGGTCAGCCCCGGTGCGCGTCACGAGGGGGAATATCGCAAGGTTGTAGAAATAAAGGAGCGGAAGCAGTTGTTGGACGTGATGAGGGGGGATGGGAGTCCGCTAGACGGAGACAACATGGATATGAACAAGGTGTTGTACCTGCTCAAGACTTACTCGAAGGAGGGATTTCTTGCGGAGGTAGGGCAGTTTACGCGACAGGTTGAATCAAAGCTCTTGCCGGATCCTGAACCTTTCAAAGAAGGAGGTGAGGTTTGGAATGGTGGAGGAGGGAGGAGAGGAAGAGAGGTGGCGTCGTTGTTGGGGAGAGACCCACGGACTGTCCTGTCAGCTGCTGGTCGGGCCCGAGAGCGGTTGCAGAATTGGAGTCGGGCGAGTGGATTGGTGAGCACAGAGGTAGAGAGGGAAGCGACAGAGAGTAAGATACGCAAGCATGTGCATGAATTGCGAAATTCTGCTACAGCAGGGGGCGTATCGGGAGGGAGGGGATCGGGTAGACGACGTGCAGAGCAAGAGCAGGAGGGAGAGGAAGAGGGAGAGGAGCAAGAAGAGAGTGAGACAGACGCCCAGCGCTTGGCTACCAATCTACGCTCAAGCACCAGAATGCTGCAAAACGGTCTTCGGGAGCGAGGCCTGTTGAATGTGCGGGGCATTGTGGGAGGTGGGGGGTGGGGCGGGGGAGGAGGAACGGCAGGAGGAGTAGGAGGGAGAACGACAAACAAGAAGAAGCGTCTGAATGACCCGACGCGAAAGGGGCGCTTGATCACGTTTGAGGACAGTCAGTATGCGGGATCAGAGAGCAGCACTGGCGGGGAGGAAGAGGAGGAAAATGTGTCTGTGTCGGAATCTCGGCGACAGGCAGCGGCCCGGCAACGGCGCACGCAGAAAGCAGCAGCAGCAGCAGCAGCCGCTGCTCGTTTGGCGGACCGCCGCAAAAAGAGTCAGAGGGGCAAGCCGGCTGCTCTACCCCCTATGTCGGGCGAGCGGTGCCGGGACGTAGGAGAGGAAGCAGAGGAGGAAGAGATGGCGGGAGAAAGAGACGAGGAGCAGGAGGAGATTCGTAGCACAACTGAGAGTAGCAGCAGCAGCAGTGGCAGTGAGGAAGAGGACGAAGAGCGGGAGCGTATCAGAGCACTAAAGCGGGGTGGAGGCAGGCGGGTCCTGGCAGCAAAAAGGAAAGCTCGCTTGCAGATCGAGGCCTCCGGGCGCAGCAAGCGTCGGCAGCCCAAGACGCACCGCTCGTTTTGGTCGTCGGACGAGGTAGCCGATTTGAAGCAGGCAGTGTTGCATGACGGGATGAAAGGGCGATGGGCGGATATTCTAAACAGTCCCAAGTACCTTCATTTGGACTTTAAGCTACGGACGAGTGTGGATCTGAAGGATAAATGGCGGGGTTTGGAGCGCAAGGCGGCGGCCAAGGGAGTGACGGTGGAGGAGGTGAATTAAGCGTAAAAGGGAAGAAGGGCCATATGGTTTGAAAACTTGATCAAAGACAGGAAAGTTTATGGGAAAAGAATACAATGAGATAAAAGTGGATTTATGAAAAGTCGAAGGGGCATAGATAAGAGCATACCGGAAGATTGTATTGAACCGTGGAAGCATCGCTGAGGGGTCCGAATGGGGTCTGGGGCATTGGTTATTACAGCTGTTGTTCATCTGTCCCCATTTGCATTCGGGGGCGAGATGTAGCCCATTTCCACTGACATTTTCTGACATATGTCGTCCGCAAGGGCGGGAAACATGCGGGGGGCTCGAGGGTCCGTGGAGCTCCTGGGGCAAGTTAGTTGTTAAAGATTGATGTGGATAATTCTTGGTCTGTCTTTCTGGGGACTGTACTTGAGCAACCATTTAAATAAGACGCGCGCGCATGCCAATTGAAGAGAAATCTCTCTCCTCTCTTTCCCTTTTGTTTGCCTCCCCTTGTCCTCCCGTCATTGATATGTTTTTATGGGTAGGAGCAAAAGACTACAAAACAGAACGCGCTGTAGCCTTTGATTGGCTGTTGATCGAAGACAGGCTCTCCATAAGGTGATCTTATCCCGACATGTTGTCGTTTGTTTTCTGTTCTCTTACTCGATGCAAGATCGAAGTCTTCGTCTTAAGCTCATTTACCTGTTTCCCAGAGTTTCCTCCTACTGGCTGCTGTCTCTTATCATATCAAGTCTTTTGTAAAGTTGGATATACATGCACGTGTCATCATTCACTGGCTGTTAGAAGACAATTAACGACGAGCAAACCTCTGCTTTTTACATATTTGTGTGTATATACATACTCTCATCTTCTGACCTCCTGTACACTTCCTTTGTTCGTTTTCTTTTTCCAAATTCGTGCCATTCATTGCTTGCTGCGATTCTACAGGTCTTATCTTATCTTCCATGAAAAGCAAACACCCAGACAAAAACTCGTGGTACGCGATCTTTACTTGAACGAGGACATGCCCATACCACGTTGCTCCTCGTCTACGATGCCGGCTTGTTGCCGCTGGCCATACTGCTGCTGCTGTTGACCATACTGCGGTAATTGCTGCTGCTGGGCGTATGATTGCTCTTGGTCATAAGGCACTTGACGGGCCTTGAGTTGCTCTGCCGTTGGCGCCGTGGAATAGAAGTGCTTGAAAAAGCTTTCATAAATCAGAGGGCCAGCGACGGCGGCAACCAAGGGCCCCACCCACCAAATCCAGTGCTTTGTCCACCGGTTGGCAATAATTGCGACGCCCAGACTGCGTGCGGGGTTGATTGAGCACCATGTGAAGGGGACGAGGAACAAGTGTGCGGCTGTGACCGCGAGCCCAACCATCAAAGGCGCCAAGACGTTCACGTGGTCCGACTCGTACCGGCGGCGGCGATCGTAGGCGACTAGGAAAGCAAATACGACAAGTAGAGTCCCCATAATCTCGCCCATAAACCCAGCGCGCCAGCCAACATTCAAACGATTCGTACCGCCTTGAATGGCTCGGAAGCTGCCAGGATCCATTGCGCGGGCCATGGCTGCACCAGCAATGGCTCCCACGATCTGGGCTCCGACATAGAACAAAGCGCGTGCGGAGGAGATACGGCAGTTGAACATGGTCGCGACTGTCACAGCAGGATTCATGTGCCCACCGGAGACGCTGTGAAAGATCCAATTCAGCACGCCGTAAGCGAATCCGGCTGACAAAGAAACACGCAGAATACCCGTCTCGGTCATGTCAGCGCCCTGCAAGCTGATCCAAGTCTATAGCATGCGTATGGGGTAGTATAGCAGGGAAAAATAAGGTGCGCTGGATCACTTACATCGTTCGGCCTGATTCGGCCTGAATAAGTCGGCCAGAATAAGTCGAGATAAAGCCGAAGTCATTGCGCTTCACGTATAACATGACGAAAACTCCCCCCTCTCCCCTACAGCCCGATCAACACGCCCAACAAGCCTCCACTATAAGCCCGCTTACGTACCGAAACAAGAAAGTAGGTAAAGGCGGCGGTAGCAAACCCCTCTGCTAGGATGGCGCGCCAAAAGAGAGCATCCCTACAATCCAGGTCGTTTTTGGCGGGCGATGAGAATTGCATCCAAATTAAATATCAGTGACGAGAAAATATTTGAAATCTTACATTCCTGCCATCATAGGCATGTAATGCCCTCCCTCCCTGCCATAAAGCCGCATGTATCGCCCCCTAAATAATCTTCAGTCGCCGCCCTTTCAAACCTACCCCCACTCGGAATTGTCGTAGGTGAGTCCCAGCTTCCAGTCATGCCAAAAGTCGGACCAGCTGCTTGGGTACTTTTCGCGGCCGCTGCCCGCTGGGACACCTGTCGCCCGCTTTGGGTTAAGTGTAAAGTATAGAAGAAAGAGTACATGGGTGAGCGGCTTGACGTATCCCAAATCGCATCCTCAACTTAACTACGCACCTCTCGCCCTTCGTAGCCGTGGCCGCTGCCCAGAGTTCCAGAACCAGCCCCTGCACCGCCGTAGCCCGCTCCATAGCCGCCCCCTTCCTTGCTTTCCCAACCCTCCTCCGCCATACCCAGGCGCGGAAGCGTCCCACCCCGTTCTCCTTCCATGCCCGTCGCTGCCTTGACACGCTCCATCTCGTTTGAATGGGTGGTGCTTGTTCGCTTGTTGGTCGCTTAGTTGCCTTGCTTTATGGCTATATGTGGATAGCTCGGCTGGAAAATTAAAAAAATTAAGAACAGACTATGGTCAGTGATCTTTTTGCCTGTTGCTGCTGGTTACGGTGTTTTACAACGAGATATACAAGCCTTGCCTTCCTCGGAAAGGAAGCAGGCACGTACGGCATCCTTCAGCAGAGACTCTTTCAAAGAGGGCTGACAATCAGCCAAGCGACTCTCTGCCACTATACCACCATCAAGTTCTGCTCCCTCAAAGCTCATTCCTAATCTTGTAGGAAGAAATTTCTGTGTCATGGAAAAACGCGTTAAAACGCACCTGTCGCTGCACCATTTCCTGCAAACCCTGTTCAGTTTGTGGAAGTCAAGGCGTTTCTCGAAATTTGTTAACCGGCATGAGGGGCGTATTTCGGGCGTAGTTCTACGCGCTCATGCCGGTTATATTTCTCCGAATGGATCATGCAGACAATCACAAAAATCACGCTCAATCAACTCACTATGATGTCTTGCGTGTTTTGTAGATCTTGGCTTGGCTCGGAGCGCATGGACCGGAGGAGGTTGATCTGTTCGCCCCCGTGCTTTGTGGGACAGACACAGCGATAACAGCAAGCGACCACCAAATCAATTTCATGCATAAGCAAAAGGGATGCGCATAATACTTTAATTTACTTTTTTGGCATATTCGAAGTCTCCTATCCTCCCTGCTATGGACCCAACTACTCAGGAGGAGCCTCCGTGGTAAGCCTTACCATGTCTATCCTTGGAGGGTTCCCTGGTTTAAAGAGAAGGTAGGTATGACCAATCACTTGCACCAACTCCGCGCTGACGGCCTCTGCCATAGCCTCCCCGACAGCTTTTGCCTCTTTCTTTTTAGCAGCGAAGAGCACGCGGATATTTACCTACAGGCGGAGGAGCGATAGACAAAAAACAGAAAATGTGAAATGAGAGACGCTTACACGACGCCACTGACGTCTGCACGCGCAATATCTAAGTAGGACTACCATGATATTTTTATTTGCTCCCTCAGCCTAGTTCGGAGAGGTTCCCCTTGCCTCCCTTTCCCATCCAATCAATCGCACTTACCAGCTCGTGGGCCCGTAATGCGGTCTCGACCTCGATGCGAAACCGATCGGATGGCGGAGTTTCAGACTGCTGCATGGTGAAAAGGGATTTGTCCGCCTTTTTGCGCCCTGTGTTATGGATAGCGCACGAATAATGTGAGACAGTGAGAGGGGCAAGGCGAGAGGGGATAGGCGGGTGAGTGCACGATCTGCAGGCTCGGTACTTCCGCAAGGATCGAGCAGACAGATGAGAACACGGCCGATTCATTTATGGATGAAAGCATTCCAGAGATAGGACATGCGCTTAAGAGGAATTAAAACAAAAGGGTACGTTAGTCATTCTAAACGAGCGAGTAGAGAAATAAGCAAGCATACAGAGAAGAAATTCTGGTAGTAGTAGCATCCATAAACAATGCGTACCTGCCAGTGACCGCAGGGCGCGCCGATGTTTGCCCTTGAAAGTCGAGGAAAATATAGCAACCGAGGAGGAAGAGACCGCACTGCCGCGGCTGCTGGTACTACCGTAGCCGTCATTCTTATCGTCATCTTCCTCATCGTCCCCGGTCGGGGCAGCCAAGAGTCGAGAGGTAGTCAAGATTGAACCAAATCGCGCGATCCCTAAATTTGTAAACATAACAAGCATCTGAGTAAGTGGCTTACCTCACGATAAACTCGATCTTTGCGCTATCACACATGCCACCCACCCATGCACACATACCTGATGACGCCACCTGCATGAAGCCTCCTCGTCTTGACCGGGACACAGCCGCAGCTGGCGCGGCGGGTCCCGCGAAGGCCACCAAGCTGGCCAATTGAAGCATGAAGCAGAGAAATAGCATTAGGAGCCTCCCGCTGGACTTCACCATGTAGTCGCTGGAAGGGGAACCAACGGAACTCGACGGGAGCCTGGGGCATGGGGGAAGGCAGGTTGAGGTGGGGAGGTTTGGTCGTGTTTGCGGGGGTCGTGTCCTGGTTGCTTCGTCCAGTCCAGCTGCTACATCAAATAGGGCTTATATATCGAGATAGGGCTGGCTCTATGTGTGCGGTGCGCAAGCTTCGCATCATACGAAGAGGTGTGAGTGTGCCTTGCGACGCATTGCGCGAACGAGAGGGGGGCATCATAACATAGCGGAAGCAGCCAACTTCAGGGCGACTTGACGATGATGATGATGCTATGACGATCGGAAGCTGATTACTCGAACCACCACACGCATAACACACGCTAAATCACCAGCGTAGACTTCTCAAGGCAACCTGGAATGTCAGAGGAGGATATCCCAATAGCCAGCAACCCGTCATCTACCACCAAAGGTGGGCAAGGACAAGACAAAGCAAAGAAAGGACTTCATCATCAGAAAAGCCACGTGAATTCGCAGGCCGCCACTCCCACCTCGCCACCGCACGAAGGACCGGCCGGCGGAAGTGTAGAGCACAAGCGCACATCGACAGGGAAAGCTCCTCCGCGCAAGTCGAGCTCCACCAACAAGTGAGTACGAGTGGGATCGAGAGAAAGAAGGAAAGAAAGGAAGAAGATGCCTCCGATGACGCCGCCTTTTGTCACGCCCCCTTTCGTATGCATGCATGATGGCGCGTGGGATGACTTGCGTCCTCTCATGGTGGTTGTACGATATGAGTGTTTCCATAAAGGAGTGTGGATGGACGAATAGTCCGTGCGAGCCATAACTTCATCATATGCCCTTGTTCCCTCTTACCAGATGACGAATCAAGACATTTATTCATATCTCTAAACCTATGTCTCTCCCCCCATCATTCCTTTCCCTTCCGCCAGGCCCACGCCCTCCAGCGCCGACAACACCGCCGTCAGCGCCTCGACAGAAGTCGTCGGAGACTTGGGCATCTCTTCCCCTTCCATGGAATACTCCCTCCCTACCGTCGGCCCTCCCAAGAAAGCGGGCAAAAGCAAAGCCAAGAATAGTGCCGCCGCTGCCGCCGCTGCTGCTTCTGCTGCCGCTACCGCTGCTCCTGCCGATGCTGACGCGCATCGGCATATGCCCGTGAATGGGACATTTGATGCCCCTCCTGTGGCGTTTCCGGGTAGCCCCTCCATTACTAGTGCTCCTCCTCCCCCTCTTCCCTCCGGCCACCCTTCCGCAGGAGCACCGGCGAAAAAGAGCGGAGGCGGGAGTAAGAAAAACCTGGTGGGGCGCGAGCATATCTGTCAGCACGATTCTCTGTGTAATGAACCCAGGACGACTAAGGACCGAGGGGGGGGAATGCATGTGTTCTGTGCCCGGCATAAGGAGGAGAAGCAAAAGGCCTGGCGAGAAGCGGCGAAACGGTACAGGGAACGGAAACGGTTGGAGGTATCCTGGGAGCAAGGCCAAGGGGAAGCACGACGGGGTGGTGGTGGAGGAGGAGGAGCAGGAGGAGGGGCGTTGCCGCCTGAGTTCTTCCAGAAGGGGGGAGGAGGGAATGGTGAGGGGATAGGAGGCAAGCGAGGAGCAGCCGGGGGGCATGTGAGCCATTATAAACCGCCCACTGCTATTGCTCAACCGCTGCGGGAGCAGTTGCAATTGCAGCAGCAGCAGGAAACAGAGCAGCAGCAGCAGCAGCATCATCATCAAGCGCAGCAGCATCCCCCGTTCGCTTTCCCCCCCCCTCCGATGGCTCTGCCGCCCCCAGTGGTTGCCGGTGGTCCGCCTCCTCCTCAGCCTCTCATCGCCAGCAGCCCTGAAGAACTTAGCAATGACACTCCTTCTTCTGCTGCTGCTGCTCCTGCAGGCGGTGAAGGCGCTGCTGCTCTCACCTCTGGCATTAAGCCTATGCTTCCTCATTCACACTCAGGTGACTCGATCAACGACTCGACCGGCGGTGGCGCTCCGCCCCCCCCCCTTCCCTCCCTTCCTACCCTCGACCGTCCTTCCTCCCCCCGTGGCGATCGGTCGTCTCATTCCACCTCGTCCTCCTCGTCCTCCTCCTCTGCCACCTCAATCACCACTGGTACCACCCCCTCCTCCCTCCCTCCTTACTCTCCCCCAGCGGGCATTTCCCGCGCCATCGCTGCCTGGCCTTTGTTCTGGTGTCAGAAGGAGATGATGCGATTCGTCCCGATGGAAACCCGTCAGTTAATCAAGAAGGATTTCGACAATTTTTCGCAGGGGCGACCTGGCTTTCGCGCCTATGCCGTCCAGCACCGGTTAAGCTATGAGCTGAACGCGGCGCCGAGGAGGTACCGGGGAAAGGCGGGACAAGGGGGTCTGCTGGGAGTGAAGCTTTGGGAGCTGGAGAAGTTTGAGTGGTTTGACAGTCTGTTGAAGTTCTTGGCCAACGAGTGGTGGGATGTGGGGGTGATCATGTGGTGTGAGGAGGTGAGGAGGGAGGAGGGGGGGAGGGAACGGTCGAGGCTGGAGGCGTACTTAAGGGAGGCTGGAGCGACGATAGAGAGACGAAAAGCAGTGCTGCTCAGCCTGATGGGTAGTGTGCACTTGAGGAGCTACGACTGGCAGGAAGGGGTTGAGGAGGGTGAGGAGGAGGGAGGGCAAGGAGGGAGGGAAGGAGGGAAGGGAGGGGGAGGGCCACGATTTGGGCAGATGTGCATGGTGATCAATATCCATGGACAGGGAGAGGTGGTGTTTAGGAAGAGAAAGGAAGGCGGAAAGAAGGAGGAGGTCTTGCGGATGCCGTTGAAGAGTGGTGATGTGTATTGCTATACGGGGGAGTACAGGTACGGGTGTGAAGAGCGGGTGGAGCTAGATCAGGAATTGAGTCCTTACCGATGCTTCATTGCCATTCGATTTTGGTTGCCGGGACGGGAGTGGCTTGCGCGGGTCGTGAGGGACGAGGGGGAGGGAGGGGGATTTCAAGGGTGGAGGAAGCTGGACAAGGCGGACAAGGAGAGGGAGGGGAGGTGGGGAATGGAGCCGGGGATGGTGATGGTCAGTCCCACCTATGCAGGTATGGCGCGGGTTATGGGGGAGGCGGATTCCGGGGCGGCGTGCGGTGTGGCTGGAGGGGGAGGGAACGGAGTTGGAGGGGGAAAGAAGGGAGGGAAGAAGGCGGTGGGAGAAGGGAAGGAGGGAGGAGGGGGAGAGGAGAGGGAATGTGGAGGCGGGGAGGGAGGAGGAGAAAGAGTGAAAGAGGTGGCGGCAGGCGCAGCGGTTTCATCAACGACAGTGCCCGCGGCGTCATCGGTGGCGAGCAAGGAAGAGGGAGGGGAGGGGGAAGGCAAAAAAGAGGTAGAGGAGGAGGAGGAGCGGAAAGAGGCAGAAGAGGCTCAGGGGGCGGGGATGAATGTGGAGGCTCAGGCTGATACGAAGAAGGATGAGGAGGACAAAGTGAAGAAGGAAGAGCACGAGGGGGAGGGAGAAGAGAAGGAGGCACAAGAAGGAATTAAAGAGGAGGCACAGATGGTCAAGGAGGAGGAGGGGAAGGAAGGAGAGGATGACTTGATGCAGGTGTAGACTGAAGACAGAAAAGATAAAAAGAGATCAAGGGAAATGATAGACAGTACAGGAAGTATACGATGGAAGCGCATGGTTCGATGACAGTATTGTTGGGAAGAAGAAAGCAAACGAATGAGAAGGGAAGTACATGGTCATGCGTGAGTTAGTGAGTGTGTGTGTGTGTGTGTGTGTGTGTGTGTGTGTACCTGTGATAAAGTAATACGAGAGAAGGAAATAGGAAGGGGCACCGGCGATACGTATGTACGAGTAAGGTAGTATTTCTACTTCTGTTATCGAATGGAGTTGAAGGGAAGAAGAGGGGGAGATAGAGTGGAAGGGGTGCGTGAAAGAGTCCTATAAAAAGCGAGACATGTGATGTGATCGTTATCATGTGATCAGTAGGGAGGGGAAAAAGGGAGAGAGAGAGTTGTGAATCAGGAGAAAGAAGAGAAGAAGAAGAAGAGGAGGAGGAATAACGAGACACAGAAGGATGAAGTAAACGAAGGAAGACGACTTGCAGAGAAAGGATGAAGAAGACTTGAGAAAGTTGGATGACAGAAACCTATCTAAAGACCAAAAAAACGGTCGCCAAGGCGCCGGTCAGTGAGAAGGCCGAAGGGCGTCAATAATCAGAATGGGGATTCATGGGAGAAAAAATGGCAGGTGGGATGCGTCCGAGGAACGAAAGTGAGTATGAGTCGGCGAAATGAAGATGAAAGACAAAAGAAGAGATGAAAAGTAGAAGGCACATTCATCTATCTGTCTACCAAATTTCGCTTTCCGTAGCTTGTTATGCTCCATCCTTTTCCCCCCCTTGTACACTGTACATCCCAGCACCTCGTTCGTGCCGTCCTCACTATCATTCTCGTTCTCTCGGGATTGTTTGAAACACATGGTAGGTAAAATGCCGGTACACCTGCCCAGGCCGCAAAACCACGCTCTCCGCCGCCCCCTCCGTAGGATCATTTATCGCATTCGGGAAAAACTCTGTCTCAAGACAAACCGCCCCGTGCTGCTCTCCCTTCTCCTCACTTAGCCAATTTGCCGTATATATCTGCAAGCCCGGCTGCGTCCCATACACATGCATCACCCTCCCACTTTCCTTTTCCGTAAGACTAGCCATATACCGAGCCTGATTCCGAATCGACTTCCCTTCCTCCCTCTCCTCCTCCTCCTCCATCATCTCCCCCTGCGCTTCAGCTTGTTTCCTCTTGTCCACGTTTTCCCCTTTCTCCTTCTTGCCTCCCTTCGTTGACGTCACTCTCCGTGACGCCGCGGGGTCATAATCCTCAATCACGTAACAATGATCGAATCCGGGCTTGCCCCCTCCATCAATCAGAGGAATGCGATTCCCCAGTTGGGATCCTGAGCCATCACGGAGGTCGAAGGGCGTCCCCTCAACGGGCTGTAGCACGCCAGTCGGGATCTGGTTAGGTCCTACTTCCAGGATGTGTGAAGCGTTTACGTGGAGGAAGTGGTCATGGGCCTGTGGGGGAGGGGGGAGGGAAAGGAGGGATGGAGGGAGAGCTTGGTTGAGGAAAGAACAAGAGGGTGGATAGAGCGGGCGAGGAGATACGAGCAGTAGAGACGGCAATAAAATGGCCGACACTTGTACAAGTGAGACCACGCATGCGTGCCCATACGCTTTCAAAAGCCATGCCGTCATTGCGGGCGCGGGTCCGACTGTACCTTCCGGATGTGTTTACCACCTGCATCTTCCCCACCGAGGTTCCAGTACGCGTGGTTACTCAAGTTTATGGGGGTAGCCGCGTCTGTTTCGGCCCGAAAATCCATCTCGAGGACATCCTGGTCGATCAGAATGCTGTAGATTGCCTGATTATGTTGAGAAGGAGGGGAATGGGTATTAGCAATCAAGAAGAATGAAAAAGAGGTCTGACCGAGAAAAACCAGCTGCTACATTTATCCCGACTCCTCCCCTCCTACATAAGCTCTGCATGAGCAAACACTCGCGTACCGCCACACTCAATGAAATGCGCACCACACAACCCGCGCACCTGCACCGTCACGAAGCCAGGATAGCCCTCGTCGCCGTCGGGGCTGTGCAACGTGAAGATGACGCCCACAGCCTTATCATTCTTAAATGTCTTGCCTTCCCACATTCGTTTGTCAAAGCCTTGAATGCCACCATGGAGGCTGTTGGGCCCGTTGTTGGTCGCCAGTGTGTAGTCCTATAATTTAAGAGAAGGAGAGGTTTGTGGTCAAGGGTGGGGGGACAAATGGTTGAGGCCAAATGTGCTAAGAACGACGAGACAAGGTACGAGGCACCGAAATTTCGGAGAGACTTAGGAGCAATACCATGAGTTTTCATCCGTGAGGCTCCATGACCTTTTGCGGTGTAGGAAACGTTTCTCCCGGCCCTCCCCACACACCTTTTTCCCGTTCCTATACAAGCCACGTACCTTGCCGTCCAGCTTAAACATGCCGTTTGCCACCCGATTGGCCACGCGCCCAACCGTTACACCCATGTACATTTCGTTCTTTCCAAATTTATTTGAGAAAAGCGTAACATTGTCTAATTTGCCGTCCCGGTCCGGGGCTCGAACGGAGATGAGTGTCGCGCCGTAGTCCATCATCGAGATGCTGAGAGAGCCGTTCGACACCTCAAAACTATGCACGGCCGTGTCAGGGGGACCAGACATCCCAGCTGAGATCCGTTTAATGGCGTAGGGAGGGGTAGACTGAGACATGATATGCGACGGGCGTTGGGGGTCTGTTGGGGAGTGGGGAGGGGGGGGGAGGAGGTTATTGCGGGGAAGGGAGTTGAATCGAGGACAGGCATAAATGTGTCAGAGCCGCTCAAGGCTCGACATGAATCGAGCGCATACGACCTACGTACCCCGCCCAAAGGTGTGTGTTGCTTTGGACGGAACAGTATGGGCATGCGTCGACATGCGCCATAGAAAGCCCTTCCCGAGAGTACAGTCAAAAGTAACAAGACTAGACAAGACAATAGCCCCCAAAAAGCCGATCCAGACCCTCGCCCCAGAACGGCCCTCCAACTGACAACAAACAAGCGTACGATCTCATTGTCAGTGTCACGCCGGAGGGTGGACTCGCGGACAAGAAAAGCAATGCAGTGCGACGATAGACTGCAGTTGGGTTCGGCGACGACCACTCGCGCGCGAACGGTCACATGTGAGACTCGGGTGAAGCAATGGCCTGCAAGGATCCGGGCTTTACACCATTTACCTCGGCTAATCAATCTCCTCGCACTATAGGCTTGGTAGCATGTCGTCATTGGGGTTTTTAGTGAGCCTCTTGTTGTGTTTAAGGGTGGCGGCTTCCGTATTACCATGCTATTCACAATGACATGGGATGATGGATACTCCACACGCCTCTATCCTCTTAATTTCTGCTTGATAAGGCCATAGACAAGCCGCCCGCCAACCCCTAAGCCGACATGCCGCATAAAGTGTCGCAATTACAGACAACTAGAACAGACGCACGTCCATGAGCGACCTGGCTGGGGCAGATCAATTTCTGTCCCGCGTCCCATCACCCACCATTCCTCTGCCCTCTCCCACCCTTCTGACCTCAACACATAGCAGGCCTATCATGGGCAAAAAGGACAAGAAGGCCGCGGCCTCCAGTGGCGACGATGAAAGTGCCACCGGGTTGCCCTCGACCGAGTTTATGATCAAGCCCGAGACCGCCACACCTAAGCTGGACACATCCACCTGGCCTCTGCTCCTCAAGAACTACGATCAGCTTCACGTCCGGACCGCGCGCTATACGCCCATTCCCATGGGTTCTTCTCCCCTGAAGCGCCCCTTAAAAGAATATCTGCGGTATGGTGTCATCAACTTGGACAAGCCGGCCAACCCATCGTCTCACGAGGTGGTGGCGTGGATCAAGCGGATTCTCCGGGTGGAAAAAACGGGGCACTCGGGCACGCTCGACCCCAAGGTAACAGGCTGCCTAATCGTTTGCATTGACCGGGCCACCCGCCTAGTCAAGGCCCAACAGGGGGCGGGGAAAGAGTACGTGGGCGTGGTTCGTTTGCACGGGGCGATTGAAGGACACGGAAAGTTGATGCGCGCGGTGGAGACGTTGACGGGGGCTTTGTTCCAGCGTCCACCTCTGATTGCCGCCGTCAAGCGTCAGCTGCGCATTCGAACCATCTACGAAAGTAAACTGGTAGAGTATGATGAGAAGAGGCATTTGGGAGTGTTTTGGGTGAGTTGCGAGGCAGGGACGTACATCCGGACGTTGTGTGTGCATTTGGGGTTGTTGGTGGGGACGGGAGGGCACATGCAGGAATTGCGGCGGGTAAGGTCTGGGGTGTTGACTGAGAACGACCACTTGATGACGATGCATGACGTGTTAGACGCACAGTATTCGTATGATACGTATAAAGATGAGACTTACCTGCGCCGGGCGGTGTTGCCGTTGGAGATCTTGTTTGCGAATACGAAGAGGGTGGTGGTGAAGGATAGTGCGGTCAATGCCATCTGCTATGGGGCCCGACTGATGATCCCAGGCTTGTTGCGGTTCGCGGATGGTATTGAAGTAAACGATGAGGTGGTGATGGTGACGACGAAAGGGGAGGCAATTGCAGTGGGGATAGCCCAGATGACGACGGCTGTAATGGCCACGTGCGACCATGGCATGGTGGCGAAAATCAAGCGAGTGGTGATGGAACGAGATACCTACCCCCGAAGATGGGGGCTGGGACCAGTGGCAACCAAGAAGAAGGGTTTGATGAAGGAGGGGAAGTTGGACAAGCACGGACGGCCGAACGCGGATACGCCCAAGGAGTATCTGGAAGCTTTTGAGGGCAAGGGAGGACCGGCGGCAGCGGCAGGGGCAGGAGCAGGAGGAGGTGAAGTTGTGAAGAAGGAGAAGAAGAAGGAGAAGAAAGAAAAGAAGGAGGTGGAGGATGTGGCAATATCGGTGGCAGATGGCAGCGGAGGGGAGGAGAATGGCGAGGGAAAGAAGAAGAAAAAGAAGGACAAGAAGGAGAAAAAGCGACCGGCGGAGGAAGTGCCGTCATCTCCCGAGGCGGCAGAGGAGAAGAAAAAGAAGAAGAAGAAGAGCAAGGGGGAGTAAACGAGGAGAGACTCAGAGGTCGGGGTGGGGGGACAGCGATGAAACAATACGATGTGACGCGTGTACGTTTGCTTTGCGCGGGGTGTGTGTGTATGTATGCGTTTGGAATACTATCAAGGAAAGAAGCGAATGGGGAGGTAACATCCCGCCCGCTACCCACTGCCTGCCGCTCGCCGGCCTGCGTGCATAGCCCCACGAAGATTAAGGAAAGATAAGCGACAGCAATGAGAAACATTGGCAGTGATAATTTGCCTTTGGCTTCTTTCAAGAGAAGACGCTTCTGTTGGGCATTCCAAAGAAGTGGGTCGAGACCTCCTCTCACGCCAAAACCATCCTTGTCATGCAATCAAACACGTTCCTCTTAATCAATTTCTCAACGTGTGCACATGTAAACATGACTAGGAAGCGCATAACAAAGAAACAACAGCTTACAGCACCAAGGGAGAAAAATGGTAATTGCTCACCAATAATGCCCGATTTTCGACTCATATTTGACTCGCAAGTTTTTCCTCTACCAATAAATTCATAAAAGTACCAAAATCCCAAAGAATTACCTCAATTAGCTCTTTTCCACCGAACAAGGTTTCTCCATTGAGGAACGTGTACCGGGCCCTCCCAGCCTCAATCAATCCTTGAAGCAGAAGCAGACCGACCGACCGACAGACGACACCTCGGAAATTTAGCAGTAAATTAATAGATTAAACCACGCGCAATGACTATTTCGGTCGATAAGGATATGAATGTGTTGTTCATTTCTTATCTTGGGTTGATATCACCTGGGAAATACACCCTTTTCCCGCACACTGTTCCTCGTGATGCGTTTCACTTGGGTTTTCACTTGAAATTTACTCGAATTTACTTGTCCCAGGAAGATTCCGACGATTAAAAATCCCCCTTAAAAAAATAAGTGAGTTGTTCGTGTCGCCGCCTTCTTATTTACAATTACCCCATCCACATTGCACTGCAGTATGTTCAAGCATTACTCATAGTCCTTTCACTTTTACAAACACAGGCACTCGACGGCTTGTTCGATGGACACGAAGCAGTCTTGGGCAAGCGGACCGCCGCTTCAGGTAACAGAGAGTTCTTTCCAGTTCGCTGTCGATGCGGGGTCCGTCCACCCAATCAATCTAACTCCGGTATCACGATACACACAGCCTCCCATGGCCACGGGACGGGTCCCAAAAAAGTTTCGACGGTCCTGCGACAGGTGCACGTCAAAGAAAATTGTGAGTTAGGCGCAAAGTCTGGGATGATATTTAGTGGGACCTCGTACCGACCAAGTGGCAAATGTGTTGCTCTCCTTCTCTTCCCCCAGCTCTGACGCACATCACGCCTATTTCCTTCCCTTGCCTCGTGTGTGTCCTCCGTGCGTTTGAGATGACAGGCCGGGTAGGAAGAAAGGAGTGTATTCACTTATTATACCCCTCTCTCACCCTCCCACGCTGCAGCGGTGCGATGGGCTAGCCGCATGTGAGAATTGCGTTCGACGCGGTTATGCTTGCCACTATTCCCAACGCCGGAGGACAGGTCCCAAGATCCGTACAGCCGCGGATGAGCACCCGGAATGGCGAGCAGCAGCCACACCTAATGGTCTTGTGCCCTGGTTGAGCAACACGATTGGAAGTGCAGCCTCTGCTGCTGTCACCTGCGCGGGGCCCAACGTCGGGTCAGGGGGCTCCTCTACATCGCTCGGTATGGGGAAGTCCCATTCGAGCAACAACAGTCTGAGTAGCAACAGCAGCGGGGGAGGATCGACTGTGGGTCATGTCTTGCAAAAGGCGCAGTTCCCGCCGCCTCCAACCCACTTCGGTTACAAACAGGAAGGCGAAGGAAGAGGAGGAGGGGGACTAGGAGTTGGCAGAGGAACCAACATGTTTCACTCAATTCAAATCTCGCCAGCCTCGCTGTTGCCGGCCCCTTCCTCTTCTCAACAGCAGCCGCCGCAGCAAGCCGGCTCTGCCAACGGCGGGGGAGGCGATGCGATGCCCCCTCTTGCCCCCAATCTCTACGCTCACCTTCATCAAGAGGGCGCCAGTAGCACCCCCATGATCGGTTCATGCGAAGAAAAATTCATGAACGTCTTTCTCGCCGAGCTCAATGCCTTCTTGCCCATCGCTGATAAAGACATGCTTCTCTCCAGCCTCGCTAACCTGCGAGCTAACGGCAAGCACGCCCTGCCGCCAAGCACCCTCATCCCCCTCCTCGCCTCCCTCCCCCCACAAACCGCCGAGAGTTTGCAAGAGGTCCAGTTGCAAAACGCACACAATGCCATGGTTTGGGCAGGTATCGCAATTGGAGCTATGCTCCAGGGGGAGACGGGAAACATGGAGAGGTATACGACCTTGGCCTGGTTATCAATGAAAGAATGTTTTGATTTCCCCTCTCCAGCAACGGTGTCGGCATATTTGATGATGGCGTTTGTGTACATGATGTTTGGAGAGTTGGATCGGTTCAGGCGATATTGCTCTATGGCGGAAGGGATCGCTAGTGCCCTTGGACCGACCTTATCGAACGAGATGGAGGTGACGTTGCTCTATGTGCGGGTGGGCCAAAACCCAGATGGTGAGTAAGAATAGTAGAGCACGCAGCCGCCGACATTTCTTCCGGTTCTCTCTACTTCTCTATTTCATTTTCCGGGGCGTCTCCCTGTACACACGCACACCTCGTGTTGGTTGTCCGTATTTTTGTATTTGTCACTCTACCTTCCCTTTCCTCCCTCTCACCCAATACAGTCCGCGTCTTGGAGTCCCAATGGGAAGAAATGTCGACCATGGATGTCCCTACCGAATGCGCGCACATGCAAATGATCTACCTCGTCACACGTGCCAAGCTCTACCTCCTTCATAACCGCTACCGGGGCGACGCTTGTGAACGCCAGGGGCTCCCCCGTATCCCTATCGATTTTGACCGTGTCCTGCCTGACTTGGAAATGGCCGACTGCCTCCTATCCGTGGGTCCTGCTGCCTCTGCTGCTACTGCTGTTGGTTTTGTGCGGAGTATGCGGGCAATATTCAACTACATCAAGAGTCGGGGGAAGGATACCGAGGAGGCGTTGGCCACGATGCAGCCGGTGCTTAATCACGCAATGAGGTGCCCGGGCATGGTGAAGATCTTGCCAAACTTTCATTTTCTCCATGTCATGGCGATGCTGTTGTTTGTGGCTGGAAGGAAGGAGACTTATGAGACGGTGCAGGGACTGACGAGTACTAGGTGGGGGACTTGCGCGAGTGTGCCGCCGTGGGGGAGAAATTTGGATGATTTGTGCACCCACCCTCTGTGTGCAGCGGCATTATTAACGACGCATGAGGGACGACGACGACGGTTGGCGAGCATGAGTGCGGTCGAGGTTGGCAATGGAGGAGGGAAAGTAGGAGGAGGGTTTGATCAAGAACATCTTACAGATTTCTTGGCGCCGCAGCAAGCAGTACTGCAGCAGCTGCAGCAACAGCAGCTGCAGCAACTACAACAGCAGCAGCAACAGCACCAGCAACAGCGACAGCACCTTCCCCTGTCACAAACAGGTCTCCAGCAACGATTTAACCAGCATTTCCACCAGCAGCACCAACACCACCAGCAGCAGCAGCAGCAGCAACAACAACAACAACAACAACAACAACAACAACAACAACAACAACAACAACAACAACAACAACAACAACAACAACAACAACAACAACAACAACAGCAGCAGGAACAGGAACAGGAACCTCACCAGGTACCACAGCAGCAGGAACCAGGGCAATTGCTCGTGGCTCCCAAAGAGGAGATGGCAGGCGTGTTGGAGGAGTTGAGCTTGGAGGAAATAGAAGGCATGTTTCTCGGTGGGTCTGACTTTTCGACGCACGAGGTGTTCTAGAAGGTTGTGAAGAATTGACGACAGCCACCAAGTTAGAAAAAGACGCGAGAGGAAACGCTTTATCAATAATGAGAGGCACTTGTGAATAAATTGAAAGTAAGGATGAAAATGAAGAGAGGATTGATTCGCCTGATATAGGGGACTTATAAATATAATGCTCGGGCGTGGGGTGTGTGTAGACGCATGAAAGAGAATTAAATTACGGCCTGTGAGTCAACCAAAACCAATGTTGGCCATTGGGGAGGCGTAGGGCTAGTCAGGACCGCACAAAGCAGCCTAGTGTTTCAGCGTGGGCTGGGGGCGGGGAGGGTGAAAGAGACATTCCCGGCACACTCCCTAAGCACTCGAGAATGAAAGGTGCACAGAGGCGCCACACGTTGGGGAACGCAAATTCATGATCGTAAATGTGGTATGAAAGTTTTCTGCTCGATAGAAGAAAAGGGCAGAAGTCAAACGAAGTTAATCACAATTTGTTCCAGTGACCAACAGAATCTATTACTAAAGATAATTCTTCAGTTCTGATGTCCCACTTCTTTTGCACAAACTCTCAAATCGGGCACCTTTTTTATGAGGTCACTGGCGAGATCCCATCTCACACACAGCGACATCCTTACTTACCATGGACACTGCTTTACCATTTCAGCTCATTTTTCACTTTTGAACGCTTAATCAACAACGGCAATTGGAAGAAGGTGGAGGATATTGAGGGAGACGGTGAAACGATGTGGCTGATGACAATGCTGGCGAAAGCACCCCCACCAGCATTCGTGGAGGAGCTCCCTCTAGCGACGTTTCCCATCCGCCCCCGCCGAATCCGTCTGGCTCTTACCGAAATACGATCAATTCCCACCGCTGCTGTTGCTCGTACCCACGGCTCCAACCATCGCCACCATTGGCGGACCGGTGACAGAGGACGAGGACGCGGCTGCGGAGGAATGTCTCCCACCTGCCTTACTAACCCCGCTACCCCCGTCCCTCCCACTCCCATTCATACCGCTGCTGGTGCTCCTATGCGCCTTGGTCTGCCCACAGCGACTTCTACACCGACAGGGCCACCAGCTCCCATTCAAACCTCCATTCCCCCCGTTTCGTTTGAAACACGAACAGTCGTCCATGACCTGGTACGTCGCTAACTTGAAATCCTCCCTCACATCCATTGGCACACAACTTGTCCACAATGCCGCCCAAATCGAAGGTACCTCCCCCCCCCCCCCCCCCCCCCCCCCCCCCCCCCAAGCTTTTTTTTTTTGTTTTGTTTTGGGGCGACCCCACTTTTTTTTATACCCACCACCCCCCCCCCCCCACCCCAA
>Ga0160420_100225_pt1 | contig 31145 bp, 34 predicted proteins | sample CelAP2metagpilot_FD_108197 | JGI IMG/M metagenome (GOLD analysis project Ga0160420, IMG submission 108197) | Phycosphere-associated microbial communities from algal ponds in Kailua-Kona, Hawaii, USA - Cellana AP2-5-5 metagenome pilot | ecosystem: Engineered > Artificial ecosystem > Aquaculture >... | reverse complement strand
GTGTGTGTGTGTGTGTGTGTGTGTGTGTGTGTGTGTGTGTGTGTGTGTGTGTGTGTGTGTGTGTGTGTGTGTGTGTGTGTGTGTGTGTGTGACTTTAGTTGAAGGGAGTAAGGGCAAAAGCCTGTTAGCCGCCGCGCCTAGGGACGCAATCAGGACAGGCAACTTCTTACACAAACAACGGTATGCACACTTTCTCCCCCCCACTTCCTTCACGTCCCTTCCCTAAATACGCACGTCTGCCAGAGTAAACCGCGTGTCGGCCCCATTCTTCCGTACGCTCAGCACCACCCCTCTGTAGGTGTCCGTCTCCGTGGAAGTCAAATGTGTCACCATCTTCACCTCAATCGAATCCCCTGGACGAAACGTTGGGATATCTTTATCGGCGTTGGCTGCTAGACCTTTGGCATGCTCTGCGAGCTTAAGCTCAGCGAGGATGGAGGAGGCTCTGTGTAAAGTTTGGGGTACGCGGAGGAAGCAAGTGGGAGGGAGGAGATATTTGTGACAAGGACGATAAGGAAGAAAGAGGGGTAGATTTGGAGCATGCCAAGCGTAGACGGGCAGAGGCATACTGAAAGCGCTCCCGATACCATACGCTCGACTGATGTATAACAATAGAGAGAGAGTGCCTTGAGGCCGATCCGCCACGTCCTCCCTCACTTCCTCCTGGTGTTCTTGATAAAGAGCCCGGAATTCGGTTTTGAGATTGATAAGTATTGGGATTTCCCTCTTCGCTGCAATCATGTTCGCGATGACATGTCGCACGCTCTTGAGGCTCTATACTACAACGTCCGCGCAAATCATCCTCCCTTCCAAAGGCTGGTCCGACTCTTCGCAAGCAAGGGGAACTTACCGCTTACGGGGCGTCTTGTGTTTGGGTGGTCTGGTGGCCGCGATGGCTGCGGTGGGTGTGGGAGTGGAAGTAGCGGCCGACATGGGGGAGGAGGCAGAGGAGATGGGACGGGTGTTGCTCATAGTGGAGGAGAAGAGACCGCCGCTACTTCTCGTGCCCATGATTGTTGATGACACGAGCCGCGTCCAGGCATGTCCCACGGCTCTTGCTGCTGCTGCCATGGCTGTGTGTTTGGGGGTGGGGGGGATAGTAAGTTTAGTTGGCCGTGCGTTGGTTTGTGGGAGATGCAGGATGAAAGACAAGGGAATGGGCAGTTAACTACATCCATATATCACACTCTAACCAAGCTCATGCTCTCACTGCGCTGCAGTGTTCTTCGGGCCTTGATCCTTGTTTTTCTATACAGTGACCATAGCTTTGACTGAAACCAAGGACCGCGATGATACCTTCGACGTCGTGCCGCACCAGTGATGAGAAAGAACTCCGTCGTCTTAAGCCTCAATACTCCTCACAGACACTTCCGCTTGCTTGCTACCTGCAACCACACGGACTAGCTCCTTGTCCACCACCGGCACCATTACGACGATGCTACGGTGCTTCCTCTTTTTGAAGCCGAGCCTCCCTCGAAAGCACTTTGTCGACAAGGGACGATAGACCAGAGTGCATAAAAGAAAAAGCGGGCAAGGGCGAATACCTGCCTGGCTGCTTTTTTGCCTTGCTGCCTCTCCAGATCGCAATAAACTTACTTTTCTATCACATGCTAGTACAGATTAATACGCTGTTATGGTCTTGCCTGACGATGCAGGAGCAGTGGTGGCAAGCCCCACGACCAACACCAGCACTGCAGCAGAGGCCAAGGAAGGGAGCTCTCCTGTTCCTGCAAATGGAGGAGGAGCAGCAGCACCCGCTACGAACGGAGACGGACCAGGGGTAGTCGAGTCCAACAAGACTGCATTAGAGACCACGTCCATGGTATGCATTGTGGGAGTAGCTGAGGAGGAATAGGAGCGGCCGTTTCGAGCTATATACTCATGCCTCCCCCCCTCCCCCCACCCCCACCCCTTCTCTCCCTCTAACTACCCCTTCCTCCAGGACGTCGACGAGCAATTCACGAATGGCAGCAACGGCAGTTATAAAAGTAACAGTGCCCCAGCCAAGGATCTGGCGGTGCCTCCCGATCACCACCCCCACAACGGAGGCAGTGCCGCCGCAGCCGCCGCCTCTTCCTCCTCTTCCTTACCGCCCACATCACCACCACCAACCTCCCAAGCAGCAGCAGCAGCAGTGACAGGTGCAGGCTCTGCAGCATTGCCGGCGGATATTACTTTCCGCTTGGTGGAGAATGATGGGACGCCTGAGAACTCCGAAAGGCTGGTGGCATTGAAAAATATTTTCGCCAAGGTACATATTGTAGGCGGGTGAGAGCGTGTGTGTGTGTGTGTGTGTGTGTATATGTATGTATGTGTTTGAGTGTAGGTGTAATTCCAGACGTGTTAAATTGTTTTCTTTGTATAAGATAGGTTGAAAGGGAGGGTGTTTGGTGTTGTGTTTTGGGGGTTCGTGTTGGAAATACGCGTTTTTGTGTTTACCCTCCCTTCCTCCCTCCCTCCCTCCCTCCCTCCCTCCCTCTCTCCCTCCCTCCCTCCCTCCCTGCCTGCCTGCCTTCTTCCAACAGCAACTCCCCAAGATGCCCAAGGAATATATCGTGCGCCTTGTTTTTGATCGCCGTCACCGCGCCGTTGCCTTGTGTCGGGGCCCCTTGGTAATTGGAGGGATTTGTTACCGTCCTTACCCGACGCAGCGCTTTGCAGAAATTGCCTTTTGTGCTATCACGGCCACGGAGGTAGGTAGGGAGGGAGGGGAAAGAGGGAGGGAGAGAGGGAAGGAAGGAGGGAGGGAAGGTGGCGAAGGGAGATGGGAGATGATGTGGGAGAGTCTGGGTGACTTGAAGAGTCCGCGCTTTCCTCGCTTTCTTTTTCTTTTCTACTGGTGGGGGGTCACAGACGATGTCCATTGGCGATCGTTTACTAGTGGAGACAACTCTCTCACACCTATCCCTCCCTCCTTCCCTCTCTCTCTCCCTCCTGTCAACTGAAAACCAGCAAGTCAAGGGGTATGGAACGCTGCTAATGAACCACCTGAAGGAACAGGCCAAGCGCGAAGGCCTTAGGTACTTTCTGACTTACGCCGACAACTATGCCATCGGCTATTTCCGCAAACAAGGCTTCTCTAAGACGCTGGGCATGCCTCGCTCGCAGGTAATGGAGAAAAGGGATAGCGGAAGGGGGAAGGGAGGGAGGGAAGGAAGGGCGGCCATGTGCCTGACAGAATGTCCTCCCAACTCATTGCTTACTTACTTCCTCCCTCCCTCCCTCCCCCCCTCCCTTCCTCCCTCGACGCCACCAGTGGACGGGCTATATCAAAGACTACGACGGAGCGCACCTCATGGAGTGCTACGTCCATCCCACCATCAACTACCTGGATATCCCTAATATGATCGCCCGTCAACGTGCCTTCATCCACGCCCGCCTCAAGGAAAAAGCGAAGTCTCACGTGGTCTACCCCGGGCTCGCCTGCTTCAAAGCTCTGAAGGAGGGAAAGAAGGAAGGAGGGCGGGTGAAGGATGTGATGACCGTCCCGGGCGTAAGGGAAGCCGGGTGGAACTTGAGTCAGCTTTCGTCGGTGAGCCAGAGAGATATAGATCGAGAGAGGGTGGCTTTGCAGTCGTTTTTGAGCAATGTGTTAAGAGAAGTGTTTAACCATCGGGCAGCTTGGCCGTTCTTGGAGCCGGTGGACACGAGCGAAGTTCCCGATTACCTGGATGTCGTGACAGATCCAATTGATTTATCCCTGATTGAAAAAAGGTTGAAAGAGGGGGTGGTAGTGGAGAGGAGCGAGGGCAGGCAAGGGGGTGGAGGGAGGGAGGTGGTGATGAAGGAAGATGGAGGGAGAGAAGTAGGAGCAGGGTACTATCGGAATAAAGAGATGCTGTTGGCGGACTTGTTGAGAATGTGCCGAAATTGTAAGCGATACAACAACCCGAATACTGATTACTACACGGCAGGGCAGGAGATGGAGGGCTTCGTGAGGGGGTTGTTCAAAAAGGCATCTGCGAAGGATGGGGAAGGAGGCGTGGCAACGGTAGGGAAAAAGGTTGGGGATGAATAGAGGGAAGGACAAGAGTGCATGTGTTTTCGAGGATGGGATCGGAGTGGCCTCTTGGCGGGTGGAATGGGAGAAGGGAAGAGGTAGATTGGTATGGTGACATGTATTTGATTGGGGGGGGAGGGGGGGTAAGGTCAGAGACACGATGCACAACTTGAAGCGAAGAAAAAGAATCTAACGCGAAGAGATGAGGATTACATGAAAAAGCAGTACCATCAGCATGGGGGGCAGTAAGGGGAAGAAAGGGAAGACGGAATTAGAAACACGGTACAGAAGAGGCCCTCTGAAACCGTCATCATCGAAATAACAAGAAGAAAATTTAAAGGCCCTCGCTGGGCATATGTATAAAATTTCGATGAAGCAGTTGTTTTGTGTTGGGGATAGAGGGAGGAGGGGGAGGTCGGTCGGACACGTCTCAAAAGCCGTTTCGTTCCTTGTTCTTTCCCGTTTCGTTTCTTGTTCTTTCCAATACTCGCACGTGAAAAACTACACACGGCGTCCGCACCGCCGCAGCTCACATCACCACGCTATAACCACTAACAAAGACCAGAATATGCCGCTTTTTTAGCGTCTGAAACTCAGAAACCGACCTCAACATAATGGATTCCCCGCACAGACACGGCGTGATGCAAGCCATGCAGGCCAAGGCCGCGGCTGCTGGCGCTGCGCACATGGCCAAGAGTGCCTTGAGCTCCAGTGCTGCCACCTTAAGCGCGCTTCCCAGCTATGTTGCTGCTAAGGCTCAGGCTGGCCCTCCCCTTCCGCCCAAGCCCCACGAGTTGACACCCCAAGAACTGAATCTGCAGCGGACCGCACGGACGCTGTGGGTTATCTCCTTTGGTCTTTTGTGGGTGGGCTTGACGTCGCATGGCTGGCAGCGGGCGCACTTTCAAGGAACCCACGAAGTGGATGGGCAGACGTATCATCAGACCATCGAGGCTGGATATGGATTGCGGGATGTGGCGTATGATCTGACCACGAGCCATGTCACAGTTGGGTACGCAAGCTGGAATATGGCCCAGGGAGGCGACATCTTGCCCTACACCCTCCTTCTTCTCGTGCAATGCTGTATGGCTGTGGCTACTGTAACTGGGATGGGTGTCTTCCTTGCTCACCTTAGGGCAAAATGTGCGCGTACTGCGGACGGGAACTCCAAGTACATGCGGTATTCGGCTTATGCTGCCATTCCTCAGTGCATCTTTAGTTCCCTTGCCGCGATTGCTTGGAAATTAATTCGTCCTGATGCTTTCCACGTCTTTTGCACTGTCGATGGTTGCGTGAAACAAACGGGAGACGGCTTGAGGGTCGTGGGTCTTTACTACGCGTGGATTGCCGTGTTGAGCTCAGCGGTGCTCGCTCTCTTCCTCGCTCTCACTTTGTGGCGCCTTGCCCACTACAATGACAATAACGACGCTGAAGAAGTTGAGGTCCAGCTTGTGGGCGGCTACAACAATCACCACCTAGCCGGGAACGTCCGCAACAACAGCTATCGTGCAAGCAGCTCCCCTGGCACCAATCCACTTATGATGGGGGCAAAGGTAGCGACACCTCACTCCACGCGCTCGCCCGCCGAGACCTGGAATCCCCAAACCCACCAGGCTCAGTACTCAGTGGTGGGCAAGGGGAATAGTGGGAGCCGTGACTCGGCCCAACCGTCGTGGTTGGTCGGCGTATAGATCGGTTGCTCTTGTGTTTCCGTGTTTGTCTGGCACTACGTGTGTTATATGCCAAAAATGAGGAAACCAAATGAAAAGCTACCTTGTGCAAATTTTGGTATCGTATTTTTCTCTTAATTTTTGCTATATATCAGTTCTTCATGTCATCTATTTTGCTACGTGCTGACAACCTTTGCTTGAAAGCTGGTGGAATCTCATGGGACTGAAAAAACATCAAAGCTTTCTCAGACTTTTTCCTCCTGGGAGTAAAGGTTTCTCTCATGTTTATTGGATTACACCGAAAGAAGGTGGAGGACACGCTTCATTTGCGGACCATGCCGTCATCTCTCTATGTCATGCTTGTGTTAGGTTTATCTTCTTTTGTAAAACCGTACTTTGGATAACGCATTTTCTTTTCCATCATTTTGAAGGGAAAGAATTGTGTTGTGTTTGAGGTAATGTGCTTGACTCAATCTTTATCCTATGATAATTTGAGTCATGCTAAATTTTGTAATGTAGCCAGAATGCTACTTTCCTCCCTTCCTCTCTTCTATGTCCGTATTTGCGATTCGGAATGCGTGTGAATTTCAAAGCAGCCTTGTTTGGTGTGAGGAAGATTGCTTTGAGTTTTCCCTCGCGATGTATGCTTCTCCTCGCAAGGTCTCAATGAAGTCTACCACGAAGGACGAAACAAAACCACAGTGTTCATATCATATTAAAAATCCTATTATGACGTATCTACAAAATGACCACAAATACTCGCTCATCTTCCTGTCAATTCGTTTGAAAATCCATTCAATAAACCGGCCCCCACGCCATTCCTTGTTCTTGTTCCTGGCTGGAATTACCACAAAAGCATTCCTTAACTATCTAGATCATCAGCCAAACGAATAATATATCCACACACAGCCCATACTACCAGAAGTTCGATGTGCCAGTATTTGGGGACATCGAAGGGCTGGTGGCCGCGCTAGAACTACTCTGGCTACTCACCTCGTCTTCCACGCCCGAGCTACCCGAAACAAGCAGGGGGTAGTTCTGGGTATCAGAAGAAGTGGAGGAGTGGGTGAGGGTGGAGGAGTGTTGTGTGTGCAGCCTAGGCGGTCGGGGAATCAGAATCTGCTGTTGGTGGTGGTGATAGTGGCTCTGCTGCTGATTATGCTGTTGTAGCATTTGGGAAACCATCTCCGGGTCCCAATCCCCGGCGAATCGGCTGAGCAACGACTCCGTCTCATTCAGACTGGCAGGCAAGGATAGCGGTGTTCTAGGAGCCATGGCATGGAGGGGGGAGGCCGGTGGAGAAAGGGACAAGGCGGCAAGATGGTGGTCCTGGAGCACCAGTCGCTGACGCTGGTGCGCCTGCTGCTGCTGCTGTGCCTGTTGTTGTTGTTGTTGTTGCTGCTGCTGCTGCTGTTGCTGTTGAGCCACGGCTGCGGCCGCCGCATTGAGAACCTTAGCCTTATGTGTAAAAAACTCGATGTGTCGGCGGTGTTTGTCAGGCTGCGCGAAGTACTGGCAATCCAAGCCATGCGGACACGAGTGCTTCCACATGAGAAAATGCGCCCTCCCTTCCTCTGTCGACCGGTGCACGGCATAGTTCAGAACGAAAGGGCACTGAGTGTCATGCTGGCACACGTGTGCAAAGCGCTGAAAATGCACGAAATTAGTCTCTACATCCTCAAAATATTTGCAGCGATGCCCAAAATTGCACCATCGCCGAGGACGACCCCCAACACCCGCAACGCCAACGCTAACGCTGCTGCCACAACTCCCACTACCGCTACCGCTGCTGTTGCTGTTGCTCAGGCTCAGATTGAGACTTACGTCACTCGTGGTCGCAGAATGGCGAGGGCTACCCGCAAGTCTGCCCATACTGTACGCCGTAGGGTTGCGATTATCTAGTTGCTGAAAAGAGGGGGAGTAAACCGGAAAGCCCTCGGCGGGTGCTTCAGAAGAAGGAAGAGGTGGAGAAGAAATACTGTTTTCAAGGCCCCTCTTGGACTGTCCTGAGCGGGCCATAGGCGGCGAGAGTGAGCGGGCTTTGCGCCTCAGGGAGAGGTAGGACGACGAAGAGATTGAAAGACTGCCCGTCCCACGCCCCAACTCACTCTTGGGCACAACGCACGCGGCCATGAGGCTCTCGAAAATGAATGCCGACCCGTCCACAGGCCGATAAAGATAAGGAAAAAAGGCGGGGCTGATATGGGTTCCGCCCAAAACCACCACTTCCTGCACCCGTTGCCGCATACGGTAGCGACTATCGTTCTCCGCTCGTGCCATCCGAAAAGCTGGAACAAGATCCGAAGCCCCTCCTGTCAGCACCACCAGTGCACCAAAATCAGCTTTAAAAGTCGAGCTCAACACGTGGGCTGTCATCGCCACGCCTACGCCACGATGTGATGGCAAAGAGGGTGAGTCTCTTAGACGATGTAGTTCAACCTCGAATCCCGCAGTTGCCTCAAGCATTTTGTGGAAATTCCCAAGGGCGCCCGTCTCGGTGCTCTGGACGTAGAGCCGCCGGACAAAGGACAAACCCAGCATATTTTCCAGGCGCTGCACTAACAGACGGACGTCGATCGCGTGCGTGGCGATGCGGCCTTGAAGAATGTGCCACTGCAGCCACTCGTAATAGCCACCATCAATAAGGAAGAAGCCTCGCTTCCCCCGTCTGCTGCTAAAACTGCTGTTGTTGTTGTTGCTGCTGTTGCTGCTGTTGCTGCTGCTGCTGCTGCTGCTGCCTGCACTGGTGGTAATATTGGCAGCCGCCGCCACAACCCCTTTATTCTGCATTCGTATCTTAGTCATAGCATTCAGCAAAGGGATTGATGCCCTGAAGAAAACCCCGTCGGGCGTGAGCAGCCCGTGCCCTTTCCGTTCCAGCTCAGCCAGCGCCATGTTCACCCACCCCTTCTGGTAAGCGGGGCCTAGGGCATCCCGCAAGACAATACCCAGCTCTGTACGACGAGCCATGCTTTCCGGACGGCCTAGAACATGTTCCAAGCACAGGCGGGCCATCAGCTGCAAGGCTTCGTTGCTGGGGGGAGGCACCGGTGACAGGATAGGGTCTGCTGCTGCGATGGGACTGCCGCCGGCCACCTGAGGGTGGTAGCATCCATCACTGGAGCCGGGAGAAAGGTGAGAGGAAGGACCAAGTGCTGTGTTGGGGATGCTGCGGCTGGCTGCTGCTTGCTGCTGGTGCAGCTCGTCCTTGAGCAAGTTCCACACCATGGTCTCCATCTTCGTCTCATGGAGGCCTTCGCTGTTGCTTCTGCTGATGCTTTCTGGTGTGGCGGAAGGGGAAAGCCACCCTGTGTCTTGCTGAGGTGGCATCCTATTGCCTCTAGCCAGTGCGGCGGCGGCAACTGTCTGCGGGCTTAGAAGGCACTTATCGCTGTCGTTGTCGTCGCGTCGTCGCCTTTGCTCCAGGATTAATTTGCAGGCAGGACCAGCGATCGCCTGCGAAAGTAAGACCTCTATGGCACCTGTCGCCGTGATAAACAGCAGATTCCTGTCGACAGACGTAGCACTTGATGGATCGGTCGGGAGGAAAATCGTGTGGTGGAGTCGCCTGAGTGCGTGGGGGCTGGGGAGAGACAAGCAATTGGTGAGTGGGCCAATAAAGCAGATAAAGTTACCGGATCCCGGGCACGCATGATGAGGGCATACGCAGTAGTCCGGTCCAATATTAGTCTCAAGTCACATGTTCCCAATGTTATGTCATATCAGGGCATGTTAAATTGCATGTACAGCAATGCGACCGATGATGTTGGCAGGCAACATGTGGTGCGCCACGGTGTCCGTCCGTGCACACGACTCGGAATCACGCACACGAGGAACTGCTAGTCCGCTTCTTCAGGACATGAAATTGACCTGCTAATTTTATTTTCACTCCCCTTTATCCGACAAATTTTTGCGTGAAGCAGCTAAGGGTAGAGGGCAAGGAGCAGGCCCTTCGTCGATGTGGTGGGGGGAGGCCCTGGGTAACAGGACAGCGTAAAGTCGTGTGTACGCCAAGCGTATCTGGTCAGTGACAATATTCCAGATCTACAATATAAATGCCTGTGCGACACAAGAAGGATTAAAAAAGCATATGCAATACATCACAACATTTTCTAGCCCGTGTTATTTCGAGACTTGATTTGAACAAATTTTCAGCCGTTGCCAACCCCCGATAGACCCCCCTCTTCCCCCGCTCCTTCGAAGGGGTGCTTAGTGGATTGAAAGGGTGTGATTAATGTGATTCGTGGTCTGAGAGCAGAGTCTGAGTTGCCGCGGGATGGGTAGGCGTGGGTACTTGTGCTGGGGTTCTGTCGATGCGATCAAGTGCAAGCCTCGGCAGAAGGAAGAGCATCCATCCGTCCATCCCCGATCACCATTCCGAAATTTTATTAAAGTTTTTGTGGACCCGAAGAACATGAAGAGGTAGGTTCTGAGGGCTGACAGAGGTTGACCATCGGAGGGTTAAATTAATGGATATAGTCCATTCGTACGAAGAAGAGTGTGTATATACACACTGGGAAAAGTAAATTGATGTGGATGCGAAAGAGCCAAACACCAAGCAGGAGTATTTATCTTCTGCCGTCACCAAGCAAACACGCCTCACGCTCGCGGCTGACAGGAGGTCCCCTGGCCTGATTGAGAGGCTGATTGGCTCTTGTGGGGTTTAAAGAACGATATATTATTTCGATGCAGATTTTTTCTCCGGCGGTGCTTTCTGTTGGAATATTGCTGCTTTGTTGCATGTGTAACTGCGGGATCCCTTGGCCACGTGGGCCAGCAGAAGTCGCCGGCGGGCCCATGTTGCACCTGATAGTATCGCCCCCTGTATACGACATGAAATGTTAGTAGTAATACCTCTCCATGTTCTCCGCATGGGCAGAAAGTGTCATTTATCTGGGAGCCGAACCAACGAGTGTCGAATCCGCTGTAGGGGGGTAGAGATATACTGGAAACGAAATACGGATGGGGGCATGCAGAAAACATACCCACGAATACAACAGAGACCGTCTTATTTGATATCAGTGAATTTTGCTTTTTGCGGCTCTATTATTGAAATTGATACAGCAAGCAAATGTGAACCACACCCCACATCGTAAATCGGGAGAAACCATGTCAAAGAGAACCGTCTTAAACTGTCGGTTCAAACTGCCTTGTCTCTGCTTCTCCCAATCTTCCACCAGTGGCGTAGACACTGTCCTTTCCCCTCCGTATGTGCGTCTCAGTCACGAGACGAGGCACTGACATCGCATATGTCTTACGCTTACTCTTTTGACGACTTCAGAGCCCGATGCGAAAAGGCAGGCGGGCGGAATCATGTGCACACGAAAGGTCGAATGGGCCTGAACGCCTCCAACCCAACGTCGTCCGCTTCGCATGTCCTCCTCCCTCCAGAAGACACATACATTCACACCAGTGCAGGGTACACCTTGCTCGGTAGAAACTCGGGGGTAGCTTTGCTCTCATGGCATGAGACGCATGGTAAATGTTACACGGGCAGGCATGAGAAATCCAGCACTCAAGCCCTAGACGACGACTCAGCGCACGTTTTGTTCTCTCAACTGCGCTTGGCTGGCTGGGCCTTTGACTGTGATTCCTGCCGTCACCAATCCATAAGACACAGAAACGTGCAGTGCATTTTCCCCAGACAAACGTACGGTCGTGGTCTGCCTTGCATGAAAGGACCGTGCGGGATGGTCGTGTCCTCCCAGGGCGCGTTTCGTTCCTCCACGCTGGATGACTCGTCGCATCTGCCTCACGCACCACGAAGACAGCGACACGCCTGTCTTGCAGTCTTGAGGATGTAACTTTTCGCTGACGTCCCCTGCACTGCCTCAATCACGCCGACCCCGCAGAAGCGGGAATAACCGTCCATCATCCCACCCTTTCTTCCTCCCCCACAAACATACAGGGAGTCTACCTCTCTCGTCTTTTCCTGTTCGCTTGGGACCAAAAGCAAGAAGAACAGTTAGCTGAAGCGGAAGGAAGACGACGAGAATCATGCGTGTCTTCCGACGCAGCGACAACTTCGTGCTGGCCGCCGCAACGGCAGGGATGCTGGTGTTCCTCGCAGGACACACCCACGCCCAGGCCGGAAACATTGTCAATGGGGAGGAAGTCGGGGCCGCTGTCGGCAATGCCGTCACTGGCGCAGTCGGTACTGCCATGGAAAATTCAGGAACTAACCCCACCACCAGCTCCATTACTGAAGGCGAGATCTTCCCCCTTCCCAAAATTGAGGACATGGCCTCGGTCTTGCTCTCTTCTTCAGGGATCGCTGATGAGCTAAAGGCCGCGAGCCTTGAGCCTACGGGGGGTTTCGGTTCCAACTCTGAAGTGTGGTCTGCTTTTCTGAACGCAGCCCGGAATGGCTTGGAAGGGGGATCAATGGAAAAGTACGCGCAGAACTTTGGTGGGCTCGCGGATGCGAATGCCAATACTGTGTTTAACACGGCGGTGCCCGGGGAGACGGGAGATCCAACTTCTTTGGTGACGATGGCGCTAGGTTCGGACGTCAATAAACAGATTGGGGATGTGAGTAGTAGAAGGAGTGGTGGTGTGGGCGGGTAGTAGGAAGGGGGGTCGAAAGGTTATGTTTGTATATATGTGACTCCACAGGTCTGCGGTACACTGCGGTAAAGTGGGAATTCGTATTATTATGATTCCTACTCGCAACTCATCTCCTCCCTTTTTTCTTTCGCAGATCAAGGACGTAGTGGGCATGGCACTAGGCCTTGACCCCGAGAAGAACATGAAGGAAGCCATGCTGAATCCCGCTTTTCTGGTCAAGACGATGGCGGGCGCCATCATGGGGGACACAGGGGCGATCGAGAAGGACTGTGCCTGGACTGCCTCGGCGGACTATGAGACCGCCAACTTGTTTTTCCCCGACGCGCAGAGTGTGTACCACTTGATGGTTTTCCCGAACTTCGGCCCCGGGGACTTGGCCTTGATTGAAGGCGACTTCCCTGATGCTAGGTACGTAAAACATCTTCTCCTCCTTCTCTTTTTCTCTATTCGAGAGCAAGGATAAAGCATAAACCGCGTGTGATACTGTGGTACTCACCGTCCATATGCAACCTCGTTCTCATCCTCGCCACTGTCTGCTTTCCAGGTATTTTTCCGTACAGACCTACGATGAGAACTTTTCGCCTATCTCCGGGCTGCAGGATCGGGAGATCAAGCCTTTTGAGGGTAAGTTGTTGGGTTGAATAGGTCTTTGTTTTGTTTTGGAAAGTCGGGCCTACGTTCGGTGAACAGTGGGCTGTGTGCCTGCATATGTTTTTGAGTTTGAGTAAGCGTGGATGTGTGCATGGCTCGTTACATCTTTTCGACAACCCTCCTTTTTATTTTCAACCTTTTTTTAATCCCTTCCCTCCTTCCCAGGCGTAAACTCCTTTGCTCGTAAATCCCCCCTGCAAATTCGTGACGGCCGCTTCAAGATCGTCCTTTCTAAGGATGGCAAACGTGGCTTCCCCAACGAGCTCCCCATCAGCGTGGACAACTTTAACGGCAACTCTCAGGGATACGTCATGCTCCGCCTGTATGGCGTCGATCCTTTGGCAAAGAACTCGAACCCCAAGCTCGCCCAGTGGGGATACAAGGATCCTCCTACCATTTCTCTGCGGACTGCCGGATCTCTTACTCCGGCGACGTTTGACCAAAACTGGAAAAAGCTAAAGCAATGTCCGTCTTCCAATGCGGAGATTATCGCTAAGGCAGTGAATACTGCTGTGCAGGTACGTGTGTGCGCCTTTGGGTCTTTTCCCTCTCTTTCTTTCTCCTTACCATGACGTGTCTATTCCACGTAAAGCTCCAGTCAACTGATGTTCCCCTCCCTCCCTTCTTCCTTCTCCCCGTACAGTCTCGACTCGTACAGGTAAATTTCAAAGAAGACTCCGTCTCCTGCAAAATCGAGAACGTCAAGGACGGCTTCATGCTTATGTCCCGCGAGCGTTCTTCACAAAGGTATGCCCTCCCTTCCCTCCTCCCTCCCATTATTTTTTTTGCCTTGCCTATCATATTACCATGTCTCCGCATCTGGAAAACGGAGTATTCATCTCCCTCCCCTCCTTTTTCCTCCCCCACGCTTTTTTTCCATCATCCCTTTTTGCAGCCGGGCCCCGTTCGTCAACGGCGATGGTGCTTACCTTATGGCCTGCGCCAACTCCCGCCCCGAGTACATAAGAAACGACGAGCTCATCGGCGTGGTCAGGACCTTTTTCCCCGCCACTCCTTACTCAAAATTTGCTGCGCGCTTTGTGGGGGCACCTGAGACATATGACATGCGCTATGCATCCTTGTCTGTGTACGACCTTAAGCCGCCTGGACCGGTCTTAAGAACGTTTTCGGATGGGGAGATCCGCAATTTCTATTATAATCTCTACGGTGCCGAGCTCTGGGAAGAGGGATACCAGAGGAATGTTTCGTTGGTGGTGGCCAACAGCCAAGCGGCGCTCGATCGATGCAGGGTGGACACGTCCGAATCCATGGTCTTGACGTTGGAAGGGGCCGGCGACACGGAGATGAATGGCGCGGACGCCGGGCCGGAGTGGTGGTCGTTTGTGTACCGAGAATTGATCCCCCAAGGACAGATCATCAATGAGACGAACGCGGCGCAATTCGGAATGAAGCCCGAGGACATTTATAAGACCTCCATCCACGATGCCCGGAAGGTGATGTGCACAGAGGAGGGCGACAGTTGCGACAGGAACCCGTACCGCACGGCCTCTATTATGAAGGTACTAGATACATGCCATTGCCTTTGTCCGTCTGTTTACTTTCCTATCCTTTTTTAACCCTCTTCTGTGTGGTGGAACGTCAGGAAATGTATTTAAATAATGGATCAGTTGCTCATCCTTCCTTCTCTTACCCTCCCTCTGTCCGTTCCTCCCGCCCTCCCCTCTTCCTCCTCTTTATTTACAGGAGCATTATCCTCGCGTCGAATGGTTCACCTGCTCCCCTTCTGGCGTCCTGGCCATTGCTAAGCCCGTAGTGGACTTCCAATTTGACACCCGCTTTGACAGCGGGGCCCAGATCCCCCGTTCATCGCAGTATTTCTATCAGTTCTGCCCGAATGACGTGAACGAGGCCTTGGTTAAGGTGATGGGGCCTAGTACCACCACAGTACATGCGTATCTGCAGGACGGGAGGACAGCCCCGGCGAATGCATTGGCCACCCTTCCCTTGTCGATTTCGAACAAGCAGCCGGAGTTTGTGGTGGGGGTGTCAATTAAGGCGAAAGACCCGGTTGACGCGTATTTCAAGGGGGAGGTGGAGGTGAGTACGGAGAAGGATAGAACATCTGTGTCTGTGCCTGTGATGTCTACATGTGTATGTGGATGACGATGAACAAGACGTGACACCGGTAATTTACCCTCCCTCCCCTCCCTCCCTTACCCCTTCTTTAATTTCAGGTCTGCGGCTACTCCTTCGTGACTGACAACAAGTGGAAGTGCATCGACCAACCGCCCGCTGACGATGAGTGGCTTACTGCGGAGTTTGATGATGTGGCCTGGTCCCGTGTGTCGTTTGTGAATGATGACTACCACGTTCCTTCCATCACGGACGACGCTAAATTCATAACTTGGGGGGAAGGATCGGTGGGCCTGTACTGCCGTGTCGTGTTGCCGAATCCGACATTCATGCTTTAAGCAGGAGATGTTGAAGGAGGAAGAGAAAGCTTGAATCAAGTTGAGTAGGTGCGTGAGTGATGGTGAAGGAGGAGGACGAGGGGGGAATGATGGAGGTCGATTAATGTGTACAAATTGGCAGCAAACAAGCGAGCCAGAGAGGTGAAAAAAGAGGGTTGGTGAGTGAGCATGGCAGAAGAGAATGGAAAAATGGATTATCATTTGGTAGTTTCGACTGAGGAGGAGGGTTAATGGCCGACACGAACAGCAGCAATTTAGGTTTCTCTTCTTCATAGAAGGAGCCAGTGAGGCAAGAGCAAGGACAGAGAGAGCGAAAAAAGAGAAGAAGCGTATAATGGATGGAACGAAGGGAACAAAGCGATGCAGATGCATGGGGTGGAGGTAGCGAGTGGAAACAGTGAAAGAAGGGGATTTGACTTGCCCTTATGCCGTCTTTTTCCACGATCACCTCAAGGTATCTCACGAATGAAGGAAAAGAAAAGAAAAAAAGGAACATAAGAAAACGTATGTCCAAGTAAATAGAAGGCTACGAATGCGTCTTTACTAGAATATCAAAACATGTCAATCCTTCATCGCCTCTAAATTTTCCTTCACCATACGAAATGGTTCCTTTGACGCTCCTTCACGCGCCCCACTCCTTAATCACATCAAAGCCCCTCTTCTCCAGTTCCTCGGCGCCTTCCAACGTCACAAGCGTTCCGTCCAGCTTAATGACAGCTAATGTAGGGATGCCCCGTTTCCTATCCTTCACCCCCACACTTTCCTGCTCTTTGCCCGCGCATACACCCAGCTCTTGCTTGAGCCTCGTTCGGAGGGCGTCGTTTGCGTAAGGCACGGCCAAGTAAGGTGCCATCTGGCTTCCGTACTCATTCCATTCCGTTTGAGAGTCATCCGACGACACCCACACCACCTCCATTGGGCTCTCGTTTGCAACTCTCTCATAGAAGTTTTTGAGCTTGGGCGTGAAACCACGGCAGGGCGGGCACCATCTTGCAGAGAAATAGATGAGGAGGAGCTTGCCTTTGATGCCATCAAAACCTAGTAAAGGGGAGGCAGAATGCGAAGCGCCACCCACACGGACAAGCTCGGCACTCCGTAGAAGGTTGAGGATGTTGGACGCCATCGGGCAGGTGTTAGAGCCTTATTGTGGCCTGTGTAGCACTACACGTAGTGTGATGTAAGAACACAAAAAACACACGAGCGCGTCTTGATTATGGACAAAATAGGGATTACCTTCGGGCCTGGAGCCCGTTTCTCAGCATAATTATATAATGTGCAACCATTACTATAACTATATGCCCATATAACATAACAATATGACACGTAACATACAAACATATATATACTACATTAACCTCCCCACCCTCCCCGACGTACTTTCTGTGTCAAAGGCCGCACTACGGCCGCCGCAGTTAACAGGTGGCAATCGAATCATGGCATTCTGGCCATTAGCTTGGACCTGGAAAACAAAGCGTGGTGGCAGGGTATGGGTGGGTGGCTTTGTGCTCACGCCGCTTGCACTAGGCGCGACGTGGCTTTTCTCCCAACCCCACCCTCGTGGGCTGCAGCCTCCGTCTCCTCCGCCCTGCCCACCCGAGCAACGCCGCCGGCAGGTTAAATGGTAAACGATTCCACGACCGATACACGTCCGTCTTAATGGCTCGACAAAATGGACGAGATGTGAAGCCAGAAACGAGCGTCGAGCAACCAGAGGGAGAGAAGGGCGCGACGTTGTACATAGTTCTTTTTGTGTCATATCACCCGTTACCATCTTTACATCAACTCTACTATCAACGAAGAAATATTTCCACATAGATGTCGCGTCATAGAAACTTACTTGCTTGATCTTGTACTCCTTCCATAGCACTCTTCCCCCACCACAACAACCCGGGGTCATTTCTCGTGTATTCCAACACAGCGCCCCCATCCCGCTCCTCAAACCCAACAGCCCTCAACAAATCCATTGCCGGCATGAGCCGTCCCAAGGCCCGTTGAAACTTCACATTCGTCAACCGTACGCGTTTATATTTCGGTTCCTGTGGGTGGTCGAGTAGCGATTGAAGCATACTGTGGAGCGTGGTGAATGCCAACGCCGCCACCTCCCGGTCGCCCCTTGTTTGCTGCGCCAGGCGTTGGACAGCATCCATTACACGCGCTTGCCGACTATTGAATGGGTGGGATAAAGCCGAGTCACCAACTGCCGCTGCTGCTGCTGCGCCTTCCTCGCTGTCCATTCCCTCTCCTCTTCCCTCTTCTCCTCCCCCCCCTCGATCTTTCTCCGCTTCTGCCGACATAAGGAGATAATCTGCGGCTTGCATCACGTCACCGCCAGATTCCTGCAATGCCCGTCGTACCTCTATTTCCGCGAATCCTAGTCCCAGGAGTTGCTCGGTTGCGTCATGAATTGCTGCATCAGCAGTGGGAGGAGCGACAATGCTACTGGTAGTGATTTCATCAGGGGGGGGGGCAAGTGGAAAGAGGTCTGCTTTCTCCACTGACGCTGATATGGACGCAACTGCCTCTTCTGGCCGCGATGTGGAGGATGGTGGTTGACGCGAAAAAGCCGCGGTGATCTCCTTTCCGTTTTGAACAGAAGGGGGGGGAGTGGTCTCAGCCCATGGAATGGCAGAGAGGAGCGTGGGCGGCGCTTGTGCGGTTGGTGATGCTGGTGCGGTGGATGGTGCAATTGCTACCGAGGACGATTTCTCCAAACCACGTAGCTCCTCCTCTGTCGCCTGCGGCATTGGCGGTTCCACAACTTGCAGCTCTGGATGGTGATGGTGTGAGAGCGGCGAGGGTGGGTATCTCCTCCCCTCTTCCTCGCCCGACTCTACCATATAGTTACTGCTGCTATAGCAACTACTGTCATTGTCCACCTCCTGAGACGGAGTAGGAAGAGCCGGAAGCGTCGGTGCAGCATGTCGCCCTGAGGCACAAGCTTCCTCAATCTCTTTCTCCTCCTCGGACAGTCGCTTCAAAGCTGCGTGCCCTGCCATAACCCTAGCTGGGAGCATTTGCGTCAGATCCGCGCTTGCCCCCCCAAGCCGTCCAACCCCCCCGGCGAAAGCCGCAGGACCACACGATGTCGAGGCAGCTTGAATGTAGGTCGAACCCCCGATGACACGCCCGCTCTGGTTGAAAGCATTCACTTCTCGTTCGATGGTACGCATCAGGATGTGAAATTGATCGTCGTGGTCTGAGTGGACATTATGCGCCATTTCGTGGTAGAGTACTTTGCGGATACTGAGGATCTTGCGCCAACCTTGGAGGTCGTCGGTACGGAGGCGTAGGAGGATGCGTTGGCCTTTGTTTTCGTTGAGACCTGAGAAGAGGGGGGAGAACACGAAAAGAATTTGAATGGGTCGGCGGATTTCTAATTCCAATTGAGGTTCAAATTTGAAGCTCGAGCATGCTGGACATGGACAAAGGCAGGGAAGAGGTCGCAGAAGTTAGGGTTCTGAGATAGCCGCGAGGAAGGAGAGAAAACTACGAGCACGTACCCATGACACACACAGTACTGACCCCAACCAAGCCTTCGGGATACATCTCGCACAGGGCGCCCACGCTCCACTGGTACTTTTCCATCACATGTAGCACTCCCGGGTCCGACGCCAACTCAGTCAGAATGCGCCGCGCTATGTCCTGCTCTGGCAAGTGGGGCAAGACGTCCACGCGCTGGAACCCGTGGCGACGAGATCGCAAAATGGGAGCTATGCCCCTGTCACTCCCACCCGTACTGCCTAGGTCATTGATGATGCGCACGTCGCCAACCAGCTTGGGGCCGTCCGCCAGCGCAGAGAGGGCAGCAGCGCTAGTCCCAATGAGCACAAGCTTGACGGTGTCCGTCCCCCTGCCAAGCTGACCCAGGGTGATGGTTGAATCTGTGAGGGTCTTTCCCTTGTGAATTAGTTTCTGGTGGATAAGTGCAATGCCGGTCTTGGCCTCCGCCATCGCTTGAATGTCAGTGAGGGGAGTGCTTGCGGGCATTGTCACGACGTGATGTTGGTTCTTAAAGCTTAGGTCCAGGCTTAAATGCTTGGCTGCGGCAGAATCATCCGATCCCATGGCTCTGGTGGCAGCAATGCTGTAAATGAAGGGCGAGGTTTGGACGCGATTGAGCGTGTGAAAAAAGGGACGTGGAGCATGAAAGGGGGAAGTTCAGTGAGCCGTTGAGATGATGCACCACATCTTTTACGATCCACTTAAAATGAATATATTGTCTGCCACATCAAGGTCTGGAATCATCATTCGAGAGATGGACTCGTAAAACATCTGAACTTTACGATTCTTCAATGTACGAGGCCTTTGTGCAATGTATGCTGATATTTCAATCATTGCAAAGCAGCTGCAGAAGCCAAATGCCCTCATTTGTTTTAAGTGACGAGAAATGTCTTATTATGACACGAAAGCTCAAAACAAATGCGTTCTCATATTACATGCGGTCTCATATAAATTACCTTGTTTTACTTTCATCAGCGATGCTGCATCGCCTTTGCTTATGGTTCTACTACTGTATTACCGTGAATCTATGCACTTTCTTTTTTATTTCCTACCTGTACTTGTTAGCATACAACTTTTCTCCTCTATGCCACCAATTCGAATGCATGGGTATAAGAAAAGGTGTCTTTGGCTTGTGATGCAATCTCAATAAAATACTCCCCCTCGGCATGCTTGCCCTCCGAGACCACCCACAACCACTCATTCCTACCCGCAGAAAACGGAGAGGAAGAAGAGGAGGATAGAGTCAGGCCGATAAGCGTGCTTGGCCCCACCTTGGGCACCAAGCGAAGGCTGAGTAAACGTCCAGGAGGGAAATCATGCAGGGACACACGGTAGCGTTGGCCCATCACCACTTGACCAACGTGACCTCCATGCCCCTCCTCCTTCCTCTCCTCCTCTTCCTCTTCCTCCTTTCCATCCACCACCATCAACACCGCCGCGGTAGGCAATTGTGGCTCGTGCTGTAGTGGGTATTGCAAGGACCGATGCTGCAACCCGTGTTCACCTAGGCCCACCACAACGCCACCCAAATCGATCTGTGGCATTGCTTTAGCAGCACTGCCAATGACCCTCGCCATGTAGCCCCCTACCTTCCCTCCCTCCTTCCTTCCATTTCCGCTTGGCTGCAGCACCAGCGCTGAGGCATTTAAAGAAGGCACATGGAAGGCAGAGACCCTGGTAGTTGAGACTTGGCAGACAGAGGGATTTTGCTCTTGCAAGGCTTTGGTCAACAGAGAAGCAGTGGCGGATTGCCTCAAGCTGTTGCTCGCTCGGCCTGCTACCTGTCTTTGATCCGTCACCACATACGCGCGGAAAGGTGCCGTGGACGAACACGGCCCATGCTCCTCTTCCCACACCTGTTGCAGCCTTCCTCTTTCGCTGTTGTCGTCGGTACCGAGAGGAGTATAGGGGGGGGTACCGGTGTTGGAGACAACACGTAGGAGTAACCTTTGGGAGAGCCCTAGGCGTTGCATGGTCTGATTGACAGCTGCCAGGACATGTTGAGGTTCGACCTCACTGCTGCTGCTAAAGGTCGAGGACGCGAAGGAGGAAGGGGTGTAGGTGACAAGCAAGTCCAGAACCGCCAAGCTGGTATTCGGCTGAATGCCACGTTCCGGGTCCGACATCCACATCTGCTCCTCATTCTCCCGCCACTCTTCTTCCTCTTCCTCTGCCAGCGTCCCACAACTCTCCTTAAAGTCACATCCCTCCGTACCCTGTCCATGAAAGTGCGCTGCTGTCACCAACTGCTGCTGCTGCTGCTCTCCTTCTCTGGCTACCTCAAAGGAGTCGAAGCCGGGGCCCGTAATATCGCATGCTTGGCAACGATCCAGGCGGGAGGCAAGGAAGACTTTACCGATACTTGTCGTTCGGGGGTCAGCGAGAGGGACGAGGATTGGGCTGTAGGGGAAGAGAGGCATGTAAAGGGACGTGTTGAATGCCGCAGCTGCAGGGAGGAGGAAGGAGAGGGCTTGGCCTTCTGCTACTGCTACTGTTGCTGCTGCTGATGTTGTTATTGGCTTGGAGCTTTCGTCGGTGGTGATGCTGTCGAGAGCGGGATGAGAAGCAGTAGCACTGGGGGCTTCCTGCCCCTCCAGGACCCGTCGGTGGTGCTGCAGCTGTCGTAGATGTTGCGGCCACTGTACGAAACTGGCCAGGTCAAACTCATCACCACCACCACCAGCAGCAGCAGCAGGAGCAGCAGCAGTATTAGCACCAGCGCTAGCGGCAGTGGCAGCATCATTGCCTTCACCACCACTCCCTACACTTTCTCTAAACGCCACCTTAAATTCCTCGATTCCTTCCTCCTTCCACCCCACATGCCTCATAATGACACTACTGGCCTTTATCGATCCCATCAATTCATACACTTTCTGCGTCGGCCCTCTCTCCTCCCCTTCCTCCCTCCCATCCTCTAATCCTCTCCCTCCGTACTCTTCTACATCCCTCCCCCGCTTCTCCTCCGACTCCCATACTTCGAACCTCTTGTGTGTAGCAAGCACCACATCAGTTGTTGCATTTAAATTAATAAAATTACCACTAACATAGACATTGAACAGGTTCCGACTTGTTCCCACGATTGCCGGGGTCCCCGTGTATCCGCATCGGACAAGCAAGGCCCCCCCAGCCACGACGCACATATCCACCCCCTGTCCATGGTAGGTCGCGATCACCACGTACTTGAAAAAGTAATTATTCACCATCGTTAGCCACCCGGCCATCACACACACGTCCCCCCCCGCTGCCGCCACATATACAATCACACTTATAGCCATACTAACACAATTAGTCAACGTCGCCACACCCGCCCCAAGATAAAGCGATCCCCCTGCACCCCAGTAGGCCCCTATACTCGTCACTCTTGACCACACACAGTCGGTATACACAACTGTTCCCACACCCACGAATGTCGCCACCCCCAGCATGGCCAGAGCAGAGTAAATGACCGTTCCTGACTGAACTACACCGGTCTTCACCACTATCCCTGCTCCCAATCCGTTATTCAACGCCACCCCTGCAGAGAACGACATACACACACTAGAGGAGTACACCATCCCTGTCATGATGGAGACCCCCCCCCCCGTCCATAAACCAAATCCCGCACCAAAAAACGAGACAAACAAGATATTGCCATGATTCACCACACCAGTTAAAACCGAGGTTCCACCCCCCACAAAAAGCAGCAGGCCCACGCCCTGGCTTGCGCAGAACCCCGCATTCAACGAAAACGATGTGCCGGTCACCACAGCATTGCCTCCCAAGACCGCAATAAAGTTCCCCACCCCTACTACGGATACAAATAGGAAATTTGCCGTCATGGTACTCCCAGTGATGAAGGTAGTCCCCGCCACCACAAGCACATACCCCCCAACCGTATATACCTCCCTCCACAACACTCCCGGCCGACTGATTAGAAAATGACAATCCGTAACCCTTAATGTCCCGCTTTCTAATAACAAAAACCCGCCATATATCCGGATAGTTAATTCCGGGTTCCGCGTGAAAAGCACATTCCCGATCTCGTCTTCATGCACCAGCATCACACACCCCAGGAAGACCCCTACCCCCCCCCTTCTGATCCACGCAACCCCCCCCTTCAGCTCATCATAGATGTCTTGGATAACTGGCGCCGGCACTCCCCTCCACGCCTCGACGAACCTCAAGTCCAACTTCCCACCTTCCTCCACCAAAAAGGCACGATAGATGAAATGAGCATCTATAATAGGCGGGCTCAATGGCCGCCCCATGATCACTACGGGTCTCCGTACAATAATCTCGTCATCCAACACGTATTTCATACCCGGCATAAGCGTAATGACACTACATTCCGTCGTTTCGACCAGCAGTCGAAGCTGTGGACCAGTCTGTGGCGTACACCCATGAATAGCAATAAAGTTCTCTTCCATCTCTTCCTCTATTATTCCTTGACCGTCCGCCAGCCCACCTTTGCTCCTGGCATAAGCATATTTATCAATCTCGAGAAGACCGGGCAAGAGATGTTCCGCTTGGGTGGTAGAGGTGGTGGTGCTGGAACTACTACTGCTGCTGCTGCTGCTCCCGATGGCATTAATTTTGGTGGGGCCCGAGGTCGCATGCTTTGAATTGGTTGATAAGGATGGTGACTCGATGATGCCACCTTTATCATTATCGGTGGTGCTTGTGTCGGAAGAGAGGACGTCGAATGGTTGTGCGTACTGCCTCCGTACCCCTAGTATGCTTGCCACGCCCACCACTACCCCAAGAAAAATGATAAGCGCGAAGGCAACTTGTCTTATTGTTGGTCGCTGGCGGGCGCGCAGTGATGGTGGTGGTGCTGCAGATGCCGCTGGTTGGCTGGGGGCGCGAGGGGCTTCTTGGGATGATGATGACCGTTGCGGGAAGTCGGCGTCTTGACTGCTCGCTGGTGGCACTGCAGCTGGGGCTGCAGGCATACTGCCTTCTTCCTCTAGCCCACTTTCTACTACTTCTTCAATGGGCAGCAGCATGGAGAAAGGGGGCGCAACACCAGGCGAGGACTCCCGAAATCCCTTTTCGTGCCTGTTTGCGTGCAGAGTCAGAGCGATGAGCGGCGGAAAGCAAAGATAGATTCCTAGCTAATTAGACTTCTAGTAGACGCAAAGATGGCAAACGTAAGTGATTATGCTGCCCTTCAATTTCGAATCGGGAGCTCGCGGGGAAGCTGTGGGGAATAATTACACTCTGTTAGGGTTACAATCGTATGCCGTGTGCCCAACGAAGTTCCCCACAGAAAAATAGAGCGATGTTGGCGATCGAAGAGTCACTTTGCATCACAAAATCAAAGCCCCGCCCAAGGATTGTAACCTTTCCACCATTGTACACATGCCTGTTTTTTACTCATCTTTGACACAACTATGTACGGAATCAAGCAGAGTTTCCAGGAAGGAGGAGGACCTGGTTGCACATGCCTGCGCAGACGCGCCTTCTACAAAACATTTCTGATCGTCATCCTCATTCCTGCCTCAACAGCAAGCAGGCCTTCCCTGCTCCGCCTCAAGAAGCCATGCCGCGGGTAGTGTTGCCTGTCAAGGTGGCGGAGACCGGGGCCGTGATAAACGTTGAGCTGCAGAATCCTTACCAAGACGACAGGTGAGTTCTTGGAGACGGCTTATTTTCCACATCCCTGAACCCTTGCCCGAAATCTTATGCGCCTTTCGCCTTGCATGCTCTGAGGGCAGGGGCCTGGCGGGCCGAGGATTTGTGCGGCATTATATGCGTTTAGCGGACATCTGAAAGGAAGTTGTGCTGAAAATTAGTTAACGCGCCTTTGCACTCCGTTGCATTGCTCAATCACGAAGCCATGCCGCCTCCTTCCCTCTTCTTTTTCATGATCATAACCCCCCAGTTTTGATGTATCAAAAGCTTTGACGTCCAGGGATGCGTCGATTGCTTGTTATATGGTTCTTCACCCCGTACTCAAAGCCCTTTGCTCTCCCTCATCTCGCCCACCCTTCCTCTCTTTCCTTACCTATCCTCCGTCAGCGTTGACGAACTCAAGGAAATGCTAGCCTCCGCCACCCATGTAGCCATAGAAGATCAAATCCTTCTCATCGGACCACCCTACAAGCCCCTCAAGCGTCTCGATCCTCCCTTGGTCTTTTCCTCCTCTTCCGCCACCGATGAGGAAGCTGCCCAAGCAGAGCAACAACAGCAGCAGCAGCACCTTTCCTACTCCACGTCCACACTCGCTGACTCCTCCTCGTCCTCAATTACCGCCTCCTTGTCCTCCTCCTCTCCTTCTCATCCCTCCATCCGCTCCATCTATCTCTACAACCGTCGCTCCCTAGATGCTCCCTCCATCCCTCTCTCCTCCTCGTCATCCTCCTCTACTGATCCCACCCGCACCCCACTCCCTATCCTCCTTTCAGAACTCCCCCTCACTCCCCCCCATCCCCCCCCCGCCTGGCTCGAACAACTCCTGAATCAAGTCGCTGGCGGTGGTCCACTCTCCCAAGCCCTTTCACAATACGAGCGCCTGGTCTCCCTGAATTTGGCGAAAGGACATACTTACGTCCACCGTGCTCAAGCCCTTGTCGAGGCCGCGGTCCGCTGCCTGGAGGAACAACGGATACAGCGTGATGCAGGCCAAGTGGCATCGACGAATCTCGGGGATCACTTCTTGGCCATTGCGAGAGATGCCCGAGAGCTGAGGAGGAAGTACGGGAAGCAAGCAGAAGGGCACGAGTCTCTGTTGGGCAATTTCAACGACAATTTAAGGGAATTGGAAAAATGGCCGTTGCACCCAGCGTTGGGGAGGGCGTTGGTTGAGGCGGTGAGGGAGGGAGGGGGAGGGGGATTTGGTGGTGATAGAGGAGAGACAGGGGGCGCTTTAGCGACGCCGTCGTTGTCGCCGTTGGGAGGGAGTGGGAGTAGTAGCAGCAGCAGCGGTAGCAGTAGTGGTAGGGGGTCTTCGCTACTTATGGCAGGTTTGGAGTGTGAGGCGATTCGGAAAGCAACTGTAGCTGCCGAATCAACCTCGTCGCCTCCTTCCTCTTGCCGTTCCTCGTCCTCGTCTTGGTCCTCGTCGTTGGCGTTGGACGTTACATTGTTAGACTGCGTACCGGTGGGGAGGGTTAAGGACTGGTTCCGGGAGTGTCGAATCACGCGAGACCGACTATCACGATGGATGGACGAGGTGGACGAATCGTTTAAGAGGCTGGAGGAAGGAGTTGAGGCTCAGAGAGGGAGGGAGGGAGGGCGGACGGAGTGGGGAGTGGAGGAAGGCGTAGACCGTGGGAGAGTCACGCACGGGGGGGTGGAGGCCTTGACGAGGCAAGCGACTGAGCAGGAGAAGGCGGTGGCGTTGCTGGAGAGAGGGCACAAAGAAATGCTCGATCGGATTCGAATGAGTTTCGGAGGAGGGAGGGAAGAAGGAGGAGAGGGGGAGGGAGGCCCTTCGTCTGTCCCGCCCTCGGCCAAGGTGGTGGGGACGTGCCAGTGGCTGGAAGGTGTGTTGACGCGGCAGGCAGGAGTGATGGCCGCCTTGGAAGGGATCGACCACGATATGACCTCGCATGTGAAGGAGTTGGTACAGCAGAAGCAGCTGACGGGCGAGTGGTTGAGGAGCAGGCTGGCGGTGATTTCTCGGTTACAGGGAGATATCCAGACTTTGAGGCAGAACTTGTCAATTGGTAGGGAGGGAGGGAGGGGGAGGGCGGGAGACAGAGAAAGAAGCGACGTCGTCACCGCACACTTGCACTCTCGCGGTGTAATTCACCTTCCCTCCCCCCGTCCTTCTATCCTCCCCTTCTACCTAGGCAACCAAGCCATGCACTCGGAGCGACGTAACTTCCTCCACCTCGAGCACTTGGAGAAACTTCCCTCAGCCTACACAGGTAGATCCTGTCCTCCCTCCCTCCCTCTCTCCCTGCCTCCCTCCCCACTTCACCCATCGCTCCTATCTTTCTCTTGTCCTGAATCGAACTTCCTTTCTTTAATATTATTATTATTGTGTTCCCGAAAATAGCTTCTGTCCTCCCTCCGTCCCCTTTCTTCCGTTTCTTCTACTGAATCAATCCCTCCATTCCTCCCTCCCTCCCTCCCTCCCTCCCTCCCTCCCTCCTCCCCAGCCCTCTTAATCGAGCTCGCCCGCCGCCGTGTCTACAACAAGCTGTTCGAGATTAAGGTCAAGGGAGCCGTGGACTCCATTGCGCGTTTCCGCGAGGCAGAGATCCAAGCCCGGGCCGACTTCCTCCGTCAACACGCCCTTCATTTGATGCCCATTTTCGCGCAACTTTTTCCGAGCATGCAAGATCGTCCTCCTCATTTCCAGCCCAAGGCACTGATTTCAGAAGGGAAGCTGCCTGCAGTTAGCGTGGCGGACATTCTGGGGGATGCTGAGGGAGGAAGGGAGGAAGGGGAGGAGGAAGAGGGTTTGTTGAAGGGGTATGTGTCGTGTTTGGTAAAGGCGACGGTAGGGGAAGAGGAGGATGGGGGGGAGGGAGGGAGGGAGGGAGGGAGGGAAATTATGCCGGGAGCGGAAAGTACTGCGACGGTGGAGGAGTTGGAGGAGAAGTGTGTGGCTCAGGAATTGATCATTACTCAATTAAAAGCTAAACTGCAGGCGTTGACGGTGGGGGGGAAGGTGAAGAAGGGAGGGAAGGAGGGGGGGAGGGAAGGAGGGAGGGATGAGGGGTTGGAGGCGAAGGTGAGGAGGCTGGAGGAGGAGAATGGATCGATGCGCTCGTGCATGAGTGCGGTGGTGAGTGTGATGGAGGAGGTACATCGCTCTGGTGTCGGCAGCAGGAGCAGCAGGAGCAGCAGGAGCAGCAGCAGCAGCAGTAATAGTGGAGCCGCAGCAGCGCCCCCCCTCTCTCTCCCGCCCTCGGCCTCGGCCCAGGAGTTGGTCAATGCGGTGGATAACGCCACTAGCTTAGTTAAGGCCCGTTTGCATGACTTGGCGATGGAGCTACAGGCATCGAAGGATGGAGGGAAAGAGTGCCAGGTAGCCACCAGTACCACTACGTCAGCCCTCCCTCCCTCCCCACCTGCCCGACCACACGCCAAGATCTCCTTCCGGGAGTTCAACGTGGGGGACGTTGCCTTGTTTCTCCCTACGTCCCATCAAGGGGAGAATCGCGTCTACCTCGCTTTTCACACCAATTGCCCGCACCGTTACTTGTCGCACGAATCTTTGGAGGGGTTGAGGGGCGGGAAGGAGGGGGGGGCGGGGAGGTTCCCGGATTTCATCCTGGGCAAGATTGTGTATGTAGAGGAGATGGTCGCGAAGGAGGGAGAGCCGGGGAGCAACCCTTACCACCTGCAGGCCGGCGTCAAGTTTTATGTGCTGCACGTGTCGAGTGAAGTTGTCTAGGGGGCGGCAGGGAGGGAAGGAAGGAAGCAGGGCGGCGGGTAGCCCGGGGCTCGTTTGGGGCAAGCGGAGGAAATAAGAGGGAAAGTCGATCGTGGACAAGGGAAGGCAAGAGGGAAGGAAATGCAGAAGAAAAATCACCTTGGGCTTTTATTCGGAGAAAGGGGAAGGAGGGAGGAAAGGAGGAAGTGGGGGGAATGGAGTGTATAGTTGGCCTACCTTGTGTGAGACTTTATGCGAGTGTGCAAGGAAATGAGGGGAAACGAGGGGATGCATATGTGTGAAAAAGAAGAAAAAATAGAGGGGCAAATAATCTCGATGTTTTCCCTTCATTTTGCGGAAGTCGTGGAGGGTAGAATTCAAGGACCGCAGAGAGAGGGGAAACGCACACGAATATACTTATTATTTGTAAGTGTATGTAAAGTAAACTCTTCGATGTGACGTGAACTCAACATGTAGATTAAGGAGAAGGTGTTTTCTTGATTTTTGGGGTTGATTTTTCTGTCATTTGGTTGATTGTTGCATGTACAAACGCACTTTGCGCTGAAATACGCCTTCTCCCTCCACTGCTTCTCTTCCTCCTCTTCCTCACCAATAATGTGCCTGGACCATGAACAACCACCGCTCATCCCTCTTGATCGCTCTAACAAGCCTATTCAGACACTGCAAGCTTTCTGTCAAAGGGGGCGCCGAGGATAGCAACGCAAACAACTCAAAATCGGGCCCGACACTCACGACCAAGCAGTCTGTCTCTCTCACTTCATACACCAGATTGTGCTCTGGGTGTTTTTCAAACACCTCCATCATGGTTTGAAACGTCTTTTCCCCCCTCTCTCCTCCACCTCCTCTGCCTCCTCTGTACCTTCCCGAGATGGAGCCGGAGGAGGACACGAACGAAGAGGACGAGTGCAAACCACTCTCTTTCCCCCCTCCTCCCTCTCCTCCTTCTCCGACTCCATTGGTCGCGCCCACAAAAACCCTATCCACCCCATTCCCCACATTTCCCCACCCGCCTTCCCCCTCTTTTCCCTCGTACCTCCCTCCATATCTCAGCTGCAACAGCGCCTTGGCGTACAAATTGAACACCCCCTGCTTCGCCTCCTCGTCAACGTACGGGAAAAAGAAATTTGAACTCAAACACTGCGTTAACGTCGACGTCGTCCCTCCTCCCTCCTTCCCTCCCTCCTTCCCTCCCTCCTTCTCTCCCTCTCTTCCTCCCCCGCTCTCTTCTCCCCGGAATCGATACATAAAATGAAAGGCCATCCCCGCATTGCAATACTTATTCAATGCCCGTTGCCGATGCTCCCCTGAGGCCGCGTCCCGCAGCACAACCAACCATCCCTTCCCCTCCCACAATCTTTCTGCCTCCGTCCTCACTGCACACGAAGCTCGAAACTGTTCCGGGTCATCATTCGCAGAGATCAATACCAGAAAAAGCTCCTTTTCCTTGTCTAAACACCCTATGTAGGCGTACAGAAAGCCCGTGTCGTTAAAGCGGGGCAGACAAAGCGGGGTCCAGGATTCGGAGGACGTGCCGGAGGAACGGAAGGAGGGTTGGGTGGTGAGAAAATTGAAGAGGAGGAGGAGGTCGGAGGGGTGGAGGCGGTGGTGGAGGGGGAGGAAAGGTTGAATGAGGGTGACGAGACGAGGTCCGGAGAGAAGGAGGGCGTACAGGACGGGTTCAAGGTTGGGCGTGCTGCTGCAGATGGTGATGAGGGACTGAGCCAGGTAGTGCCGAAGAGAGGGGTCGAGGGGGAGGGTGGGTACACTGCTGGTAAGGAGGCAGGCGACTGATTCTTCGTGGGACGTGTAAGGGAAGGAGGAGGAGGAGGAGGGACGGAAGGAGGAGGAGGGACGGAAGGAGAAAGAGGCCATGTCAATGATACCAGAAAGGACACGATCAGTTCCACCCAGGAGTTCGCGAAGGTCATAGGAGGGGTTGGCAGCGAAGCAGCGGGTGATGCGACGGGCTGTAAGAAGAAGGACGATTTGGTGGTACAAATATTCAAGCTGCAGCTTCAAAAAGGGCTCGGGCTCCCGTGTGCTCGTAACTATGAGAAACGTCAGCTCTTGGCGGATCAGGAAGACAAACTGCCGACAACCACCCGAAGTGCGGATGGAGCGAAGGCAGCAATCGCTGCTATCGAACTGGGCGTATCCGCCCTCCCTTCCTCCCCTCCCTCCCAGGCTTTGGGATAGGGCCAGGACGGCTTGAATCATCCCCATGACAGGCCCGAGCTGCTGCTCGTCGCCATGCCGTGAATAGATGGGTTTACCTGCATGGCTGAGGATGAAGACGTGCTTGCCCTTGCTGAGATCGAACGGAGGGGACCGGGTCGGAGGGGAAGACGATGATTCCGCTGCTGGTGAACGAAGAGGTTCTGTAGCCGATGTTGATGTCCGTGCAGGTGCATGGAAAGGAGTAGTAGACGCAGGGCTTGAGGGAGGAGACAAACGTTCTCCGTTGCCGTCATGGTGAGCGGTATAGGGAGATGCCGAAGGTGTGAGAAACTCTTCGTCGTTGCAGCCGTCGGGGGTTGTGTCCCAGCTGAGGGCCTCCAGTGCCGAGGTCGCCGCCTTTGCGTACTGCTCCGCCATGGCCAGGGGCTGTGCATGGGAAAGGGCACGAATATCGTGACTGATTGTGATTGTAGGGATAGTGGCGATGTCGGGGCAGACGGGTTATGAATCGCCTAAGGCCAGACAGCGATGGACGAACACATGGAGGGGGGGGGGTGAGGAGGTCGAGGTGCCCAACAGTGGGGTGGCTACTGTCTTCCAATTTTTCCTTTTCATTCTTTCCCCCCTCTCTTTCCTCGTTCTCCCTCGCCATTTCTGATCCATTTGCTGCGTCCCAGATCTCCCCCATTTCCCCCTCTACGCCTTTGACTAGAACTCACTCCCTGCTCCCGCGCTATCCGCCCCCCCCCCCCCCCCCCCCCCCCCCCCCCCCCCCCCCCCCCCCCCCCCCCCACCCCCCCCCCACCCCAACCCCC
>Ga0160420_100224_pt1 | contig 31289 bp, 42 predicted proteins | sample CelAP2metagpilot_FD_108197 | JGI IMG/M metagenome (GOLD analysis project Ga0160420, IMG submission 108197) | Phycosphere-associated microbial communities from algal ponds in Kailua-Kona, Hawaii, USA - Cellana AP2-5-5 metagenome pilot | ecosystem: Engineered > Artificial ecosystem > Aquaculture >... | reverse complement strand
TGTCGCTGCTGTTGCTGCTGCTGTTGCTGCCGTTGCTGTTGCTGCCGTTGCTGTTGCTGCCGTTGCTGTTGCTGTCGCTGCTGTTGCTGCTGTTGTTGCTGCCGTTGCTGTTGCTGTCGCTGCTGTTGCTGCTGCTGTTGCTGCTGTTGCTGTTGCTGCCGTTGCTGTTGCTGCCGTTGCTGTTGCTGCCGTTGCTGTTGCTGCCGTTGCTGTTGCTGCCGTTGTTGCTGTCGCTACTGTTGTTGCTGTTGCTACTGCTGTTGCTGTTGCTGTTGCTACTGCTGTTGCCGTTGTTGCTGCCGTTGCTGTTGCTGCCGTTGCTGTTGCTGTTGCCGCTGCTGTTGTTGCTGTCGCTACTGCTCGCCAGACCTCGTATGAAGGCCGGACTTGCAGCGTTGGCGAATGTCGAATCCTCTAGATCCCTGTATAAGGAGGGTGTATCATGCCCTCACTCCCTCTCTCCCTCCCTCGCTCCCTGCTCCTTCTTCCCCGTTGCTTTCCTACTCCGTTCGCTGCCATCTTTGTCTGCGTCCCCTTCTCTCATCCTCCCCCTCCTCCCCCCCTCGCTTCACCTCCCACGTCTACCTTCCTCCCCTTAGGACGAGCGCACCGGGACGCTGGAAAGCTTGGAGCAGCACAAGGCTCATGCCAAGGTCCTAGAGAAGATGTACATGGAGCAAATCCTGACCCGGACGGAGATGAGTGAATTCGGCAAGTCATTACAAAGGCACCAGACCGTCAAGTTGGCTGACGGGTTTACCATCCTCGAGAAGGCCATCGTGGAGCACAACACGGTGGCGGCTAGCAAGGCACGTCCCTGTCCCTCCCTTCCTCCCTCCCTCCCTGACTCTCTGATTCCTTAACCAGCTGCAAAGAGGAGGACTTATTTCCCTCATTCTTCCTTCCCCTCCCACTACCCTTTTCCCTCCCTCCCTTCCTCTCCCAGGTGTACGACAACATCCGCTTCGCGGAACTAGGTCGCCTACTGGAGGTGAGTGAGAGCCAAGCCGAGAAGATCGCCGCAAGAATGATCGGGGAAGGGAGGCTGAAAGGCTGCATCGATCAGGTGGATGGGGTCCTCACTTTCGAGGGTGGGAGGGAGGGAGAAGCGGCAGCAGTACTGCAGGGGTGGGATCAAAAAATTGCGGCGGCATGTCAAGGCGTGAATGCAATACTGGAGGAGGTGAGCAAATCACACCCGGAGTTATTGGCTCCGGAATAGGAGCAGGGAGGAGGGGAGAAAGGGAGGGAGGGAGGGAGAGGGAGGGTAGGAGAGAGTGAACAAATTGTCTTAGCGAAATATTTTAAATGATCTAATACTGGTATATGGAGGAGGGGGCTAAGGATAGAAGTGGACAAGGAAAGAGGGAGGAAAAGGGAAGGAGGGGAGAAGAGAAGGAGAGGTAGAGGGAGAGGGATGGAATGGGAGAGAGGGAGCGAGATGGTGAGAAGAGAAATAGTAGTAGCGGCACCTGCAATGGCAATTGTGTTCACAGAAAGGGGGAGAAAGCTATAGCACCAGTAGTTATAGTCGTAAGAACGCCAGACGCAAGCATATAAAAGTGACTTGGACCCGCACTTGCGCAAAATTTGCTCCTTTTTTTTTTTTTCCTCCTTTGGTTCGTTCTCTCTTCTACTTACCTTTTGTTTTCTCTCTAGCGTTGTTAGGTTTTGGGTCGTCCCCAGACTCTCTGTGGTACTAGTATTACGTCTACTGCTACTGCTACTGCTGCTTCTGCTGCTGCTGCTGCCGACTGTCTTCCTCAGGCCTTGCTATCCAGAAAAACACAGACGAGGAAAGAAAGGAAGAAAGGAAGGAGGGACTCACCCTTCTGCTCTACCGTTTCAGCCTTCCCGCCCTCCAATTCTTTCCAGTGTGATATTCAAACCACTCATTGTAATTAGAATGGGACATTTCTTTTCAATTTCCAACTTACCTTCCTTATCTTCCCTCCCTTTATGCCTTCTTTCCTCCTTCCCACCAGCAGGGTCCGTCACCTACTTCCGCCGTTTTTTGAATACGCACCATGCAGCAATTCCCCGTGCGCCTGCTCCCGCAAGGCAAACGGCAACGCACACAACTGCTCCCATGTGTATGTGGGGAAACGGGGTTCGATCCGATCTTCTAAAAAGTTCTCGTAGCCCGGGTAGAGCCGCCGCAGCTCCTCACTCGGGCACACCACCAGCTTCATGCCCTCCTCCAAGCTTAATCCCGGCCGAACTTGCGTTAAATATGAAAGTCGTCCCAGCCTCCCAAAGGCCGCGGTCAGGCATTGACTCCCTGCCTCCGTCCCGAGGAGGGCCACGAAGTCATCCTCCTCCAGGTCCGGGAAGAGCGAGCGGACGAATCGCAACTTGGGCGCCACGTTGGCCGTCACATCCATTGCGAGGATCATGGGATTCTTGGACAGCAGCAAGTTCACGCCACCTACAGAACCCCCTAAGAGGGAGGAGAGGAGGTCGAGTTTCTGCGTGAGCGCTGAGGGTGGGTGGTAGAGGATGGAGGGGAGGTGGTGGAGGATGGACGATGTGGTGGTGGGGCCCAGTGAGGCGAGGAGGAGGTGGAGCTGGGGAGCAATGACCTCCGACAGGTCGGCAGTCCAAGCGCGAGGGTGCTGGCAAAGGGTGGGGAGGAGTAGAGAGGGGGGGAGGAGAAGGGAGAGGGAGGCGAGGCGGGGGGGGAGGGAGGGGAGGGGGAGGGTGAAAAGGGCGGGGTAGGGGCGGACCAAGGAGGCCAGGTCCTTGGGAGACAGGGGGGATAGGGAAGATGGAAGGAGAAACGGAAGGGCGGCGAGGCGGGGGAGGATGGTGGAGTTTATGCCCTTGTTCAGCAGCACTGGGTGCTTGGCAAGGAGGTAGGAGGGTTTGAGGCCGGGAAGGGCGGAAGTGAAGAGCTCCAGGTAGGGCAGGACCCGCGAATCGAAATCTCTCAATAAAAGGGCGCGTGGTGCTGCCTCTATCAAGGCGATGGCGTCTTGTTTGTTTTCTGTGACGCTGATGAGGCGGTGGTACCTCTCGGAGATTAGACGTTCCATTTCGGGGGCATTTGGGCCGTGGTAGGAGAGCAGACGGGGGGCTTCAGGGAGCACCTGGGAAAGATTGACGCCAGGAAGGGCTTGTTTGAGGAAGCGGAGGCGGATCCTGACTTGCTCAATGTCGGGATCATGGAGGAAGGAGGGGGGGAGGAGGGGGAGAAGGAGGGAAGGGGAGAGCGAGGGGAGTTCGTCGGAGAGGAGGGCGACGAGATTTTTGATGGCCGGAGTATGGGGGACAGGGGGTTGCTGCCGCCGTTTCTGCTTTTGCTGCTGTTGTGACGGTGATTCCTTTTTCCGCTTGAAAACAGGCGGCGCTGTTCCTGCTCCTGATCCTCCTGCTGCTGCGGCTGCTGCTGTGGCAGCTCCTGCTGTTGGTGCGGCTGCGTTGTTAGGCCAACGATCATGCAGGAGCGTGAGTTGGGATTTGGTAGTGATGGGGGGAAGAACCGCCCTTCTTCTGACTGCTGATGGTGGGGAGATCGCTGGGGCTGTTTGTGAAGAGCTAATGACGGCGCCGACGGCTGCGGCGGAGGTGATGAATTGGGAGGACGGCGGTGGTGGTGTATGTGGCACAGAGATAGCACCAGGGGAGACAGACAAGGTAGACGCGGACGAGGACGAATGCGAGGAAGAGGATGAGGTTAAAGGGGAATGCCACATATCAGACGTAGTGATCGCTTGTAGTCTTATTCGGAGGAAAGAGGAAGAGGCTATGTTAGAAAGAATGGAGGGAGAGGATATGCGGAGGAAGGCATGTACGAGAAGGAAAGGGCTGCAGGCGAGGACCACGGCGAGGACTACGAAGGGGGGCAGAAGTGGCGGGAGTGATGGTGGCCTTCGCTTTGATTTCCGCATCACACCTAAGAATGCAACTTGGGTGTGATAATGATGTTGCAAGGGAGAGACGGTATGAGATCGAGATTGGGAAGGGAGGCAAGGCCGGAAGGAGTCTGATCAAATCTAGTTAAGCTTACCTATTCTTGATAGCTTCACCATCATGGCAGTACGCCGTAGCCCTGATCGTCGTCGTTTTTTGTAGTTGTTGTCGTCGTGTCTGTTGTTGTTGTTCCTTGCTGTGTGGTTTATATGCATATGTGGAAGGGAAGGCGTACGTCAAGTCCAAGTTGATGTGTGGCAACAAGCCATTTAAATAGCCACCGCACGCAGCGCGCACCCTCATCACTCGTCATTTGCCTCGTTGATCACATTGTGCTTGTGAAGTGTCCCTCCTATCGGCGCTCCGAGCAAGCATCTCCCAAGGGCACGGCAACAGGGCAAAGCGTGCGTCGGTGCGTGTGGCTCGCCAACAAGACAAGATACGAAGCCGCGCTCGCGCAAAAGCGCTCTGTCGTGGCATCTTGGAGGCATTCCTGTGTGTTAAGTTCGCATTAAACTATGGAAATATGGGACTGTTTTTTGTTGTTAGAGGCAAGGAAAACCAGCATCTCGAGGAAAGTGTGAGAGCCGTCCAATTTGTAGACCTTACCTCCCCTTCAACCCCCCCAGACACTACACTGCAGCACGACGCTACGTCTCAACATTCCCACGTACGCCCCCGCCAGCTAGGCCCCCCTAGAGTATGAGCATGTCTCACTCCACGCGCACTGCAGGATCCCCACCCCAAATTAACCTTGACAAGTTTCAAGTTTCCTCCACTTTCAATAGGCATTCCTTGTCCTGCTCATATTGCTTCCATCCCTCATCAAACAGGCCCTAATATATTGCCCCCCGACCCCTCCGTATAAGCCACCATGGCTCCCACAAGCCAAGGCAACGAAGCCGCCACCACCCAAGCTATCGCCCCACTCCGCGTCGCCCTCCTGGGCATGTTTGCATCCGGGCTCCTTTCCCTCTATTTTGCCCACGACCACCCCTATCTGACCGCCCTCCCATGCGTCCTCATCAATTGCTGCTTCCTCCAGATCTCCTTCCCCCATGGTCTCCTCTTCTCGCTCATCGAGATCCCATGGATGATGCTTTTGTTTTATCCGATTCAGTACCTCTTGCATATCCCGTTGCAATACGCATTCTTTTGGCTCTACTCCCCCATCTTTGTTGTCCTGGCCCGGAAGAACAAAGACAGGCATAACCTCCTCGGGCGTTTATTCATTCGCTGTGTATGGGACCCCCCTCTATTGGCCTGCATTTGGTTGGTGGGCAAGACCGGTCTAGGGGGAGGCAGATTTCTGACGCCCTTCGCGAGTATCATCGATGAGGAAGTGGTGATGGTGAGTGAGTCGGAGGGAAGGAAGGGAGGGTAGGAGGGATATGTGGTGGACGGCGCGTCAGGTCAGATGAAGAGATGCGGAAAAGAGGGCGAGCACGACTCAAGGAAATATGACATTGATAACCAAAAATCACTTCGGTGACGAAATTCGCCGCCTTAACTCTCTTCCTCCCTCCACAGGGCTCCCTCCCCTTGCCCTGGGATGTGGCTCACTTAGTCAAGGAGTTCAACATCGGCGCAGTCGTGAACATGACCATCGAATACCCTGGGCCGTTGGAGGAATATGCTCTACATGGGGTCGAACAACTGCACTTGCCGACCGTAGACACGGCAGCTCCCACTCTAGAGCAGGTACGTACACAGAGCGAGGTCTACCTCTTTGTTCCCCGTCTTATCTTCCCCCCCCACCGGGCCAAAGTATCTAGTGGTGGAAAGGACAGCGAAGAAGGTGGATGCCCCCCCCAACCCCCCCCCATTCGCAAGCCCTTCTTCCCCCCTCCTTATGCAAACCCGCACACCTGAATCAGTGACGTGGCATACAGCGTTCCCCCTCTGCCTACACGTCTTCCTTCCGAGGGTGGAATCATCTCCTGCCCTACTCTTTATTTTGAATACCTCCTGGACACCGGGTGCATTTAGAGAGGGTGTTGGTAGTAGACTGTCGTCAGGGAGTATCATTCGCAGAGAGTCCCAGGGCCAATACCGGAAAACCCCGTCGCGGTCTTTGCTCCCTGCGAGCGTTCACCAACCCTCCCTCCCTCCCTCCCTCCCTCCTTCCCGTCCGTAGGTGCACCAAGGCGTGGATTTCATTGCAGCTTTCCTCAAGGCTCATCCGGGGAAGCGCGTTTTTATCCATTGCAAGGGGGGACGGGGAAGGGCGACCGTCATGGCTGCGGCGTGGTACTTGCGGAAGGCGGGAGGGAAGGAGGCACCGAGGTCGGTCGTGCGGAGATTGAAAGAGAAGAGGCATGTCGTATCAACAGCGGTGGGAAAATACGAGACGGTGCAGGCATATCATGCCCTGGTGGTGAAAGAGGGTGGGAAGGAGGAAGGGATGGAGGAGATGGTGGTGGATGAGAGGACAATGACACGAACGACGACGACGGCGACAAGTGTGACGAGAAGGAAGGTTGAGTAGGGAGGGAGGGAGGGATGAAAGGAATGAAGGGAAAGCACCAATGTGCACATAGGAAGGGGGGGTGAAAAAGAACAATAGTAAAGTACAAGGCTTGAGGTGAGACGAGCAGCAGCCAAAACTGTGCGTCCTGCTGCTCCCTTGTGTGTGCATGGTTTGTTTTGGGGGTGGGGGAGATGAAAATGGAGAGTTTTGTTTTTCCTCTTGTCCGTGCGATGAGATTCCCGGACTCCCACAGTTTTGTTTTTCTTAATCTTACGTGTGTTCTAGGTTTGTCAAGGCCACAAGAGGATGGATCACATGCTTCCAAGCACGGAGACGCCGCTGGCATCCTGGAGGGAGGAGAGGAAGAAAGGGAAGAAGGAAGGCTGGGAAAGAGGGAGGGAGGGAGGGAGGGAGGGATGGAGGGAGGGTGGGTCCCAAGTAGTTGGAAAGAAAGGCAGTCATCGAGGGCCACATTTAAGTGGGGGAAATGGAAGGGAAGGGGGGTGGGGGTAAAGTGCGCGAAGTCTGCCGCCTCAGCCCCTTGTAGAGCCCTGTTCATGCGTCTGTTTTCTTCATTTATTCTTCTTGCATGTCCTGTCCTCCTTCCTCTGTCTCCCTCTCAATGTTATCGAGTGCCCTCTTTCTTCTTTTTCTTCCTCTCTCCCGAGGTCTTTTTGGTGTCGAATCACAACACACACAGAGGGGCCTCTTGGCGCCCACTCCCTGTCATTACGTCACGGACTCCTCGCACCTCGCACGCTCGTCGGCAAAGAAGATTTCTCTCCCACCTTCCTCCCTCTCTCCGACCTAACCTATCTAGACATCTCCATCGTCATCTCTTATATTCCTCTTCTTTTCCTTCCTCTTTTACTCCTTGTTCCCTCCTCCTCCCTCCCCCTCCCCTCCTTCCTCCCCGCCCTCCTCGCCCTCCTCCTCCTCTAGCCTCGTCTGGGGGTTCCAAGCCCGATCTCCATAAGTCTCTTTTTGCAGCTGCCGGATCCACACGGCGCTGGTCATGTGCCCGCGATAGATGAGGTAGATACCCTGAAGGAGGAAGGGAGGGAGGGAGGGAGGGAGGAAGGGATGAATGCCTCTGAAGGGGATTTGTCTCTACAGCTGACGGATCCACACAGCACTGGTCATGCGCCCGCGATAGATAAGGGAGATGCCCTGAAGGAGGGAGGGAGAGAGGGAGGGAGTGAGGGAGACCTTGCTTACCGTCAGCACTAAAAACGTCCCGCCCAACAAAGGGGAAGGGCCTCGGATGATTTCCGGGAAGCCAAACCTGGCCTTCACCACACTCCTGTGAAACGTGTTCTGATACCGCGCCAGCTGCGACTCCATCACTACCCTCTCCCAATAGGGTACAACCAGGCTCCACTTCCCGGCATGCACTCGCCACCGGCGACCGTACATCTGCTGGAGCGAGAAGGAGGAGGGGGACGGGAGGGAGACAGGGGTGGAGGGGAGGACGAAGCGGGTGGGCGTGGAAGGGATGTGACGACGGGGGTCCATGGCGTCGAGGTACTGAAGGCCGGGGAGGTTGAAAAAGAGGCCAAGGAAGCTGCAGAGCGACTGGTACGTCACGCCGAGGGTGGAGAAGGCGAGGGCGAGCAGACCTTGGGTGTAGGCGGACATGCCCGCAGACACTTGGCGGGAGAAAAAATTAAGCGAGGAGTAGAGGGAATGGAGGAGGGCGGGAATGGCGGTGCGGGGGGCAGTGAGGAGGGGGAGGGAGGGGAGGAGGAAGTGATGGAGGAGGAAGTTGAGGGGGGTCAGGATGGGCCAGAGGATGAGGCGGAGGAGCCAACCAAAGCTGTCCAGGGTGACTTCCACCGCGTCCAGCACCCAGGAGAGGAGCGTGGCAATGGGAGCAAGTGGGCCTTGGCCAAGGGTTTGACTAAGCTTGTCTTGAAGGGCGGAAAGAGGGGCGGCCGCGGCGGTGGTGGCTGAGAGGAGTGAGCGTCCGGCGGGGGACGAGGATGGGTGGAGAAGATGGGAAGGCAGAGCATGGGTTATCGTGCCAGTGAGACAGGTGACTGCCAAGGCGCCCATCATTATTCTAAGGGCTTTGGAGGTTTTGTTGCTGGTAGAAGGAGAGGAGGCGGAGCGACGGGAGCGGAGGAAGGCGGAGACGAAGGGAGGAATGGCACGACGTCTTCTTGAGCTACTGTTCTCTGATTGTCCGGGAGCTGCCGCGGCTGCAGATGCGAATAGAGGGGAGGAAGAAGGGCGTGTGCGGGGCCGCAGGGCAGGCGGTAGTATTCTAGTGTCAGTGATACAGATGGTACTGCCGATGCGAGTGCTGCTGGGAAGGAGGGGCAGCTGGAAGGCCTTGACGGTGGTGGCGGCAGCTAGCAAGGCCATGGAGAGGAGGAGAAGGCGTGGTGGCCGTGGCGGACGGGAAGAGAGTGGTCGCGTCGCCATGACTACCCCTGTAGGATGGGATAAGTAAAATGGATTGAGATGAAGGATGTGTGGGTGGACAGCAGTGATGGTTTAAAGGCAGGGATGATGAGGCAACAAGCAAGAAGGGCACGATAACCAGTCGGAGTACCTTATTTTTGACAACTTCGACGCTAGATGCACGAATTCTTTTGATCCTGGAAGGCGTGCAAGCGGTCCCACGTCGGGGGCAACAGCAACACCGACTCTATCGATGGAACGCGGATTGTTCAACGAGGCGGCGCCAGCGTCACTGTCATCTGTCCCTGACGGAAGAGCTTCCGTGCCCTTCTCCCGTCGTCCGTCCTGGTTCATATAACGTACAACATGACACACGCCCCGGAGTTACGAGTTCGCCTGCAGTGAGACGAGGCACACAGGCAGCCTCTCGGATGTGTCGGGCAGAAGTGCGCATGAACCTCGTCCTACTTCCGTTCTCCTTCGCCTCCATCCCCATCCCAGCGCATGCCACACATGCAAACTAGACCCCTTCCAACAGAGCCCCTTGTTGTCCTGTATGCTGATCTATGCCTTTCTACTCTGGCCAAATTTTTGCTGCCTCATCCGCTGGTAATTTCAGGACCTCTGAATGTTCTATTTTCTCCCATCTTTTCCATTCCACCCTGCGACAGACCACCCAGTCCTCACTCAATTAAGCAACATGTCTGTCGAACTACCCCCTCTGCCGTGGGAGAGGAGCGCCTTGGCGCCTCACATCTCGGAGGAGACGATTGACTACCACTATGGGAAGCATCACGCTGCCTATGTGACGAAATTGAATGGCATGATCAAGGTACGTTCCCTTTTTCTCTGCCCTCTCTTAGTCGTGGGACAGACAAGACGAGCATATTCCCTTTTTCTCTGCCCTCTCTTAGTCGTGGGACAGACAAGACGAGCATATATGCATGCATGACTGCAGGCTTAAGGTGGCGCAAAATCGTTGCAGGTAGTTCTATCAAGGATTGGCTATCCTGTTTCCTCCCTTTCCCGTCGTTATCCCTCCCTCTCCGTTCTCTCTCCCGTCCTCCATTCCGAATATATAGGATGACCCCACCTACGCGGGCAAGTCCGTGGAGGAGATCATGCTAGCTGCTCCCGCCGGTGGTCTCTTTAACAACGCCGCGCAGGTATGTCATTGCCTCTTCCTTTGCTCCCTTATCTCCCATCCAACCACCCGGTCCTCCCTCCGTCCATCGTTTTCCCCCTCCCTCCCCTCCTCCCCTTAGACCTGGAACCACACGTTTTATTGGAACAGCATGGCGCCCAATGCTGGGGGACCCCCCACGGGCCCAATCGCGGATGCGATCAACTCCTCGTTTGGCTCTTTTGACGAGTTTAAGAAGCAATTCTCGGCCGCGGCCGCCGGTCACTTCGGCAGTGGGTGGGCGTGGCTAGTCAAGAAGGACGGAAAGCTGGCCGTGGTGTCCACGCACGACGCGGGAAATCCCTTGAAGGAAGGGTTGGGCACGCCTATCATGACGTGTGATGTGTGGGAGCATGCTTACTATGTGGATTATCGTAATGCTCGACCGGCTTATATCGAGGCGTGGTGGTCCCTGGTGAACTGGGAGTGGGCCAACGCCCGCTTGGCGGAGGCCTAGAAGGGAGTAGAGGGAAGAAAGGAAGGAAGGAGGGAGGGGAAGAGGGAGGGGAAGAGGGAGGGGGTGGGATGTGCTCTCTTTTTTGGTGTGATAGGGAAAGGTTGCGCTGGTGCAGTGTGGCCGTGGTGGCATTGCTGTCGCTGGCGTAATAGCAGCAGTGTGGTGAACTCGGGTAAGAATGCAGGAGGGAATTAGGGAATGAGACAAAGGCGTGCCTTCATGTGTTGGAGAATGAAAAAGAGGCATGTCTCCATGAATGAAGGAAGGAAGGAAGGATATCGGAAGACAGCAAATGAGGAAGGTGAGCAGACAGAAGAAGACAATGACTAGCGAGAGGAAGGTAAGAAGAAAAAGAAGGAAAAGACAGAGAAGGAGAAGAGTAAAGAGGGAGAGAGATAAAAATGACAAGAGGGAGGGGTCATACCACCACCCCGATGGTCAATAGACTAGAGAATCACAAAAAGGGAATAGCCGTGAGAGAGTGAGCAAGTACGTTTGAGACCGAGACCTGTAGAAAATAGGTCTTGAGCTGAAACCCCCTCCCTGTGCCTCTCGTGCAAGTCCGGAAGACAAGCCCTCCCCGTGTCGTGTGGGCGTAAGACGATCGATAAACACCGATTGGTGAGTGAGTAACTTGATCAAGGAGCCAGCCGCACTGCTCTTTGGGTGAGGATCAATCCCACGGCTGGGCGTGAGCTTGACCAGGAAACTAATCCTGTCTCTCATAGACGTGCTTTCATTAACTATTTCCGCCCTACATGTTTACAAACCTCCTCTTTCCTTTCATTTGATCCCTTCCAAAAAAAAATACTCTCGGTTTTCCTCCACTCCCTCCCCCTCACTTCTTTCCCCCTCCCCCTCCCCCTCCTTCTCTCCCCTCCCTCTCCAACGCCTCGTCCCAAACCAAGGGCAAAAAGACATGCTCCCTCTCCCCCACCCTCGCCCCCACCTCTCCCACCCAATCCCGATAGCTTTCCTCGTCTTCATCGTCCGGACCCCTCCCCTTCCCCTCCTCCCCCACATTAAGCATCTCCACGCCGTCCGCCACGAAACAAAGGCTGAGAGCCACTCGGTCCTCGTCCTCGTCGTTTGGCCCCGACGAATGCAAGCACCAGCCATGATGCCAGCTTCCATCCCCCACCTCCATCCGCCCATAGCCCTTTAGCTCATACCTCCCCTCGAGGTCTCGCCTCCCTCCCCCCTTGGCATCCTCCCAAAATGATAGGGCAAAATCCCGGTGCGACCTGGAGGCGAACAACAGACCCGTCCCTCCTTCTTCCTCCGGGGCGATGGGCGTGAGGGGTAACCATAATGTCACGGCATCGTTGGTGTGAAAGGGAGCCATGTTCAAGTCGGAGTGCCAGAGTGTTGGACCGTCGCCACAGCGCTTTAAGAAGGTTGAATCTTGATAGAGACGAACACGGGGCGCCTGCGTGTTTGGGTGTGTGTAGGAGGGTTGGGAAAGAAAGAAACAGATGGATACTCAATGGTTAGGTACATAGGACAAGACGACTCTTCCGCCTTCCGTCCCTCCCCTTCCCTCCCTCCCTATCCTCCACCTCTTACATTCAACAGCTGTGCCGCCACCCCTGCGAACCTCTTCGCCAAGACCAATTGCCTCACATCTTGGTATTTTCTCCACGCATTAAAGGTCTGCAAGAAAGGGATCATGTCCTGGTCGATGAATTCATCCATCACCTCCTCGCATTCCTCGATGGTCTGACAATCATTGTACGCTTCTTGCCCTAGCATCACCCTTATCTTTTGCCGCAACGCCGAAAGCTTCTCTTTCTCGAAGGCAGCACGCACGATTTTGACGTAATCACCCATTTCGTCGGGGGAACAAAGGCCTTTGGTGAGTGTGTGGCCGTCGCGTTCCCAGGCCAGGAGTTGGGGAAGGGGGAGGGAGGGGTAGGGGGTGGAGAGGGGAGGGAGGCTGCGTTTGGGGGAGACCGACCAGGCCCAATCGGTGCCGAGACGGGCTTTGGGTTTTAATGGTTTCTTTTTGGATGGTGGATATGATTGAGAGAAAGAGCGTTCGGATTTTGGAGAGGAGGAGGAAGACGAGGAGGAGGGGGAGGGAGGTCTCTTGCCGCCGGCTGCTTTGGTAGGCAACGGTGGGGGTGTTGATGGCGGGCTGCTGCGTTTGCCGCTGACCGACGACGGTGCTTGCGGTGACTGAGATGCTGATGGCGATAATTTCTTTTTGTTGCTGCTGCTACTGCTGCCGCTACCACTCACTGAGGCGTATAAAGGAAGTTGGTGGTGCTGATGACTCCGGGGGGGGGGGGAAGCTGATGAGTGAAAGGCACCCACGCGTGCTGCTGAGGCGAGGCAGAGTAGAACGGCACCATAAAGCCGCGGACGCCCCTGTCCTGGTAACACTCTTCTCATTCTACTTTTGGTACTCTGTTTCGTCGGCTTGGTGTTCTCCATGGGCTTGGCTGTATTGTGGGGGCGCGTAGAAGCAGTTAGTTGAAGGAGACTTGTGGGGGGTTGATGCAAACGCAGTTTCTTGTCCTGACAGTCACCCGTGCTACTTTCGGTCAACGATATTTGTCATTGTTCTGTTGCTGCCCGCGGCATGTTTGTGTTTGGTTTTTTAAGAGGTGAAAGAGGGAAAGAAAACGTTTCAAGAGTCAGTGCTCAAGTCGACCCCCCCCCATCTGAAGAGCCTCTCCATACACTCACCTCACAACTACAAATACCACATATAAATAGACGGACATGGCAGCACGGCCACTCTTTCGACATCTATCATTACCGGCGCTTAGGAACCTCCTCTTGCTACTATTTCTCTACCTTTTGGCGTCCGTCAATGCATTTTTGATCCCATTTGCCTCTCCGTCCTGTCGGACCCCTCTAGTGCTCCGCGCCACCTCCTTTTCCGATCACCAGCATTCCCGCAAGGATCTTTTGGTGCAAGCAGGAAGTCTTCTGTTTGGTGCATCAATGTTGGGAAGCGCAGCTCGTCCGGCCCAGGCATGGTGTGGCAAGGTATGTGTATTCTTACTTGGTGTAGGATGTACGCGCCAGAGTTGTAGAGACGGCAAGCCATGTGAGTAAACCCTTGAGCTGCAAACTCCTTTCCAAACCGTCACACCTTTATTACTCTTCTCATTTTTTCCCCTTACAAAACAATCTTTTCAGCCCTACCCACGCTGGGCCTACGGTCTTCGGTTCAACGACGGGCTCATCCAAATTCCTCTGCCTGGCCTTGCTAAACCAGCCGACGTCTTCCTCCGCGTCGTCGGGGACGAAAACAAAGAGAAACAAAAACACGTGGCCCCTCTCATTGTTTTCCCCGGTGGTCCTGGCCTTGCTCATGACTACACTGAGACGCTCGAAGCCCTCGTGTATGCCGATCGGCGTGTCATCGCTTTTGATCCGGTTGGGACGGGACAATCCTCTCCTATCCTCCCTCCCTCCCTCCTCCCCTCCGCTGGCACAACGGAGGAGGAGCGAGAGCAAATTTGGAGCGAGTTGATTCAAATTCAAGTCAAAGAGATCATCAGATTCTTGGAGATAGAAGGAGAGCACCACGTTTGGGCACACGGTGCGGGCTGCCTCCCCGCCATACAGTACACGTCCTCCCTCCCTCCCTCGTCCTCGTCCTCGTTATTTGTCAAGTCACTGACGCTTGCTAGCCCCTTTGTCTTCTCTCCGGGTAAGACGAGTTTGCCTTCCTGGTACTCCGCCAATGACGCGGCGGTTCCTCTTTGTGTGACAGAATCGGTTGCGGGGGGAGGAGGGAAGGAGGGCGCGAAGGAGCAAAGGGTATTTTACAACAAGAGGCTGGAGGGGCTGCCGGCATTGGCAGAGCTGGGAGCAGGGGGGGGGGTTCCGGTATTTGTGAGTTACAGTGCGGGAGAGGATGGAGCCCTAGGGTTGGACGAAGCGGCAGTGGGGAGGTTGAGGAAACGTATCGAGGAGGGAGGGAAGGAGGGAAGGAGGGCGAGGGTGGTGGTGAAGGCATTTGAGGGGCGGGTGCCGCACATTGATCAGCCGGAGCAGTACGTGGATGTAAGTCGAGAGAGGGAGGGAGGGAGAAAGGGAGGGAGGGAGGGAGGGAGGGAGGGATCGAAAAATCAACAGAGAGACCGATTGTGTCTTGTTTCTTTTCCCTCATGAGGATACGCGCTTGTATACACATATTTACACACACGTATGCACACACACTCACGTATACATGCATATACCTCGTTGTACAGTGGCTGGATGAAATGATGCAAATTGTCGAGAAGCCATCCACGCCCGCAGCATGAGCGAAGGAAGACAAGAAGTGAAGGGGGTAGGGAGAGAGGAAAGTGGGGAAGGGGGGAGGATGGAGCAAGAATGTGGCACACGAAAAAAAGTACAATACATAAGACAGGGAATAAAACGGTGGTGTTATTTAAATAAAATTAGATCTTGCGTGCTTTTGCTTTGCTTTTTCATTTCCCTCTTTTCTCTCCGTCCCTCGCCCTTCTCACCTAAATGTGTGGGTGTGTATGGCGAGCGCGCGTCCACCCCCACAGGCCATTTTCTAACATGTCTTCAATTTAAGTATGTGCCCGTCTCCCCTCCTCTCCCATCATTCCTTGCCGTCTGTTGCAGACTGCTTTCCGCTCATCGTGGTTGATGGAACCCTCTACCCGAGCCACACGGTCGGCATCCTTCCTTTTCACCTATTCCTCATCATTACTCATTACCGCCCATCTTCCTCCATTCCTCCTTCATGCCATCCTTTTCCCTTCCTTCATCCTCTTTTTTCTCTCCTTCTCCGCCCGGGTAGCCGCAGCCAGCCCCGCGCCCTCCTTCTCGAACCTCGTCACGTTCTTAAACCAATAATTCACTGCCACATTCAACCCCCCCCCCTCATCTGCGACACTCTTCACCTCGTGGTGCCAGTACGCAGGTAGGTACAAGCATTCCCCCTCCTTTAAACTCACCCGGTAAGGCGTGGCTTTCACCACTTCCGGGTGTCTTGTCAGATCCGGATCCTCCAACAACACCGACGACCCAAATACCACCTTGCTCAATCCCTCCACAGGCATTCGCTCGAACGTATCTGGGTACACGTACTTCAGCTCCCCTTTCACCCGCGTAGTGTAGTAGAGGTAGAAAATGTCCATGGGTGGGAACAGCGTCAACTCTTTTCTCCCCGCCAGCTGACACAAGATGTTTTCATAATCGTCGTAGTGCAGCGGGCTCGTCGTTCCGCCCTTCCCCACCCACAGGTTAGTGAGCAACAGCTCCAGCCCCCCTTCTTCGCCGGCAGCCCCGGCAGCAACCGCAGCAGCGGCGGGGGGAGGGAGGGGGAGGGAGGGAAGGAGGGCGGGGCCCAGGTATTGGGTGAGGGAGAGATATTCCAGATAAAACGTGGCGTTGGGCGCGAGGGAGGGGTTGGCTTGGGACAGTCGGAGGAGGGATAGGAAGTCGTCCATTCGCATTGAGGTCTGAGGAGGCCGGACCAGCACCTCCTCCACCTCGTCTTCCCCCCCCCCCCCGTCGTGCCTCCACAGTGCCCCATCCTCCGGGCCATCAAACCTCCCCGTGGCCGACAGGGAAACCCTGACAAACTCCTTCCCCACCGCCTCGCTCAACCCCGCGTGCGTCCACAAGCCTTCCTCTCTCCCCTTGAACCCCTCCTGGAAATTGCTTATCACACACGGGGTGTTTTGCGCCATGTAGGTCTCCATCAGTACTTGCTTGCTCTCGATCCGCACGGAGGGAATGCTCTTGATCTTTTTCCCGTCCAACCACACCCCTTCGCCCTTCCCTTCCTCGCCCTCCTTCGAGCCCTGGGCTTTCCGGAAGAAGGAGGAGACGAAGGAGGAGAGGCGGGAGGAGAAGGAATTAAGGAGGCGGAGGAAGGCAAGCAACTGCCTCACGACAGGGTTTCGTGGCTGCTGCTGTTGCTGCTGCTGCACTTGCTGTTTGGGTGCAGTATTGGAGTGAGGAAGAGAAGGACTGGAGGGAGGAAGGGGAGGAAGGGCGATTTTCTCCTTCAGCTCCTTCACCCTCCCCCTCCAGACCTCAACCTCCCTTTCTTCCTCCTCGCAGAATGCCAAAGCCTCTCCTACGACATTCCGGATCGCTTCATCCTTCTCTTCCACGTCCTCGTCCTCTTCCTCCTTCCATCCCTTCAGCGCTGCTGTTAGATGTTTTTTCGCCTCTTCTCGATTCACTCCGCAGGCCTTTGGCGCGCCCATATTCTTCACACCCACCCCAGCCAGCAACAACCCTAACGAAGCATGTACCCTGCTGCTGCTGCTGCTACTTTTAATACCGAGGCGTTTCTTGTAAAATTCAACGGCTTGGTCGTTGAGGCCGAGGGCCTCCGAGACTTGCCCAATTGCGTAAAGGAGGGAGGGGTTGCGGGTATTAAAGGAAAGGGCTCTCTCGTACGCGGCCAGGGCGCGAGGATATTGCGCGAAGGATTGATAGACCTGTAGGGAGGATGGAAGAATATTGTTTGAAATTCCATCAATTTATTGATTATTTTAAAAATTATTTTATATATTTTTATATTTATTTATTTATTTTTTTGGGGAGAGTTCATATTTTTTTTGTCAATGAAGTCTACGAATTAGCACTCGGCGTGTTGGAAAAAGAATTTGCCTATATACAATGAGGGAGGGAGGGAGGGAGGGAGGGAGGGAGGGCTTGCTTTCCTACCTACCTGTCCAAGCATCTCGAAATCCATCATACGTTCATTCAATGCCGTCGCCTTTTCGAATTTCTCCGCTGCCTCGTCGTGCCTCCCCAATTGCGACAAGAGTACCCCGAAATCGAACCAGGCTGACTCGTAACCCTTCGTCGGCTCCATCCCCACCGCTTTCCCGTACAGCTCCGCCGCCCTCCTCAACCCTTCCTCTTTCCCTCCCTCTTTCCCTGCTTGCCCGGCCTGTTGGGCCTCGAGTCTCGCCAGGCCCAGGTAAGCATCTCCATCATCAGGTGATAGATCGAGGGCCCTTTTGAATTCAACCAGCGCTTTCTGGGTTTGCTTTTGGAATAAATACAATTTACCGAGGGAAGTGTGGGCAGGGGCGAAGGAGGGCTGGAGGACAAGGGCGTGTTTATAGAGACGCTCGGCTTCAGCAAGATTGCTCGTAAAGGCATGGGCGCGGCCAAGTTGAATGTACGCTTCGGGATAAGAAGGAGAAATGGCGATGGCGTCAGAGAGGATGGCCTGGACGGAGGGAGGGAGGGAGGAGGGGAGGGAGCGAAGGCGGCGTGAAAATGGAAGCAGCTCCATCATCATCCGAAGCATGCTGTGTTCATTTTGAGCTGCTCACTTTCAATTAGCCTCCGAGGCTTCCACCAGGCAGCCTTACTGCCTTTGCTCCCCTCCCTCCTTCCTCTCCCAAACTCCCTTCGGCCTCCCACGCTCATTCTTTCCCTCCCTCTCCCCCCCCCCTCCCCTTTCCCTCCGCTCCTTCTTTCTTACCTTGGCCCCGTCGAAATTTCGTTTATTTACCCATTCCTCGCCCTGCGCAACCATGTCCGGGACGTCTGCTTCTGTAAAGTCACTCTCCTCTGCTGCTGCGGCTATGGCTGCGGCGGTCAAGAAGCAGAGGCCGAGGAGAAGCACATGCAGGAAAGAGGGCGAGCCACGGGGCCGCCGCCTCCCGTGTTGAGGGAGTGATGGGGATGACCGCATCAGTGGACTGTGCGTGGTGGTAGTGATGGTATGGAGGAGATGACGGTGTCAAAATGGTGAGGTACTAAGTAAAGCAAGTGAAGAAGGCGATTCACTTCTGGCTTCTGTCTTCGCTAAATTTGCATTTCGAGTCTCAGACTACAACCAAGAATGAGGCAGTTGAAATATAGCTATTCCTTACGTGCACTGGCCGAGCCGGCGCATAGGTAGTGTACAGAAGGTTTCGGGAAGGCAGATCACATTCAGGTTGCCACGAGGTTCCGGGTATGGTCCCATCTCGAGCACCAGCATTGCCGGCCCATCGACAGCGTGCAAGCCACGACCTCTGTGCTGGCAGCCTTGACAGCCGAAATCCTGCATGAGGCTGACCATTTGACAACCAATGTGGGTGCACTTGAAAACGGACCTGCTCAACTGCGAAGTCCCGACAACAAACCCAGATGATTATTATTAGCTCATATCATCTTTTACTTTGAGAATGGATCGTTTTTTACTCCTTCCTACTCACTCACCCTTCCCCTCCCCCTCCCCAAGCATCTCCCTCAACAATCCCTCCATCCTCTCGGGATGTGCCCTCCCCCCCGTGGCCTTCATGGCCTGGCCCACAAAATACTTCATCATCTGCCTCTCCTTCCCCTCCGTATACTGCCTCCTCTGTCTTTCCGACCCTGGGTCTCGCGCAACCTTCCTTGCCACATCTCGAAGGACCTCCTCATCGCTTATTTGCCCCCACCCTCGGGCCTCCACGATCTCACTCGGCATCATCCTCCTCCATTCTTCGTCCCCTCCCTCCCTCCCTTCCACCATTATGCTCAATACTTCCTTTCCTGTCCGAATGGAGATGGCGCCACTTGCGACAAGGTCGTTCAACTCACCCATCGCTGGAGGAGTGACGAGACAGGAGGATGAGGAGAATAACTCCCCCTCCCCCCCTCCTGCTGCTGTCACTGCCTCTGATGACGGTGTGTCATCGGCAGAGGAGGATATGAAGGGGGAGGATGGCGCAACTCCTCCACCAGCACCAGCAGCCGCCGCCTTAGCCTTGAGCAAGCCCACCAAATCGTTACAAATCCAATTAGCCACATTTCTTCCATCCCTCGCTCCCTCTCCTCCCTTCACCACCTCCTCAAAAAATCGCACTGCCCTCCTTCCCTCCCTCACCAGGACGCTCGACTGATAAGGTGTCAATCCATACGTCCCCTCTAATCGCGCTCGCATTGCTTGCGGAAGCTCTGGCAGGCCCTCTCTCAGTTCCTCGATGACTTCCTCCTTCAGCACCAGGGGGGGGAGGTCCGGTTCGGGGAAAAAGCGGTAGTCGACTGCCCCTTCCTTCCCCCTCATCCTCGTTGTCTTGCCGGTCAGGACGTTGAAAGACCTTGTCTCTCCCCTCACTCCTGCTGCTCTTCCTGCTGTTTCTCCTCCTGATCCTGCCCTTCCTCCGTTCTGGTTGTCATTTTCTTCGCTCAAGGCAATCTGTCGGGCTATTTCATAGGCAGCTGCCGTCTGCAACGACTTGAGGGAGTTCAAATTCTTGATCTCTGCCCGTGGACCCCAAGGAAGAGCAGCAGCAGAAGCAGCAGGAGCAGCAGCGGTGGGGCGTACAGAGACATTTAGATCACACCGTAATGAGCCTTCATCCATGTGCCCATCACACGTCCCCAACTCCCTCAACGTGGCTTGCAACGATCGCACCAGCTCCGCCGCCTGCGAGGGAGTGCACAGGTCAGGCTCAAACACAATCTCCATCAACGCAGCCCCGGCCCTGTTCAGGTCGATGAGAGTACGCCCTCCTTCCCTCCCTCCTGCTTCGTGGGTGGATTTCCCCGAGTCTTGCTCGAGCTGGAGACGGGCAATGCGCACGGTAGTGGCTGGCCAGGCTGCTTCCTCCTCTTCTTCCATTTTGACAATGGAAGGGGTCGGGGAGGAGGACACAGGTTTCTTACGCGCGCTTCTTTGCCGTTGATTATCGTGGATAGGGGGCTCGATGCGGAGGGTGCCACTGGAGGGGAAGGGGGAAGATAGGCAGGGAGGGAGTGAGGGAGTGGTGGTGAGCGAATGGGGACACCTGTGAGAATTGCAGTCAGAGACTTCGCGAGAATTATTCTCCTTCCTTCGATTATGTTTTGCCTCCCCTCCTCCTTCCTCCCTTCCTCCCTCTCACCCCGTGGCAATCGGCAACGCCTGCTGCGTGATCTGGTACCCTTGTGGCAGGTCACAATAAAAATAATGCTTCCGTTCGAACCGAGAGACCCTATTAATGTCACATCCCAGGGCAATGGCGGTTCGAAGGGCTTGGTGCACAGCTTCTTGGTTGAGAACAGGGAGGGTGCCTGGTGGGGAGGGCGGGAGAGAGGGAGGGGAGAGAGGGGAGGTTGGTCTTGCTTGGGTGATCCTCAAAAGCGCTCAAATGCAACAAGCATAATTTCCTATGTACACAACTCCGACTAAATAAACCATTCTTTCCTCCGTTTCTTCTGTCTACTACCTTTCCCCCCTTCCTTTTCCCTTCCGCCTACCTGGCAAGGCGGCATCAAGAAATGCGACATGAGTGTTGGGTTTGGTGTATTGCGTAACCTCGGCAGATGCGCCCGAAAAAAGCTTGGTACGCACACGGATCTGTGCGTGCACTTCCAAGCCGATACATGCCTGATAGTATAATGCAAGTGTATTTGATGGGAATGTGCGTGAAGGAAAGGAGAACGAGGCCTAGGAGCTGCCCTTGATACTCCCCCCCATTACTTGAGCCTTGGCTAACTTACCTCCCACAACTTGCCGCTGGCGCTCTTGAATTTTCCTACAGTTGTGGCCATTTGTGCAGCGTTTTTCCTTCCCTGTGAATGTCCAAACGCGATGTGTGGGAAGGAGGGGCGGCTGTATGAGTGGAGCTGTTGTGGGACGTTAGACAGACCGAGCGAAGCAACGACGGAAGCAACGGAAATACGGTGCCTTGTCCCTCCCATCATTCTTTCCTAGCCAGCTTGTGCGCCGCACCTCATTTGATTCAACTCGCCACCACACAGGAACAGGACGACAATCCCTGCTGCTTACAGATGGCGGATGCAGGCAGCACTCAAAGGAAGAAAAAGAAGAGAGTGATCCGTGCAAGAGACGATGGCTCTGATGAAAGCGACGACGACATGCTCGACTTGCAGACCTCATCCACCACCACCGGCAACGCAGCCACGACAACTTCACGACCACGTGCCGTACCTCCATCACCGTCATTACAACCACCGTCAAAAGCTGCTGAGGTAAAGTCCAAGAAGAAAAAGATAAAATCTGAAGAAGTACCTGCTGTCCCGCCCAGCAAACCTGTCGACCCGCGCCAAGCCGGACAGAAAGCGGCAGCAGCAATAATGGCGGCAGTAGCAGCAGTCAAGCTCAAGGCACCTCGCAGCCCGCCCCTCCCCAAGAAAAGGAAGCTGCCGACAGAACTTCCAGCTTCTTTGTCGTCGTCCTCCTCCTCCTTTTCCTCCCTCCCGCCTTCTTCCTCCTCTTCCTCTTCCTTACCACGAAAAGGAGCAAAAGACCCAAATGCTGTCGAGGAAGCCGCATCAACCACTCTCCTTGATCCAAGCATTGATGCCGGACGGGGAACGGGCACGCATAAACCCAAACGCCCCACCATGGCCCGGCCCCTCTCCTCCTTCCCTTCTTCCCTCTCTGCATCCTCCTCTTCCTCCTCTACCTCCTCCACTTCTGCTTCTTTCCGCTCACCCTCAGGAGGAGATATGATGACGAATAGGGATAAGGAGGTAGGTAAGACAAGGGCGGATTTCGACCGTGAGCTGTTAGATTGGGACTTTCTGACGGCATGGGAGGAGGAGATCAAGCCCGTCCCTTCCTCGTACTCGAACGCGAATGGCAAGGGGGAGGATGAAGAAGATGGACGAGAAGGAAGTGAGGAGGAATCAGAGGACGGCAAAATGAATGGCAGCCCAAAACCAGTGCAGCGCTGGACGCCGGTGCCGGACACGTTCACCTCCGCCTCCCATTATGTTGACGTGTGGTTTCCGCTCTTGCTCCAGGAAATGCGCGCCGAGACCTTGTCGGATATAGGCACGGAGGGCGTAGGGCCCTTTACCAAGGTGCAGGTGGAGGGAGGGGGGGAGGGAGGGGGGGGAGGGGGGTCGCAAGGGCTGGAGACGTTGAGGGCGTTGAAGTTTGAGGGATTGACAGCGGAGGAGCAGCAGGTGCAACAGATGCTGGTGGGGAGGGAAGGAGGAGGGGAGGGAGGGAGGAGGAAGCTGCGGGACTGTTACCAATGGGATTTGGTTTTGTTGGTCCGAAAGATGGAGCCCGTGTGGGAGGCGGTGGGAAAAGCGAGGGGTTACAGGCGGCCCCTCCCTCCCTCCCTCCCTCCCTCCTCTTCCCCTGAAGAAGCAGAAGAAGGCGAAGTCCCCCCTCCTTCCTCCTCTCCCGCACCTCCCCTCCCTCCCTCCCTCCCTCTTCCCCACGCCCAAGGCGTCATTGCCATCGTTAACCCCTTCGGCCGCCAAGGAGGTAAAATCCACTTCCGTGTGTCCTCTCGGCAGTACCGGCGTCTCCTCTCCTCCTCCTCCAGCGGAGGGAGCGTGGGAGGGAGGGAGGGAGGGCGAATCACCCTCTATGGGTGCTATCTCACGTCTCTTGTCTCCTCCATTCGAGAAATCTCGGCCTTGCTTAATGTAGGCAAGATGCCCCTCCTTCCCCGCCTCCTAAGTGGAGACCGAGATCCCTCCCTCCCTCCTTCCCTCCCTCCCTCCCTCCCTCCCTCCGAGGCGGTCGACGCGGCGTTCGCAGAGTTGGGAGAGGGATTCGGAAAGGCCGTTCTGGGGAAATTCAATCCGTCTCAAGTGGGGGCAATCAAAGCCGCAGCCACCAATAAGGGTTTCACGCTCATTAAGGGGCCTCCGGGAACAGGTACCTCCCTCCCTCCCTCCCTCCTTCCCTCCTTCCCTCCTCCGTCAGTCGATAATCCGGACTCGGTGCCAAAGCAGCAGTTCAACCCTCCCTCCCTCCATCCATCCCTTTCCAACCTTCATCCCGTAGGCAAGACCACCACCCTCAAAGGCCTCCTCAACTCCCTCCACCTCCGGGAATATCAAAAGTTCTACAAGGGCGTGCTGGCCGTGGCGGGGGCCGAGGACGCGGACACAGAGCGGGCGTGGAGTAAATATAGGTATGCATCCTAACTATTCGCTCACATACATGTATGGTTTATCATTTTTCACTTCCATGCATGTATAGTATATCATTCTTCACTTACGTACATATATCGTATATCTCTCATGGTACGATTTGATTTCAAGATCAAACGAAGAGGCGGTAACTTTCCCACCTACATTCCTTATGTTAAAAGGAAAAACAAAAAGCGCCTACGCACGCATGCATATGCCCACGCGCATGTAGTTTATGATTATGCTGACCTAAATCACACAGGGAGAAGAAACCTCACATCCTTGTGACAGCGCCTAGTAACACCGCCGTGGATAATATCGTGCTCCGAATCATGGAGGATGGCTTTGTGGACGGCCAGGGGAATCGATACAACCCGCCCTTGGTGCGTATGGGCCGGTTTAGCAGCGACAAGGTATAGTCTGCCCTCCCTCCCTCCTCCCCCTCCTCCCGCCCTTCTTCCCTCCGCCCTTCACTCACTCCACCCCTCCCTCCCTCTTGTCCAGGTGCGTGTCGTCTCTCTCGACCAGCAAGTCGACAGCCTCCTCTCCGAGCCTGACGCCTCGCTGCGCCAACGCTGCCTGCAGGGGAGGCATCTCTTGGCGTCTCTCAAGCAAGCACTCGCCCTTGCCCGAATCAAATTTCGAATGCTTTCCCGGGCCATGGAAGACGGGTGGGGGGGGCGGGAGGGAGGGCGGGAGGGAGGGAGGGTCTTACCCTTTGGGTGGGATGTGCGGGTGGAAGACACGGGAGTGGTGGTCTTCTTCGCGCCAGAAACTGGACAATCGTCCCTCGAGTTCCCCTCAGTGCCGGTGCTGGGAGGGAGGGAGGGAGGGGTTGATGAATGCCCAGGACGAAGGCTGGAGCAGCTTGGGCAGTACCAGGCGTTATGCGGGGAAGTGACACGGATCGTGGAGCAGGTAGAGAACCTGGGCTTGGAGGTAGGGAGGGGGGAGATACGGCTACAGGGCATGGGGCCGGGCGCGGGACCGGAGAGGCTGCGGGGGGAGTTGGAAACGAATTTTTTGGACAGCGCCCACCTGGTGTTTACGACTTTGAACACGGCAGGTATGCCAAGTGTGTGCTCCGGGAATAAGTTCACCGTGGTCGTGGTGGATGAAGCGGCTCAGGCCATCGAGCCCTCGACCTTGATACCGCTCCAGACTGGCGCGCAGACGTGCGTGTTGGTAGGGGACCCACAGCAACTGCCGGCAACGGTATTTTCGTCGTTGGGGGCTTCAACGGCTTTTGAAAGGAGTTTGTTCGAGCGGTTGGAGCATGGTGGGCATCCGGTGCATTTACTGGACACTCAGTACCGCATGCACCCGCTCATTTCGGCCTTTCCCCGTCTTCATTTTTATGGTGCCTTGCTGAAAGATGGAGAAAATGTATTTTCCCCCTCCTACACCCGCCCCTGGCACACCCTCCCCCCATTCCAACCCTTTACCTTTCTGAACTTGAGAAGTGACACTGATCGAGGAGCAAAGGGAGGAGGAGGAGGAGGAGGAGGGGGCGGACTCTCCTCCTCCTACCGCAACACAGCAGAGGCCCGCTTGATCGTGAATGTCTATCAGACTCTGAAGAGGGAGGGAGGGAGAGAAGTGAAGGGGAAGGTGGGGGTGATCACGCCATACCAAGCCCAGTTGCTTGAATTAAACAGCCAGTTCGCGAGGGCGCTGGGTCCGGGGTATTTAGAGGAGGTGGAATTGAACACCGTGGACGGGTACCAAGGGAAGGAGAAAGACATTATCCTGTTTTCGTGCGTGAGGGCGGGAGGGAAGAAAGGGATCGGGTTCTTGGCGGATGTGCGACGGATGAATGTGGGCCTGACCCGGGGGAGGTTGAACGTGTTGGTGGTGGGGAGGGCGGAGACGTTGCAGCAGAACAAACATTGGAGGGCCCTGCTGGAGCATGCCAAGCGAATGGGGGCCTTTGTGAGTATTTCGCACCCCGGGTGTAACCTGCTGGCGATGGGCAAGGCGGGGGAGAAAGGGAGGGAGGGGGGGAGGGGGCGGGAGCAGGGGAGAGGAGGAAGTGGAAGAGGGGGAGGAGGAAGAGGGAGAGGATCAATGTCGGCGCCGCGGAGGGGACAGATGTCTCTTGCTCCTCCTGGTCCTCTTCCTTCTCCTCCGCCTTCCTCCTCGTCGTTGTCAAGGTTGTACCCTCCCACGTCTTCCGGATCGACATCATCGTTACCTCCAGGACACCCACCCGCCGCCGCCTCCTCCTCCTCCTCCTCGTCCTCATTCCCCTCCTCCGCCTCTACGCCAGGACCTCCGCCTGCCTCCCTCCCCCCTCCCTCCCTCACTTCCTCCTCGGCGAGTGTCAGATCATTCTCTCCTCCTCCTATCGATGACCCTATTCCCTCCCAACCATCATCAGCACGAGCCCGTCCTCCTCCGCCTCTTCCTCAGCCTAATCCTCCCTTCCCTTCCAGAACAGCTATCTCCTACTCCCCCCCTCCCTCCCTCTCCCCCCCGCTTTCTCCTCCACGCCGTCGTGCTCGAATTCAACACCCGCCAAACCAGCAACAGCACCACTACCAGCAGCAACAGGAACAGCAGCAGCTGCTAAGAGATCCTCCTCCTCCTCCTAACCCTTACCTGATGATGCTTGGTCAAATCCAGCAACAGCAACAGCACCAGCAGCAACAGCAGCAGGAGCAGCAACCTTGTCCCCATAACCCTCCACGGTAGACAATGAGAGGGAGGGAGGGAAGGAGTTGGGAGTTTAGACGAATGAATTGCGGCTTTCCAAAATGGAGTAGAGTAAAATAGAAAAATAATGAATAGAAGAGGGCTTAGGTGTCAAGCCAGGATGGGAGGGTGGATAAAGCGCGAAAGCTCTCGAGAGTGAGCGCACTTCATTTTCAGTCCTTGTTTTATTTATCTTTTGATAACTACACTACTTTAGTCATGTTTACATGTCTCCCCCTTCCTCCCGCCCTTCCCGCCCTACTTTCCTCTTTTACTGCAAGGGCAAAAACCGCGATGCCAAAAAATGCAAATGATAATCCTTAACTCTCACCGGAATGCGTTGCGTCTTCTTGTCTTCCTCCCGTGCTTCCTCACCTCTGCAAGGAGGGATCCGCACCCTCCCCACCAACACCCCTCCCGTCTTCCTCCCCTCCCTTCCTCCTTCCCTTCCTCCTTCCCCCTCTCCCACTGACAACAAAATCGGCGCCTTTTTGATGACAGACCGACCGGCAATACCATCGGTAGAAGCCGTAGCAGCAGCAGCCGCCCTTTGCCCTCCTAGAAGTTCTTCTACCCTCGAACGCAGACGACGATGCTCCGACACCAACATCGCTGCATCCACTCGTTGCGCCACCAGCCTGTCATGCGCAAGCCTTCTTTCGCCTCCTCCTCCCCTCCCTCCTTCCCTCCTTTCCCCTCCTACCAAACTGACCACACGAGGATTACTCCTCGCATTCTGGACCTTTCCCGCCAGTCGACGCAGGTCCTCCAACGTCCTCCTCAATTCCTCCCTCCCTCCCTCCCTTCCTGGCTCCTCGTCCCCTTCTACCTCTTCCACTATGTCTCTCCCTGTCCTTTCGGGAGAGGGAGGCTGGCCCGATAGGAAGGCAGCAAAGAAGTCCCTTGTCTTTTTCTCATTACTGCTGCTGCTGCTGCTGCTGCTGCTGCTGTTAATGTTGTTGTTGCTCTTGCTCTTGCTGCTCTTCTTGTTGTCACTGCTACTGCCAGTCTCCTTGTTCGTGCTGCTGCTGCTCCTCCAGTTGCTGCTCCTGCTGCTGCTACAGCCCCAGCAGTTCATCGACAGAGGCACCAGCGGCTTCAGTCCCTGCAGCAGGCCTTGCCGTGTTGCCTGTGCACGCCAATAATTCGTCTCTCTCCCCGCGTGCCGCACCGCACGCTCCATGGTGGCAAGGGCAGCAACAGCGACGAGAGGGAGGTCTGCTGCTCCTGCTCCTGCTCCTGCTCCTGCTCCGCTGTTGCTGCTCCATGTCTCAGTAGTCGTCTCCTTCTGCCGAAGTGAAGAGGAGGGCGCTTCACCACCACCACCACCAGCTGGAGCTACAGCAGACAGCCCTCTCAAAGCTACCAATTTCCTATTTTCTCCCTCCAGGGCATCCGCCTGCTGCTGCACTACTTCCAAGGCCTCGGACAACACCTCATTCTCCTCGCCAATCCTTCGCCTCTCCTTCTCCAGCCTCTCCAGCTCCTCCTTCAACCCCTCCCTCTCCTTCTCCCTCTCCCGGGCCTTCCTCATCATTTCCTCCAACGTTTCAACCTGGGCTCTCAGGGCCTCCTCCTCCCTCTCCCTTCCCCTCAATTCCTGCCTCAACCCTTTTTCGATCTTCTGCAGCTGCAGAACCAAAGGCCCCATCCTCATTCCCTCCTTCAATCGCTCCCTCAACCACGCCGCCCGCAACCCATGGGCCGTGCTACAAATCAGTAGCTCGTTCTCCTTCCCTCCTTCCTTCACTCCCTCACCAAGGGCAGTGAAAAGACACTCTGACGAGCCCAGAGCGTGAATGCTGGACGTAGGGATGGAGGCCAGAGAAGACAACCATCCCTCCATCACCCCCTGGACCGACAGTCCAAACGCCTGTTGTTGTTGCTGCTGTTGCTGCTGCTGCTTGGTGCTGTTCGTGAGGAGCAGTTTCGTGAAGGCGGCGCTGCTCGAGGCAAAGTCTTCTGTAAGCCGTGCGACAACACCACTGATGCTGCTGCTGCTGCTGCTGCTGCCACTAGTACTACTGATCGACAACAGCAGCTCCCGCATGCTTTCCCCCTTCACTATACACCGACCCCCCTCCTTCTCCAACCTCTGCACCATCTCCTTCATCTTCCTCCTTGCCGCCTCCCCTTGCTCCCCCACCTCCTCCTCCCTCCCTCCTTTACCCTCCTCCTCCACCATCATCGCCTGTATCAACAAACACACCGCCAAAAATGGCGCCAACTGAACCAGCCCCCCTGCCCCTACCTCCTCCCATAGTCTCCCCAACCCCTCTCCTTCCTTCAGTCCCTCAGGGAGTAAAACATTTTCCGCATGGGCCAGGGCTTGGAGGAGGGGAGGGAGGGGAAATTGCGATTCAGGCACCCCGCCCTCTTCCTGCAGCACCAGCAGAAGCTCGTCCAGCAGACGTTCAATGGGTGCAAAAGCGATCCCTGCCGCCGCACTTCTTGCGGCAGCTGCAGTAGCAGCTGTAGCAGCTGGAACAGCTAGAGCAGCAGTAGAGGAAGCAAGAGACGCCTCTTCGCTTTGTTTCTGCTGCAGCTGTTGCTGCTGTTGAGTGTGGAGGAGGGTGAAGTGGGCCAGATGGCGGATATGGGAAAGGGTGAGAGCGAGGCGACCTTCGTGGCCTGCTCGATTTCCCCTGTCTTGACAAGTCTCTCCTCCCTGTCGTTGCAACGCTGTCAACGAAGGAAATGCAGCAGAAGCAGACAAAGACATGGATGCGGACGTGGAGGAAAGGATGGAGAGACCAGCGAAGCCACCCTCCTTCATCGCCTCTAGGGCCACCCCCACTTTCGCCCCTACTCGAGCCACACGCAGGTCCCCTTCCAAAGCCTTCCCCTCCTCCACCCCCCCTCCCTCCCCTCCTCCCTGGCACTCCTTCCACACCTCATGTGGTACCATCGCCAAGACCCTTTCTAAATGTGCTCGTGCACCCCAAGCCTCTATCGTGGCTGTTGCTGCTTGCATGGTCTTCTGTCTTACCAGCAACGCCTGTCCCCTCATTCCCTGCACTTTCTCCATCACTCCTTCCACCCGCTCTTTTGCTAGCCCAAGTGCCATCCGTCTCTCCTCTACCTCATCCCTCAACACATCCCGCTCCCTAGTGAGGTCTCCCAAAACCCCCTTCAGCCTCCTCAACAATCTCTCCCTCTCCCCCGCCCTCCCCTCGGCCTGCCTCAACCCCTCCTCCTTCTCAGCCAGCAGAACCATCAGTCGGCCACACTCTCCTCGCAGCTGTCGCGCCTCCTCAGCCTGTCCCTCCTCCAGCTCCTCGCTCATTTCCTGCGCCACCTCCAATTCACTCACGGCCAGTCTCAGATCCGACACTTTTTCTTCCAAGCCCAGGTTCTGTTCCGTCAATTTCTCAACCATCATCGCGAAAGCCTGTCCGGCTTCCACCTGCTCGTGCAACGACTCCAGCTCCGCTTCTTTCCTCTTTTTCCACGTTAGAAGATCTTGGGCCTGCCGTTCCCAGCATTCCCGTGCCGCGAGCTCCTTCTCTAGCTGCCTCTCTCTTCTACTGCCCTCTTGCCTTTCCTGCACATTCACCTCCTGGAGCCGCTTCAACGCCGCCCTCAACCGTTGGTTTTGCCCTGTCACATCCTCCCTCTCTCCCTCCTCCCCTCCGCCTTGCGGACCTGCTCCTCTTATTGCTGCTGTTGCTGTTGCTGCTGCTGCTGCTGCCTCTTCCAGGGCGTGCTCTAATTCTAGCTTGAGCGTCTCGATCTCAAGGGACATTCCCTCCATCCGTTCCTCCGCCACCTCCTGGTCGATGAGCAGTTGCTCTTTATCCATAGTCAACAACTCTACCATGTCATTCAAACTCACCACCTGGGCCTCCAACTCCCCCGCTTTGCGTGATGCGGTTGCGGCCGCTGCTTGTTGCTTGGCCAGGTCCGTGTTCTTCTGCTTGTGACGATCCCCTTCTTCGTGGTGGTTTTGGGCCAGCTTAAAATGAAGGGAGCGAAGGTCGGCCTCGAGAGAGAGGATGGTGGACTCCTGCTTCTTGCTTCTGGCCTCTACCTCTTGGCAGTGAGCATGGGAGATGGCCAGCAAGCGTGCGTGTTCTGCCTCCCGTTCCTTTTGCAGCTGCTCCTGTTGTTGGAGCTGCTGCTGCAGCTGTTGCTGCTGCTGCTGCTGTTGCTGCTGCTTCTTTTCAGAGGAATCAGAAATTGATAAAGATGCCATCTTTATTCGAGCCTGCGTTTGCAGCAGTTGCTCATCTATTTCTGCCATCTTGCCCATCAGTACTGTGGCCTCCTCCTCCTTCTTCCTCGCCCGTCCCTCCGCCTCCTCCCATCCATCCTTCATCCCTGCCAACTCTCGCATCATTTCTTCCCGTTCCCTCCCAGCTCTCTCCTTCTCCGCCTCCATCTTCTCCACTACCGCCGTCAATGCCTGCGCAAGCCTCTGCGCCTCCTTCCCTTCCTGTCTCCCCTCCTCGACCTTCCCCTTCAAATTTTCCAGCTCTAAATTTTTCTTATGAAGAAGTGTCTTCAGGCCGTTCACCTGAGTAGTGAGGTCCCCTTCCCTCCCTCCTATGCTCAACCTCCTTCCTTCCCTGGCTCCCTCCTTTCCCACAATAAAAGACAAGCGGCCGTTCATACTCATCCGTCCGTGGGTAGGGATGCTACTACTAATGCTGCTGCTGCTGCTGCTGGTGCTACTGTTGGCGCTCATGTCTCCTAGAGTGCCGCTGAGAGAAAGGTTAAGGTAGTTGGGGTCGTCAAATGGATTGTCTCTGCTGCTGCTGCTGTTGCTGATGCTGTTGCTGATGCTGTTGCTGATGCTGTCGCTGATACTATTGGTGGTGGTGTTGGTGGTGGTGTTGGTGGTGGTGTTGGTGGTAGTGTTGGTGTTGGAAGTTGTGGGTAAAGGTGACGTATTTTCCTCCATTTCTGCCGCCGAGGACGAGGAGGAGGTTGAAGAGGAGGCTGAGGAGGAAGGGGAGGAGGTGGAGGATGCCGCTTGTGCTTTTGCTGTGGCTGATTTCTCGCATAATTCCTGCTCCTCCTCCTCGTCCTCCTCCATCGGCTCTGAGAAAGGAGGAAGTTGTCTTTGTGCTTCCGTTAGTGATGCATTGAGATCACCATGCTCTCCCACTCTTCCTCCTTCCCCCCCGCCACCAGCACCCACAGCCAAACTTGCCCGACGGCCCTTTGAGAACGAGGAGGACGACGAGGAGGAGGACAACGACGAGGACGACGAGGATGAAGGGTGATGTGACCTCAAAGAGCCGCCGTTGGGTGCCTGGCTTTGTCGACGAAAAGTAGAAGCAGCGGCTGTAGAGGAGCTTGTGGGAGACACGGAGGAGGAACAGGAGGAGGAGGAGGAGGAGGAGGAGGAGGAGGAGGAG
>Ga0160420_100222_pt1 | contig 31339 bp, 33 predicted proteins | sample CelAP2metagpilot_FD_108197 | JGI IMG/M metagenome (GOLD analysis project Ga0160420, IMG submission 108197) | Phycosphere-associated microbial communities from algal ponds in Kailua-Kona, Hawaii, USA - Cellana AP2-5-5 metagenome pilot | ecosystem: Engineered > Artificial ecosystem > Aquaculture >... | reverse complement strand
TTCCTCCTCTCCCCCCCTTCCTGCCCCCCGTCCCCTCCCCTGTCTCCTTTGTTTTTTTCCTTTCACACCTCCTTTCCCTTTAATCCTTCCTTTTCTCCCTCCCTCCCTCCCTCCCTCCCTCCCTCCCTCCCTCCCTCCGCCCCAGAGTTCTGCCTTCCCTTTTATCCCCCGTCAACCCCTAACCATCCTCCACTTCTCCTTCCTCGTTTCCCCCTCCTTCTTTCTTTCTTCATTTTTTTTTTTCCCTCCTGTTTTTCGCCTCCTTCGTCGCCCTATCGTCGATTTTGACAAGCACCTCCACCTCTCCCCCCCCTCTCGGTCCTTCCCCTTTCCCTCCCCCTCTCCCTCCAATAGATCTTCCCGGGGAAAGAAGAAGTCTGCATCCGGGTACGTGACTACGGCGATGGCATGTCCCTCCTCACAATGGCCAAAGCCACAGAGTATCTCTTCACTTCCGCTGCCGATTATGAGGTGGAGCAACAGCGGCAGCAGCAGAGCTACCAGCCGACTACGGAACCTATGCAGGGGATGGGTATCGGGCTCCCCGTCTCGAGGCTGTACGCCCGCCACTGGGGCGGAGGTGAGGTAGAAGGGAAGGAGGGAGGGAAAGGAGATGCATGCGTACATCCTCCACGAATCTTCTTTCAACTTACTTCATTGTCCCTGTCCCCCCCCTCCCTCCCATCCTCCCTCCCTCCCTCCTTCCCTCCCTAGACATCCGGGTCATCTCCGTGCAAGGATGGGGGACGGACGTGGCCATTTACTTGTCCCGCAAGGACTTGCCAGAGCACATTCCCATCCGGGTATTTGACTAAAGAAGGAGGGGAGGGGAAGGGGTCAGGGAGGGGGGGCTATGGAAAATGATGCTTCGTTTGGAGATAGATTAGATTGAAGGTGTGCAGTTGGGGGGAGGGCGAGGGATTGGTGAAGAGAAAGGGAAGGGGTGAAAGGTAGAGAATGCTGTACTTTGTAGATATAAGTGATGGCCTTCGTGTCTTGTGTGGTGTAGCTCTTGCCTACGATAGACGTGGGGGTGTAGGAGTGTCTTGATGTTTTCGACGTTTTAGATGTTTCTTGGAATCGGTTCGTGTCTGTCTGATTTAATGTGGCTCTGTCCAAAAAGACAGGGGAAGAGGGGAAGGAGGGTGGGCTTGGAGACGGGGATAGTAGTAAAAGAAGAACGTACATAAATACATTCATTTCAAAAATTATAGTTCCTTGTTGTGGATGCAGAGTAGTGTTTCGGTATTATTAATATAGATGGAGAGAGGGACAATGGGGAAGAAAAAAAGAACGGGCTACGGAAATGTGATTCATCGTTTTTCAATAGCGAAAAGGAGTGTGAGAGGACGATTGTTTCATTCACTGTGTTCGAGGTGCTGGCTGTCGCTTGTTGAGTTCCTTGCGCGAGGTTTCGATTACATTCATGCACTCATTTTCTGTTTGAGGGCACGAAATCACCGTCTAAATAATGTGCTCTACCTTTATAACAGGTTTTTTGGTTGTTTTTCGTCACCCTATTAAACTTTCTATTTGCGTGCATGTGGCCGGCCTGATAGGACATCCACGCCCGTCGCTTACCATCCGACAAGGGCCACGGGCTTCGTCGCCAAACACAAACTGTCATTCTTTGCTCACGTATTTGCCACCTACACACTTGGTACTACTTGTATTATCAAAAACAAAATAGGTCTCTTGTGCTGCCTGAGGACAACTCGTTTGAGACCCTGTAATCTGTGACAGGTCACTACTGCTGGTTTCTTGATCGGCTAGTCGGCGATTCGAAGGGGGACAATTCCATTGAAATGGGTGCAACGGGCGAGACAAACCAACACTCTTGAGAAGGCAGGGGGGAAAAGACACTGCCCAAGAGCGGCGACCCAGTCGTCCAGACAGAAAAAGAGAGGAAGGCAGGCAGTTAATCTTTGAACTAAACGTGCCCATTTAAGTGGAACCGGCGCTCTTTTTGCGAGCTGTATGGGCACCAGGTTTTAAATTTAGGGGTTGGGTTACGGTTATCGAACGAAAAGGCACGCGTGCTCAGTGCTCACTTGCCCTAGGTCTAGAACACCATCCAAACGATTGGATCACGTGGCAATACGCGAGGATTTTCAAATACGTACGCAGACATTTAGCTCTTCTGGCACTCGACCGCAATCCTTGCACGTAGCTGCTATCCCACTCGCGTTCTTATCAACCAAACGAAAATTTGGTACCTACATTCCTCACGCCGGGCATAAATTTAAAGGTACCTGTGCTCACCCCTCCCCCCTTGCATTATTATCACACGGAACAACGCAGACGAACGACACATCTATGGTAAGCGACCAGGTAACGTTGCCACCACCATCACCGGTCCCACGGCCTGTCGCAGGTGCAATCATCACGAATGCTTCGCCATCCAGTACTCCCAGCAGCAGCATGACCCTGGCACCTACCCCATTAGCAGCTGCTGCAGTCTCAACGGCGTGTGTTAACCATCTCTCACCACCACTACTGCCCGCGGGAGCGACCGGAGCGACCCCGCAAACATGTTTGAAGGAGGCAGCAAGCTCAGTTGACATGCTCGCATCGGAATGGCTCCTTTCCTTGGCCGCCGCTCCTGTATGTCAGCAGCCGCCACACAAGCCTTCATGCGAAATGTTGCGCAGTAGCAGGGGCATAAATGGCAGTTGTAGCGGCAGTATTTCGGTATGCGTCTGTTTCCCCCCACTTTCTTTTCTCTCAATGCCCTTCGCACCAAGAAAAAACAAGCATCCAACACGTCCTTTCCTCTTTTTCTCTTGATCAAACCAAATACAGGAATCAACGCAACCACCTACTGACACTGGAACTGTTGCTCACGCTGCGAATACTGCTGATTCTCCTCCCCCTGCTCCTGCTGCTGCTGGTAGCGCTTCTGGCTCCCCTTACTTGTCCACCATTCCAGCAGCGGCTGTCGCATTGCCTTCGCCCGTGCCACTCTCATACACGACCTCATCCTCTTTCTTTCCCCCGTCCTTCTCCTCTTCCTCCTCCCACTGCCCCTCCACATCTTTTTCACCGACTTCAGTCCTCTTGACAGCCGCGGCAGCAATGAAGGCCTCCCCAACAGGAAATGCAATATCGTCTACAAGAACAAAGATGACCACCAAGTCAGGCAACAAATCCAAAAGCAGCAGCCACAAACCATTGCTCTCCCCTTCTTCTCTTCCTCCTCCTCCCCCTCCAACGCCCACCCTCAACTCAGCACAATCTTGGCAGTACCCGCAACAGCAGCAACACCACCATCACCAGCAGCAGCAGCAGCAGCAGCGGCGGCGGCATCGCTCTGCTCCTACTTTCACCGCCCCCTTCCTCTTATCCCTTTCCCCCCTTCCACCTACTCCTGCCGCAGCAGCCACAGGTGCTACGAATGACTCCTTCCCATTGACACATGTGCATGCCCTTCGTGCTGCTCCTGCTCCTGATGCTGCTGATGCTGCTGCTGCTGCTGCTGCTGCTGCTGCTACTCCTCCTCCTGCTGCTGCTATTGCTACTCCTCCTGCTGCTGCTTTGGTTGACTCCACACCCGCAAGCGCCACCTTTATTGGGATCAGTGGCAGCAGCAGCAGTGGCGGTGGGAGGGGTAGAGGAAAGGAGAGTCTCATTAATGAGGAGGAAATTGAAACAGCACGCATAGAAGTCGAAGACCACTACCTTGGTCGTGTTCCCGATGAGGAGCGGCAGCAGCAGCGGCAGCGGCAGCGTAGCCGAAGCAGCAGCAGCAGCAGCAGCAGCAGCAGCAGCTTCGATAGCGATGGGGAGCGGAGTCGATCTCCCTGCCAAAGCAACGGCAATAGCAGTAGTGACAGCAGTAGCAGCAGCAACAACAAGCCTGCAGCAGCAGCCTTCACGCCGAGGTGTTTGAGTGGGGGAGGAAGAAGAGAAGGAGAGCTCGACGGCAAAAACAACGTGGCGCACCCCTCCCTTGCCCCTCCTCCCTTTCAACCCTCCCTCCATCCTTGTCGGTTCTCGTTTTCCTCGCCTACACAGATGCTGCTGCAGCAGCAGCAACTAGAGGGATTAGGGGCGAAGGGAGAAGGAGCAGAAGGAGTAGGAGGAGCTGGGGGAGGACATGCCTTCACAAGTCTCACCCTCGGCAAACAACAACAACAACAACAACAACAACAACAACAACAACAACAACAACAACAACAACAACAACAACAACAACAACAACAACAACAACAACAACAACGAGAAGAAGGAGGAGGAGGAGGAAGAGGAGGAGGAAAAGGAGGAGGGGTGGATGCAGCAGGGAGGGTGGCTAAAAATATGACTTTGGATGAATTGCGTGAGTATTTTGACAAGCCCATTGAAGAGGCTGCACGCGCCATTGGTGTTTGCTCGACGTTACTGAAGAAAATATGTCGGAAATATCACATAAAACGGTGGCCATACAGGCAGGTGAAAAGTTTGGATAGGACCATCGAGTGCTTAAAGCTCGCGGCAGAAAATGCAGGGAAGGGCGGCGGAGGAGGGGGAGGGGGGGAGGGGGGACAGGGAAAAAGGCAAGACTTAGTGGAGGAAGGTCGGTTGTTGAGGCAGATAAAGGTGTTGGAGGCACGGAGAGAGGAACTGATCACTCATTCGGCAAATCCGGGGTCTACACAGCCGCCGGGAATTGAGGAGGGAGGAAAGCAGGGTAGGGGGTTGTGTTTGGAGTTAACGAGTCCGTGTAGTCGCCGCATGCAGAGCCCGACGGTGGGTCTATCTTGTTCATTTTCTTCGTCATCCTTGACCGGGCCGCTTCCGCCTGCCGCCTCTGGCACGAGTAGTCAGAAAAATAAGCGGAAGGGTCTGGAGGGCGCAAGTGATGGCAGGAGCAACAACAGCAACAGCAGCAGCAGTTGGAAGAGAGGTGGGGATATCGGCGAGGATGTTGGAGGAGGAAAGGGGGGGAAATGGAGAGAGGGAGGAAACAAGCCACGTGCTTCCTCAACCACCAGCATGATGAACCTTCTCGCCCTCGACTCCCCCTCCTCCGTCTCTGCCCCCACCTCCCACCCCTCCTTCCCCACCTCCTTCCCTCCCTCCCTTGCCGGGTACTTCCTCCAAGCCGGGATTACTGCTAGTACTGCTGCCATTGCAGGTACTGCGGGCAGTACGCCTCCTCCTCTTCCTCTCAGCACGCTTCCCCTCCAACCACCGTTGACGGCTCAACGTCTTGAAACCGTCCGAACACAAAGCAATCCTTCTCTTGCTCTTTCTCTTTCTCCTTCTCCTGCTGCTGCCACTACTGCTGCTACTGTTCCTGCCACCACGCCACTTGTTGCTGCGGCTCCTTCTGCTGCTTTGCCCTTCGGGGTAGTCCCTTCTCCCTCCTCCTTATTCTTCCCCTGCATGGGCAGTGCGTATGGAGGAGGAGGAGGGACAGAGACGCAGGGTACTGGAGCAGCAGCAGCGGCAGCAGCAGCGGCAGCAGCAGCGGCAGCAGCAGCGGGGGCAATAGGAGGAGGAGGGATGGAGAGAGTCGGTATAAATATTGATGCCCTTGCGAGAAACGGATTTGTGCAGCAGATGGCGCTGGGGCAAGCCCAAGGGATGGGAGCCTCCTTCCCTCCTCCCTCCCTTCCCGTGCTTCCTCTGACCTCCCTGGCTCCAGCAGCCGGTGGATACTCTGGAGTGATGTCGCCGCCGCACTTGCAGCAGCAGCAACTACAAGAGCTCTTCCAGCAACAATTTTACATGTACTTGCTTGCCCAGCAGCAACAGCAGCAGCAACAACAAGAATCACTTAAGCACAGCCATGCAGCTCCCACCACCAGCATCTTGATTGCTCGTGGCGGCAGCAGCAGCAGCAGCGGTGGCAGTGGTGGCAAGAAGAGGGCGACGGGTGTGGAAGAGGCCTTGCAGAGGGACAAGGAGAGCATGAATCTACTGCAGTTACAAGCCCGAAAGGTAGCCGCCGCAGCTGCTACTGGTGCTGCCCCTCATGGTACAGCTGATGCTGATACTATTTGCATCCCTCCCTCCCCTTATCCTGTCGCGAATCAAAGAACCTTAACATCGTGGGGAGGAGGGGGGGGGGGAGAGCGGAGAGAAGTAAAAGGCATATCGCCCATGATGCCTGTAGAATAAGAAAAGGAGAAAGATAACGACGAATATGAAGAGCAGGAAAAGGAGAAGAGAAGGAAGCAAGATGAAGCAAGGGAACTTCTCTGGCCTGCTTTTGTCCTCAGCAGCTTCAATAGAAAGTAGGAGAAGGTAATGAGGGAGGGAGGGAGGGAGAAAGGGAAAGACGTTATATATTGCATATCCTAGCGTGCCTGATGCCCAAGCTAATTATCAAAAGCAGCAACAGCAGTAGCAGTAGCAACTAGAGTGTACTAAATTGAGAAAGAGAACGAGCGAAAGCGAAAGCGTGTGGATGAATGATTGTGTAGACGGGCGAGACAATGAGAAAAGTGAGTGAAAGAGGGAGAGGGGAGAAGGCCTTGGTATGAAGAAAGACGAGGAGGAAAGCTGCGGGAGAACTGACTATACATATTTGAATTGCTGGGGTTGCATATTTGTTGGTTTGAGGCGAGAACGTGACTCATGGAGAGAGAACGAGAGAAAAGGAAAGAAAGATAGGGATAAAACGAGAGACTGACAGACAGAGAGTCCGAGGCAGAGAGAGAGACACACAGAGGGAGAGACAGAGAGAGACCGGCAGTCATATCTCTATCGTCCATCAAGAGCCAATTGGTCGTCGGAGTCTATGTGCATTCCCATGTCTGCAGTCAGTGTATATTCATGTTTGTGCCATCGACGCCGTCATTTCAAAATTTGTTCATGCATGTACTTAATACGAAGCAATTGAAGGAGAAGAAGACTAAAACGACGAAGACAAGGAGCGATATTGAAGAGGAAAAGAAAATGCTGGGGCGACGAATGGACAAGAAGAAAACGGGCGAATTCGTGTGAGTATGTTGTTGGTCTCTAGTTTTCTTTTCTCTTTTCCAAGTCGGTCATTTGGCTTTCCTTTTCGCTATCCTTTCCACCACTACTACCTCAGCTGCTACCGCTGCGGCTGCTATTGCTGCTGCTGCTGCTGCTGCTGCTGCTGCTGCTGCTGTAATTACTGCTGCTGTTGCTTCTCCTTCTCCTGCACCCGTCATCTTGTCATCTTTTCTTACGCTTCTTTCCCCTTTCTTTCCCTACCTATCACAGACAGGGCAAACAAAACACAGAGAGAGGAAGAAGGAAGACCGGCGGACATATATTTTATGGTCGTCATAGTAATACGAGCTGGGGAGGAAAGAAGGGAGGAAAGTAGGCTCCACCTGCTCCCTCTTTTCTCCCTCTCTTTCCTAGATTTCTACTTCTCCATTCTCTTCTTGATCTTTTCCTTCTCCTTTTTCTCATTTGTCATGACAATTATAGGGATTGGCGTTTCTCCTCTCTCCTTCTTCATCTTGCTTCTTCGCCGTGTTCCATCCCTCCTTTTACTCCTGTCACGCAATGCACAACAGCGCCTCTTGTCTTGGTGTGGCGCCGGTGCTTTTCTTCCTTTTCCCTTTTTTTTAATCAAATGAAAAAAAAATCAAGAAAATATTCTGATAAGGAGCTACGGAAGTAAGACTGTTGTTGCTGCTCCTGCTCTTGCTGGCGCTTCACGCTTCGGTTAGAGTTAGGGTTAGGACACACACACACACACACACACACACACACACACATACGTACATACGTACGTTATGATATCACTCGTTCATTCTCTTTTCAATTGGCCCCCCCTTTTTGCTCTTAACCCTCTGATACAGCCGCTGCTGCTACTACTTCTACTACTACTGCTGCTGATGCTGCTGCTGCAATAGCCACTGCGTAAATGTACAAAATATAATGAGGTAAACCGGTCGAGGAATATATCAAAATGACAAACATATATTCGCATGCATGAGATACGCAAAGGTCACTCACTCACACACTCTATCCAACCAATCACATCGACAAAATGTGACCCGACGACATTTATTCCTCTCGGTTCCAAATTTACTTCGTCCCTTCCTCCCTCCATTCTTCACGGTAACACCTGGAAAGATGTCCCCTGCCTACTGCTTTTCCCCATTCCTACCCCTGCTGCCGCTGGAACCACCGCAGGTGGTCCCTGCTGCGGCTGCTGCTGCTGCTGCTGCTGCTGCTGCTGCTGCTGCTGGAGAATCTTCCCATCCTTCGCCCCTTGCACGAGCCCCGCGGCCTTTTCGACTATATGATGGGCAGCCAAACCGGCCTGGTCGTACTGATCACTCTGAGGACCGGCCTCAATAAATTTATCAGGCAACACCATGGACCGTAACCTCAGCCTCCCTCCATCCATCAAGCCCTCCTCCAGCAGGAATTGCTGCACAAAAGATCCAAAGCCCCCCACGCTGTTCTCTTCAATTGTGATCAGCACATCGTTCTCCCGAGCCAAGGACGCAATCATCTCCTTATCCAGCGGTTTCACAAAGCGTGCGTCCGCTACGGTCACACTCACCCCCGGCATGCTCTTTTCAATCTCCCTGGCCGCTTTCACCGTATCCAACAAGCGCGTCCCCACCGACAGTAACCCCACCTTCACCGCAGGCGCAGCAGGCGCAGGCCCATCACCGCGATAATTAATCAGCCGTCCTTTGCCCCGTGTCACCGCCTTGCCCCTCTTGGGAATCTCCTGCAACCCGACATACCCAAGCTCCTTCCTCAAAAGCTCCAGTCCATAGCCCGCCCCCCTCGGGTACCTTACCACCGACGGCAAGTCGTTCGTCTCATACGCCGTCTCCAGCAGGTTCATCAGCTCCACTTCATCGCTGGGCGCCATGATGACAATATCAGGCAAGGCTCCCAAATAACTCAGGTCGAAGCTTCCGTGGTGGGTCGGGCCGTCATTGCCAACCAACCCAGCCCGGTCAAGGATCATCCTCACAGGCAGTTTCTGGATGACCACGTCGTGCACCACCTGATCATATCCCCGCTGCATAAACGTGCTGTAGATGCAACAAAACGGCTTCAAGCCTTCAATGGCCATGCCCGCCGCAAACGTAACCGCATGCTGCTCCGCAATCCCAACGTCAAATGTACGTTTAGGAAACCGTTTACCAAAGATATCCATGCCGGTGCCCCCGGGCATGGCCGCCGTGATGCCTACCACCGTCCTATCTTCCGTCGCAATCTCACACAATGCATTCGCAAACGTCGTCGTCAACGACGGCGGTCCTCCCTTGTTCCCGCCCTTGAACTGCTTCCCCGTCGACAAATCAAACTTGGCAACACCGTGGTACTTGTCGCTTGCTGCCTCTGCGGGAGGGTATCCGTAACCCTTTTCCGTCTTCACATGCAACAATACCGGCTTCGTGCTCGGCGAGTCCCGCAAATTTTCCAATATCGGCACAAGGTTTTCTAAGTCATGGCCATCCACGGGCCCGATATAATAGAAGCCCAATTCCTCGAACAGCGTCCCCCCCTGAATTAACCCGCGGGCGTACTCGTCGAGCTTCGCGTTCAAATCTTGCAACTCCGACGGCATCAGCCTGTTCAGACCCTTGGCGAAGCTTCGAAAGTCCTGAAACGGCTTCGAGCTCAACAGCCGGCTTGTATAGCTGCTCAACGCCCCCGCCGGCACCACCCCCCCGGCAGAATGCGTCCCCGTGGGCAGCGACACCTGTCCGTTATCATTTAAAATCACCACCATTCGTGACCTCAAATAGCCGGCATTGTTGAGCGCCTCGAACGCCATCCCCCCCGTGATGGCCCCGTCACCAATCACCGCAATGCAATTGTTCACGCGCTTGTTCGTCAGCAACTTCCCCACACTCATGCCCAAGGCCGAGGAGATAGAGGTGCTCGAATGTCCGGCGCCAAAAGCGTCGTACTCACTCTCGCTCCTCTTGGCGAACCCGCTCAATCCATTTGTTTGCCTCAGGCTATGCATCCTGTCCCTCCTCCCCGTCAAAATCTTGTGTGGGTACACCTGATGACTCACATCCCAACAAATCCGGTCGTCCGGCGTGTTGAATACGTAGTGCAACGCCACCGTAAGCTCGATCACCCCCAAGCTACTCCCCAAATGGCCTCCAGTCTTCGACACGTGCCCCAATGTGTCCCACCTCAACTCATGCGCGAGCTGCTTGAGCTCCTTCATGTCGAACCGTTTCATGTCGTGGGGATATCGTACCGAGTCAAGCAAGGGGAAAGACGAAGGACCTTTGTACGGCCCGGTCCCAGGAGGAGGGAGGCCACCTCCGCTGCTTTTGCTGGTGGCGCTGCTGCCGGTGCCGGTCTCGAGGGGTGTTTCCATGGTCACGGTGAGGCGGTTACGACTTGAAGAGAGCTGTGGTCTCCTGCCCCACGAAGACGAGGATGTGAAGGACGACGGGACGGAGGAAGAGGGAAAGGGCCTGGACGGGGCGTGAAAGGCAAGAGCAGGGGAAGGTGCCATAGTGTTCAAGGCTGCTGCGAGGAACAGGACAGCAGTGGAGAGGGTACGTGCCGTTGTGCTGGAGTAGGAGGAGGAGGAGGAGGAGGAGGAGGAGGAGGAGAAGGAGGAGGAGGAGGAGAGAGAAGCAAAGCCTACCATCACGACACAGGCGGCGTTTGAAGGGAGGGAAACAGCAACAGCACTGCCGGCCCCTTTCCTATGGAGTTGTGCATGGGTGAGGGGGGAAAGGGATGACGGTGTAAGCACGTGGGAAGGGGTGCTGAAAATAAAAGGCCGCCTCCTCGAGTCATGAGAGTCGTCGTTTATAGCCATGAAAGGTGAGGATTGCTTCCTCCATCCTTCTCTGGACAACGCAAAAGGAAAGGGGGCATGAGTCCGTCAGTAGTAGGGTGGACGAGACGGGGTGGAGGCATGTACACCCGTCACGAGGTCGGGTCTGGCCAAATATGAAGAGTGAAGGCGCATCCGTGTTCTTGTCACGACCACCATCGTCTCCAACCCGTCGTCGCTGTGTCCGAGAACGCTAAAAGAGGGTTTGTCCACGATCAAAGCCCCAAGCACGCGACGACGACAACGCAGCAAGGTGATGGTGTGATCCCCTTCTGCGTTCCACTGGGACGCCACGTATCGAAATCCACTTTCTTGCTCGGCCGCCGTGTGCTGTGTGCTATGATTTGAGCAGTATCATAATGAAGTGGAGGGGAAAGGAAAAGAAGAGGTATCGAAGAGGCAAAGGCACACGAGGTCTCTTCGACAGAAGTGGCCACACGGATATTGGGGCTTGCTTCCGTCTCGGTGGTGACCGATCAGGGAGGCGATCACATCCATGGTAATGGCAGACAGAGGAGGCTAAACGCACTCACACAGAAAATGTCTACGTCATTCTAACTGCGTCCGACCCAGTGGTCCAGAGTCATGCGACCTAGACACAGAAAGCTCGCCTCCCTGCCCACTTCCGATCCCAAATTGAGGCAGAAGGCCATGCGACACGACGACGACGACGGAGAACGAGCGATCGACAGCGCACGAGGCGTCATCCTCTTCCTGCTCTCGTTGGCCCATTACTAGAGAGACCAACAAATAAGAGGTTTGCGGAACTGCAAAGCAATGGAAGCAAAGACAGACATACTGGCGAGAAGCAAAATGTGACTGGCGGGATGCCTGTGCTCTAGCTATTTGTGTGTCTAAAAAAAAATGACCTCCTGCCTCCCACCAATTTTATGAAGGACTCAGGGCAATACTTACAGCTTTGGTGATTCACTGCACGGGAGAAATTTGAAGATCAGACAACAGCATTTGCATGCAAAGACACATCTAATAAGAGAAATAGCAATACCATCCAATGAACCCCAGCAAAAAGGGTATTATCGAGTCGTAAACCCCTTCTCTTTCTGCACATCAAGGCAGCATGACTGCGGCAGCAAGCCTGCTCTGATTGAAACCCTAAAAAAATCAAAGGATATAAGGTCTTGATGAAGTTTTGCTACTTGTATCGCTTTTTTTGAAAAGTCGAAACCTGTGGCCCAATAATCAAATTTTCCTTCCATGATCCGCTATGAATACCCGCCTCTCCTACACTTTCTCCTGCCTCCACCTTGGTCCCACACCAGGTTCCTATTCAGTGGCAGGAAAGACATCTCTTTCTTGAGTGATTGGCATCTTCTCTCAAGCCTAGGGTTCGCAATTTTTCTTGTTTATTTTTAATATTTCACTTGAATTAAGGAAACCAGCAGATTCCCCAACCTTATCTCACCCAAGGTGCACCTCACGGGCTGTCTCAAATTTTGATGTGCTGTATAGATAAGGTATTAATTTTAGAAACGAAATTCACAGTAGAAATTTCGTTCCAAATCATAACAACGTGGTGCCCGATCTCAAACGCCTCCTTCTTCCAAGTAGTAGAAGCTTCCTTCCTCTCAAATCAGGGCATTGCTGCTCGTGCCATGCGGCGAAAAATATCGCACATGCTACAAACAGCACTTGCGCTGCGCGCTAATATATCAACGAGTCAATGCTTACGAAGTCAAACAATTCATTTGCATCTTACGTCGCCTCGTTTTCCAGTCCTTACAAATACCGCCGTGCTCACGGTTGGGAAAGACCTCGCGCACTTGCTCCTTTTTCATGCAGATCCTTATCACAAAGAATTACCAGTCCTCCAAAGCGTGTCAGATAACCTCGCAAGTGTCCCAACAGGCCGTCTGCCGCAAAGACACTGGCTTATTGCCGGGAAAGGTTGACTTTGATCCCCTTCGACGAGGAACACCACCTCGAGAGGTGCAAGAGAGCCAAATTGCGGAGTTTCATTTTCACCATTCAAGTTTTACGGTACTCTTTCATGTGAACCAACACCACGCGTACCCCCAAAAAATGTTGGGCTCTATGGAGACGGCATATTTTTCTTCAATCAAGTCTGGTTTTCTAATCTATGCCTGGTTGCTTCGAGTGTGAGATACTTCTCTTGTCCGGAGACAGGCCGAAGTGCCGAAGCAAGGAAGGAGGGCCCCGCCTTATACCGCCTGCTTGATCTACCTGTCTGCAAGCGCGTGGCAAAGTTTTGAAGATTCTTGTGTAAATGAGGCCGTGTAATCGCAGGATTTAAGATGGGCAAAAGGTTTGTATGGCGTCCCTTGCTTGATCTTCGACAGGCCTTCGGAATGATCTGCCTTTTCTCCCTTCTCTCCCATTGCGAGAGAAGAAACAGGTGTTGACTTTCCAGTCAAGGCTCGTCGGCGCTGTGCTCCAGACCGACGGGAGCGCGATCGCACTGCGCTGACAGGACATGAATAAGGACACTGTGCTTCATGTCTTGGCATGGATGGTATGCCATGTGTCAATCGGTTATAAATCTCAAACTCTGTGTACGCGACGCTTTTGCCTCGTAGGGAGGCGGGAGGGGCACTGCTGCTTCTTTCTTCTTTGATTCTTGGGCGAGGCGACTTTTCCTTGCAAGTGGTCTTCGCAGACTTTGGTGATGCCGTAATGCCTGGGCAGCCACAAGCAGTGAACAGTTCACTTCATCTATCATGGTGCGGGCATCATTGTTCTCTCCTCATGCTTTTTTTCCCTCGATCGTTGGCTTGCCCATCAATCGCAACATATCTATCAACAGGCGAGAGGCACGCGTTCAGGAAAGGTCGCATTCTACATGAAATAGTAGGCTCCCTAAGGTTTGGAAAAGACGATCGAGGTGTGAACAGAAACAGAGCGAGAGAAAGCAGTCAGACTGAGCCAAAGTAAGGGCGGCGGCGACGACCACCACGATGATGCCGGGCGACGTGTTGCTTAGCAACAGCATCGGCGGGGGGCGTCTCGCTTCCTTCTCCGATAATCCCAGGCCGTCCACCGCTTCGTATCATCACCACTACCCGCAGCCCCTGCAAATGCAGCAGCAGGAAGAGAAGAATGAAGAGGAAGAGGAGGAGAAAGATTGCACGGACTTGTATATGCTGCGCGACGACGACGGAAGCAAAAGCCTCAACTGCGACGAGGAGCTCGGGGAGGAGGATGCCAACGAGACCGCCTTCGCTGCCGAGGTAAGAGCTGATTTGATGAGTCACGGGCATTAAAAAACATCGCTATTTACCCTTTCTATGTTCCTTAATTTCTTCATAGACACATCCTGCGACCGTGTACCAGCACCAGTATGGCCACGGAGCCGTCGTCCCGCCTCATCCGCTCCTTTCCCAGCAACCACCGCAGCCGCAGCAGCCGCAGCTTTGTTTTGCCGCCTCCCATGCCCTTCCTCCTTTCCCCGCCCCGATGGCTGTGATGGCGATTACAGGGGTCCCTCCGACTGCATCCGTCGCACGCCCGAGTATTGCCCCTTTCCACCCCTCCTCGAGCCTACGCAACGTCCTTCCTAGCGGGCCACCACAACAACAACACAAACCTCCCCCTCCGACCCTCCCACCTCCTCTCCCTTCCCGGGCATCTCTCGGGCGCACGCAAAGCATGCCTGCTCTTTCCCATATCCCTCCTCCCCCTCCTCCCCACCTGCTGCGACAACGCTCCTACTCCTCCTTATCTCGGCCTTACCGCACCCGGACCGGGTATTTCCTTTCCCAGCACTTGGACTCAGTGGACGAAGCAGACTTCGAAGACGTGGCTGAGATGGTTGTTAATATGCACGTACAAGAGCGAGATTACTACGCCCCCCCTCTCGCGTACTTTAAGCACTTGGAGCAGGTACGTTGTTCCACCTTTCTACTTTCTCTCCCTCCCTTCCTCCCTCTCTCCCTTCCTCCCTTCCATCCTGGATCCATGTGTAAGCGTCGGCCACCAGCAGCTCATGCGTTCCCTCTCACACGACCCTCCGTCCCTCCCTTCTTGCCTCCCTCTCCCAGGACCTCATCCTTGCCCACCGTCGTCAAGGCTCTGTTCGATGGTTCTCGAAAGTCGTCCAGCAGGTCCAGGCCAACCGCGAGACCATCCCCACTGCCACCAATTTCCTCGATCGCTACCTCGCCGCCCTTCTCTACCCTCCCCTTGCCGGACCTTCCGCCACCTCGGCCACCACCACCTCTACAGCTGCTCCTGCTCCTGCGGCTTCTGCTCCTGCTGGTCCTGTGGGGATGACGGTGGCAGGCACCCGTTCCACAGCTGCAGAGACCGCCAACAGCAGTAACATTGACAGCAGCAGCAGCAACAGCAGCAGTAGTACAACCACCACGCCGTTTTTCCTGTGTGACGAGCGGGTCTTCGAGAAGCTGGCCGTGTGCGCCTTCATCCTGGCCATGAAAATGCAGCAAGGGGACAGCACTTCCAATGTCGCCAAAAAGCTTGAAAATTTGACGTCCGCCTCCCTCCTTACACCTGGAGCGCTCTGCGATATGGAATTTCGGATGATGGGAGCCCTTGGCCGTTACTTGAACCCCCCAACGGCCGGGACGTTAATTCATCATCTGCTCCACTTCCTCCCGGCTCATGAAGGGAGGGAAGGAGGGCGTCAGTCGCCGGCTTCAGAAGGCCTGGGAGGACGAGGAGGCAGGGAGGGAGGAAGGGATGGAGGGGTGAAGAACAAAGGACTCTTTTTAGCCCTGGATGACCATGCCAATGACCTGGCATTGATGGCCCTCGACACGCCGGGGTTAATCAAATTCCCTGTGAGTGTGATTGCCGTTGCCGCCATCCTGGCCTCCTTCGCCTGGGTCCGGTCCTCGATGAAAGGGGAGGAGGGGAGGGAGGAAGGGGAGGGGTTGGATCCGACTCTGGAGATGCAGTGGCTTCAGACGCTGGACGCCAACGACCTGAAAGTGGAACCGCAGGAGATCAGCGATTGCTTGGGGCTATTAGGGAGACAGGCCAAGAAGGCCGCAGCCGTGCCGGACGGATGTGGGGGTTGGGAAGGCTCGATCTACCTCCCGCATTTCCTTGCCCTTCCTCCCTCCCTCCTTCCGCCCTTGGAGGTGGGAGGAAAGGGAGGGGGTGCTGTGCCTTGCACGCCTTCTCCTTCGTACGGTGGCAAGCCAGTCCGGGTAATCAGTCCGACTGGAGTCGAGGAAATAGAAATAATGGAGCAGCAGCAGCGCCAGCAGCACCAGCAGCAGGGGGAAAGAGGAGCAAAGGTGGCTTCGAGTACTTTTCAAAAGTATGGTTTTGCACTCCACCAGCAGCAGCCGCAGCAGCACCAGCACCAGCACCAGCACCAGCACCAGCAACAACAGTACCACCACCACCACCTCCAGCGCTCGCACATGCAGGCGGAAGGAAGATGTGGAGGAGGAAGAGGAGGTGGAGAGGAGGAAATGGAAATGCGTCCGGCAGTCCCTCATTTGCAGATTTCCAGGGCCCACTCACAACCCTTCCCGTGCCACTCCGACCTCTACCAACAGCAGCTCCAGCAGCAGCGGCACTTGCAGCAGCAGCTGTTGCGCAAGCAGCAGCGGGATCAAGATGTATATCGGCTTGAGCAGCAGCACTTGCAGTGGCAGCAGCAGCAGCAGCAACAGCAACAACAGCAATATCAGCAGCAGCAGCAGCAGCAGCAGCAGCACTGGATATAGTTAAAAGCGTTTCTTTCAGAAATGATTACTTTATTTACTTTCTGTATTTTAGCCATTGTCTGAGTGGTCATTATGACGAGGGAGGAAGGAAGGGAGGAAGGGAGGCGTGAGAAAGGGCATCAGCAAGAATTGACACGAAATTTTGGACAGGGAGGGAGGGAGGGAGGAAGGGGGGGGGGAGGGGTGGAAGTACACAGCAGCCACTTGTAAGGGTTTTGACAAGCATTTGATAACAGTACTAGTAACAGTATTGGTAGCATCAGCACTAGCGCCAATTCCAGCAACAGCACCAGCAGTAGCAGCGCCAGCAGCCAGCCCTACGACGTTCGCGCGGACTTTCTTGACCGCGGGGAAGCAGCAGCAGCAGCAGCAGCAGCAGCAGCAGCAGCAGCAGCAATAGGGGAAGAGGGAGGGCCCACGAGAAGGCGAACATCATGCTGGGCCAGACGAAGAAAAATATAATGACAGAAGCAAGTTTATCGACTTGCCATTTTGATAAGTCGCAACTCTACCCGATAGTAGTCGTTTCGCTGCATCAACGATACAGATACAGAAAGACAGAGATTTGACAGTTCGAAGAATAGCCGCCCCCGTAGTGACCAGACCAAGCCAGAGAGAGCGAAGGAAATGCAATGAATAATAAAGATGGGGAGGGGAGTGGGCAGAAAATAAGGTAATTTGAAGGCAGAAAAAGGATAAGAAGGTCATTTGAAGGTGGGGGGGATGTATCTGTGAAGTCGTGTACTTATCCGTCCCTTCCCTCCCCTTCGGGTGAGACGACTTTGAGACGACTTTCTCCCGAGAATTTTCAGATTAAGGAGTCAAGAGGGAGGAAGAAAAAGAGTGCTGATGATGTAGTATGTGATTATGATTATGATTATGATATGGTATGAAGCTTGCCACAAAAACCCGAACATCAATGGAAGAGAAAGAGGATGAATAGAGACAGATAGAGACAGTGAAAGGCGTGAAAAGAAAGAGAAGAGGGAAAATTAATAGAATCGTCTCGAGACACGCACACACACACGCACACATTAAACGTTTATTTAATTGCCTTAACGACATTACAAGTCGATAATCCCTAGAGGATTCAGGATTCAGTTCCCCTGGTCCATTATATACTCCTAATCATGTTGTCTTCATGAGATACATGTGCTATGAAAATCGCTCATGCTATGAAAATCGCTCATTTGCTCCTCTGCCTGCTCCTTGCTACTCCTTTCGCATCCTCCCGGAGCTCCTTCAAATGCCGCAAAAGAGAGGACAGCCCATACATATAATTTACATCCCCTTCCTCCCATCCTCCCTCCCCTTCCTCCCCCCGTATCTGCACATGTGCGAAGTCTATCATACGCAAGTCCACGTCTTCCTCCTCCACCCGCCATCTTCCCTCCTTCCAAACCTCTCCTATTCTCCCTCCTCCCTTCTCTCCTCCGTTCCCCTGCAGTTGCTGCTGCTGCTCCTCCTGCTCCTGCTCCTTATCCTTATGCTGAGAGTCATAATAACGGTGATCGACGAATAACAAGCTCGAGGACCAAAATTTCAGGCACCTCTGCCTAGAAAACCACTTCTTAAGTCCCTCCAATCGCTTTATAAAAAGATCTAATCGCTTCAACACCCCCTCTTCCTCCCTCCCTTCTTTCATCCCCCTTAGGAAAAATCGCGCCAACCCCTCCTTAAGCTCCTTTCCGGGCCTCAACCCTCTTCCATACTCCTTCCCTTCACTCACATATCCCCCTCTCCTTATCGTCATGGAGCTGGTACATGCTAATTTGTTCTCTTCTTTTCTCTCTCCTCCTTCCGTTCCTCCTTCTTCCGCTCCTCCTTTTTCCCCTCTTCCTCCTCCTCCCTCATATATCTTCATCCCCACAATTCGAAATCCCACATCCTTCTGGTGCGGGTGCTTTATCTGTTCTCTGGCCACTTTGTCCGACGGTGCCCATGGGGGATGGCTTCTCTGTCCTATTTTAACGTCCAGAATGGAGGGATAATGCTCAATAAGAGAGGCAGGGAGGGAGGGCTTGGGGTCGCTCTTCGTGGGGAGGCAACAGGTAGGAGGGAAGGAGGGAGGAAGGGAAAGGTCTTCGAGGATGAGATATCGGTGTGAAAGACCGTTTGCGTGGATTGCCTGAACGCCGTAAAAGGAGGGTACGAAGGGCTGGAGAGCTTTCCAAATCCCCCCTGTGCTCTGCTGCTCGGCTTCGGCTGCGTCCCCGTTCCCGCCCTCCCTCTTTTCCCCCTCTTCCTCCTTGAACAGGCGTTGATAAAATGCTAGTTCCCTCTCGCCCTTGTCGCCTGCTTGGACCACCTTGAGAAGACGCGGTCGTGGGGGGTAGGATGACGAGGAAGAAGAGGATGAGGCGACGGAGAGAGGGGGCTCAAGTCGGAGCATGTAGGGGGCTTCGTCCGCGGTCTTGGGTCGATGGCCCCCGACCTGGTGCGGCATTGGCGCCAGGGCATTCTCTTGGATGTCATGGTGATAGTGGTGGTTTTGGGGCGCGGACGCGGGCATAGGGCAGGGGGTTGATGGTAGTAGGGGTGGGGGTGTAGAAAGGGCGGCGTTGCTGAGGAGAGGGGAGGTGCGGGACGAGGAAATTGAGGACGACAACGCTGGGGGCCTGTTACATATTGAACAAATGAAAGGAAAGGTTAGAAGGCAAGGATAAATCGTGCCGGGCTTGCCTGTAGCTTCTGCCTGCCCACAGGGTCGGTAGCAGTCTTACACCAAGCAACGCTTGCCTCACCGCTTGCCTCACCGCTTGCCTCCCTTCTTTCTCATCTCACACTTTCTACACCCACACCATCCATCGCACATAAGTGCAAGACAGGAATGTCCATATGGCGGCTTGCTCGGCATCCATCACTAGCGTTCTTGCTGTCCTTGGTCCTCCTTTACACGACGGACGGCTTTGGACCCCAGAGGCTACTCCCTGTCCGTGTCTCACTGACCACAGTGCCTGACCTCTGTAAGCACGGAGTCGTAGCTGAGGCGACATGCAGGAGTAGAGAATATCCTAATCCCTGTCGTCCGCAGGTCCGTATGCACTCTCATTCGTGTACTGTAGCCCTCCTGTCAGTTTCTCCCCAATCCTTCTATGTTTGGGGATAATGTCTGTCTTACTTTTGTGCTACTGCCTTATGGAGCAATATCAACAATTTATAGTTGCGGGTATCAAGTGCCCATAATCACATTCCATGTCCGCACTCCCGCACGCCCAACCCTTGGAGCCGTAATCAGTCACATTCCTGTGAGCAGGCGCATTTCCTGTGGTTGCTTTTCTTCTATCTTAACCATAGTAATGACGTGGCATTTCTTCTACTCCTCGTTAGACACTCATTAACTCCTTGACTTCACCGTCATCTTCCAACCCCCCATATATAGATGTCCACCTCCTCTATCAGTAGCGTCTCGACCACCACCATCGATGCCGCCTCCCCGCCTCCACTTCATCCTCCCCCACGTCAGTCCATCCTCGTCCTCGGCGCCGGCGCAGTCGGCTCGCTTTATGGCGGAAGATTGCTGGAAGCTGGGCACGATGTCACATTCTTAATGCGACGGGAATATGACGCCGTGAGCAAGAAAGGTTTGAAGATAACTTCCCCGGATGGAGACATGTATTTTGACGACCCCCAAATAGTGCGGTCGATGGACGAGTATGCAGAGATGCGTGCAGCAAGAGGAGGAGGAAGGAAAAGAAGAGGAGAGGGAGGAGAAGGAGGAGAAATTGGAGAAGGCGACGGAGATTTTCCTGTGGATTGGGTGATTATTGCTCTGAAGACCACTTCGTTTCCCGCGATTCCCTCCTTGCTTTCGAATAGGCGCGTGGTGGGGAAGGAAACGAGGGTTTTGGCACTAATGAATGGATACGGCCTCGAGAAAGACCTGGAGGAAAAGGCAGGGGTGGAGGGAGGGAGAATCTTTGGGGGTATGGCGTTTGTATGCGCGAACCGCGGGCCCGTCGGGTCGGGTGAAGTGGCCCATTTGAAATACGGGAAGCTGGTCATCGGGCACTACGAGGTTCGTCTCACAGCGCCTTGACTCGCTCATGTCTGGAAAGGAGGGTTTCGTTTCTTACTTGATTCCATTCCTATTTCTATGGGTCTTCATGATGTAGTGCTTTCTGTCCCTGACTCCCTTCTATTCCTGCAGGACGATCTTCACGAGCTATCGTACGTCACCCATCTCTTCAAGGGCGCCAAAATCGAGGTGCGATGGTCGTGAGGCTCCTTCCTATCCTTCCTCCCCTCTTTTCTCTCTACTCTCATCTTGATGACGACATTGCATGTATCCTGATGCTTGGCATGTCCTTTCCTCCTTTTCGTATTCAGGTGGAAACCACGCCCTCCCTTCTTCTGGGGCGGTGGAGCAAGTGCTGCTGGAACGTCCCTTTTAATGGGCTCGGGTGTGTGCTAGGCGGTAAGAGCGTTGATTATATAGTCCAAACGCCAGAATTGCGTGCACTGGCAAGTAAGATCATGCTTGATGTTATCAAAGCGGCCAATGCCGACTTAGGGGGAGGTATAGTTGGAGGAAGCAACGGAGGGAGTGAAGGAGGGGAGGATACTGAGACGGTGCATTCGCCTTCTAGTCTAAGGATTAAGTATGGGTTTCACACGCACATGTTTGAATTAACCGATGCGATGGGTCCATACATGTCGAGCACCGTGCTGGATCTGCTTGCCGGGCTGCCGATGGAGACGCAGTACATGTTCCTCAGGCCATGGGAGCGCGCGAAAGAATTAGGGGTAGAGGTGCCTTACCTGGAGAGTGTAGTACTAGCAGTAGAAGGGATTCGGAAGACAAGGGGGCTGTGAAGGGAAGAAGAATGGACACATGTATCTACGTGTAAATGGTTGACAAGAACGAAGTACTCGAAGGAAAATGATCAAGAGACATAACACTTTACAGATGTGTCTGTGGGCCTGACGTTTTGAACCTCATGTGTGTCAATTCGCTTCCTGTGTTCATTTAATGCGTACAACATCTGCCCCTTTCGAAGCAATATTTCGGTCCTCCTGCATGGTGGAGAGCTAGTTAAAGCGCTTCAACACAACATATCTGTCGCGAGTAATGTAAAAGTTGATACTGGATCGCGTGGCCGAGTGGGAGGTAACCTTCTTATTCTCATTCTTCTTCTTCTTTGTCGTCATCGTCTTCGTCGTCTTCTCTCCTTTCCCTCCTCCAACTCCTGTCCCTCTATCATCAACCCATTCTTCAGTATATAATTCATTCTCCTCCCTCCCATCTCCCTTCCTTCCCTCCTCTCTTTCCCCTTCTCACTCAAACGCACACATCGACTGCTGTGGCTCGCAGCCCGGGTAGACAACCAACGTCCCCTCCGCCTCCGCCGCGTGCACCTTCCCATCCTTCAAATCAACACACACACACCGGCCCCTCGCCTCCCCGCCTCCCTCTTTCAACCTCCTCCGTGGCACCTTCCCATCTGATCCCTCGCACCAAACCGTATGTCCCTTTCCCCTCTCCCAGCTGGTCGCACATGCCTCCTCCTCCCCCTCCTCCCCGCCTACCCCCTTCCCCCCCTCTCCCGTCCCTACACAAGCCCTAAAATTCAAGTAACTCCTTGTCGGCCTCCCGTCCGCGTCAAAATACATGCCCACCAACCTCCCCACAAAGGGGTATTCCTCCTTGTCCTTGAAAAAATTCACCCACCGCCACACACCCCGGCATTCTTCCTCCTTCAGCCCTTCTACGTCTTCCCTCAGTCCCTCCTTCGAGAAGTCGCCTGTGACATAGGCTCGGGCCGCGTCACGGAAGGCGAAGAATCCATAGCCTCCGCCTTCCCTCCCTCCCTCCTTCTCGTCCGGTGGAGCGTAGAATTGGTCACCTTTCGAGACGTCGAAGACATGGCCAACGATTGCGAGGTAGATTGGAGGTTGGGAGGAAGAGGAGGGGGAAGAGGATGCAAGATAGTCGTGTTTTGCCTGCTGGAGCTCGGAAAAGGTGAAAAGACGGGGTACCCCGGGCAAGGCATCCTCCTCTGCTTGAACGAGGGAAAGTATACTTGGTTTGTCCGGGTCCTGAGGGAAGGCGGCTTGATGAGCAGCGCGCCGGGCACGGGCGAGATCAGTGGATGAAAGGCCATTGTTTCGTCTCCGCTGGTGTTGACCGAGATGCCAGCCCATCCCCATGAGGAGGATGATAGCTACAAAGCCAAAAAAAGCGTATTTGACGATTTCTTTAGGGGAGGGTCCTTTGTTTTTTTCTTATCCAGGGGAGGGGTAAGGAGAGAGAGGAGGATGGGAGGAGAAAAAAGACAATGAGAGGAATGCGATGAAATCTAGCATCAGTGAGATAGAGAGAGGATACATTAGTTTCTGGCAAAAGAGCATGTCTCAATGGAGGACATGGAAAGCGGAGACTAGCCATGGATGCACCTGTCAGGCGCGTCGGGAATTGAGGAGCTACATAGCCACACCCGAATTCAGTCCCCCACGCGCATACCTCTCTCCCTCAGCTCCGCAGCCAGCTCGTCCGCGGTGGGCAGCACCATGTAGTCCAGGCCCCGTTGGCCTGCGGTGCGCTTGCGCATCGCTGCTGTGCCTATGTGTGATGTGCGTTTTGTACAACAAGGCCTGTGAGGAAGGGGAGGTCATCTTAACGGGGATATTGGTTAACCACCACATGAAATCAAAGTCTCTCTAATGGCAACACCCACATGTGTTTGCACAAAATTGACCATCCACCGTATCTTGATCACATGCTTTAAGCATTGTAACTCGATGTGATCAGGCCTAGAAGAGCCAATGGGACTCGCTGCTGCTCGCTGTACGTTTGCCTTCAACTTGTTGAAGCCATTCGAGGTGCAAGTGTCCTCTTTGTTGTTCTGTTACGGTATTCAGGCACTCCGATGCGCTGTCTACCGACACACAGACACTAACATGCCAAACCTCTCCTTCAAAGTCCGAATGGTCCCAGTTGGGCCTGGTCGGTCTTTTTTACGAAAGCTGTAATTGCGAACACACACGGGTCTTTACTCGCCCGTGGCTTGGAGAACCCCGCCACTCACCATACAACCCCTACAAACGACACAAACGCACAGCTACAAGCGTTCATCATGACCATCGTCATCAGTATCCTTTTTCCTGATTAATGCGATTCCTCATTCGTCGCCTGCTCCCGATCGCGTCCTATCGATATCGGTGTTGCCGCCCACTTCCTAGCCGCGGGGAGGTGTGCGGCGGCACCGGTACCAGTCGCAATATCCAGGTCACGTGGCTACAGCCCTACCATCGAACTATCTTCGAATACTTCTGGCGTCCTAAGCCTGTGTCATCGTTGCCGTTGTCGTCTGGAAACAAAGAAGATGGCCCGTCTTCCTCCACTCCCTCACCTCCACACGTGCACCACGACCTTTACGATAAGCAAACCCTCTGGGGTGCCAAGACTGGTGTTGGAAGCAAGATGCCCTTCCCGCCCCAAGCCACTAATTCCCTCCTCGACAAGCTCGAAAAGGCACATCTGTGCACCGAGCATTTGCTGCACTTTACCAGCCGCCATCGCCGCTACACTTCCAGCAGCAGCAGCGGCCACACGGCATTGTCCACCTCCCCCTTTCTCGAAGAGCTGGTGGATGAGCATTGGAAATTCCGTCTCAAACGAAGTCCTTCCTCTCTTCCCCAAGCCGGGCTCGGTCTGTTTTTGACACGAGGAACAATTAAAGCCGGAGACGTGATTACATGCTACCCTGGCCTCATGTACCGTATCCCTTACGATCTCGAAATCTGCATGCCTATGGACGAGGTCTCCTTCACCCCTTGCCCTCCCTCCTTCCTTCTAAAAAACGACTACCTTCTCCGATTTCACCACGCTGACACCAATCAGCACTTGCTCCTCGATGGCTGCCCTCGGGGAATCTCCGCCCTTAATTTCATCAGCGCAAACCAACAACGAGGCCGCCCCTGGGCGAATATGGAGTGGTTGGAGAGTAATTCTCACGCGTGCGGACGAAAAGGACTGCTGGATTCGCATTTACACCCGTCGGAGGGGATGGGAGAGGGAGGAGGGGGGATGGCGGAGGAGCAGTGTGTGGGGGAAGGGGGGGAGTATGTGAGGGTCCCGACGGTTTATGACACGAGCAAATATTTTGCGGCGAAGCTTGGCCTGGGCAATATGAGTAAGTGAGGAGGTTGAGGATGGAGAGGAGGGATGGATGTCTATTGTCTGCACGCACCCGTGCGTGAGTATGCGGGTGGGTGGGTACGGGTGGGTGTGGATATGGGTGTCGTAATGGTGCTTGCAGAGGTAAGTAAGTATGTATGCTGGCGACAAGTGATGGGAAAGAGGGAGGGGGGGAGGAAGGGGGGGGGGGGGGGGGGGGGATTGAAAGGACGGAGAAGGAGTGAAATCCCCTTTCCTTTCCCGTGACTGTTCTCCCCTCCTTCCCCGGTGACCTTTCATAGGGGTCTCTCCCTCTTCTTTTTTGCCTGTTTTCCCTTCAACAACGAATGTAACAACAGCTCGTACCCCCTTTGGCCTGTGCCAAAAAAGGGAAGGCATTACGTGGCGGCGCAATCAATCATTCTTTACCGACGCTCCTGGCCATGGGGTGGACGAGAAGATGCAGAGCTGCCACGAACCAGAGCACGTGAGAGGAGAGGGTGATGAAGAATACCACCACCAGCAGCATCAACAGAAGCAACAGCAGCAGCAGCAGCCGCATAGATGTGAGGCATGCTTGTGATGGCTGTATGCTTGTAAATGTTACGGAGTAGATGAAGTGGTAGTAGTAATAATTGTAATAATAGTAGTAGTAGTCGTAGTCGTAGTAGTATAGTAGTAGTAGTAGTAGTAGTAGTAGTAGTAGTAGTAGTAGTAGTAGTAGTAGTAGTAGTAGTAGTAGTAGTAGTTGTTGTTGTTGTTGTTGTTGTTGTTGTTGTTGTTGTTGTTATAGTAGTAGTTCCCGGTTCTTCCTCATGCGAAAGTTGACGGATAAAATATGAAGCTAAAAACATCGTCCTCTCGGAAGCTTATCACATTCATCTACTTGCCACCCGCCCCCTCTCTCCCTCCTCTCCTCCCTCTCCCTTACCAAAACCACAGTCAACGATTCCCGCGCCCCCGGGAGCTACAATGCTGAGTTCCACCTGTGTGAGCTCCCTCGCGACCTCCCTCCACACCTCCTTCGCTTTGTGCCTAACCTGCATTTTTCGGATTCCCTGGGCGATCGCCGGTATTGCGTGTTGGTGACAGCGGCGCAGGACTTGGAGGTGCCCGTGGGAGGATCGCCGCTGGAGTTATTTGTGCCATACGCGAGCCCGTTTGGCGGCGTGTGCAAGCATGGGTTTCCATTGCTCTAGAAAGAACGAAAGAAGGGAAGGAGGGAAGGAGGGAAGGAGGGAAGGGGGGAAGAAGGGGTGGCTTTGCAGGTTGTATACTTTTCTTCTCATGAAAGATGAAAGCAAAAAAAGCGGAAGAAAGAGGGTTGGAAGGAAGAAGTGGATAAAGAAATGAAAGCGGGAAATATTTCGAACGAGCTATCTTAGGAAAGTCTAGGTGGAGACAGTTTAAAAGCAAGAAGTCACGCCTGTGCGTGGGTGTGATTGGGAATGTACTTTCATGAAGCGAGGGCGAGATTGCAAGTGGGTGAGAGCTGAGACCACGAAGGAGGGAGGGAAGGAGAAAAATAATGTAGAAGTGTCCTCACAAAAGGCTTTTTAGGTGGTATTCGCGCCGTACATCGATGAAATAGGAAGCGAACAAAAACTCTTCCGGGGGAAATGAGGCCAAGTTTAAACGAGCCACCGGGGAGAAGCAGCAGCAGCAGCAGCAACAAAAGAATCCATGAAAACGAATTAACACGAAAGGAAATCATCGCCTCCTGTAACGATGCTCTAAATGCATTCTTCGATTCGATTCTCACTTCTCCGTTTCTCATCGGCCTGCCTTTTCAAAAATGTACATACGTCACCATCGCCTCTTCTCCTCCTTGCAAACCTCTCTTTAAATCCCCACATGTGTCTCATCCCCCACCGGTGCGGCTGCGACTGCCGCTGCTGCTGCTGCCGCTGTGGAAGACGAAGCAAAGGAGAAGAAGTTGACAGCCTTCTCGAAGGAAAACAAGGACGAAGAGGAGGGGGAAGGCGTTTCAGTCACCCTGTCGCCACCTATCGTTGCGGTGGCACTACATGCACTCGCAGCGGGAGAGGAAGAAGGAGGAGAGAAGAGCAAACGTCCTCTACTCTTGCTGGACGCCAACACCGAGGCAGGAGAAGCACACGGCTCAGCCGCCGCTCTCGCTGGCCCCTTCTTACCTTCCTCCTCACTCCCTCCCGGTGAGGAAGTATTAACTACCGCGACTGATGCTGTCATTGTATCCGTTTTCTGAAGCCGACGAGTGGCGATGTAACGATGTAGAAGCGTGGTGTTGGTGTTGGCTGTGTCTAGCTGCGCTTTGGTTTGAAGAAGCTCCGCTTGGAGACGACGGAGGGCGGCAGTGGTCTGCATGGCAACAGCGGATGAGGAAGGGGCAGCAGCAGCAGCTGCTGCTGCAGGGACAGGGGTATGAGGTGTCATGCTGGTGCCGGTGGAAGTTATGCTGGCTTTCACCCTTGCAGGGGTGTGAATGCCGGCCATCCCTTCCTCTGCTGCTGCTGTCGTTTCGGGCTCTTCGACAGGAGCAGATTCAGCAACAGCAGCAGCAGCCGCAGCCGCTAGGCTCTCCTCCGCTTTTCCCAAGCGATCCTCCATCCCTTCCAGTTCCTGCATCAATCTCACTCGCCCCACTTCTGCTTCTTGTGCCCTCATTTCTGTATCTTGCAGCTGGCTACGCAATCCAGCCATCACTCCCTGTAGCCTCGCCGTCGACGCAGGGCTCAATGCACCCTCCGGTAGCAGTGCCGCTGCTGCTGCTGCTTGTTGTTCTTGTTGTTTGGCGAGGAGAAGGGCGCCTTCGGTCAACTGCACAGTAACCTCCAACTCTTGGATGGCCTGGCTGTCTCTCCTTGCCTGTTCCTCCGCCTCCGCCCTTACAGCTGCCATCATAGCTTGTACCCTCCCTAGCTCCTCCTTCATCCCTCCCATTTCATCCGACAGTGCTTTTTCGCGTTCCAAACCTTCTTGTCGCATTTCCTGGAGGGCCTCCGTCGTGACTGCGAGTTCGAGGCCGGCGAAGTCCTTCACCGAAGCAAGGTCCTCAAGGAGGGACTGAATGGTGGCATCCGAGCAAGCGTGCTGCTCCGGGTATTTTTCCATGGCGGGCGTTCCGACTTGAGTGCCGCACTTGGTCAAGTTCAGATCATTGCTTGTCGAGGCGGTAATGGTCGAGGTGGAGGAGGAGAGAGAGGGGGAGGACGGCGCTGCTGCTACTGCTTGCGCTGTAGCCGTGGGAGGGTGAGACTCCAGAAGCTGAAAAGCATGCTCGACAAGCCCCATGACCTGCTGGTGCTGTGTGTCGTTGGCCTCTTTGCCATCTTTTTCCGTATCCGCTGCTGCTGATGCTGCTGCTGCTGCTGCTGCTGCTGCTGCTGCTGCTGCTTCTTGCTTCCGCATTGCCTCCAAGAGCGCAGCATCCTTCTGAGCGCAGGCCGCTTGCAATCCTTGGAGAAGGCTGTCTTTGGCGGCCAGAGCCAGCTCCAGCTCTGCAATACGTTCTTCTAAGGAGGACGTCGACGCAGAGTGAGCAGACTCACTATTGGTGGTCTGAGTTTGGGCGGTCACGGCATCGTAGCGCGCTTGGAGGTCAATGAGCGACTCCATGAGTTCGTCGCAGCGTTCCTTCTTGCGGCTGTAGGCATGGACAGCATCGGCACCGGAACGACTTAAGGACGCTATCTCGGCACGCAACGATTCGATTTCTTTGTCCCGGGGGTCCATTTCTCGGCGTGTAGTGTCTGTGTGTGGTCGTTTGTGGAGGGGGTGGAGGAAGAGAGGGTGAGAACTACCTTAGGTGGTTGTTGCGAAGAGAGAAGCACGTCTGCGCCGCAAAATGTTGTTCGGCAACAGATGGATCGTTACAAAGCGGTAAGAAAGAGCGCCTGCGTATTGCATCGGGTGTGTCGCACACTTAAACACATAAATTGAGCGCGTGGGGGGCGGACCCAGGCGGGACGCTCGACTCTCACTCCTGCCGTTGCTTGTTGGTGATGCTGAGAGACGTCAGAGGACGCACGGGAGGAGGTTGATCTAGCCCTTTTTGCTTTGTATGAAAAGTGCAACAGCATCCGCTAACCAACAAAGGCCATGTCGGTGTTCGAAAAAGAGATGCTTTAATGCGGCATGCTGCCGTCCGAATGTTTGTCGCCGGATTTATTTGGCGAGACATGCCTACCCTACCGAGCCGCAAAGTCATGCCCTGCTGGCACCGTGCTTGGAACTGAAAGTGACCAGGCTCTTAAGAAGATGGATCACTTCTTTCCATTATACTTCTTCAGGCAAAAATCTGGACCTGAAGTCTGCTTTGCGAAAACGGTGATCCTTGCCTCTCATCCTCCCTTGGCCCATCAACCACACAACATACACGGGCGAGCAGATTTGCTAGCCGGGAGAGAACATGCAGAGATATCCTTATTGGTACAGGCATTTTCGGTCGCATGCATCTAATTCCCAACGCTCCTGCTGGTATCGTCACTCCCCAGGCGCGGGCTCTTGCAAGATCAAATTAGACACATTCACGGAAACTCGACCGTCTTTAAATCGTCGCGCCCGCGCCAGCCAACATTCCTCCCTATCCGCTCTCTCCTGTCCTGAACGTGGACTGTTTGAATTTTTCATTTAATGTAAAGCCTTCTACATACACACGCGAACAAGGCATTACTGTTCATTTGTTGACAGGCGCTTGGCCTCCTTACCGTCGTGCTGCCACGCCCTCTCTCGCCCCTAGTACCCTCAACTCTAGCACCTAAGCCGTGAATAAAAGCCCACATCATCCTAGAATAATGGCTAAAATATTGCTTCGGTACCGTTTATCCTCTAGGTGTCTTGTCCGGTCCACAGCTTATGCGTGTCGGGCAGCTTCAATCGCAGCACTCTGGAGTGGATGGATCGACCAAAGCTTGGACGGGCATACAAAAAGTGGGTTTCAGGGACGAGTCGGGTGATGCTTCAGGCATAATTCAGATACAAGATTTGCCATATGCAAACCAATTTGTAACAATCGAATGTGTTTCGAAAGGGAATGCCAAGTACATTGGTGAAAGAACTTTCTGCCTGTGACCCCCACAAAAAATGCGAGGGAGGGGAATTCTTCCACGGGATACGACACATGTGTACGGACATCATCCTTTTGGTCTCTTGTTGGACAACCATCCTGCGGTACCCTGCTTTAATCCTCTGCTTTACCGTCGCCTATAATTATACCGTGTCTCTGCATTCATACTCCAAGATCTCCGTGGAACTCATGGTTATGGCCCATTTTAATGCAGGTGGCCTGACGTCACAGAGAGCACCACGACGGTAGAACTCGTGGTTTAATCGATGGCGAAAGGGGCAGGATAGTAGCACCAGTCTAAGGGATTGAGCGCCACTAGAATCAGGAGAGATAACCAACTGATGCCCTTGTGGCGTGAGCTGTGGTCAAGGCCGTATGCATGTTCTTGTGCAGTGGACCTGACTGTCGTGTCGCCACGCCTATTCCAAGAGCTCTTCCCGAAATTATGTGGGTGTGCCGCCACTCTCCCCCTTGCGTTCACATCCTTTCACGCAGTACAAAAGCACAGGGTTGACAACACGCAATAGCCTCTTTCAGACCAAACGACCTGCTGTGGCCGCCAATCATGTCAAACCGCCCCTAGCAGCTCATGCCTCACATCCAAGAAAGCATACGTCTGTCCTGCACCAAGTCTGACCATCACCCCCACGCCCTCCCCTTCAACAGCACATCGGTGTGTGTATACATATAGGCATATATACGTTTCAACAAATCCACACCAAGGCCAAGCCATGACTGTCACGGTTAAGGTGATCAAGGACAGCTACGTCCGTCCAACCACCGCTTCCTCCTCGCCCTCGGTCTCTCCCAGCCCCCGTGTCGAGCTCGCAGGCGTGGATGTCCTCTTCCAACGAATGAACCTCCGGGTCGTCTACTTCTTCCCTTCCCATCTCTCGGCGCACGCCCTCAAGTCTTCCCTTGCCAGGGTCTTGGACAAGTTTCCCATCCTCGCGGGGCGGCAACGAAAGGAGGGGAGGAAAACGCACTACATCGAGTTGAACGGGAAGGGGGTGTTGGTCCGACAGCAACTCGCCACGGTGGCAGGAGGAGAGAAAGGGAAGGGGGCCTTGCTGGACGATCATTTTTTGAAGACACACGTGCATTCGTTTATTCATGGGAAGAAGAATATGGGGGTGAATGACGAGAGGGAGAGCAATTTGATCGTTACCCTCACGGAGGTCGACTACGAGGAGGAGGAGCGGGGAGGAACCGGGGGAGGTGGGGGGCTATTGAACGGGCTTTTTGGTGGGTGTATGGCCACCTCATGTTACCCGGAAGCGCCGAATGAGGAGTGGCATGATGTCAGCTTCGAGGCGGCGGGGGAGGGACGGGGGGAAGGTGGGTGGGGGAAGCCTATCCGATATGCGGTCGGTGTGTGGTAAGTAGGGGGTTAGGGGTATAGAGGGGGAGGGGGGGGGGGGGGATTGAAAGAGTGAAAAAGAGCAGTAGAAGGGTTTTAGGGGGTGTGACTACTGGGGCGTTCACTTGGTCGTCTCTGCCTGGTGGTCGCCATCCACCGTCTCTGTCTTGACGTCGGATGCCAACCTCCCTTCCTTTTGCTCCTTCCTCTCTATCTATTTGTTCCCTTCCATCCCACCTTTCTCGCAGCATCTCCCACGACATTGCTGACGGCGGGTCTGTGGCTGCTTTTCTCTGGGCTTGGGCGAGGGCCTCGATGGGGAAGCCGTTTCCGAAGGCCGTCATGGACCGGGGGCCCTTGCGCCAGGTAGGGAGGGAGGGGGGGAGGGGGG
>Ga0160420_100221_pt1 | contig 31383 bp, 40 predicted proteins | sample CelAP2metagpilot_FD_108197 | JGI IMG/M metagenome (GOLD analysis project Ga0160420, IMG submission 108197) | Phycosphere-associated microbial communities from algal ponds in Kailua-Kona, Hawaii, USA - Cellana AP2-5-5 metagenome pilot | ecosystem: Engineered > Artificial ecosystem > Aquaculture >... | reverse complement strand
GGGAGTGGAAGAAAGAGAAGGAATATGGACGGGGAAAGGAATGTGGACCCTAGTTCAGAGAGAGGGAAAGAGGGCAAGGTGTGGACGAGGAAAAGGGAATGTGCATGACCATGGAGAGGAAGATAAGGCGGAAGAGGATCGTACGGAGGAGGAGGAGACGGGGGTGAAGGAGGTAGAGCACGAGGATGACTTCGCACAGCAAAAAGTCAGCCACAGATTATTTTATTATTATTATCCTCTGTAGGTTGAAAAGGGGAAGGGGGAACAGCTGAATGAGAATGGCTAGAAAGTGTCGCTGATGTCTGTATTTAAAGCAACGCAGGACAAGTAATGGGTATTTGATGAAGAAAAGATGAAAAGAAAGAAGATCGGAAATTCTAGAATGATAAGCAATGCAGCAAGGCAACGCGTCTGGCGAATGTGTCTTTTCGTGTGATTGTGAGAAGCACAGCGTAAAGACGTGTGTACATGGAGTCTGCACGTGTCTATTTGACCTGCTCATGCGCGGCGTGTTTTCAATTTCAATTTCCAACGTGACACACTAGGGAGGGAGGGGGGGGGAGGAAGGGGAGAGAGGGAGGAGGAATTGCTGGGAGGCTTTACGAGCGTTTCCGAACTCTTCCCTGACGCACATAGGAGAGGTTTACCTGTTTGTGCCTTGATTGGTGTCATCATGAGTCATCACAAGGTCGAGCGACAGGCCACATATGTTAGGACTAGAGAATGGGCCCGTGGCGTTCGTCGGGCAAAATAAAAAGTGGAAGAGTTATTCCTTGAAGCTACAGCCACTGAAATGAAGGCAGCTATCGTGAAGTTTTTACTGTACTCACCTTCTAATTAGTAGCAGTGCAATCGAATGTCTTCCAAGAGCAGCCTGAAGCCCATCACGAGCAACTTGGAGCCTGTGTCTTCTTTCCTTCACATTGAGTTTTCAATCACTTCTTCCGTCTTGTGTATCTTACAGATGTTTTGATTCTCCTCCCACCGCATTACTTTGTCCCCCTCACCCACTCTTTGCTCATCGTCACTCCTCTTTCGCTCACTTGAGACGAATTCCCACCTGACCAATCTCCCTCTCCACCTCCAACATCCTGCCCCATATTCCTAACCCTTTTATCCAAGAAGATAGAGGAGGGAGAGAGAAAAGAGGTGAAGGAAATCATCTATCAATACTCCCTATCAGACCTTCGCACATACTTCTCTTCTACCTCCATTACTGCCCGTTTATACTCCACCCCCACATCCCCCACCACGTCCCCCATCTCCCTCCCTCCCTCCCTCACCGCCCTCTCCAAGTTTTCGCGATCCTGCGCTGTCAATGCCAGCTTCAGCACGTTCTTATTCTCTTCTAAATGATCGATGTACCCGAGCCTCGTCCCTACAATCACTGAGCCTACCCCCGGCTGGTCCAGCACCCACCGCAAAGCCACCAATGCCACGCTCGCGCGGTGCTTCCTCGCTATGGCCCTCAGCTCCAGAAGTAACATTTGGAAACTTTCCCAGCTGCCCCATGTCCTCAGAATCTCCCAATATTTCTCCTCGGACGTGGAGGTGAAGGCCCTCGGATCGGGTTCAGGGACCCCTATCCACCTCTCACTCAGGAAGCCCCCCAGCAACGTCCCGTAACAGAGCAAGGAGACGTTTTGCCGCACGCACACATCCGCCAGTGAGATCATGGGCCTGGCTCTAGCCCCTCGACTCGGGTCATCCTCGTCCTTCTTCCCGTCCTCCTCCTCCATCGCCTCCTCCTCCTCCTCCCCTCCTTCCAACCTCGCCCGGAGCTTCACCGTCCTCACCCTCTGGTCGATCAATGAGTATTGCACTTGGTTCGACACAATCCTGACCCCGCTCTCGATCGCCCTCTGTAGCGGTGAGGCTCCAAAATTAGTGACGCCGATGTGTCTTACTTTCCCTTTCAACTTGAGTTCCTCCAGGTGAAACAAAACGTCGAGGTAGCGAGGATCGTCGAAATCCCACCAGTGGAGCTGGATCAGATCCAGTTGTGGCGCGCGAAGGCGGAACAAGGCGGCGTCCACAGCGGCCTCCACGTCGCAAAGGCGAAAGTCGGCTTGGTCGGGTGGGAAGGATAGTTTGGTGAAAATCTGGAGGGAAGAGGGAGGGAGGGAGGGAGACGAAGGGGGGGCGTAAGGACACGCGATCGCAGGCGATCGCGGAAGGTAAAGAGAGAGAAGTTGTATGGCGTTGAGGCCAGGGAAGGGGCTGCTAGATGAGAATTAATCCTTCCTTCCTCCCTCCCTCCATCCCTCGTACCTGGAGGAACCCTCGGCTCCGGGCGGTCCCTTATCCTCACCTCATCCCACCACCGCTTTACTTGCCCCCAAAAACGAAAGCGCCATCCACTTACCTCCCAAATGAAAACAAGTAAAAAAAAATCGAAAGATGAAGAAACAAAACGAAATAGTTAAATATAATAAAATGAAATAAACAAAAATAAATAAAAAATAATATAAATTACCTTGTACGCTTCCAGCTCCATGGGGTCCTCGATCTTCGTCCTCACCTCCCCCAACCACCGTTCCACCTGCCCATAGAAAGGAGCCACGTCGAACGTCGTATACCCATCCCTCCTCACCATATCCCTGAACGTTTCCTTGACATCCACGAAAAACGGGTGGTAACCGTGCCGCCCGTCCAATTGCCACGTCCCCGTGATGAGTCTGCAGGTCTTCATGCCTCCCTCCCTCCCTCCCCCTCCTTCCCGTCCCAAGTAGTAATACGCCTTTTCGGGATCTGTGAGGAAGTCCACGGGCATGTCAGCCGCAGCCTCGGCCATTAAGCCGAGGTCTTGGAAATAAGCCCGAGGGCCGCTGTTTGTGAAGGAAGAGAAACCGAGGGAGGGATAAGTGACAGGCGACGCAAGAAGGGACTTGCCTTGATTAAATAATTGCCCTACTCAATCTCAATCAGTTTACGCACACCCTTCCTTATCTTGTCAATTCTCTTCGCCCTCACCTTGGTTTTTCCTGCTCCTCCTCTTCCTCATCATCGTTATCGTCCCCAATATCCGTGAAAAACCGCACAACAATATCCTCCTCGTCTTCACTATCTTCCATTGATGGATCAAGACCAAGGCCACCATCAATGTTACGAATGGCCGCGCTTGGTAGGAGAGGTCGTCTTGAGGTGGCAGGAGATACAAGGACTCGGCTGGTGCTCCTGCAGCTGGTGCGGCAACATCGGCGGGGGTGGTTCATGCCGGAGAAGAATGCATCGCTGGCAACGATTAAGAGAAGGAGGAGCGCACGGCGGTAGTGATTTTGTCCTTGCATAGTTGCAGCGATTTGTGGAAGGAAGGGAGGGGAAGGGCAGGAGAGAGGAGGGGAGGCTAATTCGACGATTGGGGCTCTGGTTATATGCCTACCACCATCCCTCTTGTTGTCGTGGCGTGCCTGTGTTGGCGTCATGATAAAGGTAGTGAATGCGTGAGCGAAATGTGCACGAAAAGGCACTCCACTCTCTGTGTCCAAGGGGATAAGAAAGTAAAGCGGACATGCACTCGAGGACAGGCTGCGCCCTCCTGTCAGACATGACCTCCATGATCGCTGGAAGAAGAAAAAGCGATGCGCCTTTCTTGCTTTTTCTTCCCTTCGTCCCACTGCCCACAATCACACAGCTTACGTCCACACGTCCCTTACCCTTACGCACATACACACATATATATACACGAACACATTTGCAGGTGACTCGCGCACCGGGGCCCGGGGTCTTACCCTTTTCCCTCCCCGCAACCGGCACCACCACCATCATCATCATCATCATCATCACGGGCATCGACGTAGAAGGTCCATTTTACAGGGAAAGCAAAAGGCACAAGGGGGAATGACGGTCGATTGGCAGGAGCAGCAGCGGCAGTAACAAAAGAAGTGAGAAGACAAGTCAATAAATTAGGAGGCATTTTTACTGAGGGTGTTGTAAGAGCGTGGAAAAAAGGGATAAAGCCAAGAGATGGACGGCAACGGCAGCACCAGCACCAGCACCAGCACCACAAGCAGCAGCGCTCTCGAGGAAGGAGCCTTGCGCAGGTAAGGAGAAATATGTGGAAGGTAAAGGAGAGACGGACGATATCCGCATGTTCGACACACAGAAGCAGTAACTTACCCTCCTCCTTCCCTTACTCCCCTCCCAATCACAGCTCCATGGCCAGCGGCGCCAAAGGCATGCAGCCCATGGAAATCGATTATTCAGACTCCAGCACCATACCCAGCCTCCCCGTTCACAGCAGCGCCACCAGCGCCACCAGCAGCAGTGGCAGCAGCAGCAAAAGTAGGAAGTCTTTGGCGGTGGTACGGAGGAGTAGCAGTCAGATGGACATCAATACAACGGGGGGGATGATCTGGCTGGTGGTTTGTTTTATCGGTATCATGGGCTCGTTTATTGCCTATGGAATCGTGATGGAATTTGCGACGTCGGGAGGGAGGAAGCTGCATGAGTTGAGCTTGATCTTCGTGACCTCATTGCTGTACTCAGGGACGGCGTATGTAGGCCGGTACGTGCGTGCCGAGAAGCCGACGACGGTGGCGCCGAGTCGACTCATGGTGTTGGCCATGACGAGTATGGGATCCACTTATTGCAGTGTGCGGAGTCTCAGGTAACGCTCAAATTATATCATTCACGTTATATTATGATTCATTCATCTCTTGTATATTCATTTACTGATTGAATTTTCTTCATTTCTTTCCGCCCTCTTCATCTCCAGATACGTGATCTACCCAGTTCAAGTCCTGGCCAAGAGCTGCAAGCCCATCCCCGTAATGCTCATGGGCGCTATAATGGGCAAGAAATATCCGTTAAAAAAATACGTTAATGTTTTGATTATAACGGCCGGTGTCGCCATGTTCATGATGGGAAAGCAGTCCAACAACAGCAACAGCAGCAAAACCAAGGAGAATGCCTCGACAGCTGGCGCGATCTTGCTCTTTATTTCCCTGTCTTTTGACGGAGGGACCGGGGCTTACGAGGACAAGCTGATGGCAACCCACCACGTAGGCCCCTTCGACCTCATGTACAATATGCACCTCGGCAAGGCGATCCTGGCCGGGATCGGGTTGATTGTCATGGGCCAAATCAATTATTTTATCTTGATGTGCCATGAGACGGGCTTCCTCCTTCTCCTTCTTGGGGTGAGTGGTGCCTTTGGCCAGGTGTTCATCTTTGTGACGATTTCGAAGTTTGGAGCCTTGACCTGCTCGATAATGGGATTGGCTAGGAAGGTCGTGACCCTTGTGGCATCTATATATATCTACGGTCATTCCTTAAACGGCATCCAGACGCTCGGGTTGGTGGTGGCCTTCGCAGCGATGATATCCGGTTTCTTCGAACGGAAGGGCAAGGGAGGGCATGGTGGTGGTCATGGAGGAGGGGGAGGGGGAGGGAAGACGGGGGAGGTCTTGGATAGGGAGGGAGGAAGTATGAGCGGTGATGATAGGAGTGGAGGAGGGAATGGGAAGAACAGCATGGCAGCTTTGGTGGAAAGGGAGAGGAGAGAGATACTGAAGCTGGAGGCGAAACCTTTGTTGGCGGCGGCGGATGAGGACGGGGAGGAGGATGACGAGGGGGAGGGAGGGCTCGTAGGAGATAGAAGATGCTCAAGACCGAATACAGTGACAGTGTAAGTGGGTGAACGATTGATAATAGGTACGTAGGAGAGACGTAGGATAAAGCGAGGGAGTGAGAGTAAGCGTGTATGTAAACGCAGGGAGGAGAAAATGAAGGAAAAGAAGGGTAGAGAGAGAAAAAGAGAGTGAAGAAGATGGATTGAGGGAACGAAAAACAGAAAGTTTGAAGGAAAAGCTTTGCTCTTTCGCATACGTACTTATGGAAGTGAGCAGCAGTGAGGAAGAGCTCAAGACTCCCCTCGCCTGTGCTACCAGGACCAGCAGCAACAGCAGGAGCCACGGAAAGCAACGGAGCAACGAAACCAACAACAAAAGTAAAACTACAAATTATTTTTCTGACTCATTGACTCTCACTGACTGACGGTTGAACGTTAAAAAGGCTTTACCTCTGCTTTTTATTTTTTTCTGGGAAGGCTTTAAAGTAGGGAGGTTGGAGAAGACCGTTTGCCGCGGCCGAGCGGATGGTCACGCCAAAGCAAACCATAATCAAATCGTCAAGCGTCCAAAACTGCGCCAACACCCCACTTCCATCTTAGATAAACCCTTGATAGGCTCCATGGGCCTCTGGATTCCCTCATACCTTCACATCAAGCGGCGCCAAATCAAAATACCAATAACTGACCTCCCCACCCCTTTACCGATTTTGCCCCATCCTTCCCCCATCCCACACACCACAGAGATGACTGCAGCACCGCAACTTTGATCCATCAGCACTACCACATTCTCAGCAATATGGAATACACTCCGAGGGTCCTACCCTGGCAGGATTGGGCCGAATGGACCGAGACTAGCAAGTGGCTCTTTTCACCCGACACAGACAGCCGGCTGCGGGGTGTAGGGCGAGTCAAGGCCTGGCGTGCCCGGGGTCGACTTCCCGTTGCCATAGACGCCACCGCATCCCTGTTAGAAGTAGCTTTACTTGAAAGTGGTCTTAATGGGAGTCGATCGGCGTTGGAGCTTCGGAATTTGTACGGCATGGTGATCACACGGGCTATCAATGGTCTCGTCGAAGGGCTACAAACCAAATTTTATGCTGAGCCAGTAAATGCCGTGGCTGCCCGCTTGGGGATCTCGCAGTGGCTGGTAGATCTCCGTCACGAAGCTACACATGCGAGTCTTCCTTCGCTGGCCACACTTAGAATGGGGGCCCAGCATTTATTGGATTGGCTTTACCGAGGGTACTGGGAGAAGCAGGCGCATGACCTGGAGTCAGCCGCCGCCGCCGCCACTTACATTTTGGTTTCCTATAAAAATGTGGCGCTGGCGGCACAGGAAGAATCCCCTAATGCCCTGTGCCGAGCATGTCGGGCACCGAAAGAAAAAGGTGTGGGGAATGGGAATGGCAGCAATGGCAGCAGTGGCAACAGTAGCAGTAGCAGCAGCAGCAGTAGTATTAGCGGTGGTGGTGGAATCAAGACGGCTAGTGACGCTCGTTTGGCTGAAGCCTTGGATGGACTCCTCGCTTCGGTCACACCCTCCTTTGTCACCACCTTCCTCCTTCCTGCCCTGGTACGCATCTCACCAGAAGAAAGCTCCTCCTCCTCTTCCTCCCCCGAGACCTCCTTCTTCCTCCTCCCCGACCACCACCTCGAAGCCGAAGCGGCAGCAGTGGCCGCCTCAGCAGTCTCAACAAAACCAACCACATTCCCTACAACAATCCTACACACCCCTCCTGAGATCAAAGCAATGCACGAAGCCAAGCATCGACAGCTATATGCTCCCTTGCTAATTCGCCTCCAACGAAAATTTCCGGGCTTCGCCCACTCCTTATTTTCCCGACTTGCTGCCACCGGCATGGTTCAGTGTAGAGAAGGGAAAAGAGTAACTGTAGGAGAAGAAGAGAAAGCAGCGAGAACAGCAGAATCAGAAGCAGCAGCAGAAGAAGGAGGAGTAACAAGCCCCCCCTCCCCCACCACCTCCCCCTTCCCGTATACCTACAGCATGTGGCTCTCATACCTTCGAAGCAAAGACTGGCACTCCCACTTTGCCTATGGACGATCCGAGGCTTTATTTGCCTTGCGACGGGCCCCTGGGATACGGTTTAATTTAAGGGACAAGGCGCAGGGCAGCTGGACGAGTGCAGAGAGGGAATATATGTGCTCTCCGGCTTGTCTTCCTGTGCAGACACAGGGGCTGGGCCTCGGGCCGTGGGTTGGGGTTGGAGAGGAGGAAGTGGAGGAAGAGAAGGGTGAAGAGGGGGAGGAAGAGGGTTGGGTGAGGTGTAAGGAGTGGATGCCTTGTCCTTTGGGAGGGCCTATACTGAGGCTTGACAGCAAGGGGTTCTGAAGTTAAGGAAATGAGAGGCAAAATAATCGATCAAATTTAAACTGGTGAGAAGAGGGAAACGAAGTAGTTGAGACCGTTTTGTTGATTGAATCAGGGCAAAATACAAAGTTTTGTTGCTTTCCTTTCTACCGTATCATCATGTGGCAAGTAGCCCCAACTCAAAATCAAAAGCGGATCGGAGCTCTCCTCTCATTTAATCTCTCTTCTCTCTCTCCAACCTAGTTCTCCTCATTTTTCTTTCTCCCCTTTCTCCATTTTCTAGAGATTATTTTCCTCCTCCCCTTTTTCTTAATCATCCTCCGGCAGAAATCCGCCCCATTCCACCCCCCCACCCTCGAACGTCTCTCCCCACTGTTTTTTGTATACCTCATCCTCATCCTGCAACTCACACACTATGTCCGACTTGGGCAATGAACAGCACGTCAATGCATATCCCGCCTGTTTCATCTCTCGCAACAGCCCTAAAGCAGCTTCCATCTTTACTTTTCCCTCCGTCATTTTAACCGCACATGTCGTACAGCACCCATTGCGGCACATCCTTTTTCCGTTCATTAACGGCAAGTCCACCCCAGCATCTTCAAAGGCAAAGAAAATGTACCGATCCTCAGGAACGTCCATCGTATAATTAGTCTTGGATCGGGGGTCCATGACGGTCACCTGGGAGGGAAAGACGGGAGAGAGGGAGGGAGGGGTGAGGTAAGGGAAAAGAGAGCGGCATGAATCCACACGATCCGCTCTCAACGAAAGCACCCGAGTTTACCTTATACGTCTTGGCATCAGGGTTGCCCGGCCAGATCCCTCCGTAACCAGGTTCAAGTGGCTCGCCATTCCGCTTCCATCGGTTTGGGGAGAACTTGAGCTGTTCGGTGATAGTGAGGCGTTTGGGTTCCGAGGCGTAGAGGGATGTGGGGGAGTAGATCTGGGCATGCCGCAGTTGCAGTTGCGGTTGCTGATCACCAACACGACCTTGTCGTATTATCTTGGGCAGGAGGAAGGCCTGGCTGGGATTGGGAGTCTGGATGAGTAGCATGGCTAGAAGGACACCGGCTTGCAGCACTGCTAGTTGCAGCACGGAGATCTGTCTGGAGGCCATACGTGCGTCAGGCGGGGCTGCTTTCACGACGTTAGTGGGCGGACGGAGTAAAGTGATGAAGACCTGTGTATGCACAGGACGGTTATAAGTTAGTCGTGGCTTGTTAGAGAGCAGTGGTGGATGGGATCCGTAAACAAAGAGTGGGACGCACCACCAAACTCGATTTAGGTGGACCAGCAGGAAGACGAGAGACACTTCAACCTTGTTGTTCGCTGGCACCTAGGATGCACACCCGCAGTCACACAGAGCGCCAGTCTTCTCCTTCTTATCATCTTGATTAAGCTTCCTGATGTATTTTCTCACTCTTTTTCGACCCCGCAGACACTATTTCATCTGGTCTTTTGCGCCCGCAGCACCACTTCACGAACCGGGGGTGGAGAAGTAATTGCAAGACCAAGGCAAACGAGACGAGAGAATGACCCACCGGCACCATCAAATGCATGATTCTGGTATATCAACACCCCTTCAAAGTACTGGTGGGGAGGATGACGACCCAGAGCTGGCCAAGAAAATGCGACTGTACCCACAAGACTTCTTACTGGTGAAGCCTCAGATCGGCACATTCGGGTTTGCCTGGGCGCGAGGCGTGGTCAGTCCCTTTGTCAGCAGCAAACGAGACAAGATGGACAACATTTTTGCAGTCATCGGAAGTTTGTTGACCGGGTCCGCGGTGGTGATGGACGTGGGTTGTGGGGATGGAGCTTTTTTGCTTGAGGCCGCTCGATTTGGCTGTCAGTGCTACGGACTCGAGATTGATGCAGCGCTCGCAGAGCTTGCGCGGGAGAAGGCCAAGGAGCAAAAAAAGAGCAATTTAGTTCAGATATTTGAGGGGGATTTGTTTGATGTTTTGAGTGATTTGAATGCGGAAGAAGAGGGGGGGTTTGCGGAGAGGAAGGAAGAGGACAGTGGGAGAGATAGTCACGCCCTGGTGGCGGCCGCCGTAAAAGCAAGCACCGTCTTTTATTTCTATCTACTTCCCGCAGTACTAGACAAACTTACGCCCTGGCTATTTTCTCGCTTGGAAAGAGCCAGACCAGGTCACCTGACATACATTTTCAATACATGGGCACCAGCCTCGGCCGAACTCGAGACGCGGTTCCTGGCCCCGCCGTACGATCGGGCAGAGCAGAGCAAGCGTGGCTTCTTTCTCTTTCAATCATGATAAAACAGTAGAGAGTATCACAGATTATATTTGGTAAAGTCTAAAAGAAAAGAGTTGGACATCAAAATGTTGACATTTGCCTGTGGGTGGGGAGGTTGACGGGAGCTGCATTTTTACATGAACAGCCTTTCGTTGGCTCTGCCATTCATTCTAAGCCGCCCCAAAAAATACAATGGTATCAGGATCCAAAAGACTTGGCATATTTACTTTATGCCTGTTGTTTGCTTGAATTTTCCGAAATTATTGAGGGGACGGAACGAGGGGCTGCCGGGAGCCGCTTACACAGGCTGCGTTCAGCCGCGCTGGATGGATGAACGGGAGGCCTCGCATCGCCTGCCGCATTTGATGATGCCCTGCTTTCCCTAGTCTTTAGACCATCTAACAACACCGTTGCCATTCCCACGTCCGTGCCATCATGCCTGTGTATGTATGCCTGAAGGTCTACAGTTTGATTTGGGGGTTGCGCGGTTGGTTGGGTGGTGGGAGACCGGGGCAAGGGGAAGAGAAGGAAAGGAGCGAAGGTATACGCAAGGCAAGCACAACGCACACAAGCACGTCCACTCACACCCACCATTATCACACTTGTATACACAGGGAGTCACCATCCTTGTTGTCCGTAGGAGAGGAAGCAGCTAAGTAGGGCCTCTATCTTGCCGCACCAGTGCAAAGATGGTAAGTCACGGGTGGGATGAAGAGAGCGAGGGAGGGAGGGGAGGGAAAAGAGCAAAGAGCATGCCAGCAACGGAGGACTATTAGCTGCCATGAGTGCTTTGTAGTGCCCTGTATACATGTGTATCAGATAGTGGAGCATGCTCGCCTGTCTAGCCACACAACAAGACGTAATGCTCATCCCATCATCTCTTTCCCCCCTCCCTTCCCTCCGTCTCACCACAGCCCCCCAAGGTCCAACAAAAGACAAAGGAGCAAAAGCTCGCCGCCGCCATGGCGGGCGGAAAGAGCAAGAAGAAGGTTCGTGTACACCTTGAAGCGGGACTGGAGTATTGGGAGTGGGGAAGCGTCCTTCTATTCAAAGGGGACACGTACTCAATTCTTTTTTCCTCCCTTTCCTCCCCTTCCCCCTCTCGAGCAGAAGTGGTCCAAGGGCAAGATGCGTGAGAAGGTCGCCAACAAGGTGCTTTTCGACGAGGAGATGTACAACAACCGTCTGTTGACGGAGATCCCCAAGTCCAAGCTCATCACTCCTTCCTCTCTGGTCGAGCGCCTCAAGATTAATGGTTCTCTGGCCCGTGCCGCTCTGCGTGAGCTCAAGGAGAAGGGTCTGATTAAACCCATCTCGGTGCACCACTCCCAGATCATCTACACACGCGCCATCGCCGCCGCCGAGTAACTTTAAGAGACGAAGACGACGATGAGAGCTTTGTGTAGATTACATAGGAAAAGAACCGACAAGGGGCGAAAAAGACGAGCTGGATAGGAACAAATGGAGGGTACGGCAGATTGTGGGGAGCCACCCTTTCTTTTCGGAACTTTTTCTTTGGCATTGGGAATACGGCCAAGAGACACGTCATCCAAAGGATGGAGGTGAGGTGGTAATGTGTGTGCCTGAGGGGGGAAGTAGGTTAGGTTTTCCTCGCTCCTCTAGGCTTAAGGTGCGGGCACCAGACTCAAGAAAGAACCAAGAAGAAAGGCAACGAAAGGACTAGATTGACCTTTGTAGGGGATTGCTTGTCGTTATTTTTTTTTGTCCGCTGGAATATATATTTCAAATCGTTGTGATGGAAAGTAGGTTGCAGCACAAGAGGTGGGGGGTCCAACGGCAACACGCCGCCCCTTCTTGTTCCACGCACGTCTCGGCTCCTCTTTGCCCACCTCCTTTGATGCTCACGACACACTCCAACAAACACGTCTCTTAGTTGCATGGCTTTGGCATACCACTGAACTCCTCTCTTCATTCTATCCACAGTGCCACAGGTCTTCTCGGCCATGCACCACCAGCCTTGAGCCGCGTCCTTCCGTGCCAGCACCATCATCAGCAACACCATTAACGCAATGGCCTCCTCCGGCATCTACTTCGATCTCCCAGGCTTTGAGCTCCTGCGGCCTGTCGCTTCAACTTCTTCCTCCTCCTCTCACTTTTCTGCCAGTGCCAGTAATGAGCCTCCTATGCTCCCCTCGTCGTTCTCCACATCCACTTCCATGTCATTACCAACGATTAGCAGCGTGGAGCAGGCCGTCTCCCAGGACCGGCGGCAAAAGCAACGCCGCTTGGAAAAGGATCGAAGATTTGCCTTTTCGACAAGCACGAAGATGACGAGCAGGGACGAGGAGGAGGAGGAGGAGGATGCTGGGGTTAGAGGTGGAGTGCTGTCACTATCGTCGCTGCGGCAAGAATTGGAGTCGCCCTGGAATTGTGTCAAGTGCACATGCCTGAACGCGCCGCAGAACCGAAGCTGCGAGGCTTGTGGTGGGTTGAATCAATGGCGGGTCCGCTTGCATGAGAAGAACGCGGCGGCGACGAGGGCGCATCGACAGCAAGAGCGACAGGCACAGGAGCAGCATCAAGAGAGATTCAAGGATTTGATGGAATTGGAAGAGGAAGAGGAAGAGAACGACGACGACGACGACGATGTAGTGGTGATAGGGGAAGAGGGAAAATGGAATAAAGTGTCATCTTCCTCTACATCCCCTTCCTTGATCTCAGCAGCAGCAGCAGCAACAGCAGCAGCAACAGCAGCTGCAACAGCAGGAGCGCCGCTAGCAGTTTTACTTCGAGCAAACCCCGTGCTAATTCACGGCGGTGGACCCTTCCGTTTACTGCCCTCCGACTTGCATTTGCATTGCCTAGGCTTTTTACACGACCATTTCGAATACGTTCGATTGAGAACAGTGAGTAAAGCATGGGCGGGCATGGCCGAGCATGAGAGTCTCTGGCGACCCCTAGTCGAGAGGGATTGTGGAGAATTGATGACAAGAGCAGTAGCAGCAGCAGTAGCAGCATCAGCAGCATCAGCAGCAGCAGCATCAGCAGCAGCAGCAACAGCAGCAGAGACACGCACACCCGCGGCTGTCAAATGTCGGAGTAGTCAGACCCCTTCCTCCTCCGCTTCCTCCACCTCGTCCTCCTCCCCTTCCTCCACCTTGTCCTTCTCCTCAACCAAGAGGCCGGGAATATGGTCATGCAAAGCCTGTGGCTTGTTGCAAGCGGATCGCTTTGGGCTGCATTGTGAATTCTGCTCGGCTGAACGCGAGATACTTCTCCCCTCTCCATCTGAACGGGGAAGAGGAGGAGAAGGGGGGGAGGGAGGAGGAGGGGAGGAAGGAGCATCATCGTGTTTTAGAGTGATCAAGGACTATAGTGAATTGGCCGAGGTATGGCGGAACAGCAATATAAAAGCAGCTGCAGCGGCGATTCGGCAGCAGCAGCACCAGCAACAACAAGACCAACAACACCAAGACGAGGAGGAGGAAGAAGACGAGCAGACCCTAAAGCCAAGCGAAGGATCAAGAGAAGCTGCTGCTGCTGCTGCTACTGCCGCGACTGCCGTTATGCCTCCCCCACTGCAACCCGAGCGAGAAAAGCTACTTCTGTCCGTGGAAAGAAAACGACGAGCCGATGCAATCGCCCTGGAGGCAAGCACCAAAATCGCCACAGGGGAAGGGGAATCCCACTCCCGGTGGTTCATGGCCGGCACCAGCAAGAGCAATGCCTGGGAGGTGGCGAATAAGCAAACGGGAGACTTCTATTACGTGTATAAAGTGCAGGCATTGGACAGGATGCTGGGAGCGAAATGGGACAGTCTGCATAGGGGGTGGGAGTGGATGAGTAACTCCTGTCGGGTGGCCTTGCGGACGCGGCTATACGCGACAAGGGAAGAGATTTGTCAGAGGGATGATAGTTTGATCCCAATCACGAGCAGCTTCCAGCGGTGTGTGAATAAACTGACACAGAGGGACTGGCCGTTGCTGTGGACGTGCATGCGGGCGGAACTTTTTCTTCAAGCCGAGGGATTGAGGAGGGATGTGGTGCGGCACATGCGAGGAAGGGAGGCGCGTTTAGAGGAGAAAGGGGTGGTGGGTGGGTATCGATATCTCCTACAGGATCTATTGTGGTGTTTCTCGGTGTACAGCGCCTGGGTCTTTGAAGTGTCGTCGTTTTTCATGAAGATGAACGATCAAATCTCGGGAGAGAGGTTCCGGACGACGACGATATGTGGGGAGGGAGGGAGGGAAGGAGGGGGGGAGAACACATTGTACTTGTCGGAGGTGGCATTGGTGGCTTTTCGTGAAAATGTTTTGATGCATTTTATGATCCGGACGCCGGTGATGCGGGCAGTGGAGGGAGAAAGGGAAGGAGAGGGGATGAGATTGGCCGAGTTTTTTAAGGAGGGCGGCGACGATGGTGGGGGTGGTGGTGGTCGTAGTGGTGCAGAGGAGGAAGAGGACATAGGAAAGGAAGGGGGAAAGGGGGGAAAAGGAGGGTGGAAGAGGAAGAGGGAGGGAAGGGGGATGTCGGGCGCGCCTCGGGCGAGTGCCCAGCAGCAAGAGCTAGTGGAGTCGGAGGAGGGGGAGGTGGACGACCAAGTTCTTGCGACACGCGTACGATCACATTACGCCACTGGTACCACCACCACTGCCACTGCTGCTGCTGCTGGTGATGATGATGATGATGATTGTCGACGGGGGTCACACCGAAGGAGGATCACCGCGAACCTAGCGGAGGAGCTGATCATGTTGGGTAATATGGTCGAAGAATTAGACGTGCTGGAACAGGGGGGTGGGAAGCAGTCTGAGGCGTTTCGACAGAGGCTGCTGAAACCGTTGCGGGCCACGCTGGCGGAACTACGCGTGGATGGGCTTGGAGGAGAGGGAGGAGGTACGGGTGGAGAGGAGCTTGGGTTGAGGGAAGAGGAGGACATGGAGGGGCCGGAAGTGATGATGACGTTGAACGAAAATGGAGACCAGTTAAGCAGAGCGCGGGATGGGTTTCGTCGACTTCGTCGAGGGCAGGGTTTATGTTATGATAGGGGTGGGAGGGGAAGGAAGCGGATGCGTTTGGTGTAAAAATTAAGTTATAGGCCGAGAGGCCATCGCTAATTTCTGTGATGTTAAGCTCGCAAAAGCACTTTGCTGCTGTAGCTAAAGCTGTAGCTGTAGCTGTAGCTGTAGCTGTAGCTAGTGTTAGTGCGGGTACTGGTACTGGTGCTGTTACTATCGTTGTTGCTGTTGCTGCTGTAGCTGTGGCTGTTGCCATAGCCATTTTTACGTTTTTTTTCTTTTTATGATTGATTGATTGATTGATTGATCCTTTAATTGTAATTTCTGAAATCTGTTTCACCCCCTCTACCGATTACACCCCATCGTAAATCTCACGCACAAGCCTTTACCACCACGTCGATCTCCGCCTGAAGGTTCCTTGCTCTCTCGACCACGTCCGCCTCCAGCTCCTCCTCGAACGCCTTAATTTCCTCCAAAAAATCTTTCAATGACTGTGCGAGCTCCTCTGGTTGGGTGTCTGCCACGCCCCACAAAGGTTCCTGCTCCTCCTCCTCCCCCGTTTCCTCGTTGAGAACCGGCGGGCGCTTGGGAGGGTTGGCGAGGACGAGCTTCTCGAGCAGGATCCCCTGCCGTTCCGCCTCGTCCTTCGCACGGAGGAGCATGCGGAGGAGGCGGGTTGGGGGGGAGAGGCGTTTGTCTCGTTCTTCACTCAGCATGGTGGCAAGATGCTGCAAAATATTGGCAGCGGCGTCGTTCCCTCCATCGGTGTCGTCGGCCCGGGCTTGTTGGATGTTCATGTTGAGGATGACATCGAAGGCCATGTCCAGTTCGTTGGCTTTGAGGTGTTTCCGCATTTTGGCTTCCATGACCTAAAATGGGTCAGGGAAGAAGGAGAGGGGAAGAGGGAGAGGAGAAGGAAAAGAGGGTCGAAGACATCAAAATGAATCACTTTGGGGGGATAATTCACCAACCCACCCACCCACACACACACACACACAAACACACACACACACACACACACACACACAAACTCATTCCCGCACACCCACACACACACACACACACGACTCCATGCCCCCTCCTCCCTCCCTACCTCCCTACCTTCAGGTCCCCACTCTTCAAGATCCCCCGTAGAATAAAATCAGCCTTGGCCAGTCTCTGCTGCATGGCAAAATTCACCGCCTCCCCTACTTGGTTCAAGGCGGCAATCTCGGTTTCGTCTGAGGAGGTCTGCAGACGCTGCATGAGATGGCTCATAAAGTGATAGTCGAACGAGTCAGCTTTCTCAAGGGCCAGTGTAGGGAGATCTGATGACGCCAGCATTTCGGTAATGAGCTTGTCAAATCTTTGGGGAAGAAAGGGAGGAGAGAGGGAGATAGGGAGGGAGGTAGGGCGAGGAGGGGGGGAGGGAGACTCATGAGGTAATGGTCATCGGCTTGTTCCGCAGTTAAAGAGTAACGGCCCGAGGAGACAAGGCGGTCAAACGCTGATGTAGAGAGAAAGGGAGGGGGGATGACGAATACGGGGTTGGTGGGTGTATGTCGAGCACATGCATGAAGGATACTTCAACTCCCTCCCGGGGATGAGAATTGCAATAATCCCTTCCTCCCTCCCCTCGTATCCGGCTTACTTCTCGGCATCCGCCGCTTTTGATACGCCGGTCTCAGCCGCAAGCAAAATTGTGGACGGGACACGGGCTCCAGGCCTTGCTTCTGTCGAGGGCGTACATTGCCTTAGTCCCTGCTGCAGTCGGTCATGCTGCAACGGGCCTGGAGCGGCGGAGAAGAGGAAAGCATAGAAGCTAGGGGTGATGACCAGGAGCGCCAGGACTCGGCATAAGGGTAGATGCATGGTCTGTCAGGAAGAGGGAATTTGAAAGGAAGTCAATCTCGTGTCTACCTTGCGTTAATTGGCGCTCCGATGTGAAATGGAAAAGCTAACTCATGGTTCAAGCGACGGGGAGGTATTGCCTCATGTCCCTATTTCTCGCCTCCCGTCTTTTTTCATTTCTTATTGCCCTGCGCTCTTCACCAACGCACCCATATAAAGACCCCACTACCAGCATCGCCACTTCCAGACACGTAGCGCCCAGCATCATGTCTTCAGCCGCCGGAAAAGATGAGGTAAGTGCAACATCCTCAGTCCATGGCCCACACCAGAGGACATACAACTCGTCTCATTTATCCACCTGCCCACCCTCCCTCCACCCTCTTCTTCAATCCCCCTTATACACCCAACCCTCCAATTGCTGCCGCCCCTGTGAAGACCAAGACGGCCAAAGGTGCCAAGATTGCCGACCTGGACGCGGATGAGGCGGGAAAGAAATTCGCAGCGCTTTCTGTGTCTCAGGTAGGTAAACGTAAAACATAACGCGCTCAGATCCCAGGGCATGTGTAGAATACACAGGGAGGCAACTGGATTGATGCCGCATGCAAACTGGTCTTCTTGTAGGGGAAAGTAAAAAGGAGTGTCGGCGCCCCCAAAATCTATACACGCAAGCCCTCACCTCCAGTTTTCTATCCACCCCTCCCATCCCCCACACTCTCCCACCCAGGCCGCCAGCAAGGACAACTCCGTTACTGCCGCTCTTATCCACGAGGCCGCCAAGCCTACCGGAGAGGGAGAGAATGTGGAAGAGATGAAGAAGGAGAACAACGATTCCTCCTCCTCCTCCTCTTCCTCCTCCTCCCTGGCAACCCCTACTCTGCGCTCAGCTGCCCGTGCGTTCGTACCACGAGCGCCCGAGCTCTCCCACCACCACCACCATCACCACCATCAGCAGCAGCAGCAACACTTCAACCGTAACACGCGACAACAGCACCATTATGGGGAAGGAGGAAGAGGACGGGGGTATGCACCGGGGCAGCAGCATCTGGAGGGGGAACAGTATAGTGCATATGGCTATCTGCAGCATGGAGGGTATATATGCATGGAGGGAGGGTGTGAGGGTAGGATGGGTGTAGGTATGGGTGCACCTACTTACGTGGAGAAAATATTCTCCGGGTCGTTTGCAGCTTTCTTCTTGTGCTTACTCCCTCACTCTCTCTCTCCCACACGCTCCCCTTCTCCCTTCCTCTCACCATCTTCTCGGCACACCACAGTGCCTATGAGCATCAAGATGGTGCCCAACATCACTTCCATGGAGGAGGAGGAAGAAATGGCAGTGGTGGTAGCTGGGTGAACCACCACTACCAGCAGCAGCAGCAGCAGCAGCTGCAGCAGCAGCAGCAAGAGCCTCGAGAGTTCGAGGCAAATGAGCTTCAGGCATGTTTGCATGTCTGCAATGGTTTATCTCGTCCTTCCTTCCTCCCTCCCTCCCTCCCTCCCTCCCTCCCTCCCTCTCTCGTTCCCTCCTTCTCCCCTTGACTCGATGGAGGACGAGCACTTACCCTGTCCTTCCGCGCCTCGCCCCCGCCCTCCCTCTCTTTCCTCCAGGAGCTGGAGGCGGCCATGATCGAGGACGAGTTGCGGACGCAAGGTTTCACGGATGAGGACATCAAGCACCTTGGGAATTTGGAGATACAAGAAGCGAGGGAAAGAAGGGAGGGAGGAAGGGGTCGAGGAGGACGAGGACGGGGGCGAGGGCGAGGGGTTGGAGGAGGAAGGTGGTAAGGAACTAGGATTTAATAGGCTGATGGCGAGTGAGCATGACATGCGTGGAGGAGGAGTAGCATGGCGGTAAGGAAGGAAGGAAGGAAGAAGGGAGGGAAGGAGGGAGGGGGGTAAAAAGAGAAGCAACCACCCAGCGTGGGAAGAGAAGGGGGGGGGATGATGCAATTCCCTTCTACGTATATGTGCGTTTGAGCGCGCGCGCGCGCGCGCGCGTGTGTGTGTGTGTGTGTGTGTGTGTGTGTGTGTGTGTGTGAACGTGGACAATAACGAATGATTGACACAGAAATATTGATAGCACGGACGTCTCTAATTTGGTAAGAATTAGGGAGGGTGGGAATCAACCAAAACACACACAGGAAGAGACGGGATTGATAAGTGAGGAGAGAAACGCACACAGGTGGGTATGTAAAGATGATGGGTACGCGTGTGTGTGGATGTTTGTGGATGTGGATGAAGGGGGGGGTGTACGAGTGTATGTGTGTGTGTGGTCTGTTAATATCTTTTTATTTCGTGTCACCAACTACAAATCCCAGCAAAAGGGGATAAAGGTCGAAGGAAGATTAGATTATTGAAGGATGAGGAGAGCGCTGAGGGCAGAATCAAAAAAATAAAATGTGAGGAGTATATATTTTCGGAGAGAGACCACATATTTATGACTCCCACACCCAAAAACTTAAACCGAAAAAAGATGGATAAGCTATCTGTGTATGAGTACGCGGAGGGCGGCTGGTATTTTTGCTTCTTATTTGTGCTTTTGGAACGGAAAGTTTGTCTAGGTGGAGGGGTGGGAGGTTGACAAAGGAGCGGGGCCTCATGTGACATCTCACAACCACCACCACATCGCACAACATGACAATACAGCGCGGTCGTAAACTGACTCCAAATCATGCCACGATGTCTAGGTGCTGTCGGTCACAACTTCTCCTCTTGAAGACTATCAAGCAATGCTTCACCACTTTCCATCCGCACACCAACCTCTGGCACCACCATACACGATGCAAACAGTCACAGGGAGGAGGAAGAGGCGCAAGAGGATGGAGGTGATTATTGGCTGCGTGGGCAAGCCCAGTGTGGGCAAGAGTACATTTTTCAATGCCGTCAGTGGGGGCCAGGCCAAAACGGGTACGTAGAGGGTCTAAGCTAATAGGAGGGCAGGAGGGAGGGTGACACGAAGGGTTGCGTGGGAGGATGAGATCAATGGATTGGATAAAAATCTAATCTGATTGGTACTGGCGTCCCAAGCCGTGACGTCTACGTCTCTCACCAGTGTGCGCTTTATTTTATCATTTATTTCATGCTATCACGTCATCTGCCTCTCCTTCCCTTTGCCCACCCTCCGCCTCCAAGGCAACTTCCCTTTCACGACTATCGAGGTAAGCCATGTCCCTCTAGAAAAAGCAGGAGGTGATGGGAGTAACTAGATCTATGCTTATCTCCCTCTTTGCCTCGACTGAAACAAACACACACAGCCTAATACCGGAGTGACCTTCTACCGAGTCCCCTGCCCTTGTGTCTCCCATGGCAAGGTGAAGGAATGCAAGCCCAAGTACGGCCGGTGCATGAATGGCACACGATTCATTCCAGTCAAGCTTTTGGACGTGGCGGGTTTGGTGCCGGGAGCGTCGGAGGTGAGGGAAGGAGGGGGGAAGCAATGGAGGAAGGGACGAATGGAAAGAGGACACAGAGATAGGAAGAGAGGGGGCTCTGCGTGGAGAGGAGATTACATATGCTTAAAGCATTTATTATGATCCTGCTTATATGAAGAGAAGTGCATAACCAACCGTGTTTATTTTCACGTTTTCCCCTTCCCCCATTCCTTTTTTTCTATTGCCTGACACCAGGGGGCGGGATTGGGCAATAAGTTTCTCGATGACTTGCGCCATGCCGACGTACTCATGCACATCCTTGACGTCTCTGGAACGACCAACGAAAAAGGCGAGACCACCGTCGGTTACGACCCGATTAATGACGCGGAATGGTTGCATGGGGAGGTCCACGCGTGGGTCTTCAACAATCTGTGGAAGAAATGGTCGAGTGTCGCAAGGCGGCACGCGGCGACCAAGGCCTCGGTGGGCCCGACGTTGTTGGGGCAATTGTCCGGGTATGGTAAGTGAAGGGCTTTAGGTGGAAAGGTATACAGGAAAGAAGGAGAAGGATGCCAAGTTTGGTCCTGGTCGGCCAGATTCGCGCGCCCTTCGTCTTGTGAGCCTGTAGAAGAATGCGGTCGAAAAAGAATCACGATTCCGCCTGTTTTATTTATATATATTTCATCACAGGAGCCAATCCCACGGTGATTAATGCAGTTCTGGATAAGATGGGTGTGCGGGACCCTGTGGACTTGGGCGAATGGGACGAGGACCAAGTCAAGGCGCTTGTAGAAGCATTTTTGCTTGTGCGCTTTCCGACGATACTCTTACTCAACAAGGCCGATCAGGTATGTCTTGCCATGTTCTAATGGTCGGTAAGCCTGTGACTGTTTCTTATTGACGTTCTCAATCCTCCGTCACGCTGCAGGCGGGAGATACTGACAAGAACATCTCTCGGATCGTCGAGCGGTACGAGGCCTCGAAATGCTTTGTTGCCAGCGCGGGCGCCGAGTGCTTTCTCAAGATATGCCGACAAAAAAATGTGATCAAATACCAGGCGGGTGCTAGCAATTTTGAGACGATCGAGGACATTGAGGATGATTTGGACTTTCGCAAGTATGTCTTTGGGGTTTTGGGGAAAGGGAAAGGACTCTTCTGTGTGGGAGAGGCGTTACGCGCTACGACTTGTGTATACGTGTGCGTGAGTGTATATTTGTGTATGCTTTACTCTTACTATCCAACTGTGAGTCTTTTTCTTTTTCTAGCCGCTTGTACATCGAAGTCTTTTTGCATGGACTTACTCACGGCCCCCACACCTCGCTCAAACACATTCAGAGCACGTGGCGAGCCCGTCCCTTCGCTAGAGGAAGCCACAGCAGGTTTGGAACCACCCGACGGCAAGACTAAGAAACGCCTCGAGAAAATTCGAGACATGGTCCTCTTTCGGTACCAAAGCACAGGAGTCTGGGCCGCTATCCAGGCTGCAGTGGATTTGCAAGAGCCTGTGGTTGTATACCCCGTCAAGTCCTTGAGCAATTTCGCAACAGCAGCGGACGGAGGCGGGGTGTTTGGTAACGCCATGTTGGTGAAACCGGGCTCGACGGTTCGCTCGGTAGTGGGATACGTGGCCTCAGGTATGATGGACTTATTGCAGTATGCAGAACTACTGGAAGAGGGGGGTAATCGGCGGCGCGTCGGGGAGGATTATGTGCTGACAGGCAAGAATAACATCATCAAGTTCTTCTTTCGCCCTGTCGAGGAACGACAAGTGCAAGGGGGGTCGTCGCAAGGCAAAGAGAAGGAGCAACAGAAGGCGAGACCAAAGAAAGACAAAGGCGTGGAGGGAGAGAATGGGAGTGGGGAGGGTGGCGAGATGTAAAAATAGAAACAAAGTACCCAGCAGAGGCATAGAAAACAAATGGACATGCCTTTATTTGTTTGTTGGCGATTCAATTATCCTCACGCGGCAAAGAAAACTTCATTTGTATTTACTTGTTGAGACCTTAGGCTGTCCATTACTTTATTTACTTCTCTTCCCTGCACACTGTGCATTGTTTGTGTTCATCCATTCTCTTCTTTCCTTTCCTCTCACCGTCCTTCTCCTCCCCTTCCTCCAACTCCTCCTCCAAAAGCATCCACCTGATTCTGCAGCTCCACCAAGCTCCATTCCGATCCCTCCCTGTCCTCAAAAACCACCCTCGGCGCCCCCCCGTGCAGCTGGTGCCGATGTTGCTGACATCCACCTTCCTGCTCGTGCTGCTGCTGATGACACTGCTGCTGATGCTGCCCCCTTACTTCGGCCTCTTTCCTCTCTCCCCTCCTCCCTTCTTTTAGTTGGGGCAAAGGCACATCAGGAAATCCCTCATATGCTTTGACGACCCGAGCAGCTTGCCGTTGGATGGCCCACAGGTTCAATAAGAGGGCTTCTTTCCCGAATAACTCCGACGCGTCCACACCGACCGCAGTAGGGGAGATAGCGAGACGATGCACGTTAAACTGCAATGCCTCCAGAGCGAGGGAAAAGGGGTCGGTGCCCTCTTCCTCCCTCCCACAATCCCTTTTTATGATGAGAGGGGTGTGTCTGCTTCTGCCGATACTGTTGGTGCTATTGGTGGTGGTGGTGCTGCTGCTGGCGTAGATAGAGGGACTGAGGGCGAACTCGGTGCTGTTTTTGTGCCGACAGTGTGTGAGAGGCAGAGAAGGAGGATTTAAAAATAGCTGACGACTTGGAAAGCCGTAAAATACGAGGGAGGCTCCCTTTCTCTGTCCCTCCGTCACTCCCTCCCTCCCTCCCTCCACGCACCGTCCCTTTCCATCCTCCATCACTAAGGCATAAGGCTTGCCTGCTGGAAATCGCAATGGATGAGGCAATTCCACTCCTAACGTGTTGGCTAACGACCAGGTCACGCGCGCCACTAGGTAAAGAGCTGCTTCGCAGACCTCGTCAGGAAGACCAAGTTCTTGGGAATAGAAGAGAAAGGATAATAAGCACACTACCTGCCTCCTATTCACTCTAACGCCAGCGAGACACACATGTTTACATCAACATCCCATTGATTCTCTTCTCTTCTCGCGTTCCTGGTCCCCCCACCTCCCTTCTTCACACGCTCACTTACCAGAGTACAATCCCGAGTTGGGCACTGGCAAGCCGGCAATAGTACTGACGCCCGGCAGCAGATTGGAATTATGAAAATGATGACCCCTTGACTGTAGCTGTTGCGGCTGGTTCTGCTTGCTACTGGATGCCGAAAGAGAGGGAGGAAGGGAGGGAGGACGGACAAGGCCAGGCACGTCGGCCTCGATCGGAAAGATCACAAAATGCTCCAAGACCCTCGTCCACATCCGCTGCCGCAGCGCTTCCATCGCTTGCTCTCTGTACCATTCCAGCCCCTTCAGCACAGGGAAGGACTGGCTTTCTTGTTGACGTTTAGCTTCGTCTAATTTGCTCATGGCTGATGCCAAGGCCCGCCGGCGTTCATTCACCGAAAAGGTCTTACGGGCCAGGGCAATGCGCAAGTCTCGAACGCTCTCGGCCGTCTGTTTCAGAAAAAAGGGGATAAAATGGAGAGGGGGAGTTACAAATTACACTCGAGCTCTGGAAAGAGTGAGCAGTGGCGCCTTTCGCCTTGTGGCTGGCAAGGTCCCGTCTCATGCATCTGCTTTCCCTCTCCCTCGATCCTCACGCCCACCTCTTGCAAGCGTCTCCGCATCTCCCCTTGCCGCCGCGTCAAATCTGCCACAGCCTGCTCCTCCTCAAAGATGGGCTGCCGTGCCGTCAAAACCACCTTAGCTTGTTCGTATGCGTCTCGCAGGGCCAACTTCTTGTACGCGACGGCCTGCTGCTTGTAGTAGAGTGTGTTCTTGACGCACCCCGCACAGGACAACCTGTCCCCCGCGCTGGCACGACACAAGGGACATTCGTTCATGGACGGGCTTGTGATATGGATATAGGTGGATGTACTTTCTTTACTTTTTCATGAACGCGCCTGTATCGTGTGTGTACGAAGAGGGATTATTTCGTTGTCTATATGCTCTGTATAAGGCGCACATGACGTGCACAGAGCGGAACGAACAGATGACGGACCTACTACCTGACACAAAACCCACAAAACCGAGACACAATGCTCACCAACCAAGACACAAAAACGCCTCCATATAATGCGGTCTCATGGTGATGATTCAACTTCTGGCTTTGTTTCTTTCTGGCTGTTTCTCTATTTTTAGCCCGAGACTCCCTCCCCAACCTCCCACCCTTCCAACCCTACCCCTTCTTCTTCTTGCTCACCGCCGGAGCCTCCTGCTGTTGCTCAACGTATGTGTCCTCTTGGTGTTTCTTCGACACTGCCCCTCCACCTTCCCCCGTCTTGCCTCTGCTCTTTTGCGCCAGCCCCTCCGTCATCTCCCGCAAGCTCCGCTTGTTTTGGTTGTTACCCTTCTCCTTCTTCTCCTTCTTCTTCTCTCCAGCGTCTACTTCTACTTCTTCAAGGCTATCCTCCTGGTTCATCCCGGACCGTTGTATCTTCTTCCTCTTCTTCTTCTTCTTCCCCCCCCCTCCCACTCCCTCTCCTTGATCCTCCGCGGGGGCGACAAACTCCTGCTCTCGCTCTTCCCTCCTCTTCCCCGCCCTCTCCGCCGACTCAGCCTGCTTCTCCCCTTTCTTCTTCATCTTTCGCTGGTGTTCAGTCAGGAAATACTCACCGCTCTCCAATTGCAGGTCTACCTTCGAAGGAGGTTGAGGAGGAGGGAAGGGCGTGTAGGCCTTCTTCACCCTTACCTCCTGCGGCTTCTGCCGCGGCACGTTCTTCTTCTTAAACTGCGGCAAAAACCGGTCCCAGTTCTCCTCGGCCAGCGTAGGATCCTTGGCGAGCTCACGCTTGATCATGAGGGTCTTAATATGGTAGATGGGATGGACGTTCTTCATGCAGTCCACCACCACCTTGCGCACTTGCTTGATGCCCTTAAACGAGCCCATGGTCGCCACCGTGTTGCCTTGCACGAGGATGTAGCAGCCGGTCAGCAGCTCCAGGGCCTTAACAAATGAATCATGAGGATGATGAGAGGGTAAACCAAAGGGGATAGTGAGCTTGTGTGTTTGACTGACTCGTCCCGGGTGGCAATGACATAAAATAATAAATACCCTTTACTCTCTCGGCCCCCTGTATTTTGGTACCTTAAGCGTGGCTCCATCAGGTCCGACCAGCCGTTGCCGCCGTTTCACAAACCGCTCCTTGTTCCGCACGATGCCCCCAATTTTAATAATATCGCAAGCTACGTCATCTTCCAACACACGCACGGCTTGCTGCACGGGGATGGAGCGGGCTAGCAACTTGATCAAATCTCTTAGATATGTTTTTAAAAGGAAAAAGGGGGGAGAGAAGGGTCGATCAAGCGGGCGGAAAAGGAGGGGGGGTGGAGGGAGGGAGGGAGGGAGAGAAAGGAGGACAGGCACAAAGCTCAAACATACCTAGCCTTAACCACCACATATGGATCCGAGGTCTTCCTCGTCGTCCGCACCGTCATGGATCCCTCGATAATGTTCAGTTCACACCCTACTCCCACTTTTTCCAACGCCCTTGTCACGGCCGGCCAGACCTCGCGCAAATATTTCTCCCTATACTTGGGAAAAAGCGTGGCGAACGAACTTTCTTCCAGTAGCGGGCCTGGCATGTATTCAGGCTTCCATTCTTCCGCTTTCCAGTGGTCGATTCCTGCATGGTCCCAGGGTTTCTCGCGTCGGTAACGTTTTTTGCCTGTATTGATGGGTTAGGGTGGGGTAGGATGGTGGAATGGACTCCAAAATGAGAGAGTAGAGCGCGAGAGCCGCGCCTGCCGACCACTCAACAAAGATCCTACTACTGCTGTCTAAGTCTGCCGCGTTTCTCTGGTGAGGAGCCTTCCTGCGGATACAAGCTGGTATTCCGGGATAGAGCGGAGTGGCAACGACCGTGATAGAGGGGGGATCGGAGCAGCATCTCTCGTATTCTGGTCGTCCTTCATTCCCGCAACCCCGCGACGCTGTTGCCACCCCTTCCGTACGCTACCCTTTTCAGGGTTGACTGGTTTAGATCATCTAGTGCGTGGAAAGCTTGCATCTATTCATTCAATCTGCCCATAGTATCCTTGGCCTTGTATGGTCATGCCCCAGCCACCCCCACCCATCGTACATACCTGATCGCGGCGCCTCCTTCTCGTCCTCTTGCCTCTGATCCTCCTGGTCTAATACCATGTCCTCGTTGTCGATGGCGGTGCTCATCATTCTATTTTTGTTGGGGGGTTGAGAAGTTGAGTGTAGAGGAATGGAAAGGAAAACAATGGACTCGAAGTCACTTATAGTCGTCAGCTAACGTCAGCTGGTGGAGACGCCCACTGGAACATCGAGAAAGCTGTTCTGCTTGCCTTCCTTTTCGGACTTACACTTACACCACACACACTGACTCGATCGTCACACCACATGGGCATCACGCACAGGGCTCCCAAATCTCCGTATTCATCCCATAGTACAAACCCGTGACGCAAGACATCCCGACCCTCCAGCCTCCCCTCCCCTCTAAAAGGCAACACACGGCATACACCTTCAACTGAACGTGTTTGGGCAGGGAAAGTAGAGGTGAGGCACGCGCAAATATGACGTATGGAGCGAGATGTGATAGGAAAGGAGGTTTGTGATTGTGGTGGTGTTCCAGCATGTTTTTCGCTTGGCCGAGTCCGAATCGCCGCGGCTTCCTGATAGCACTGCTAGTCGGGTTGTGCGGCTCATGCCTACACATAACATACTCCATTTTGTTCCCCCTCTAAAGTAACCCGTCCTGCATCGTTTATCCTAGTCACGCTTTGTTTTCCCTCAAAAGTTACCTCTCCCGCCCCTTACGTACCGCAAGAAATGCACCTTTCTGAGAGTCTCATCCTTCTTTCCTCCCTCCCCCTTTTCCCCCATACAGCATACCATGAAGCTCGCACTCCACATCCTTCTCCTTGCCCTGGGCTTCGAGAAGATCGCTAATGCATTCATTTTACCTCTCGGTGGGCATCTCCCGCAATTTAAGGCTTCGGCTTCCCAGCGTCTCGTCCACCATCTTATCCGTGCACCCCCCCTCCTCGTCGCCCCTCGCCCTGGCACCACGCCGCCAGACGGCATGCTTGAAACATCAACCACCATCACCATCTCTACTTCAGCTAGTATAAACAGCAATGATAGGAGGGATGCAGCTGGACATGAAACAGACCCATCCGCTCTCATCATCGACAACCCCGTTGCCCAACTCCGACGAGGGGATATCCCCACCTTCGCCTGGCCACACCCTCTCAGCGGCAGCGGCAGCAGCAGCAGTACCACCAGCACTAGCACTAGCAATGATACCCTTCCTCCTGTCGATGAAACGTCCCTAGCCCATGCCATTGCCTCTCCCGCCCTCGTCAAATTCGTTCCCGCCATCTGGGACATTCTCGCCGAGCAATGTGGACCCTACCTCATGCTCACCGACCCCTCCCACATCACTCGCCCTTCTTCTTCCTCTTCTTCTTCCTCCTCCCCTTTAACTTTGACGTTCGCCCAAGCCCGTATTTTGATCCACCAAGCAGCCGCAGGGCTCCACGCCCTGGGCTTCCGGAAAGGAGATCACCTCGCCTTCTTCTCCGAAAACAGTGCCCGGTGGCTTTTAATGGAACAAGGAGCCTCATTTAACGGCTGCCCAACGGCCGTTAGAGGGGCAACAGCACCAGTGGAGGAGTTACAGTACATCTATGACCATGCGGATTGTAAGGCTGTGGTCCTACAGGACATAGCGTTGCTTCGAAAACTTCACACTGTGGGGGGGCTTTCCTCCTCTCTTCACGGCCCACCTAAATTGGTGGTCATTTTGCGTTCTAATGATAAAATAGGAGCAGAAGGAGCAGAGGGTGCCGCAGCAACAAAAGATGACCTCACTGGGGTTGCCGCCGAGCTGGGGCTCGACCCTACCACCGTCGTCACTGTCGAGGAGCTCCTTTCCGTCGGTGCGAAGCACCACCCCGACTACCTCCCTCCCGACCTCACCCCCTCCGATTTACACACACTGGTCTTCACCAGTGGCACTACAGGGCGACCTAAAGGCGTGATGCTCTCCCACTCCAACCTCCTACACCAAATCCGACACATCGACCTGGGGTTGAACCCCAGTCCCGGTGATATCATCCTCTCCCTCCTCCCCTGCTGGCATATCTTCGAGAGGTCCGCCGAACTCTTCGCACTCGCACGTGGCGGGTCGCTGGTGTACTCCTCCGTCCGTGCCTTCAAGAGTGACCTTCAAACTTACCGTCCTCACTACCTAATAGTCGTCCCGAGGCTCCTGGAAAATGTGTATAAATCGATCAAAGAGAAGCTATCTGCCGGCCCACCGGCACGTCGGAAGCTAGTGGCCTCTCTTTCATTCCTTTCCCTCCTTTACACCCGCGCCCTCAAACGAGCCCTAGGTCTGGTCGTCCGTCGTCTCCCTTCTTCCCAACAGCAAAAGAAGAGTCTCTGGCTCCGTTCCTTCCTCACCCCCCTCCTCCGTGCGGCCTCCCGTCCCCTCGCCGTCCTTCTTACCCTCCTCCTTTACCCCTTGGCCCAGATCTCTGACCTGGTGGTGTTCAAAAAAGTTCGTAAGGCCTTAGGGGGCCGGCAGAAGCTGGTTGTCTCTGGCGGTTCCGCCCTGGCTAAGTACCTGGAAGAATTTTATGACTCTGCCGGTATTCCTGTGGTGAGTGGATACGGGCTGACGGAGACTAGTCCCGTGATTGCCGTCCGAAGGGCTGGGAGGAGGAGGAACCTAGTTGATGGGGGGGTGGTGGGGCTGCCTCCCCAGGAGGTGGAACTGCAAGTGAGGGATGTGGAGACGGACAGGGTGGTGGGGCAGGAAGGGAAGGAGGGAGGGAAGCCGGGGAAGGCAGGAGTGGTGTTCACGCGCGGGCCACAGGTGATGCAAGGTTACTATAAAGACGAAGAAAGTACACGGAAAGCCATTGATAACAATGGTTGGTTCGATACAGGCGATTTGGGTTTCATCAATCCTGGCACGGGAGACCTAGTTTTAACGGGACGGGCGAAAGACGTGATTGTGCTGAGTAATGGCGAGAACGTGGAGCCCCAGCCCATAGAAGACGCAGTGGTAGAACGCTCGTCTGTGATTGAGCAGTGCATGGTGATTGGGCAGGACCAGCGATACTTGAGTGCTTTAGTCGTCGTGAACCCCCTGGAGCTCGCGGCACGGGGCTGGATGCCGCAAACGGAAGCCGAACGCCTGATTGAGCTCGTGGGCCCTTCAGCTGTCCTCTTGGGGTGTGCCGCAGACAGTGCCACGCTTGACAAAGAAGCGAATAAACTGAATGCAAACCCGGGCTTGGTCAGGGAGGTAGAGAAGGAGGTGGCGGCGGCGTTGCTTCAAGACCCGGAGGAGTTTCGGCCGTGGGAGCGGGTTAAGCATGTATCTTTGCTGCTAGCCCCCTTTAATGTGCAATCCGGTATGCTGACCCAGACGCTGAAGGTGAAGAGGCAATCGGTACAGGAAAAGTATCGGGCGGCGATCGAGAAGTTGTATGCGTTGAGGGAGTGAAAGGGGAAGATGATGGAGCTGGAAGTGGGGGCCGATGGATTGAGGGAGGGAAGGAGGGAGGGAGGGAGGGAGGCAAAGAGAAGAGAGAGGTGGGTTGGGAGTGGGAAAGAAAAGCTGCAGGATAGCAGTGATAGGGTGGGGGGGGGAAGTAGTGTATATGAGATATTGCATGTCAAAAGAGTGACACGCCTTTATGAGAAGGCATTTTGAGAAATGAGGCAGTGAGATAGTGTGGCTCAGATACCTTTTGCCTGCTTGCCTTGACAAGTGCCTTTTTTAGGATGCTTATTTTTATCCAGGTTTTAAACAAGGGAAAAGGTGGAGACAAAATGAAAAACAGGACCACATCACTTGAGAAATTACCAAGAAAAGAAAAAGGAAGGAACCAAGTGAACAGTAAGCACAGCTCTGCTGCCTCTCTGGGGGCAGGGGGAGAGTGGTGTCGGGAAAGGGCAAGGAGGGATCGTGTAATGGCATCAAACACACACGCTGCACGGCCTCATGCTGTAATCATGCTATGTGGCGAATCTTAAAGGTAAAGCTGACTGCATCTCTTGACCTGTTGTCTTGCCTAGTGTGGTGCGCAGTGCCATGAACGCTGGCAATCCCCTCGAGGCATAGGCTACTATTTCTTTCGACATGCAACGGCCGCCTCAACATTCTTGCTGGTGCGCTCATCCCATCCCGAGACCCACACACCAAGCTGAGCTCATCTCCCCATCCCCTCTTGACAGGTGGTCACTTCCATTGCCATTCTCCTGCTGCTCCTGTATCTGCAAACGATTAACCTTTGATCCTCTCAAAGACCTGAAATCAGCGCTTCCCCGTCATCGTCGTTCATCATGTTCCGCGCAGTGCTCAACAAAGTCCGCCTCGCTGGAGCCAACAAGAAGGTAAGTGTCATCTGAAAGAGATTTGGATGGAGACTAGCAGGAATGAGGGCGATGAGTCTCGCGAGTGGTGTGTCCTGGTCATGTTTGTCCTGTCACACACTCCCGACTCTCTCGTCCCTCCACTCCCCCTCCCTATCTCACCGTTGGGCACCCTCCCTGCTATACTACCACAGGCCTTGGTCCGTGGGCAGCAAGCTCGCATGCTTAATGTGCACGAATACATCAGTATGGATATCATGAAGAGTTATGGCATTAACACGCCTCAGGTATGTCTGCTTTTTGCTGCTTTCCCAGTGGGGGGGGGGGGAGACTGGGGAAGCGAGCAGGAGGTCTTCGGATGGAAAAAGGATATTCGGCCATGGACAAGATGACGCATGTTTGGGAGTTAAATGATTTTAGTGGAGGGTAGCTTCGTGGATCATGACATCTGTAATCATCGTCCTTAAAACGACCGAAAGGAAAGCAATAGAGCGAGTGATTATCTTCCTTTGCCTCCTCACCCTCCCTCCCTCCCTCCTCTTCCTTACGGCCAAGCCGCCTCCTCAGTCGAGGAAGCCGAGCACGTGCATGCTAACACTCTCAACAAGGGC
>Ga0160420_100220_pt1 | contig 31419 bp, 41 predicted proteins | sample CelAP2metagpilot_FD_108197 | JGI IMG/M metagenome (GOLD analysis project Ga0160420, IMG submission 108197) | Phycosphere-associated microbial communities from algal ponds in Kailua-Kona, Hawaii, USA - Cellana AP2-5-5 metagenome pilot | ecosystem: Engineered > Artificial ecosystem > Aquaculture >... | reverse complement strand
TTCCGCCGCCGCCCCCTCCGCCTGCTCCTCCTACCGCTCTTGCTGGTCCTCGGCCACCCGTCCGTTGCCCTCTTCGCTGCTATCCTTGCCCCCCTCGCCTCCTCTTCCTCCTCTCTCTCCGCCTCCTCCTCCTCCTCCCCCTCCTCCTCCTCCTCCTCCTCCTCCTCCTCCTCCTTCTCCTCCTCTCAAAGGCGATGCCATCTTAACTATGATAGAAGCAGCCATGGTGTCCCCCGCCCGGCGGGTATGTTGATTGGTGCGAGGATGTTGCCGCTGTCGCTGCTGGTCGTTGTGCTGCTGCTGGTAGTGGTGAGGGTGATGAGGAGGGAGGACAAGCAGCGTGTCAGGCTCTAGGTCCAAATCACTAGGGGAGGGCGACAGCGAGGAGGAGGAGGATGTTGTGGGCGAGCTTTGGGAGAGCGAGCCAGAGGAGGAGGAGGAGAGAGGAGAGGAAGGGGTGGCGGCCTTGACAGGCATACGGAAACCGGCCCCGCCAGCAGCACTAGCGCCAGCGGCACCGCCAAGGGGAAGAGGGGGACCGTGATAACTTCCACTGCCCCCATGATCCCCTTCTCCGTCTTTTCCCCCTCCTCGTCGTTCCCCCTTTTCGATCTCCTCCTCGTCGTCGTCTAGCTCCCCATCAGGTTCGCTTCCCATGAAGAGGAGGGCCCGCTTATTCTCTGTCCGCCCTCCTCCTCCTCGCCCTCCTTCTGTTTGTCCTCCTGTCATATCACCTTCACGACCACGCGTTGGGCTAACGAGGCGTACGGAGTAGGTGTCTGCACCCGGCGCTGCCTGCATGGTAGTCGTCGTTGTGCAGCTGCTTCCAAGCGTGCGTCCTCGACCAGCCTTTTGAAAAACAAAGCCGCCCCCACCACCGCGTCGTGTTGCCATGTGCTTATTGAAAATGCCGTCTTTTTGTTTGCTTGCTCGGGTCTGTGCCGTGTGTGTGTGACCGAGTGGGGGGTTGAGGCGGCGTGTCGTGATCAGGGAAATATTTTTTCGGGGGGTAAGCGGTCATGCCGCAGCAAGAAGTAATAAAGTGGGAGAGGGCAGTGGTATATTCGCCTCTTTGCGCTTGTATGATAAGAAAAATTATAAGAAGGAAGGGAGGAGGAGGAGGAGGAGGAGAAGGAGGAGAAGACGAAGGAGAAGGAGAAGAAGGAGGGGTAGGAGGAGGAGGAGGAGGAGGAGATGAAGAAGATGAAGGAGGGCGGGAACAATAACCCCCTACCCCCCAAAATTCCTTGCATAAAGCTCAGCAAGGTCAATACACACCCTATTACGACAGAGGCGGATGGACACGTACAATTATCTCTTTAAATTTAAGCATCCATTTCCTAGTGTTTCCAATAATCGTTATTGCTCCCATCGCTCGCCATCCCCCAGCTCTTTTCCTCTCTTCCCCTTAGGAGAAGTGGAACTGGCTGCCATGGGTTGGTTTCCCAGAAATTGAGGACATGCTCATAATTCCGACGTTCATTTTTTGTCAACTTCTAAGTCCCTTTGTCTAGTATGGATAATCTTCCGGATCTGCGACTCTGTACACGGTGGGACCATACCCTCCATTTTTACCTCCTCTTCCTTGTCTTTGCATATATTCAAGTGTCTTATACTGCTCGGTCACGGATCGATCGTAATCTTTACCGTGTGAAATATTAACAAGGAGAACGTGCGCAAAGACCCCTCAAACCATATAAAATTCCTCCTGATGCCTAACACACAATGAGCAGAGACAGGAGCAGAAATAAGAGAGCGACCGGAAAAAAGGGAAGCACACACTCCAGTCAACGCTATTGGCTCTCTCATTATGAACGCCTCAACAAGTTTTCAGTTTCACCGGCGACCATACACACTCAAGTAAATCAATGGAGAACAGAACATGAAACACGTAAAGACTTGCAATCGTCGTTGTTACCTAAAATTAATTCTGTGGGTCCTCTTCCCATCCCCTCCAAATACATACATGCTTTTTTCTATTTCCTTTCTCTCCTCTGATACATTGCACTCTTCACCGCGGCCATTTCTCCCTCGTTGCCGACAGCGCCTCCATCTCTCCTGCTGAGTTTACAAGGGACTCGTCGTAACCCGCATGTCGAAGCACAGCCACCCCTGGAACTGACCACCTTTGGTAAGTGGAAGTCGCATCGCTCTGCTCTGCTCCTTTCTCCCTCCTCCTCCCAGGCCTCTGCCCTCCTCCGCTTGGTCATCAAAGAAAGCGACAGAGACCGGCACCACACACTCACCCAGATCCCATCCCTTGGCGTCCGACAGTCTGATCAGCATGTGCTGCGAGAACTTCGGAGACGCCACCGTCTCAAACCGCACCGGGAAGCCTTTCCCTCCCCATCGGACGTCTCGTCGAGCGCTCGCCGTAAGATTCCGGCTTCGGCCCCAGCTGCCAGAACGACCATGGCCACTACTGCTGTTCATGTCCCCGCCACCGTCGCCGCGGCCATTGGCCCCGCTGCGTCCACGCTGTCGAAGGGTGGAGAAGGGGGAGGTGGAGGGGAGAGCGCCGCGAGATGGAGCTAGCAAGGGGACAGAGGGTAGGGCTTCTCCCAAGGCCGAGGCCAGGCGTTCCTCTGCCACGGGGTCCTCGGGCACGAGTGGAAAGAGAAACACGACAGTGTGTGGCGACGGCGACACCGACGACGTCACTCCTCCCCCGCCTCCATTCTTGGTGATCTTTGCTCCCTTGCTCCCTTCCTCCTCCTCTCCTGCCCGAGGCGGCACAAAGAACTCGACGTGAGGCCGACGAAATGTGAAGGTGAACACCGCCAAGTCCTGCCCCTCGTCCTTCTCCTCCCCCTCGTCCTCGGCTACACCCTCGCCTCTCTCCTTGCCGTTCAGTGACGTAGACCGGAAGCCCTTCACGCTCCCATCCACTGTCAAGGAGAAAGTGGCGACCACGGGCCGATGGTCCGAGAGCTCGATCTCATCATTCATGTCGTAGTGCAGCAGCCGCAGCAACTGGCCCTGCCCCGGCATGGAATGAGAAAGGATGCGGTCCGTGTAGCTTGGGGTTCGGATAACGCGTGCATCTTTCTCCAGCTCGTCCGCGTTCTCGTCCTCGTCCTCGTCCTCCTCGTCCGGGCGAAGGTCTGCTTCGTCCTCTTCTGCATCATCGCCAGGCCGTAAGTCTTTTTCGACAGTGGAGCCGGAAGGCAAGAGAAGCGGAGGAGCAGCAGCAGTGGTAGCGGCAGGAGTGTTGCTGGAGCGCACCCGAGAAAAAGACGACTGAGAGAAGAGAGGGAGGGAAGATGGAGTCGGCGCGACCACCGCCGCTGGGGCCTTGGCGGTCGTCCGCGTCGTGTAGGCCCTCGCCACCAACCGCTCCACCGAGGTAAAGTCCCCCGCCAGCCCTCCCTTCTTCCCTCCCTCCTTGCCTCCCTTCTGCCGGTGCCACCTGTAGGAGGGAGGAAAGGCGATCGTCCCTTCCCTCCATCCCCAGAAGACCAGGCGCTGCTGCCGTGACAAGTGCAGCTCGTCCAAGGTACGCACCCAGGCCCAGGGCGAGGAGGAGGATGAGAGGGAGGAAGCGAGGGAGAATGAGGTAGCGAGCGCGGGAACGGACGTCGTAGCAGAAGGGTTGGAGGGATGTACAAGAGGAGGGAAGTCGGCAGAGGCAGGCAATGAAGTGGAGCTGGAAGCGGAGGATATGGAAGGGGAGCGAGAAGAGATTTGAGATGTCGGAGGCAATGGTACGTGCAGCTCAGCGTCGCCGCCCACGTCTCCAGATTGAGAAGCGTAGCGATTGACAGCATGGTCCCGCTGCTGTCGTCCCAAACCAGCCCCCCCTTCCTCCTCGTCCAGCTTCCTGCTCCCCGCTCCTTCTCCTGCTCCTTGCGTTTCTCCTCGAACCAGACAGCTGTCAGAAGCACTGATGCTGCTGTAACCGTTATCATTAATGCCACTGCTGCTGCTGCTGCTGCTGCTGCTGCTGCTGCTGCTGCTGTTCCTCCGCATCGTTCTCCCGATGCTGCCACCGCTGCTGCTGTCAAGAGCCCTCGACGACCTGAAGAGCCGTCGAAGAGTTGCGCCCAGGCCTCCCTCCTTCCCTTCCTCTTTTATTCCCTCATTCCGGGTTTCCATCAACGACATGGATACTTCATTCAAAGGAATACTCAACGAGGAGTAGGGAGGATAGAGCGGCATAGCCGCCCCTCCTTCCCCTTCTTCCTCCCATCCCTCCACACCTCCATCCTTGCCTCCCTGCAGCAGGCGTGCATATTGAACCTCTCGCCAATTCAGAGGCTTTCGACTGCGATTTCCCCCACTGCTGCCATCCCACTTTCCTACCCCTTGCATTGATGAAGGAGGCATAGAGGACGGGAGGAGGAGGCGGGCTTGGCTGAGGCGAGCGGAAAGAGCGACGCGCGTGAGGACGTCGCGAGGGGAGGTCAGGCAGCGGTAGTTGGCGTCCCCACAAAAGAAAGTCTGGTGGTGCAGGTGGTGGACATCCACAGCCACCCCATCCCCTCCCCAGACTAGGCCCAGCCGTCGAAGCATCATCCGCGCATCCCGGTTCCTCCTCATCAGCATGTTCTTGCCATGCTTGTCCGAGGCAAAATGAGCCGTCACAAAGGCCACGGTCGTGTCGAAGTACCGGGCGCTCAAGCCGACGACACCTTTGTTTGGTATGCGGAGCCACCCGCCCATGACCTCTTTGCCTGTCGCCAGCCGCGTGCGTGTGGAGTGATGGAGAGAGAAAGCACCGGCTGATTGGTGTATCAGGGAGAGAGGTATAGAGAGAGGGAAGGAGGGAGGGTCAAAAATGAGATTGGTCGGTCGGTCTGTGCATTCAAGATTTCATCAATTAAAAAAAACGACCCCTTTCTTCACCCTTTGCCCCGGGCATTACCTGTCACATCCGCCGCCTTGACGAAAATGATGAGGCCGACGTAGCCATGGAGCACGACGGCGTCGCCGATCTTGTCGTGGAAAAGGGCGTAAGCGGAGGGCCCACCGAGGTAGCGGTGGAGGACGAGGCGGAGGGTGGGGAAGCAGGTGCATTCCTGGACGCCGATCGCATAGAGGTCAAGGCCGGGGGGCAGGAAGCGGGGGAGGGAGGCTTGGAGGGAGAGGAAGGTGGCAGGATCGTCAAGATTCACGCCGCCCATGTTGTAGGTGGTGACGAGCAGGCGAAGATTCTTCGTTGTGGACGAAGATGAGGGAGGGCGGGGGGCGTTGCCGTTGTTGCTTACGCTGGAGACACTGGGGTTGGGAATCTGCCGTTGCTGTTGTTGTTGTTGCTGCTGCTGCTGCTGCTGCTGCTTGTGCCTGGCAGAGACAGCTTCTTCGGCAGCGGCGACGATGGCAAGGGCCTCGTCTTCGGGGGAGGAGGAGGTGGGGAGTGGGTGCGATGACGGCGAGAAAGTGACGCCCTTATCCCGTGGTTGCGTGGGGAGGAAGTTGAGGGTTGGATGGGAGTTCATCCGGACTATCATGGGCCGGGCCAGTACCCCTGCTCCCCATCCACCTACTCCCAGCTTTCCGTCCTTCCCTCCTTGTCGAACACCAACCCCGCGTTCCAAGTCGTCCTCCTTAACCCCAAACGCCTCCTCTTCCTCGTCCTCCTCTTCCCCCTCCTCGTCCTCCTCTTCTTCTTTGCCATTCCTTCGGTTTACAAGCCACCCCAACCAGGGACAAATCCACGATGAGGAGGAAGAAGAGGAGGAGGAAAGACAGCAGCCATTGGGCAGATCCAGACCGAGGATCAAAGCGTCGACAAGGCCGAGGGAGCAGAGGATGGTGGAGCGAATGAGGAGGGGGGCCGCCCGCGGGGGAAGGTCAAGAAGGTGCCGGATCCAGACGATCAGATCCATGGCAATAACCATCAGCCACACTGAGGGAGGAAGAAAGGGAAGGAAGGAAAAGGGTGAGGTTCAATGGGATGAACGGAGAGAAAGGAGGAAGCGCACGAGGGCGAGAGGGAATGAAAAGGGGGCCAGGGTGCGTGGGGCTAGAGAAGGGGAAAGCTTATTACGAAGCCAAAAAAAAAGAGACACACTGTAGTAAGGGCCATACCTCCCACAATGACATAAAGGATGAAGGTCAGGCGCTTGAGAAGCTGCCGGTTGAGGGCAGGCTGAAATGACTGCCCCCTATTGCTGCCGACGCTGGAGGTGGAGAAGCGGCGGGAGGGTCCGCGGATGTGAGGGCGGTTGGGGGTGGAGGAGGAGGAGGAGAAGGAAGAGGAGGCGGAGATTGAGACGGAGAAAGAGGAAGGTGCAGAGCGAGTGGCGGAGGAGTTCGCCGTGGCGAGCGGTTGGACTGCTAGGGAGCTTTCCTGCCTGACGCTGTGGCCTGCCTCTCCCTCTTCTTGTCCTCCTTCCCCCACTTGGCGTAGTTCATTCTCTCTCGGAGCGAGCATCACGTCATCCTTGCCCCAACTGGCCTGTCCCGCATGGCCTTCCCCCGTTAGACATGTCTGCTTGCCACCATATATTTCTCCCCTTCCGATTGTCGTCGTTGTTGGTGATGTTGCTGCTGCTGCTGCTGCTCTTGGTGTTGATGTTGTTGTCGTTGTTGTTGTTGCTGCTGCCGCTGTTGCCGCTGCTGCAGCGGCCGTGGCCGCTGCTGCAGCGGCCGTGGGAGCCGGGCTTCGCAGGATCCTCATGACCCCCATATACCACCAGGTGATGAAAGAGAGGCAGAGGGGAATCAGCAGAAGGTCCGTGAGGACCAGCCGCCCGACTCGAAAGCCAAACAGCTCGGAACGGAGGCCGAAGGCGAGGGAAGCTCGGATAGCCAGGTAGATGACGGAGCCGAGCGTCATGAGGATCACCCGGGGCTTGCGGTACAGCTGAAGGGCGGTGACCTGGCGGAAGAAGGGAAGGAGGGAGGGAGGGATGAGGCGACAAGGTGAGAATCAAACTTTTTTCTTTTTTTAAATTCCCAAAAGAAACTTGAGTTGGTAGAGAGGAAGTGGATGAAGCCGACGAAGACAGGACAGAGACAGAAGAGCCGCAGCCAAGTACCTTCCGGACCATGTAAGCATGCATGCAGTAAGCGATAGACCCGTGCAGAAACAGAGTCTGAGCAGCAAAGAATTCGCGCGCCGCTCCCAGCGCGTAATTGTTCTGCGTGAGCATGTCTTGAGCAGGGAGCCCGCCGATCGATTGTCCCACGGGGGTGTAGCAGTCCAGCACGTATACGTCTAAGTTTCATAAAGGTGGGTGGAGTGAGAGACAACAGGAAAATGATAATAAGGGTGTTTTGGTATATTCTCGGCCTCGCCCTTCTTTCTGCTGTCCACTTGACCTCCTTCTTTCCTGTTTCCATCTACTTACAATCGCAAATGCCGTAGCAGATTTCGTATATGCACAGGAGGACCATCAAATGGCCGAAGAGGTCAGCCGCCGTAAAGTACCCCGTCTCTCTTTCCCTTCCTTCCTCCTCCCCTGTCTTCCGCCTCCATCGTCGCCAGAGAAAAATGGTCCCGTGCGTGGCGTAGCGAGCGCGGAGCAGGCGAGCGAGGAGAAAGAGGAGGGCGAGCATGGAGAGTGTGATGATGCAGAGCAGAAATATTTTAAAATTAAGATCCCTTGGAGCCACACAATTGGGGCGGAGCAGGTGGAAAGGGCGATACACCGGGCCTCGGGGATAATCTTTGGGCATGATTGGCAGTGGTGGTGGTGGTGGTTACCTGCGCGGAGGAAGCGATGACTGGGAAAAGCCAATCGTATGATCAAAGTCTGAAGCGTAGTACTCGAATAAGCTGCAATTGGCTGCCTCCGCTTAGTGTCGATCAAAAGTAATGTGCACTAGGATCCCTTGTCAGCAGTAACGCCGCTGGTAGATGTCAGAGTGAGACACCAGTTATCGTGTGTTCCCTTAAAGGCTGCTATTGCATAAGCTGTAGTCTAGCCACGGATGAGGCGGTGGTCGCTGGCGGCTGCCTGTTAGAACACACGCGGAGGACGGACCAAGGTCAAAGCGGGGGGAGGTATGTCTTCCCGACTCATGAACTACTACTCTCCACTTTGTAGCATTAGAAAGTCCACGGCTGCGGCAAGGAGGCTCTACAGGAACAGGAGATGCATGGGGTTGTGCCCTGTGTACATGGGTACATAAATGTGAGCATGAGTGTCTAATAGAGATGCTTGAATTGCTGCGACAACATCAGTTTTGTTGTCATGCATTCAGCTCCGCTTCGCGGCCGAGCGTCGCCGAACGCCTGTTCGACCCCCGCCCGAGTCACACCGCCATGTCACCAGCCCACTGGTCACCTTCTCCTACCCCCAGCCCCACCTTCGGGATAAAAAGGCGAAATACCACACTAGAAGGTTGCCTCGCACACCGCATCAAACAAAAAACTTGACACGAAACACGAAAAAAACGTTAGGCTGTTCTTGGAATAATACAAACTAAGAAGCAACTTGCTTGATCCCTAATGGTAGATCTATCCTTCTAAGCCCCCAAGAGCTCCACAAAACACTGTCTCAAGTCATGCACCACATTCTCTTCCACCATACAGACCGCTCAGTGCGCCGTTTTGCTTTGCCATAGGAGTGTGCGTCTTTTTTACGGCAGTTTCTTGACTGTGCTTCTTCCCAGTGGCTGGGACACCCCGCAGAGGCAAGGCTACGCTACAGCCCAGCCCGGGCCACAGCCCGCAACACCAGCAGCAAGCACCGGCGCAAGGAGCTCACCACCCACATCATCTTCGGGGAGCTGCATAAAAGCAGGCCGGAAAAAGTACCTCTATAGCCACCCAAGCAGCGTTACCACAGCATGGACTTGATCAATAAATTAGTGGGTGGGCAAGGCTGCACGGCGGATGGCGCCGCTGCCGCTCGCAACCCCTTGGCCCGCTTGGTGGATAGCGTCCTGGATACAGCACCGGTGTGTAGAGGCTGTCTCAATCATCCCCGCGTCGTATTTTTTCATCCAATCACCTCTCCCTACCCTTTCCTCCCCCGTCCCATCCCATTTGTCTCGCCCCCTTTCTTACTGACTCCCCACATTCATTTGACGCACCCCTACCTCCCCCCCCCCCTCTCCTTTGTTCCTGCCATTACACCACCAATACAGATGCCTGACGGCGCCATCCGTGATGCGGGGGCGCATAGCGGTCCCATGGCGGCCGGTCTACAAGCCGGACTGTATGAAGGGGGGGAGGCCATGCTCCACCACTACCATCCTCACCACCACCACCACCCGCCTCACGGCCCCCCACCGCCGCCCCCTCTTATGGTGATAGGGAGGGGAAGGGGGAGAGGAAGAGAAAGCAGGGGAGGCGATCCGTGGGCGCAGGAGTTCATGCAAATGCCACCGGATGCCAGGTAGGAGGGGGGGAGGGATGGAGGGGATCAGAGGAGCGAAGGAGAGATGGAGGAAGGCACAGTCAGAGAATTTATAGATGAAGTATGGTAGATCTGAAGACAGGGAATTTTGTACTTTTCCTGAAGCTATTTGCATAATCTAATCTGACACACAAATGTGCCCACACTTACATGCTGGTGACGACAACAGAGCCATGCATCACCAGCAGCAGCAGCAGCGAGAGATGGAGGAGGCTTTCCTGGAAGCGGAGCGGATGCGGAAGTACAGCACCGGCCCAACTAGGGTGCGTTGTCCGTAGCAAGTAGTCATCCTCAGTTTCCAGTTATTTTCCTCGCTCGTACTGTCTCTTTCTCTACTCCAGTTATTTTCCTCGCTCGTTCTGTCTCTTTCTCTACCACTTATCCCCTCGTTTTTCCCCATCTTTCCTCCCTCCTTCCCGGCAGCTGCATCATCAAAGCCCCGCTTTCCATCACCAACACCAACGCGCCTTGCCGCAGCAGCAAGGTCATCACGAGTGGAGCGCGGAGTTCGAACAGTCTCTTCCTCCCCAACTTTGCCCCTCTCCCCCTCCTCCGCAGCACCAGCACCAACAGCATCCACACGCAGCATCCTTGGAGGCAGTGTGGGAGGAAGCAGAGGTCCATGCCCAGCAATTGCAGCGCCGGTGTCAGCAGCAGGAGCAGCGCCATCAACAACAAGGAGGGGAGCCGTGGGCTCAGGAGGTAGGCGGGGGAAGGGAGGAGGGAGGGAGGGAGGGCACACATTCATTCCTTTTTTGTTCCTTGGCACCGAGCGAGCTACTGCACGCCCATCCGTATCTCCCGGGACCCGCCTCTTAATCGGCCCTTTCACCCAACATTGCTCCCTTCGTCCCTTCCTCCCTTCCTCCCTTCCTCCCTTCCTCCCTTCCTCCCTTCCTCCCTTCCTCCCTCCCTCCCTCTTACTCTCTGCCCAAGCTTGAACTGGGGGAAGCATGGTCGCACGCCGGCCAAGCCTTTCCCGCCCTCGAAGAGAGTCGTGTCGAGGCAGGCTCCTCCTCCCTCCCTCCCTCCCTTGAGGCCTCCCTCCCTCCCTCCCTCCGTGAAGACGACGCTCAGGCCACCCGTGCCGCCTCGGGGGCGGTCCTGGAGGCCTTGCGGGAGGGAGGGAGGGAGGGGGGGGTGGGAGCCAAAATGGCGCGGTCGGAGTTCGTGGGGTTTATCTCCCAGTTGAACAAAGGCGAGCTGGCATTCGAGGGCAACACGGTAATATGCACATTGTGGCGGAACCCGGCCATCCCACTCGCCTCTCATTCCCTTCTCCCCTCTCTCTCCTTTTCCTCACACCAGTAGCCGCGCGCGAAATGAATGCTAGATACCGCACGGAGGGCACCAAGCGCATCTTTCTCACCCCTCCCCCCGCTCCTCCCTTTTTCTTCCCTCCCTCAGGTGGTGCCCAGAGCGGGAGATTTTGAAGGCGCCTGGGCAGAGACAGCGGAGGAACGGCGGCACCAAGTAGCGCAAGGACTAGGTCTGGAGGGGGAGTGGGAGGCCGCCGAACGGGCAGCAGTAGAGGTGAGAGACAAGAGGGAGTCAGGATTGAGAGAGGAAATGTGCTTGAGGGAGGGAGGGAGGGTGGGTGGGAAGGAAGAAACAGCAGTGCCCACTCACCGGTCATTCCCGTCGGGTACTCACTCACGTGGATTTGTCTTTTCCATCACCAGGGACCGGATATAGGGGCTGCGGCGGGCTTGGAGGGGGCCTGGGCAGAAGCTCATCGAGTGAGAGGCGGGCAGGGGTACGTAGTGGAGTAGAAGGAAAGGGAATGAAGGAGGGAGAGAGAGGGGGAAGGGGACGCGAGGCCAATCTCAATGACGAATTTGATAACAACCAATTTTAGCTCTGATTGCCTGTGATGGCTTTTTAACTGCAATCTGACTGGGACGTTGCCTCCCTGCCTTCATTTCTTCATTGTCTGCCACCTTCTCTCAGGAGTTGCCCCACCTTTAACCCTCCCTCCCTCCCTTCCTCCCTCCCTCCCTGTTTAGTGCCGATTTGTCAGGCAGCGTCAAGGCCGGACTGGACGAGGCCTGGGCACAGGCCGAGGTCGAGGCGAAGGTAGATAGAGGGGGTTGGAGCCGGGGGGAAGGGAAAGTGAAATAGTAGCAAGAAGAGGGAAACGGATGACGTACTTAAATAAGGTATGGATACTATGAAGCACATTGAAAATTCTCTTCCCACCTTTCCCATTGCCCTCCCTCCCTTCTTCTCCAAGAATGCGGACCTCGAGAGCCTGTGGAAGGAGGGGGCGGAGGGGAAGGACCTGGATATGGACGCGTTTTGGGACCACGTGCAGTCCGTGGCAGGGGAATACGACAACGCCATGGCCAAGGGTGAGGAGGCGGGACGAGGTTGGAGGGGGTGGGAGAGAAATCTAGTCGGTGGACCAGGAAGGGAAGCCGCCTGTCGTCATGATGTGGTGTGTATTTGTCCTATAGCCGAGATTTTCACTGTAGCCGCCGTTTTCTCTTTCTCCGCTTCTTTTCTCTTATCCCTGCCTCCTCAGACGCCGTCCCCGGCATAAGCAAGGCAGACGCCGTCGAGCTAGAGGCGTCATGGCAGCAGCAAGCTCGCGACCTGGAGGAGTGGGCAGCGAGGGGGGCGGCTGAAGGAGGACTGGAGGGAGGGCAGGCGGCGTACGGTTTCGCAGACGACAACGAATTCATGGACCACGCGGATGCATTTGCTGAGGGGTAAGGAGAGAGGGGGGAAAGGAAAGCAGAAAGGGGAGGAGGAGGAAGGATCATCACCAGGAAAGATGCGCGTATTCTCACACTCCTCCTCACCTTCTTGTCTTTTATAGCATGGCCCTCTTCGAAGCCGGGGAGCTGCGTCAGGCCGTGCTGGCTTTCGAAGCGGAGGTGCAACGAGCTCCACACAATGCCGAGGCCTGGCGCATGCTCGGTACGTCTCATGTCATCAACACTTTACGTGGACATCAGCTTCTTACCTTCGTCTTCACCACTTTCCTGTCTTCATTGAGTTTTCTTTCTCCCTTCTCGCCCATTTAACATCCACTCCCTCCTTTTCCCCTTCTACGCCCAGGCATGACCCACGCCGAGAATGACGAGGACAAGCGGGCAATCGTCTGTCTGGAGCGCGCCGTCGACCACGACCCCCACTCGCTCCCCACCCTTCTCGCCCTCGGCGTCAGCTACGTCAACGAGCTGGACTCGGTACGAGCTCTGCAGAACCTCAAGGCCTGGATTGAGCACAACCCCAAGTATCAGGTACGTCCCTTCCTACACCCACACTCTCTCCATCTGATCGCTCTGCTTCCTTCGAGCTTATTTCGCACGACATGCAGTCGATGGTGCATTGATGTACGACTTCCTGGGGCTTTCTTTCCTCTCTTGCTTTCGTAGGGCCTGGAAATCCGCGTAGACGAGTACAGCGACGGCTCTCTCATGGACGAAGTGATGCAGCTTATGCTGCAGGCCCATGACTGGGACCAGGCCACTAGCGGACCGGGCGGCCAGGGTAGCGACGCGGACGTGCAGATCGTCCTCGGCGTGCTCTACAATGTCTCGCACGACTTTGACTCGGCAACGGCAGCTTTCAGGCAGGCTTTGCTCTCGAGGCCCAGGTAGGGAAGGAGGAAGAAGCTGATGAAGGGAAATAGGTCGGCGTGAAAGTGTGTAGGAATGATTATTATTTTCTCATTTGTTCGCGATCTCTCCCTCCATACCTTGCTCTCTCCGTCTCGCAGCGATTACTCCCTGTGGAACAAGCTGGGTGCCACGCTCGCCAACAGCCAGCGGTCTCAAGAAGCACTTCCTGCTTACCACCGTGCCCTTGACATCAAACCCAAATATGCACGAGGCTGGTTGAACCTGGGAATCTCGCATGCTAATCTCTCCAGGTGAGTAGAGTGTCTTTCTCCTCTACCTTATTTGACGGAGCCATCCTCAAATTGGGACCATGGCATATCTGTCTTCTCCACACCTTCCTCACCCATCCCACTTGTCCTTTCCGCCCTTCCTCTCATGGGCATGCCCAACAGCTTCGATGAGGCCGCCAAGTGCTACCTCCAAGCTTTGCGGCTGAACCCTGAGGCAATGCACATCTGGGGCTACCTGCGGGTGACATTCACGTCCATGGAGCGTTTTGACCTCGTCCAGTTGGCGGGTCAGCAAGATCCAAGCGTGTTTGATGCGGAATTCGGTCGGTAGAAGAAAAGAGGGAGGCAACCAAGTAGGAGTTAAAATTTTAATTGTTGGGAACGATCCAATTTTATATACAGGACGGGAAGGATAGGGAAAGTCAGCATACGCAGCTGCAGGTTTGTGATTAGAAGAAAAAGCTTAAAAGGAAATTCAACAATACAGACACACAGCTGCACCCAGCAAGCATCAAGATCATTCCCTCCAAGAGTATTTTTTGGATTACTTCATTTACTTTTAAGACATTCTTCTGTCGTCTTATTATCCGATCTTGTCAGGGAATAAAGTAAAAGACTGATCTATGTAGAGATTGAAGACCCATAAATAGGAGTGACCGGAGTAGGAAAGCGGAGAGTTGGTAAGGCAAGATTAAGTGCCTTCCAGCCTGCACAAGACCGCCCAGTACCATCCTGGTATCTGCACCAGTGCAAGGAAGATCGACCTCCTCGTGCTGGTTGCCTAAACAGCAAAACGTAATGGTCTTTTCACAACAGGAGAAGTTCGCAGCGGCTCCACCTCCAGCGGTAAATGTAATTAATCGTAGGGTAAAATAAATGGAAATCAAGCATCATAGAAAGACTTCGACTCACGGCGAGACGTGATGACGAGAAAACACTCATCGCACCGAATGAGCTAGCGCATAGTTAAAGCCGCCAATCCAAAAATAGACTACCGGGACCAGGAACCAGGCAAATGTCCTAGGTAGGTATGTTGAGTTGGTACTTCTTTTCTATTCCCCCTTTGCTCCCCAACCCTCCGCGCTCTCCCACCTACCTTCCCTTCTTCAGACCCATCCGACCGAAACCAGACATCTGCAGACTACCCTCGCACTCAACACCCTTTGTCGCGTGGAGAGACAAGAAGGAGAGTAGGAGGGCACAATGATGAAGAGTGCGACGGTGAATTGACACGGACGGAGAGACAAAAATATGGACGACAAATAAAAGCTACACTACATCTTCCTTTTCCTCTATCATTTTACCTTCTTTTCCCACTCATTCCCTTCCTGCTTCTCACTCGCTCTTCTAATTTATCGAAATTTACAAACACTTTTTCTCAGCCAACTCTTTCCTGCCCTTCCCGCAGTTCTCGGCCCAGTCAGCCTACCCCGATTTCATCTGCTCGCGACGAGCCGTTTCTCTTGTTACGTTTTTAAACTCGTTGTGGTTCAGTTGGCTGTTTGCCTGTCCGTGTCTCCCCTTTACCCACTAATTCATTTGCCCTCCATCCCCACCTTTCCTCTATGTATATTTACCTCATCCCTTTCCCTCCCTCCTCCACGTCGGTCACAGCCGAGAGGGTGAATTCCTGGTACAGACAAATTACCTCCCCTTCCCTCCCTCCCTCCCTCCCTCCCTCCCTCCCTCCCTCCCTCTGGGCGTCATCTTCGGTTACCACTCTACTTCAATCCGAAATCAGGTTCTTCCACCCCTCCCTCTTTCTCTATCTCCTTCAGCTTTTTCTCCAGCACTTGGAAGAACCCGAACTCACCCGTAGCAGCCGCCACGTCCTGCAGCATGGCTCCGCTCTGAGGTGTGACACGGTACCCGAACCTGTTCATCATGGCCACCACACGGGCAATTCGCAGCGTCAGGCCCCTCAATTCGTTCTTGGACGTCAAGGGTGCAGACGACGACGACGACGATGCCGCAGTCGAGGAAGTCTGGATAGGGTCGGAGGGCGGAAGGGCGGCCTCCCTCGTCTTCATGAACACGCGGCACATGCGCCAGAGAAGCATGTTATACCCGTTGGCCGACGCGCGGAAACGACTGTGGGTAAGCCGGGGATCCGTCAAGTGCAAATAGGCCAGGTGCATCCTCCCGTTCTTCACCATGTAGTTCTTGAAGTACGTGCCCACCCGCACGTCCAAGGGAAGGCGGCGCGTGAGCAGAATTGAGACGGCCCGGTCCGCCAGGTCCAGGCACCCTTGGTCCAGCAGGCCTTCCACCAGGGCGTTGCCTAGTGAGGCGGGGAGGGCGAACCCCCCCAAATGAGTGGCTTCCACGAGCTCCGATGCGAGTTCATAGAGGTTCCGATCGAGGCAGGCTTGGAGGAGGAGGAGGAGGGTGGGGCCGGAGGGGAGGCAGTCGAAGCGGGTGTGGGCCCTGAACACGTCCACGGCCATGTCCAGCCTATTAGCGTGTTCGAGCAAAGAGCGAGTAACCCAGTAGAGGGAGACGGGTTCCAAAACTCTGCCCCCCTGATTCTTGGCGGCGTACCAATAGTTGTAGAGGACGACGGTTTGATTGACCAGCCCCGCGGCATGCAGGGCCTCGAAGGCCAGGGAGGTCTGTCGGGGAGGCGGTGGGTTGCGCGGGAAGCGCTTGTACCTTCCTTGGTAGATCGACAGGGCCCCCGTGTAGTTCCGGCCGTCGATTAGCGCGCGCATCTCGTCCATCTCCCGCTGCTCGGCCTCCAGGACGAGGGGCACCACCTCCAGGTCGCCCTTCTCCGTGACGTACCACACCTTGTGCCCGATTTTGCCCGCCATCTTCTCCAGGACCGGCCGGAGCTCTTGCTCTGTCACAGCCACGGATGCCTTGCGGGCCAGCTTATCGAGAGCTGGGCGGAGGGTTGTCTCCACTTGGGCGGCGGAGAGAAGGGGTGGAGAGGTGGAGAGGGCCTTGTCGGCCACCTTGTCCGCAAACGTTTGAGCAATGGACCCGTAGACGCGTCGGACGTCGGCTTCTTCCAACTCGCGCTCCTCGCGTTGCCGAGGAGATAGAACGACGGAGAGGGGGGAGAGGCGAGTGGCTATTGGTGGAGGGGAGTAGGGGAGGAAGAGAGGGAGAAAGCACGTGTCGGTGCATGCCGTTTTGAAGAGCGGCAAAGGAGGGAACTGAGAAATAAGGTACAGTTGGGAAGGGAGCACATGAAAGACGCCAGCACACGAGCATACACATGCAAAGACTGCCCACTGGCAACCCACGGGGCGGTGGCCACATACATACATAGTTTGACAGACCGACAGACACTGTCTGACACACGCTCACACACACACATAGAAATACGTACACAAACATACACACGCAAACGCACAGAAGCACAGCAAAAAGATGCCCACGGACAGGTACATAGACACACAAAGATAAAGGAACACAGACACACAGGCACTTTATGACACGGAACTATGAGGAGAGTTTGGCATCACTCCCATCTCAGTGACGCCCGCGTTCAGACCCTCACTCTAAGGACGTACCTGACCGCCTAGGAGCTGTCTGAATCATATCGCTAGATCTTCCTGTGGGGACGGAAGGCACGATAAAGGCTTGCGCAGCGGCGGCAACCAGAGCGAGCACGCCGAAGACTTTGCAGGAGGATGACGAGGGTGATGCTTGCCTTGGGGCGTGGCTGCGGCCATCTCTTCTGCTGGATGCCATGGTGCGCTGAATTTGCAGGAGCGCCTCCCTTGCAATGCACTTACTCTTAAATCAGCTGTGGTGGCGGTGTTGGCAGGCCGGAAGGTGTGATTTTGGTGTAAGATGAGAAAAATTGATCGAAGAAAGCACAGAAGCTTCCTTCCATAAATAAGAGGAGGCGGGGGAAGAGTGCGCCGCGGCGGGGTTTTGCACTCCCCAAAGCCGCAAAAGGATAGCACAGCCACGCGCATCGCTGGTGGTTTACTTTGAAAAACGCTGTGGTGTAGACTAATCTCGTCCAAAATGGAAGCCAAACTCTTGCCCCTTCGAGATGTGCATTTGACTCAGACAGGCGCGCTAAGCAGCTTTTGCTTTCCTCGCGGAAAGCGAGGGCTAGTGATGACAAGGGCCTTCCGTATTTCCGTGGTGATTACATCCTGATGGGCGGGTCTGTGGTTGTAGTCTCGCCCCTTTCCTGAATACGTGTAGTCGGGTGGGTGTGTCTGGGTACGACGTCCGCGTTGTGGTGGACGAGGCATTGCATCACACCCATCCATCTGTCTAATTTCTCTTGCCCCTTTACAGCAAAGCCAGCCAGCGAAAATCATGAGTGACTACGGAGACGACAACGCTCCTCCTCCCCCTCCCAGTGGCGGTGGCGGCGGTGGTAGCGGCGGAGGAGAGCGCAAGGGCCCCCCCAACATCGATGGCATGCACGTAAGTTTCTTGAAAGTAGTGAGGAACTCGCCGAGGATGCGCTGCGGGAAGCAAAATGGGCGGCGGGAGTGAATGAGGGTAGACAGAAAGGCATGTGGCCGGCCACAGTGATTATCCCTGACATGCGACACCCGCGCACTTGCCGGCAAGGCTTTTGGCTGAGCATGCAATCAGGGACTCTTGTGATGGTTAATATTGCGCGTACATCTCTCAACATCGTCTCGTCTGCAGACTGACCATTCGCTCCTCCTTTACTCCGCTCTCCTTCCCCGCTTCCTCACATAGACGCTCAAGATCGACAACATCCGCTACGACTGCTCGTCGGAGGACCTACGAGATCTCTTCAAGGAGTAAGTGGCATCTTCACGCATGCATACATTTTTTTTTCTTTCCTGATGTATGCCCGCAGTCTTGATCTTTGTATAACTTAGGTTCAACCAGAAGATGTTGTATGTTTGTGGTTCAATAAGCGCTTTAAAAGCCCACCCCAAGACTCACTTGTTCAATCGTTTGCTTCATCTTATCTATCCACAAGAAGATAATGGATGAACACGTAAAAAAGATGACGTGATGGTGGTTTGGTGGTCGTGTCTTTGGAAAGAGGAGGGAGGGAGAAAAATCAGGGATAGGTGACATTCTGTCAGCAGCAGCAGCGGCAGCAGTAGCAACAGCAGCAGCAGCAGCATCAAGAAGTACGCTAGCAAGCGAGCCTGTCCCTGCACCTTTTTTTGTTGCTAAGCAATGTACATGAATGATGTGACTGGGCTGCCCTTCCCTGATGCTTCACGTTCCCGTTTCCCGTGTTTCCTGTCCTCTGGCTCTGCCCCTGTCCGACCTGCCCTGCCTGCCATAGACCTGCCCTGCCTGCCATACCTGTGTTTTTACCTTCCATGCGACAATTAGTGAGGCTGATGGCCAGCGCCTTTTCGTGAGTCTGCTTTCGTGTACCCCTCATGGCCGCTACCATCATTCTTTCCTGTTCTGTCCTGACCACCCACGTTAATTTGATAGCCTGCGGCTGCCCCTGCCTGCGTGAGAGACGTGCGCGCGTGTTCGCAGCGGCTCCTCAAGTTCCTGCCCCCTTGCTGCTGACCCAGGCATGCTGACCCGACTCCTGACGTTTCCTTACAACACACCAACCCTCTTACCACAAACAAACAAACAAAACCAACTGCTGCCGCCCTCTTCTTTCTTCAACTCCTCCTCCCCTCTCCGCCATCTCTCTTCTTCCCTCTCCACCTCCTTCTCATCCCCCTTCGTTTTGTTTGGCAGCACTGGAGATATTGGGGACGTCTACATCCCTCGCGACCACCGCTCAGGCGACTCCCGCGGGTTCGCATTCGTGCGCTACTACAACAAGGAGGACGCCGAGAAGGCCATGGAGAAGCTCGACGGGACCGACTTCAAGGGCCGGGACCTGCGAGTGGCGTTTGCAAATCGCAAGAGGCCCGACAATCCCCGGGAGATCGGAGGCTACCGAGGGGGAGGAGGGGGAGGACGCTACGGGTGAGAGACTGGTGGGGGAGGGAGGAAGGGAAGGGGAAGGTTCTTTAAAATATGCCTTTTTTAGTTGTACATGCTCATCTATCCTATATTATTTAACACGGACACACACGCATATGCGTATAGGGACGACCGCCGCGGTGGCGGCCATGGCGGAGGATATGGTGGCGGAGGAGGAGGATATGGCGGGGGAGGAGGATATGGCGGCGGAATGTACGGTGGCGGGCGTGACCGATGTAAGTCTTTTTGGTGCGGGTGTCTTCCTCCCTCTCATTCCTCCCCCCTGCTACCCTTCTTCTCTCTCTTTCTTCTCGTATTTTCTGTAACGTTTACACCTACCCTGTCACCTTTCCCTTCCGTCCTCAGTCGATGACCGGCGGGGGGGGGGGGGCTTGGGGGATAACCCCCGGGGGGGGGGGGGTTGTGGGGGCGGGGGAGGGGGGGGCAACGGGGGGGCGGGGGGGGGGGGTGGAAAGTGTCCCTTTTCCCTTTTTTTTTTTTTTTTTTTTTTTTTTTTCTCTAGATCTTTTCCCCCCCCCCGCCCCCTTCCCTCTCCCTCCCCTGGCGGGGGCGGGGGGGGGGGGGGGGGCTATGGTGATGACCGCCGTGGGGGGGGAGGTTATGGTGGCGGAGGAGGTGGCGGCTACGGGGGCGGCGGCGGGGGAGGATGTAAGTGTCCATTCTCCCTACTTCCTTTTCCCGCTCCATTCATTAAGTGTGCCTCACTTTCTCTTCACCCCCCCTGCCGCCATTAAATGTGCATCCCTTTCTCTTCTCCCTCCTTACCGCCATCCCTCCCTCGAGACTTCCACATGACCTTCTTCTTTGCTTCCTCTTTGTCCTCACCTCCCTACAGATGACGATCGCCGCGGTGGCTACCAAGGCGGAGGAGGAGGTGGCGGCGGGCGGTGTAAGTATGCTTTCTTTCCCCCCGACCGTCCCTGCGTCCTTCCCTACCTGGCCGTCGTCCTCCATTTCATTTGCAACTGTGACTCCCTCTCTCCGAGCAAGCACTTTTGCGTCTTGCTTTCTCTCAATCTCGCTTCCTCTGTAACCTTACCTGGAACCGTACCCTAATCCTGAATTCCACCCTCCCTCCCTCCCTCACTCTCTCTCTCTCTCCTTCGACAGACGACGATCGCGGCGGCCGTGGCTTCAGCGACGACCGCCGCGGGCGTTCTCGTTCCCCCCCCCCTCGTCGTGGTCGCTCTCGCAGCCGCTCCCCTCCCCGTTACGACTAGCCCAAGTTGAAGGTAGAGGGAAAGGGCGGGAAGGAAGGATGAAGGGAGTGGCGGAGGGAGCGGTGGAGGGATGGAGCGAGGGAGGGGTCTGCATTCAGAGGCGAAAGTAGGATGCGCCAGTCTCATAAGACGGCAGCATTGGAAACATCGTCAGAAGGAAGCAAGCGGCCTCTTATAGGAGATAGGCTCCGGCGGTTGCTAGCCGCCTGCAGGAATCTACCTACCAATCTGGCTATTTATCTTACTGGTGCCTGTCAGTCAGTTGGTGCCATACGTGCGCCAGCCAGGCACACACAGAGAAGTGAAAGCAGACGGTGAGGACACGGAATAAATGGGAGGGGAGAAGGGCTTTGATTTTCCTCCATCACTTTTCTGGGTTTCTTACACGCACGTCCGTAAGCGAAAAAGGAAAAAAACTCAAAAGCCATCCAGCCAGCCATGGCGCACTAGTTTTGATGATGCGGTGCATTTTCTGGTCTTTGGGGGTTCGTTTTCTTACTCTTTCTCTTATTCCTAGCCTTCATTTTCACTGTCCTTCCTCTTTTTCCCCCAGCATCTCCAAAGTAAATTGGAAGAAAGGGACATAGTGGGGCGGTACGGTGGCCAAGCGCTCCTTCATCACCCCCGCACTCCCTACCAGCCATACACACACCCGTCCCCACGTCCGTCCGAACCCCCCCACAGCACGCCCGTGGCCGGGTCGCGTGTCACCACCTGCGCCTTCCCAAACACCGCCCGATGCCCATAGCCCTCCCTCCGTTCATCCAACACGGTGTGGTCCCTCCGCCGCAACTCCTCCACGACGCCTTCCTCGATCCCTTCCTCGAAAGATATCGCCCCGCCCTGCGTCCCATCCTTGATGCAGAACCGCGGGCAGTCCACTGCAGCTTGAGGATCCATGTTAAACAGGAGGAGATTCAAGAGCACTTGGACGTGCCCTTGCGGCTGCATGAAACCTCCCATGTTGCTGAAGCTCGAGAACAGATCGCCCGACGACGCCCAGGTGGCCATTCCGGGAATGATGGTGTGATACGGCCTTTTGTGCGGGGCCAGCACATTCGGGTGCCCGGTTTCGAGGGAGAAGTTGTGCCCGCGGTTCTGCAACGTGAAACCACAGCCACGGGGCACCAGGCCCGAGCCAAAGTACATGTAGTTGCTGTTGACGAAGGAGACGGCGTTTCCCTTCGCGTCTACCACTTGGAAGGAGACGGTGGAGGAGGAACGAGTGGGTGTACCCTTGGTAACGTCCGCCTGGGCGACGAGAGGATTGAAGCCTTCGACGCGCGCGGAGGCGTACTCCGGGGAGAGAAGGTCGTCGAGCGGGATCGAGGACGAGTCTGGGTCCGAGACGTAATACCTTGAGTCGGCAAAGGCCAAGCGCATGACCTCCAGCAGCTGATGTAAATAGTCAGCGCTATTATGCTCCAAACCTTCCAACTGCCGCAAGGCACTCAAGTAATTCAAAGCCAGCAATGCCGTCAGCCCCTGCCCGTTTGGCGGAATCTCCCACACCCTCACCGGGCCATACGTCGTCGAAATCGCTTCCACCCACGTACTTTCATGTTCCTTCAAATCCTCCATCGTCATCACCCCTCCCTGAGCCTGGATCATATCTACAATCGCCTGTCCAATCCTTCCCTCATAGAACGCCTTCTTCCCACCTTTCCCCAACTCTCGCATTGAAGCCGCCAATGTCGGGTTCTTGAATACCTCCCCTGCCATCGGCGCCTTTCCCGAAGCCGACAAGAGCTCTGCCTGGTGGTTTCCCGGACGATTGAGCTGCGTCTCGTTCTCCCTCCACCAATGCGCAGTCACAGGACTGACGGGAAAGCCTTCCTCGGCAAGGCGGATAGCAGGCGCCAGGACTTCAGCGAGGGTAAACTTACCCCCCGACCCAAACCGCTCCAAGCTGTCCACCCACCCGGCCGCCGTCCCAGGCACAGTTACACAGTGGATGTGCGCGGGATCCATCTCGTCGCATTCCTCGCTGACACCCTCCCTGCGGGCCTCTTGCCGGGCCTTGTCCAACGTCAGAGCTTTCGGGCTGCGACCACTTCCGTTCAAGCCGTGCACTCTCTTGCTAGCCGCCTCGTAGTATAGCATGAAACAATCCCCGCCAAGCCCCGTCGAGCACGGCTCCGTCACATTCAAGACTGCAGCCATGGCAATAGCGGCGTCTACAGCATTTCCGCCGGCCTTGAGAACGTCTAAGCCCGTTTGCGAGGCGTAGGGTTGAGAGGAGGCCACCATCCCTTGTCGACCCAGGACAGGGCTCCGTCGCGACTTGAACCGCATGCCGTCATCCCGCCACATGCTGCCTGTAAATGTACCGGGTACCGGTGGGATTATTCAGTAAGTGATTGGAATTAATAATGAGGCGGTGATGGTTACCAGTTTCCATCTGCGAGTCGTCATCAACAGCAAGCGATGTCACACTGGCACCCCACCACCTCAGCCTACGCCCCGTTTTTCATGTCTCGCGTACCCACCATATACAGCAGCCATGGTACCACAAGCCGCTCCACTAGCATTTAGACCCCGCCACGTCGCCCTTCTTCTTGTAGTCCTCGTCATCGCCTTGCTTGCTGCGACCGCGTCGTCCTCGTCCGCGTCTTTGCCCCTTGGGTTTGTACCCTCTACACAGCAGCTCCAGCAGACCTCCTCCTCGAGCTCCACTTCATGCTGCGGTGGTCGGCACCCTGCTTCTCCCGCGCACCAGCACTTCCACGCAAGCCGTGCCGCAATCACAACGAAGCGACACGCGCTCCCACCTTTTGACAGCCCCCTCGATCCCGCCACCTTGGAGAGCATGGCTGCCACTGCTGCTGCGTCCTCCGCTGCCGCTAGTGCCGGCGGGGCTATTCACGAAGTCACTCCCGAGCAGCTTTGGGTAAGTTTTCGTGTGTATATGCGTGCGCTTGGTGGGACGACTAATTGTCCTCTCAAAGTATTCATGTCGACCCCTCTCCTCCCCCCTCTCTCCCAGGTTGGTTTTATCGCTGGCGTCTTCCCTTTCATCTGGGCAGGGTACGAATTCTGGAAACGCATCGATACACAGCAACGGTGTGGGGTCTGTCAAGGCTCGGGTCTAGTGTACGAAAGCGCGACGGGTAAAAGTCTCACTACAGCCCGAAAGTGCTACGCGTGTGGTGGTTTTTTGCCGGTGAGGAAGGAGGGAGAGAGGGAGGGAGGGAGGCGTATCTTTTGTAAGACACCACAAGTGACATAATTATCATTGATGTCGTCGTCATCATCATCATCATCATCATCATCGTCATCATCTTCACCACAGTAACTGTTCCATTTTGCCCACACCCTTTCTCACATTTCCCCTAATCCCTCCCTCCCTCGCTCTTTCCCGGCCTCCAGTGGGCAGGTTGGAAGCGGTTCTGGCTGAGCAATCTGGACATTGGAAATGGAGGTGTACTGCAGCGACCCGCCCCGGATTATGAAGCCTTGAGTGAGGCGGCGAAGAGGAGGAGGGCGGGAGGGAAGGAGGGGAAAGACTAGACCGAAAAGAAGAGCGAACGAAAGTGTGTACCACAGATAGAACCACGTAGGGGTTCCGAATATCGGAATATCATTTATTGCCTTATTTCCTGGTTTATTGCACTAGATCCGACAAATTCTGCCACCTTGTTTGTCTGTCTTTTGGCGCCATCCTTATATTCCGGTCGTCGTCGCCTGTCCATGTGTTTTTGATTCGGAGCGCGCCGGGTGGGGGGCATCGGGGGCGCTGGCTCGGGGTGAGCGTCATCACTCTCTCCCTTGCGTTGTGGTTATACTCTACTTTAAATTTCCCTGGCATTCTCCTCAGCCCTCTGGTGGCGAGGCGGCTGCTTTGTGCGTGAGAGTGCGTGTGTGCCCACTGCCCACCTCTCTCTGAGTGCTTTCTTCGACTGCCTGCTTATCCTCACCATCCCATGCGGCGGCCTTGCCGTCTTGCGCTTTCTTACTTCCCTCTTTCTTGTCTTCGGACAACGCCTTCTGTACATGTGCCACGCGCTCTTTTACTACCCCCTTCAATCCCAACAGCCGCTGTAGCCTCCAAGGCCCTCGGCAACCCCTGTTCATTCCCAGTGACAATAAATTATTATCTCAACGCTTCGTTTCCGACCCCTCCACTTCTTCTCCTCACTCCTTACACCTTCTCACGTGTTCATTCGGGCCCTCACACGGCCCAACCACCCCAATCTCTGCCTCCCTTCCCTCTCCTCCTCCCCTTTCCCACCCTCATTCCCCTCCACTTTCCCCCTTGCCGCCTCCCCCGCCCCTCCATATCCACTCCCCCTCAGAGCCGCCATCCGGCCTGCCAACAACGCCTCCCCCTCCTCCTCTTTTCTTCCCCTCCCCTCCTCCCAATCCTGACCCCCCCATAAGCCCGGTCTTTCACCCTCTCCCCTCTCCTCCCCCTCCTCCTCCTCCTCCTCCTCCATGACATCCCTCTCCTCCTCCTCTGCCAAGGCCCCCATATATTTTACCGTATAAAACCTCAACAGGAAAGCCACCACCACCGCAAGGAGCAGCCCCCCCATCATCACCCCTACCTCCTCCCAGCTCACCTTTCCTCCGTGTCTCCCTCCCCTCCCCTCCACCACATCGTAAAGCGAACGAGACGAGGCCCCGGTGTGTGCCCACAGAAGAGTGTACGGCAAGGAGGCAGCCAGCGTGCAAAGGGCGAAGATGTGGAAGGGACAGGGTAAGGTCGCCATGCCGTAGTTCTAGGGGAAGAAGGAAGGAAGGGGGGAAGGAAGGGAGAGACAAGAAATATGATGGTTAGAATGGGCCATCGCTGCAGCAAGAGGAAAGGAAACAGGAGGGATCGACGTCCATCCGGGGTGGATGGATGAGAGGAAGAAGGGAGGGAGGGAGCCAGATATTGGTCTACTCACCTTGACTGCGATCGGCAGGTACATGAAGCGGAGAAGAAGGCACATCTTCCAAGGATGCCTCTCCATAGCCAAAAAGAGTGCACGGGCCCGACGAGCATTGTTTCTGCCACTATTGCTACTGCTGTTGTTGCTGCTACTGCTGTGGTCTCGGGGCGTGGGAGGGAGGAGAAGGCCGTTTCGGAGGGAGTCGGCGGCGACGCAGCGACCGAGGAGGAAGGCGAGGCAACAGCCCATGGGTTTGGCAAGCCCGGTGGTTATGAGGGCGACGGGGAAACCTGAAGAAGAGGGGCAGGGGAAGAGTTGTGTGAGAGAGGAAAGACGACCAGGAAGGTAGGGTGGAGCGATCAGCTTAAGTAAGAGTGAAGGGAAAGATCACGTCCCAAGAGGAGAAAAGAGGAACTTATGACAAGCACTTACCAAAAATAAAGCCCCCACACAACTCCACAAAGGTAGAAGGCAGACACAAGACCACCCACAGGACCACAAACACCCCATAATAAAAAGCCGAGTCCGGCGCCCGCTCTTGCATCCAGGTGGTCAATCCCATCAACTTGCTGTGATAGAGCGCCATAAAAATGCCCCCGACAGCCAAAAGTATCACCACCACGGCAAACAAGGACAGCGCCGGACATAAATGTTGAAGGCGGCTCGTGACGGTAGTCGGGGAGAGGAGAGCGGATGAGGCGGCAGCGGTGACGAGGTACGGGAGGTCGTGCAATGTTGGGGGAGGACTCGAGGGGGCGCTGCTTTCGTTGGTGGCGGAACTACGGCCTTCAGTGTCCATGGATGCAGTGGCGACTGTATCGCTTGAATAACTTACCAAGCATTTGCCCCCTCCATTTGTCACTTTTCCTTCATCCTCGTACTCCTCCGCATCTGCACCCCCGCCTTCCGCCACCGGGAGGTGGTCCAGCAATGCCGCTTCATGACCGGCTTTGGTCATTATATTCTTTTCTCGCCACGATAAGACCAGATTCATCAAGAGGGGCACACAGAGTTGTGGCTGGCTGGAGACAAAAACTTCGCCAGTGCCGCCGACGATTTAGGCTGCTAGGGTGCTCAGGGGTAAGGTAGGGAGGAAGGGATAGAGTTGACGAATTGGCGTTGCAGAGCGAAACGAGGCTCGCCGTAGAAAGAATGTCTTTCCGCGGTCGATCGACCGTGGAATGCCGGCTTTTCGAGGTTTAGGGCACTGTAGTTGTGAAGTAGGAGGGAGGCCTGAGCAAGGGGGAGGCGAAGGGGTCCGCGAAGGGTCCGATGACGATGGGTATGGGCGTGAGGTGGAGGAGGCATCGAGACACAGGCTGGCCATCACAGTGTGGGTGATCCTCGGCAGCCTGTTAGGGGTATGGAGCATGCTCGAATGCACACACTGGGAACGATTCACTCATCACTTTCAAGGCTTTGCGCATCTCGCCTAATCTCTCGATTTTATGTCTCGATCAGCGATAGCCTGGACGCCATATCGTCAACATCATTTACATGCACCCTTGTCTTACCCCTTCCCTGCCCATCCTTCAACACCACACAGCACATAGCAGCAGCAGCCTTGTCATGAGTGCCGTCCGGGGTGGCGGTATCTGCGGCAGCAAGCTCAAGCGACAGCGATTGACGATGAGACAATCTGCTCCCACCCGAGCCCCTCCCTGCCCCTCTAATACGCACCCGGCGCTACGATAGTGAGTTGGGTTTGTCAGCTTATTTCGACGGCCCCCACAGCTGCCGCCGCGGCTGCTCAAGCAGTCAAAGTGGAGGAGGAGGAAGATACGTCTTCGGACGAAGATGATGAAGCGCTGGCAGCATGGTTTGCGCTGCCCGCCCCGGCCCATACTGCCACTTTATCACCGGCCCCTCCCCCCATGCCTTCTTCGCCATTGCCTCCTCCTACCACCATGCAAAGCCTCGCGGTGTCCATGACGCTCGCATCTCCATCCCTCCCTCCCGCGCCTTCCACTTCATCCTCTATGGAGATAACGTGGGGCAGCATTGATGGGGAGAAGAGTGCGGAGGAAAGCAAATGCAGCGGTAGTGGCAGCAGATGCAGCAGCAGCATAAAATACAACAATAGCAACAAGGACACGCGCAAGAAAGACGACGAAAATACCACCACCACCAGCGGCAGCAGCAGCAGCGTCGCCCCTCCCACCTCTCATGAAGACCTCAGCGACACCAACCCCCCTCCTCCTGCTACAGCCCCTGATAGCTCTTACAGCTCCCACCCCATCAAGCAAAAACGATAAAAAAAAAAGGGGGGGGGGGGGCGCACGTGGGGTTGTGTTTGGGCATGATTCGAATGACGAAAGGTTACAAGGCCTACGCTGATCCTTTGCTGAATCTACACGCCGCACGCGACACCTGGCGGATGCCTTGGAATATGAGGTATAACGGATTAATGTTGGGAAGATTTAGAAGGAAGAGATATTGAATTATGAAAGGGTCTCTCCCCATACTCTTCTTTGCTCCCTTGTCATCATCCTGTTTTTTTCTCATGCCTCCTTTTCTCTCCCCCTGTACAAGATGGACATGGACATCATAGCCCTGTGCGACTCACGGGAGATGGAGGGGATGGACCACGTGCAGGAGTCGATAGGCAAGGACAAGCCTATCAACGGCTTGTTCGAAAACCCGCCATTGCGTGACGTTATGGTGAGTAGTGTATGTGAGAGGGGAAGAGCGGGAAACAACTGATAAATCCCAGACATTAAAGCCCGTTCAAAGACTGTAAGAAAAGAATTTGCGCGGCACAATCGAAGCATTATCTACTTGGCTCCCGCTCACACGGCTTGCCCACTCTTCCCATCCTCCCTTCATCAAAACCAGCGCGCCATGCGTGGGCGAAAGATAAGCTTCATTTTTGGGGACTATTTTCGCTTCCCACCCCTGTATGCCCGAAGAGCCTACCGCGCCGTAGCAAAGCACCTGCTGGTTGCACTGCAGCGCTCCGGCATGCTCTCGCCGTATTGTCAAGTGTATTTGCTTTACCTCAAGCAACACGAGGGGGTTGAGAATGTGTTTGAAGGACTTACTACGGATAGGACTCTTGATCCGACGCTGGTGAGCGAGCGGGAGAATCCGTTGTATCAGGCGACAAGGACATTATTTAATAAGGAACGTTTGCATAAGTGTGGGGATTGATGCCCAGAACCCCCTTTTTGCGGTTGACGTTGTGAGATTTTTACTTGGGTTTGGCTTGAGCGGCGAGATGGCGGGATGGAACGGAGGAAATAAGGGCAGATCAGAATGACTCTACTATGTAGAAGAAAATAATATTGAATGTTTAGGAGTCATCGTGTGCTTCATTTTGTTTTAAATAATTTGGTGCTGTGGTAGAGGAGCTGCCGGGGGGTTATGTGCCGGGAGGGAGGGTTCTGAGTGCGTCAAGTGAAGCAGAGCAACCCAGGGTCATGAAGTCTCCCCCGCGACAGCACTCATTTCACACAGCACCGTGTAAATTCACTTCGCATCCACCGAATATGCACATAGTCACCTCACATACATGCCATGCCCACCCTTACAGCAACACCACACACGCAAGCCTACTTTTTCAATTGCACTCGCGTGTCAAAGCCCGACCCAAGGCCTTCAGGAGCAATGTCGCCTCCTCCTCATCACTCCCTGTGTGTCACCTTTACCTCGACAACAACCTCGCCCACTTGCGGCTTTGTCCTTTCCCCGGTTCCCACCGCGTCGTCACTTCAATTGGCACCATGCTCGCGCAGAGGACAGCTTCGCGTTTCAACTGCGTGTTGGGCGCAACCACAACAACAGCCACCGCAGCAAGCACGCCCGGGCAGCGTCAGCGCCGATGGCAAAGCGCAAAAAGCCAGCTTCTACAAACGTCCCTCTAAGGCCATTGAGATGGGTGGCGGCTTCTTTATCCCCGGCCTTGAAGGGTATAAGCTCCGATTGGCCACGGCTGTCCTCGTGTTGGTTCTGCTGGCGTTGAATCGCTTTCCCGGATACGCCCCCCCAATCTCCCAAAGCACGAGTGAGATAATTGGCGCCGGCGCGGCCGTCATCCTCCTAGCCCAATCCCTCATTGAGAAGCTCATTACCGATTCGGGCTCTGCACCAGAGGAGGATGATGATAGCGACGACGGCAGGGTCAGCACAAGCAGCACAGGCAGTGGCAGCGGTGGCAGCAGCAGGGTGGGTGGAGTAGAGGAGGAATGCTTCGGACTGGTAGCACGAGACCCCCAATTGGAAGACGACGTCCGATGGGCTGGCTATGCTTTAGATGAAAACCTAGGCTGTCCCTCCGTGGCCGTTCTACACGGGGAGCAAGGCTTGGTGTACTACCGTCGGCGGTCGAGCAAAGATGCTACCTCTTCTTCATCTCTCGAGCTCGCCACGGCCTTGCTGCAGACCTTACCGATGGGGACCCGCCGAGCCATCGGGATGGGAGACGCCTTAGCAGCACTAGGAGGGGTGGCAGGAAATAGCGGAGCACAACTGGCGCAGGTTTTGGGGATGGCAAAGGCTGAGGGTGCGGTGGTGGTGAGGATTGGAGAGAGGGGGTTATTGTTGGTGGCGCCCCCGGTGGGAGGGATAATGAGAGATCAGGCCGTGTGGGTCGAACGGGCAGCGGCGTTACTCGAGGGGTCGGGTCGCGGAAGTGAGAGGTTCTAGATGGACGGAAAAGCAACCAAATAAATGAATAAATTAGAATGAGGTTGAACGTTTATGGGCTGATGCCAGCGCTGTCCGTTTTGGTGGGGATTGGCAACTATTATTGAGGGCTATCCCACGGATCTCCTTGTCCTTCTGTCCATGGTGGCAAATCCACGGAAATCACTCTTTTTGAATTCAATTAGTTTGATTCTTTTGTGAGCGCCGACGAACTTCCCTTCATGCTTACAATGCAATTGCAACAGGACTCTAGTCCAAAACAATGCATATCTCCAGTTCTCGACACGACTTACAGGTCTATCTAATTACACAAAGCCATCCCTCCCCCATTTCCTCCCTCCTCACACGTCCATCCAAACCTTCCGCACCTCTTCCCTCCCCTCGTCCTCAAGGTCCCAATCCATTGGTAGCTCTATCCCTCCCTCCCTCCGCACCATGTCCTCCAGCCTGTTCAATTTCCCGGCCAGCCTCTTGGAGAAATCCATCTGTACGTCCAACTGCTCCTGCTTCTCCCGAAGACTCTCAGTCAGCCCTTGCAGCAGCCGGTGCAATTCCGGTACCGTCTTATGTACCGCCGTCTTACTGCTGCTGTTGCTCCCATCCGCAGCAGCAAGAGGAGCATCCACCCCATCCAGGCCGTGTCGACGCTCTAACCCCAAGGAAGCCTGCCCGCTGCTTCCTACATGCCCCCCCTTCCCCCCTCCCTCTCTCTTCTGAGTGAAGAGGGCCCGCCCGTTGGTACTAAGCTTCCGACCCATCATTCCTCCCACACTCACTCCCAATACCGAGGAAGATAAAGAGAAAGAGGAGGAGGAAAAGGAGGAAGAAAAGGAGGAAGAGCGGTCCAGCGACGCTGAATGTGTCCGTCGGAGCATTGAGGGATGAAGACGCACTGACGTCCGTCCTCCTTGCCTTCCTCCTCCTTCTCCTCCATCTCCTCGCTCAGCTAGCAGCCTCTTATTATCTCTTTTGTACACCTCTACCTGCTGCTGCAGTTGTCGGTGCTCCCTCATAAAGCTCTCCATCTCACTTAATGACTCCAGAACATGCCCTGGATGCTGCCTTGGGTGCTGCGAAGGCCACGGCGGCAGCAGCACCTCACCCTTCCTCCCCTCCTCGTCCACATAGGATTTGGAGAGAGAGAGGGAAAGCGAGAGGGAGGCCAGGCGGGGGGTGACTCGTGAGATTTCTCGCACTAGCGAATCGGATTTCTGTCGCAAACTGTTTCTCTCGCTCAGGAGGACCGCCGTGTGCTCTTTCTCTACCTCGAGCTCCTCCCTCGAGGCCTTGACCTCTGTTTGCAGTCGCGCTAATGCTGTCTCGTGGGTGAGGAGCCGCTTTTGGAGGGCCTGGAGTTGCGCCTCGGCCGTTTCGGCGCGCGTGACGAGAGTGATCGTGCTGGGACTGTCAGGCGAGAAGGGGTTGAGGGACGAGATGGACGGGCGCGGCAACTGGTCAAGTATATGGCTGTTGTTGTTGTTGTTGTTGTTGTTGTTGTTGTTGTTGTTGTTGTTGTTGTTGTTGTTGTTGTTGTTGTTGTTGTTGTTGTTGTTGTTGTTGTTGTTGTTGTTGTTGTTGTTGTTGTT
>Ga0160420_100217_pt1 | contig 31774 bp, 22 predicted proteins | sample CelAP2metagpilot_FD_108197 | JGI IMG/M metagenome (GOLD analysis project Ga0160420, IMG submission 108197) | Phycosphere-associated microbial communities from algal ponds in Kailua-Kona, Hawaii, USA - Cellana AP2-5-5 metagenome pilot | ecosystem: Engineered > Artificial ecosystem > Aquaculture >... | reverse complement strand
TGTGTGTGTGTGTGTGTGTGTGTGTGTGTGTGTGTGTGTGTGTGTGTGTGTGTGTGTGTGTGTGTGTGTGTGTGTGTGTGTGTGTGTGTGTGTGTGTGTGTGTGTGTGTGACTGTGTTCGCCACCAGATTCTCGTTTTTGTCTCAGGGTCATGTACAAGCTTTTTTCTTTTCTCTTCTTTCTCCTTCATATGTTCTCCCGATAGTCTTCCTCATTCTGTCTTTCGGCCTTCCACGTACTGTGTGCTTTCCATTTATTCACTTACTGGGTATGATCAGGAGGAGGGAGGGTCCATGTCCTTTTGTCTCTTTACTTTGCCTCGGCCAGAACGTAATATATCCTGTGTTTTAATAAGTGTGTCGATGAAACCATTGAAAGAAGGCTTCGAAGATGGCACAGTACTCCAGAACACGCAAAAGAAAGGGGGAAACAGGAAAAATGCACTTACGCTATAATCGGCCTGTTGGTTGATGGCCTGCTTCCGTATGAAATCGTGCATAACTGAGACGTCGGACTCCCCTTTCCCCACACTTGCCCTCGCCCGGGAGTTCTTAAGCTGGTCCTCGAGTGCCATGCGCTCCTGTGAGATGGGAGTGTACAGGAGTCAGTCTTCAGGGGTTCTGTGGAAGATGAGCCGCCATGGTGCTCGCCACCTTCCCGAGTTTCCAACCTTACAAACCTACCAACTTCTTCTCGGTCTCCTCCGGGCTGTCGCCGTAAAATTTGGTCACGGCCACCGCTATTACCGGCAGAAGGATGAAGCCAAAACCTTGGGTCAGCACCATGCGGTTTAGCTTGACCATATTGCTTGACGTGGGGAGGGGAGGGGGGAGGCTGAGAGACTTCTACATTGTATGAGTGAGTGTAATCCAGGGAGCTTGGACAAAAGCGCCGTCCCGGCTGCTACCACTGCGCACACGCGACGTGATTCTATGCGGCAGTGTCTGGGCCAGAGCGAGTGGACTGGTGTGCAAGGGCACTAGTTAGTACTGCAGTGCACTAACTGCGTTATGATGGAAGAGCGACCTTCAGTCGCAGCTCTGGAGTCGCCAACTACAAACGGCCTCAATGTGTTCTGTATTCCTTTAAATGGGCGCAAGCAAGCTTTTGTGCTGAACACCATCCTGCCTGAGGTCGTAGAGACGTGGGCGAACGCGCCAGCACACTCTATCTGTCGCTGACCTTCCCCCACACCTCAAGGACAGGAGCCCGATCCTGCGCTAAGAAAACAATGCGTTGGCCGACTTCCGAACAACGCAATACCGGCGGACGCTTGGCACTCGAGATCGTGACCCTTACGAGCTCCGCACTCTTTGCAGGAGCCGCGCTTTACATCTCTTTGGTGGCACACCCCGCACGCTGCGCCCTCGCCTCGGCTCTTAAGAATACCCTGGAGGCCAAGAAGAGTGACATCAAAGCTGCGCTCTTCGAATGGAACGACTCTTACCAACGTGCCGCCCCTCTCCAGATCTTTTATGCTGTTGTCGCGGGTGTGGGCGGGCTGTGCAATACCTTCGTGCTGGGAAAGGGGGAGGCTTGGGCGTGGGGAGGGGGTTTGATGCTGGCGAACGTGCCATTTACCCTCCTCTGCATGGTGCCTGTGAACAATGAGCTCAAAGCGCGTGCCAGGGCAGCAGCAGACATGAACAAGACGGCGCTGATGGCTCATCGCACGGCAGGCATGGAGGAGCCCGTGGTTGAAGAAGGAGAGGAGGAAGTGGGGAAAGGGGAGCCAGAGCTGCAACGGACGACAACATGCTTTCGTTCCTGGTCCCTAACCGGAGGTTCCTTCACGCAAGATCTACTAGAAGTATGGGGAAACTTGCATATGGTGCGCACCTGGCTCGGCCTGAGTGGTTTCCTTGTCTTGGTTTCCCAACTCGTGGCCACTGCTCACAGCCGCAAGCGCAACGGCTTGATGTAAGTGAAGAAAAGGAAAGCAATATATAGGGAGTCAGGTGAAAGACAAGAATGTAAAAAGTATTATGACGTCGTTTTTACTGCGAAAGCTGCGGGTGTACATAATTCTCGCTTAAGTAGAGAGAGCAGTCTGAAGGACAGAAAAGAAGGAAATCAGAGAGAGAAACCTGCATCTTCCTGGAATGATATGTCCCAATCAATGGATCCCAAGAAAGAAGGAAATAAATTACGCCACATTCAACCCACCTCCGCACTTTTGTCTCTGCGTTTAATTCTGTTTCTTCACATACACAACCCCTTGCCTTCGTAGCACTCGCCTTCCTCCACTCTATCCCACACGCCTACTTTACTTCTCAAACTCCCTTACAATCTCAAAATTTACAATTCAGATCATCCCCGTTCGATCCTTCACCGTCTCGTACGTCCTCGCACTCGCCTTTCCAAAAGGACTACTCATGGCATACTCCTGCAGCCGCTTCAAAATCTTCGACCCTTCCAGCTCCACCGGCGGGGGCATTGCACCATTGATGATATTGAAGATATCGATCGTTTCTTGATTCAAGAGCTTCTCATACTCATCACATTCGGCCACCGTCAGTGTAAAAACATTCTCCGCCGCCCAGCTCCCCAACAAGAGGTCAACTTCGAGCCATCCCCTTTGTTTGCTGCGGTAAAGGAGGCGCTTACGGCGGATGTGGTTAGCGTCCACAGGCCCTGCGGGTGCGGAGGGGTCAAGGCTATATGCGGGCACTTCCGTTTTGAGCTTAAGATGGTCTTCGAGTTGCGATTTAGTACGTTCGCCGATGCGACGGATCTGTGGAAGGGGAGGAGGAGGGAAGGGGGTGGGATGAGTTTGAGGGAGAAAGGAAGGGAGGTGGGGTCAAGGCTGGGGGGATGCAAGTTCTGAGGCGCAGGTGGTCTTTGATGTTCGATCGGATGTTTTCGCATGTATGGGGTTGTGGCTTGGAGGTCAAGAAGGGAGGATTGGGTGGAATGGGGGAGCCGTGGGTGATTGAATGCCGCCAGGTGAGGGTGAGGGGGCTGTCTAGCGACGTCTGTGTGGTTTCCATGGGAATGCGGCCCGTGAACTTGCTGAAACAGAAAAGATCAAGCGACGAAGAAAAGTTGTAAGAAGAGTTGCACGGAACAAGTGGTGCCGCGCCTGGCACAGGTAATTGTACCGATCGTTCTGACGAGCGCTCAAGCTTCCGAGGGAGATAGGAGACCAGCCTATGCTTGCCATCTCGAAACAAATACCTGGTCCGGGGTCAGGTCGGGTGAAGGCGGCGGATTCGTGTGCGAGGCCGAAGAAAGGGCGCGTATTAAGGTCACTGCAGTGGGTGTGGCACTCGCTAGACTACGACGCGCCGCCTTGGCAGTGAGGAGAAGGGCACGAGGCTGCATGACTAACATTGCGTGACGATGCGTACGCAGCAGGGCAGTTGCGAGCCGGGTAGCTAGAGGTGTTTCCTGTATGCATAGAATTTGTGGAAAGAGACCGAGTGGTGATGATGTGTGTAATCGGAACCCTAATAGAGAATATATAAATAAATAAAATAAAAAGGAAGAAGGGAGGGTGACGCAGACAGCAGCCAGGAGGTGAAGCGCAACGGAATTTCACCTCAATAAAGACCACAGGAAAGCGCTTGTGACCACATTCAACCCGCACAAGCACAAGCCTGTACTGTGAATGCATCACCAGCTCACCGCTTTTCTCCTTCCCCCCCGTCACCAAATTACAGTTGTCACGGAGGTCGTTGCAAAAGCAGCCACCAGCAAGTGCACCGAAGGAGGCAAGTCAACATGGACAAGCCCTTGCCTTCCCGAGGTAACTTTTACTCCTCCCGTCATGTCTGGCTAAAGGAAATTGGCGAAGCACAGCGTCAGCGTTTGGGACATGCTGCGCACGAGTGGGTGGTCCATAAAAAGGTCTATGACCTGGCCTCGTACCTCGACTCCCATCCCGGCGGGCGCGCCTGGCTTGATCTCACGCGCGGCATGGATGTCACGCCCCTCTTCGAAAGCCACCACGTGAACGATGCCAAGACACAGGCGATACTCCGCAAGTTCTACATACGGGACTGCAAGACCACAACGACTTCTCCCTCTGCCACTGCTGAGCCTCTTGCCGCCGCCGCTCCCTCAACGCCCACGCGCCTCGAGACCTGGCCTTCTGTTGCTGGGACACCCTCCGCTTCCGACTTTCGCAACGACGACCCAGAGGCAGATTTCTCTTTCCGAAATAGAGCCTTTTACAAGATCTTCAAGCGACGGGCCGCTAAAGTACTTGAAAAAGCAGAAGACAGCAGCAACTCCGGCAGCGCTCGCGGAGCCCGAGGCCCCACAACAGAGATGCGCGTGCTCGTCTGGATCTTATTGAGTGCATGGCTATTGTCCTTGGCCTGGTGCTGCCGAGAAGGTGCTGGTGTGGGACCTGCGGTGGTGGCAGGGGTGCTTCTAAATGCTTTGACTGGAATAGGGCATAATGCGATGCATTCGGTCCCGAGCTGGTGGAGGTACCTGATGGACCTGTCATTGTTTTCAAGCGAGGAATGGAGGATTTCCCACTGTATCTCTCATCATCATTACCCTGGTAGTCAGATTGATTTTGAGGTGGCGGCCATTGAGCCTTTCATCCATAGTTTGTACTCGGGACCGCCCAGTAATCAATTTTTACCATTTTACTTGTGGTGGGTATTATGCATTTTGGGGCCCTTCGAATTGCTAGCCCGGGGCATGAATGTATTCTTCTTGCGTATTCAACCATTGCGATGGGAAAATTTGCTGCCGTTTATGGAGCTGGGATTGTTAATAGTGTTTGCGGGTGGGGGAAAAGGAGGAGTAGTAGTAGGAGGAGAAGGGTTGAAGAAGTGGGTAGTGATGCATGTGGCGGCCTCTGTTTTGATGGGCTTGCAAGCATTGCCTCTTCATCACTCCGAGCACGCCTGGATGGATGGGAAAGATGACTTCTCCTCGCCTCCCTCTCTCCCTTCCGGTGAAGGCAAGAGAGACAAGTCCCTCCTCCCTGCTTCTCCTTCCCCCCCCTCTTCTCGTCCTACAGTGCGCCCGATTGATTTTGGGCTGCATGCGCTACGAGCAACACAGGACTACGACATTTCCGAGTTGCCATTATTAGCAAAATTGGTCTTGTTCCCATTTAATCATCACAGACTGCATCATTTGTTGCCGAGTGTGGATGAATCAAGGCTACCTTTATTGGAGGAGGCATTGAAGGAAACGTGTGAAGATGTAGGGGCGAAATACATCGTTTATCCGTGGAGGGAGCTGGCCTGGGGGACGGTGAGGCATTGGATTGATATCGGAGGGGAGAGGAGGAGGAAGTGGGCAGAGAGGCAGAAATCGAGGAAGAGGGAATGAGGTGATGGTGCCGATGGAGAATGACTAGGCGTAAGAAGGCCAGCAGGAGAGTGGGGCCAAGTATTGCATCGGTACCTTTTCTGTAAATCTGTCGATGCTGTATGGAGTAACATACAAACAATACCAGCAGCAGCAGTAGTAGTCATTGTGGTAGCAGGAATAATTAAAGCAGTAGAAATTGCAGCAGCTGGAGGAGGAGGTTAGTGAAATGAGGGATGGAAAATGTGTGCGGTACAATCCACGTCATGCACCCACACGAACATTCCCGACAGACAGCACAACTTGTGTGCGTTGGTTCATCACTTGATGCGCCCGGCGCCACTCCCTCCACGGCTAGTTGGATATCTTAACAAAACAAAGACTATGCGTAAAAGAGTAATGAATGGAAAAGAATCGACAAAATTTGACTACCCTGCCTAAAAAAATATTGAAGAGTGAGTCCTGTCATGCGACGTACGCGCACCTACCATGAAAAACAATTCAAGCAGTAAGCGGCAGAAACGAACACGGCAAGAAAACAGCGACTCAGTGACGGAAAGATCAAAAAGCAAAGAGTTGTAAGGGAAAGATATTTGCCACCCCGCTCATATACTGTCTCTTCTACTCCACGTGCTGACCCATCTTCTCCCCACCCACTTTCCCGACATTCCCCTTAGACAGGGCAACAACAGCATCAGCAGCAGCAAAAAAGGCAAGTGATTGAAGGAAAATTCACTGGAGAATGAGCACTCAACACATATCGGCTTCTGCTCTGCCCAGATTGCACCAAGAAACGGATTTTTCCAAGCTTGAATCCGGTGCTGGAGGCAGAATCCGCGAAAATGACGAATGCAATACCATCATGAGCGATGGAGGAGTAGCAGCTACAGGAGAGAAAGGAGGAAGGAGAGGGAGAGGAGGAGGAGGAGATGAGCAAGAAATGTATCACCTAGCCGAAGAAAATGGCAATGGCGACACCAGCGGGAAGGAGGAGGAAGGGGGTATCCATTGGGCACCTGCAAGTCTACGTGCTTCGCTGGAAACGTATCGGTGGGCGGAAATCCTTGTTTTGGTAGTCATTGTTACCTTGACCTACATGGGCTTCAACCACAAGGGAAGAAAAAGTCAAATGTTCATCCCTCAAGTCACTCAGCTCCTACCGGAGGGCACTTCGGTAGTGCTGGGAAATGCGACAGCCTTCTCGTACCCCATTAAGTTCCAGGACGGACTCTTAGAATGCGTACCAACCATACTCCAAAATTGTGGGTTAGACGCAGAGCTAGCAGCAGTGGAACCATGTTGTGCGTTCATGGAAACGGGTGCGGGACCGCATCAGACAATTTCTTCGCGTATGCTTGTGGGGCTCTGCATGATCTTACCCTTGATTCTCCTCCTCCTTCGGCATGCTGTGATGCAAAAATGCATCTATTCTTCCTCCTCCTCCTCCTCTGCCTCTGCATCCGCCTCCAGAAATAGCAGCAGTAACAGTTGCAGCAGCAGTAGGGAAATCTCTCTCTTCTCTTCTCCATCAACCTTCCCCTCCGCCACTCAATCCTTGAGGGACGTCCTCCTCGGCTTCTTCTTCAGCATGGCCTTGACCGTTGCCACAACCAACAGCCTCAAAAACTATGTTTCCCATCCTCGGCCCAATCACTTTGCCCTCCTCCTCTTCGCTTCCTTATCCTCTTCCTCTGCCAAAGCAGCCCATTACGCAAAGAGCGCTTGGGAATCTTGGCCTTCAGGGCATTGTTCGATATCAATGACAGCGGGGGCGTACATCTCACTAGTCTTCCTTCGAGACATCAAGCAATTTGCCGGAACGACTCAAAGAGAGTTAAGAACGATTCTGGTCTTATTGGCCCTGGGGCCGGTGTTTCTTGCCTTGTTTATCGCTGGCACGCGTGTTCATGATTATTTCCACAGTGCGGCTGATGCGGCGACGGGCATGGGGTTAGGTTTGCTCTGGGCTTTAGTGGCTTTCTTTCAAATTATTCCTGCGAATGGCGTAGAGGTGCGCCCGAACAAGCCATTGAAATATTTGTAGAATGGAAATGCAACCAATCAACCTGAAGGAGGGCGGAATAAATGAATGAAAAAAGCACGCTTATTTAATTAAATGGAATGATAATGTTACAGGTGGCTCGTCTTTCATATTGTTTTCATTTTCTCATCGAAGTTATCATTCCTGTCAGTCCTGCTCCTCACTTCAATGACTCGACGGTCTGTAAATTTCAGTGCTGTTTCGTAGTATTTCAATGTACTGTGCCATGACACAGTCCTTTTTTCCAGTCATGCCGATGCTGGATCCTACCATACACAATTCATTCAAATCCCTCCAACGTATCACACCTCTCCTTCTCCTCCTCACCCTCCTGTTCTTCGAAACAGTTGCTTTTATACTTAACACCGATTGGTATGACTCAAAATCAACTGCTCCCCCTTATCGTCCAGCTTGTCAACCACTACCCACATCTTCCCACTCTCCAAATCCACCTCCACTACCGAATTTTCATCCTGCGATACGACAAACAAACTTCCTTCGTGACAAACCAACCCCGCTGGGTGGCTTAACTTCCGATCCGTCCACTTACCCACCAATTCAAACGTCCACGGATCCCACTCACTCACACTGTCATCCCCTTTACTACTAACAAAAATTGAATCCCGCCCGTCACAGAATGACACCGAAATCGGCTTATCTGCATTTAATCTTCCCAGCTCATATCCATCCTCATCCAACACTACCACCCCTTCGTCTTTATTCGCAACAAACAAAAGCCTTTGATCCGGGTGCCACGCCACATTGCGCGTCCCATCCTTGTCCTGATCAAATTGAGCGAACAGTCCCGGGTAGTCATCATCTTGTACACCCTCGGACGCCAACGCGGGCGAGACCGGTGCTGCTTCTCCCGTGGTAAGATAGTATCGATAAACGCTATTGCTACCTTGCGTTGACACATACAGGTAACGTATTCGATCAGTAGTAACGCCGTAAGGATGGTCGATCCCGGGCGTTCCAAATGGCACGATCACACGCATTTCTTTCATGCTCTCCATGCTACGACAGGCCCCCTTGTATTGCACGATAAATGAATCTAGCCGATTAGCATTCGCTAGTAGGATGGAATCCCCCCACAAGGTCATCCCCCGTAACTCGTTGAGCTCCGTGTATTCCTCTAGTGCTTCGCCGAGAGGGCATCCATCTCGCGAGTAGATGTAGACTTGATTTACATCTCCATCATCTTCGCCTCCATGCATGGTCAAGTACAGGTACGGAGGGCCCAAGCACGCGCTTGTCTGTCCCATAAAGGAAAGAAGAACGCCGGCAAGTAGCCAGGATGGCGCCCGCATTTTTGGTGGCCGCTTGTGTGCCGGCCACTTTCGATACTGACTAGGACCAGTTGGCGGCCCTCCTATGGGTGTGCGTATGTAGGCGGAGGGTAGGTCTTTGAGAATTGGTTGGGAAGCGCGGCAGGAAAGCGTTCCTGTGCTTGGGAACAGTACGACAAGAAGGACTAAGCCGGGGGGGGGGCGGATGCCGCAGTTTGGCCTCTCCATGTCGTTGTACTTCCGACGCGGTTCGAGCCGGTTGCGCAATGAGGTATGGCCGCCGCCGGAGTTTAGTAGGCCCCCTCAGCCAGGTGTACCTTATACTTCATGAAGATCCCTATTTTTACAGGGAACATGCCTCTGGGAGTGACAGCTATGGACCACGCACTTATCGACGTGGAGATTCAATCGAGACAATTTCGTGCATCTCCCCCACCATTTTAAAAACCTCCCCGTCCGCCAACCCAGTCGTCTTCCAATTGTGACCCTCATTCACAGTCCATGATGTACAATAAGGACCAAAAGGAAAGCTTTTCAAATAAGTGTATTAATTCAGTATTGGAAGCCTGGCTACGTTCATCTATCTCTTACGCTTCTGAGAAGTGCTTGGTGGTCAAAGCTCGGCCCATTTGCATGCATTGTGTCGCCACTGACGCTTTTGCCACATGTGCATGTGTAAAGAGGAAAACCACAGTATGGACGTTCCAGAGGACAATATGACTTACTATATATTATTTTCCTCGACCCAAACGAACGAGAAGGGAGTATAGGAGAAGGGTGGAGGCGGAAAAGAAGAGGCTGTTGAAGGTCTCACCCCTGGCCTCCTTCTCGCCCTCCCAGCCCTCTCCTCCTTCTCACCTACGACATCAAAAACTAGCATTGATTTGCTTCATATTTCTGATACGTGCCATCATATTTATCTCCATGACATTTTTAACGAAAATTTTCTAGACACTCAAAACGATCATCCTTCCTGTTCTCAAGCCCTTAAAAGCACCTTCTACTTCCCTCCAGTCTCCCTCCTACCCCCCTCCACCCGTCATCAATTTTACGTGTCTGCATTGATGGGTGGTAAGCCAGGAGGAGACGTCCATACGGCCACATTCGTCTTAATATTAAAATAATACAACCGCTTCTCCCTCTTTGACCATGCCAACATCCATCCGTCGGCGTTTGGCGTCGTCAGCTCCTTATCTTCGAGCATCTCTTGGATGGACCGCTTCGATAAAGCGGTACCAGTAGCAGGAGTAGCAGGAGCAATAGCAGCTGACGCAGCAGGGGATAAAGGTGGAGCAGAAGCGGGTCGAATGACTCCTTGATGCGGTGCCGGTGATGGGTGCAAGGCGGGCATGGTCACCGGCGCTGTCCTCGTGCTGCTTCTAGTGCTACTGCCGCTAAGAGCAGTGCTCACAGGAGAGACAGCAGGGGTAAGAGTCACCACTTTTCCCTCCCGCTCCTTCCGTTCCTCTCCCTCTTCCACTACCTCCTCTATTTCCTGTACTTCCTCCACATGCACTTTCTCCAAGCCACTCAAGGTCCCCTGCTCCTCTTTCTCGTCCGCTTCTGCCTTGTACTCATACTGCTGCTTTCCCTCATAATAATTAAGGTCGGGCAAGACCGGAGGCAAGACAGATCCTACCATGGGCGTCAACGGCGGAGACGAAAGGTGAGTCTGGAGGGATGTGGTGCAGGCAGGCGGCAGTGCGTCTACAGCAGCCGCTAGTTTGGATGACGGCTGCTGATGCCGCCGGAGCTTCCTGGCCGTCGGCAGAGGCGGGAGCTTAATCAAGCGCTGTCGCTTTCGAGACGGCTGCCCCCCGTCACCAACTTCATTCCCTACTCCTCCTCCCCCTCCTCCTTTTCCACCTCCTCCTCCTTTTTTTTCTTCTCCTCCATCGCCGTTGCCATCCATTTCTGACAACAGCATGACCAGCCCCATCCCTCCTTCCCTTCCTTCTTCGTCCCCCTCCAAATCCTCACCTAAAGACGAATGGGGTCCCAGCACCGCAGCCTCGTTCTCCGCTTCCGCGGACAGCATCACCCGCAGTGCCACCTCCCCCTCTCGCTGCCGCTGCTGCTGGTGCTGTGGATGGTGATGGTGGGCGTCTTGATGTAGCTGCTGCCTGAAAGGGTTGCCAAAATCGACGGCTAGCTTGCGCTGGAGCCATGCTTCAGGAGTATCCTCCTCGGGGTCCACCTCGGCGAGCGGGTCACGCAGGGTCTCGGTTTTTAGCAACGTCTCCGTGTACGCCCCCATTTCCATGATTGGATTTTGCGGTACTTGCAACGCACCGACTTGAGCAAGCAACGTCCTATTTCCTCCCTCCCGCCCTCTTCCACATCGTTTGCCTCCACATGCCCCATGCCAGCTCTTAAACCCCTTCACATACAACCCGGAAGTAACATGACCCCCCTCGCCAAACAGACGTTGACGCATGCCTTCCCACATCGACAACAGACTCTGACTCTGTCCTCCCTCCCTTCTAAGTATCGCTCCTCCTAATCCACCCAAGGCCTCCACAGCGGCCTCAAACTCCCCCCCTCCTTCCCCCTCCCCGCCACCTCCTCCGCCAACTTTCCCCTCATGATGAGGATGTTCGTTCCTACTCACTTCATACCGCTGATTCTCTTCCCTCCCCTGGTCCTTCAATCTCTGCAATTTCTTTACCACCACCAGACTTAAGCCCCCTGTTTTGCTTTCGGGCACCTGTGTATGCAACCCCATTCTCTTCAATGCCCGTCGGAGGGCAGGGTAGTAATAGGGAGGGGTCTGCGCGAGGAACTGGTTGAATTCCGGGCGCCATTTAACAGGGAGGGATGTTAAATGTCCTGAAGCTGAGCCTCGTTCCACCGCTTGTTGTACCAGGGAGGCGAGCTTAGGGTAGTTGTAGGGAAGAAGGACGAGGGTGACTCTTCCTACCAGTTCGGTCGCCTGTAAGAACCCGAAGGGATCGCCTTTGCTTCCTTTTTGGCGGCTGCTGTCTTGGAGGTAGACGGGCCAGCGGGCGTCACGGCTCATTTTGAGGCCCCCTCCCCCAGCACACCACTCGAGCGGATATGAATCCATCGGTATCCCTTGCGACTCCAATAATGATATCGTGGTCAGGGTAGGGTCAGACAGCTCCCCGGTGGAACATAGGGAGGAGGAAGAGGAGGAGGAGTAGAGGCGGCGATAGAGCAAGGTCGGGTGAGCGTCACGTCTCGGTAATTGCTCGAGGGTGCGGTCGGGCCAAAAGGCTTCGGGGATAGGCCAATTAAACCCTGCCGACTCTTGAGTAAGGGTGAGGATGGCACGGAGAGTGGGGGCCGGAGGATGGGAGGATGGCAAAGAGTCGGAGGAGATTGAGGAAGAAATGGTGCTTGTGTAGGAAGAAGAATGAGAGGCGAGGCTGGTGCTGTTTTGTGGGACTTCAGTACCTGATTGGTGTTGCTGTTGCTGTTGTCGTTGTTGAGGTTGTTGCAGTTGTTCTTGTTGTTTTTCTTGCTGCATTTGTTGCTGCTGCGAAGAGATAATTCCGGCTTCGGCACTCGTGTCCGGAGCAAGGACAACGACAGGGCCGACAAAAGTAAGCTTGTGTAAAATCAAGTCCATCTTCATGTTAAGTCCCATTAAACTATCACTCACGCTGTAATACCCCCCCGTTGCATCTGCCAATGCCTTGTACACGGCCAATGGCGGCGATGGCGAAAGAAGTGACATGGCTTCGACGGTGCTTTCATTGCTGCTGCTGCTGCTGCTACTGCTGTTGCTGTTGCTGCGGGGAGATGGAGGTTGTTGGACTACAAGTGGGAAGAAGCGATGGTCCCATCGATAAGGATCGCGTGTCAAGTCCTGCGCCAAACACGAGAGATGCAGCTTTGCCATGCCTGCGGCGAATATCTTGTCGGCAGTTACTTGGACTGCCGCTGTTGTAGTAGTTGTAGTAGTAGTTGCTGCTGTCGGTGCTCCTGCTGTTGACCCTGCCGTGCCCGGTGGGACAGGGGTAGGAGTTGGGCTCAGACTTTTTCCATCTGAGAAGAGGAGGCAGCACCCAGGCTCAACCAGCCAGGGGCAACGACCTTGCCCGTAGTTATCCGTGCCATTTTGCAACCGGTATTGATTCAGAAGGGCAAATGCTGTCGACAGGGCATGGCCAACGTTGGTGCCCCCACGGGAGCCGTCGGCGGGAAGCGGGGCTAGAAGGCGCAATTGCTCATCGAACCGCTGCAAATTATCCCCCCAAGATGCCCGCACACACCCTGGCCCTTCTTCCGTGGTCAACAGGAAGTAATGATCCCTAAAATTGGCTTTTTGGCGTGCCTTGATGAAGTATTCGATGCTCGATTTAGCCCACTCCAAGGTGCTGAGCCCGCCCCCTCGGAGGTTCCTTGCCGCATGTGCTGGCGGCCCGCACGGTTGACTTCGTTTGCCCATGCTGGGATGCACATCCAGGATGAAGCAGGCAAGCATAATGCCTTTGAGTGTAGGTAATGATGGGAGTGTGTGAGCGCACGTAGTGAAATACGTTGTAGGGCACCGTAACAAGAGGAGAGGACGAGAATCACCACATCCCGCTAAAATGAGTGATCCAGATGAAAACCGGCTTTTTGACGGGGCTAAAACGTGACCGTTTCCGCAATCTTGGCCCACATGAAGTAAGCCCTAAAACCACAACAATCTGGAATAATATGCCGACTCACCAAACCAATGCTAATGTCCGTAATTTACTTCATTCTTTTCGCTGGTATTGCATGCAAAAATGGACATCACGAGAAGAGGCGATGCCCAAGAGAGAGCATTGCATGCCCACCTCCCCATCCACCATCCGCCGACTATGTTCATGTCTTTCCACACCTGCCCTCGGCTTCACGCACGAGATATTGGTATATGGTGGTATTTTGCCATCTCGGAGAGCTGTGTCCCCACTTTGTGCACCAAGGTGAGCTCACTGCGGTGCACCACTGCGTGCTGGAGAACCGCAACATTTTCCTCGCTCTCGTGGTCGAAGGATGGCTGGATGTATGGGGTGCCAGCGGCTGGCCAATGAGTACGACTGCTGCAAGAACACGCCCAAGGACGTCTTCTATATGTTTCGGGAGGTGGCCTCCTGACTCGTAATAGGACCACTGCACCCAGCGTGTCGGCGTTGGGAGTCTCATTTCAAGACGGGCGGACCAGGTTTGTGCGTGGAGATTGACGAGGCGTGTCTAGCAAAGCGTGAGTAAGTATAATCGAGGCCGTCGAGGAGCCGCCCAGCCTCGACGGCATAGGCCGTACTTGCGTTTCCCGAACATCTCCTCATCTTCCTCCACGCACAAACCCGGACCGTGGTGTCTTGAAGTGAGACTCCTCACACTGGCACGCTGGGTGCAGCGATCCGATTACGTCTCACGAGGCCACCTGCCGGAACACAGTAAGACGTCCGTGGTCGCATTCTTACGTCAGGCATCATCGGCCAACCGCTTCCATTCAACACACCGGCCATCTATTCAACCATCAAAGCGAGGAAGATGCCCTGAAAGTCGCGGTTATCCAGCACGCTGTGGTGCACCTGTCTTGAATTTACCTCTTCCTCCCTTAAAACCGAGCCTCCTGACCCCTTCTGTTGAAAACCAAATGCACACGATTTGTAAGGAAAAAAGAGCAAGGAAGGAAAGGACCCGCGGTGGCTAATGCCTTCATGTCGCGTGATATTTAACCTTCGTTCACCAATTACTTCGTTTATGTCCGCGGACTGCCTATCTACTCTCCTTCTCTATTTGCTCTTCCCCGTCTCGTTTTCCTAGCATCCTTTTTCTCCTTCTCCGTCTTATTTCGTTATTCCACCCCTTTCGTTTTTAATCGTTGGTCACATTCTCCATGCGCCATCTTCTTTCCTCCGACATATTAGTAGGAAAAGGAAACGCTGGCTGGCCGACATTTACCCATGTAGAGCTAGACTACCCTCCATGCCTTGCACACACACATCTTGTAGACTGCCCTATTTCTGACTCACTCTCTCTGGAGTCTCCACCTCATAAATCTTTTTCTGATAGCTCACGTGATGCTCATGCTCAACGTTTTGAGAGAATACCTGTCATGTTAAGTCCATTGTTTCACTGCTGGACCTTACCTTTCTACGTTTTGTGTGAGTTTTTGTTTTGTTTCACTCCGACCCTTTTTTGAAATCTCATGACCAGCACGTGCACACACATACGAAAAGAAGAAGGGGAGGATACACGCAGAAAAGAGACGGTGCGAGTGTATAATACTCCATTTCCCTACATTAGTACATGTGTCATGTTTATACCTCTTGTTGACCTCCTGTAGGCGTTTCATCGTCCTCTTCGTTTTCGTTTCTCACAATCGGTAGATGTTCTTTTCTTAGGCCAGCAACCCACTCACTCAAAGATTGAAGTGAAAATAGAACACACAAACAACAGGGATACCAAGGATGATAGCTAAAGAAACACACAGGCACATACCACCATACCTACGACTGTACCACAAACACACATCCATACAACATCACGGGGACACCAACAAACCTCATCCACCGCACACATACAACATCTCCCACGATCACCTCAATCGATCCAATCACCTCCCTCCTCCACTTCCCATAGACCTACACTGCTTCAACCCCCGAAGGCTCAACCTTCATCTCTAAACCCCCTCCTCCTGCTCCGCCAGGCAAAATCCCCATCCCCCCTCCAACCATCGGTCCAATGGCACGCATCATACTCGTCCCATTCTGCTGCTGCTGCTGCTCCGTAGAGGTATGAGGGGAAGCAGTCGCCCCGTGGTGATGGTTGTTGCACGACCCGCTTGACAGACCAAGGTGAGGGGGAGGGGGGGGATACGGAGCGACAGAGAGAGGACTGATAGCCGTGCCTCCGAAGTAACGCGGGGAGGACGAGGCAAGGTGTGGCCTGGACGTGGCCCAGTGCTCTCCCACTTGGGACGGTGGCACTTCCGACCATCGCGGGGAGAGCTGCTTCGACACAGTCCCTCCAGGTGCCTTGCCCTCATGCCCTTCCCCGCCATCATCGCTTCCTTCGTCGTCGTTGTCGTCCTCCTCCTCCAACTCCTCCTCTAACTGCTCTTCCTCTCCCAAGCCCTCTTGCTCGCTTCCCTCGCTCCCATCAACTTCATCTCGATGTTGATGCTGCGGTCGCTGCTTCCTCTTCGTCGTGCTACCATGGCTAGCCCCTGAAGACGTCTTGTCCTTCTTCACACCTCCCGAGCCCGTCGCCGTCGACGAGGCGGACGACGTCGAGTTCGACGATGATGCCACCGACGACTCCCCCTCCCCGACACTCCGCTGCAACATCAGCAACTGCTGCTGCTGGTGCTGCTGTTGTTGCTGCTGCTGGTGGTATGGCAACATCTGACATCCCCCAACTAGATGTTGCTGCTGCGCCACACCAGGGGGCGCTCGATCACCATAGATCAAATCCAGCATCTGTCGCAGCTCTTCATTTTCCTTCATCAGCCGCGTCATAACCTTTTCACTTTCCTCCATGAACTTCTTTCTCCGGTCCCTCGTCCTCTTAGCATGGATACGGTTACGCTCTCGACGAATCCGCTCACGGTCTTCTGGGGCGTACTTGCACCGACCTCGCACTCCTACCCCTCCTGCCTTGCCCTCCTCCTCCTCTAGATCTCCAACACTGCTAGTGTCATCCCCGAAGCCATTCTCGCTCGCTGCACGATTCTGTGCTTCGTCGTACGCCTTGTTGTTGGCAGCAGCGGCCGCATTGGTCCTCTCCAGGAATGCTTGCACGTTCATGTACTTGTTCAACAATCCGTCGCTAGTTCTGCTACTTCTGTTGCTATTGCTATCGCTGCTGCTGTTGCTCTCACATTTGGTAGAGGTGATAGGCGGGGGGGCAGGGGGACTGCTGTTGGAATCCTCTTTGTCTCCTGCTGAAGCAGCAGCAACCTCGGCGCCAGCTTCCTCCTTCTCGGCTTCTGGGCCACGCATGACAAGAAGAATATTGGCGGTGTACCACTCCGTAACAGCCAAACGCATCCGCCGGCCTTCCTCCTGCAAATTTTCGATCGTAGTTTGGATGCCTTCCATTTGTACCTTCTTGCGCTTGCGGGTCTTCCGGGCGTGGACGCGGTTGCGCTCGCGGCTGTGAAATTGTGAGGGAACATGTGAAGGATTGATGATGAGTCGGAATGGGTGACATAGGGGACGACAGTGATACATACGCTAGCTGCGGGCAAGGCTGTTGTAGATGTGAAAGTCATGAGGTGTGTTTGTGAGGGAGGAGGGGGGGCTAATAGGAAATTGACGTTCGATGTGGGGAGAGGAGTTTCAAATCGATGTGGCGTAGCGACAAGCTTGTGCCTGGACGGCACCTCTTCTCGCTAGCCATGTGTGCTAGATGGGCGTTCCCTCAGTGTGGGTCACAAGGTGAATGCGTGCGACGGGTTAACCTCTCTTTGTCGCATGATCTGTCCACTTCCACCCGGCAATGGTCAGTTTTCTGGTGAAGTGTGGAGTCACGTACACTCAAATACACAACGTCCTTGCTGTTCTCTCCCTGCTACACCATTCCCATCTGATGACTAACCTTCGTTGCAGGCGCTCCTCCGAGGTGAGGCGCATGCGCTTGCGTGCCTGTTGCGAAGACGTCGTTGAAGAAGATGACGAGGTGGAGGAGGAGCCCACGGTGGTGGTGGTGTTCCCGCTCTCATCACTCCCCGTGCGGATCATGTGGTGGGAATGATGGACTGATCCCGGGGGGCCGCCGATGGCAAGGGAGACTCCCCCAGGGATAGGGGGCATGCTGCTGAGGCTCGAAGCGCCCGTTGCGTCCTGGCGTGGCACAGGCGGCATGTGATGGTAGTGACCAGGTGGCGGGGGTGGGGGCGGGGGCAGAGGGGCATACCCTGGATGCATACCCATAGGCATGTGAGAGTAGCCCGGGGGCATTGGGTAAGCCATAGCCGGTGGGATAGAGGACCCGCAAAACACGGGGAAGGAAGGGGGTATGTGGTGGGTTTGGGCGTGTGCGGCCTGCTGCTGCTTCGACTTCGGTTCCTTGACGGCTGAACTTCGTCGCGACTGTCATGTGAATGAAAGACAGAAGGAATGAGTGGTGGCGTGTGACGAGGGGCATGGTGACCATGAAAGGAACCAAGAAAGAAGCACTCTAGTTCTTTTCAACAACTCAGAGCTCTAACGAGACGAGAACCCGTGCCTTCTGCTTGCTGACTGGAGAGGAACAAAAAGCTCCAGCAGCTGTTCGCTGGCTCGAGCCATCACGGCCACGCACCCCCTCCAAAACCGTCGTGTGCAAATAGGTATCTGCACCAGGGTGAGGGCTAACGCAAGTAGGGTAATGCATCGTTGCAGATCCCGCGTTGACAGTGTACGGCTAGGATTTTCAAAACCACATCTGGAGAAAGACTTGTGTGCTCTTGCATCCTCTCCCATTGGCTGAATCACGATGACGTCTCTCTCTCTCAGCAAAGGCTCGCTGATGCCTTGCTTGAGCTTTCATGGGGATGAAAATGGCGCTTGTAGAGGCTCTTGGACAGCGCTTGGGTTGTTGATGCTCTCTAGGACTGAGGAAATTGTATATAACGCACATGCAGGGGTACTTTCTTGACCGCAAGCGCAGCGCTTTGTGAAGGGAAACATGCCAGGAAAATACACCGCAGGCTCTCAAACTCTTTACCATGAACGATGGCAATTCTTAAATCCGTCAGACAGATGCCGTGAGGTTGATGATCAAATCGCTCGGCCCTGAATTACATGGCTTCCCCAGATTTGAAAGGTGCATGAAGGGGAGTTTTTCGCTGTTGGTCAGCGTTGAAACCACAAGCACACGAAGGAAACGGCCCGCGAAGACTCTGTGGAAAAGATAGCCGGTAGGAGAAATAAAGGGCTTAATTTGACGAATCCAGCAAACGTCAATTCCAGGTTCCTCGGAGCCCAAATTTCCATTTCAACACATTTGTACAGTCTTTGGCCAAATATACACGACCACCATGGTGGGCTCGTTTGGTCAGACTCTTCAGAGCCTTCGTTCAACCTGTGGGCCTCATGGCATCGCCTAACACCCATCTTGCCCTCTCAGAAAGGGATGGAAAAAAAACGCGGGTGCGAGATAAACAAAATTACAAAGCTTCCTAAATTGAAAACTTCCGTCAAATAAAGCACATATAAGCCGTTTTGAACACCTCGTGCCCGTTTTTTCGATAACCAAAGAGTGACCAATGTTACCCACGTTGAACGAAATTAGCCTTTCTGAGCAATCCCCCCAATATAAAATATTTTCGGTAAGCATTCCTCAACACCACTATTCCAAAATTTTAAAAGGCGTATTGTTTGTTAATCCGTCTTAATTTCACGCAATTTTGCTGTCAAGCTGAGAAGAACGGGGTACTGAAGTGGATGGTATAAATTTGATAGAGGTCTTCAGACGTGGTCTTTCTGAGTGCTTGAAGGGAAATAAATGATGACTTCCTACCTCCTATCACAAAATTTGCTCATTGCTTGCCTTCACGCCACCAGTCTCTGGTGTTTGCCTCAAGATATCGTGGCATCATGTGTGATTGCCATGATGGGACTTGTCTGTGTGCGCTCAAGGAACAGACCATGCCAAGATTTGTTTTTTGGCAGTCCCCTTCCCTGATACTATATCCGGACGGAAAGACGCAATTCGGTTTCGCATTAAGTTATGCATTCCTCATCTTGACAGGCATCTTACTCTTGGCAACCTACATACCACACCACATTGACGCATTGACGCTGTGCTAAAGCCGTCGTGTTTCCGTGCTTCACTAACCGGCCATTCCTTCTTCAACACGCTCATCCTCAACGACCATCCCCTCCAGTAGACCCTTTTTCACCATGGCCGCTGTCACGACCGCAGCCGCTGCAGCAGCAACTGCAGCAGCTCGGCTTACTTTGGACTCCTCGTCGCGCCTCACTGGGGTGGCCAAGGCCTTGCTGGCGGAAGACTGGGCGCGGGTCGATAAGCGGGTGCCCCATCTCCTGGCCCGGCTCACGGAACGTGGCGCCCACCAATGCTGGCATAAGCACGGGACATTTAAGCAGCACTTGCTGGGCGTCTGGAAGATCTTGGCGCTATGGGAGCAGCCTCAAGCGTTGGCACGCTGTGGCCTTTTTCATTCTGCCTATTCCAACTCTTACGTCAACCTGGCCATCTTCAAAGCCGGCGTTGATAGGGGCTTGGTGCAAGAGGATTGCGGGGTCGAAGCCGAGGAGCTCATATACAAGTTCTGCGTGGTAGACCGGCAGAAGATAATCGTTGATACCATGTTTCCCATGGATCGGGTACCCGCTGAAGGGTTAACAGTGCAACACATTCATACGGGGGAGCCTGTGCATTTGTCGAGCGAGATGCTAGGGCAGTTATTGGTTATGACCATGGCAGACGTGGCCGATCAGCAATACGGGTGGCAAGACGACTTGTTTGGTGATGCACAGTGGCAGCCTCATGATGCCTTCAGCAGCGCGACCAGTAAGAGCTACAAGGAGACCACAGATAATGTGGTAGAAAGCACTAGCAACAATAGCTACAACAAAAGCGGCAGTAACAACAGCAACGACAACAATAACAACAACAAGAACAAGATTAATAGCAATGCAGAGGAGCAAGAAGCTGTCATGCATCCCTACACTCTCTGGCCTGGTCTCTCGAAGCCCGGTTTATGGATGTACTTCGTCAGCCAGCTCGCTGCCCTGGCCCGCACGTGTCCCATGCCTGTCCGTCCCCCCGTCTTGGACCAGGGACGGTTCCTCCTCGATCGTACCGCGGAACGTCAAGCGCGTGATTTGTATTGGGAAGTGATTTCGGAAGACCCGCGGGATAAGAGTAAAGTGGACTGTAACATCGCCAAGCTGACACATGCCCTAGTCCTCAATCCTTATCTAGCCGAGCCGCACACCTTGCTAGCGCAATGCTATTTGATCAAGGGCGATTTCCCAGCAGCCTTGACAGCAGCTGACAAGGCAGTTGACTTGTTTCTGCAATGGGGTACGAATTGGGATAAGCGCGTGTCTTTTGAGGCTTGGATGGCTTGGACTCGAGTCTTGCTTCAGCATGCAGAGAATCGTACGCCGTGGCATGAAAACTCGTGGGGGGTGATTAATTTGGGCTTGGTACGGTGAGGAGGGAGCAAGAAATGGGGAGGACGATGATAGCTTGGACATGTGGTCGTTGTAGGTATGGAGGGGGAAGAGAGTTTACCCGTTCCAAGATTTGGAGAGGATAAGAGAACAACAGTAAGGCTTTCGAAATCAAAGAAAATGAGATGTACTTGGACCCCGGTTAGAATGGTGACAATGTCAATAACAAAGGAACTATATGAACACGGTGGAAGCATAAGATCAAGATGGTAGCAAAGGAAGATCTTCAGATGACATTCTCTTTCCCTTGTCGGAGGTCTCCGAATTCTTTCCCGTCACCCTTCCCTTTCCCTTCCTCCCTCACCTCTTTCACCGCCATTACAGCTGCTTTGCCACTGCAGTTGTCACACCCCCGTCCCTTTGCACGTTCATTCAAATACAGGTCGTCCCACTCCATAAAACATACCACATTTGATTCATACCGTCTACCCTCCCTCCCTGTTGCTCTATGCCCTATCTCCCCTTCCTCGACCGCTCACCGGAAGTGACTGCATCCCAATGACAGCCTCCTGAATGGGCGGCAGATATTCTTCTTGGCGAGGCTTTGCATTCTAGCACCCTCATCGGTTGCAACTTGTCTTCGTATTTTTCGTCTCGTTGTCGTCCCTTCCTTTCTTCTTTCTCTTTTCTTCTGCACAGCATTAAGTCACGGGGGCCCCTATCCCGGGGGCATCCCTGAGGATGGCCTGCTTGCCATTACAATACAAATATGTCTTTAAAAGTACCCTACATCTTTGCTGATCTTCTACTTTTATATTTGTTTCGGCTTTTCTCTGTTGTTGTTGTTGTTGTTGTTGTTGGCGGTGGTTACCATTGTGTTGTGTGTTGCGACATGTTTGTGGCTGCAGCTACTGCCGTCATTGCTCACGTTCCTGGCTGGGCTCTACACACTCAATCGCGAGTACTTTGTCGGCTCCATCACCTCCCCCTCACTCCCTCCCTCTCTTCTCAGACACACTGCCTTCCCCCCAATTCCTCCATCTCAGGCTAAACCATCGATACGGGCTGCGTCACAGCAACCTTCCCTCCTTCCCCTAGCCCTCCCTCCTCCCTACCCACCGTATTTTGACTATCGCCTAAACCATGCCCCTCCGAACAATGCACCACCTCCGTCATCATATCGGCATCGCCCGCCGCAAACTCAGAACATGCATGGTGATGGTGCTCCTCCAGCCCGTCCTTCGCCTCATGCTTCGTCTCGGGCACCATCCCGTACAAAAACAGTAAGCACAACACACACATCCCAGCGAAACAGAAATACAACAACGCCACCCCCATCTGTTGCTGCTTCGCTTTCAAAGCCCCCGCAGGGGCGACCGCCTCCCCCAGCGTATCAATCAATGACAAGGTCACAAGAGAAATAAGGAGATTAGCCGTCCAATTGCTCGTCACAAAAATGGAATATGCCTTCGACCGGATCTTGGTCGGTACAACCTCACCCACCACCACCCACTGCACTGCCCCAATCCCAATTGCAAAACCAAAGACATACAGCAGCATCGACCCGACAGCAACGATCGAGATCGCGAGCGCAGGCACATTCTCCGCCAACAAAATCCCACCCAGCAACAACAAACTAATAAGCATGATCCACGTCCCTCCGGTCAATAGCACCTTCCTTCCCGCCTTATCAACCAAATATCCGGAGACCATAGTGATAAAAACATTCAGCACACCGACCAAAACTGTACCAAGGAAAGCATTCTCGACCCCCGCCAACGCAAAGATCGTGGTCGAATAGAAAATGACAGTGTTAATCCCTGTCATTGCACTAAAGAACATCATCAACATACCAATCCTCATGGCAGTCCCGTAGCTAAAGGTTTCCTTCCAACCCGCAGTCGGCTGCTTCATTGTTGAACCAAGCTCTTTCTCCAACGCCACCAGCTCTGCCTCAACCGCCGCGGCCCCCGCGGCCTGCGCAGCGGCATCACCCGTCTTGCGGATTCGCAAATGGCTCAGGACGTCTCGTGCCTCCTCTCGGCGGTCAGCACGCAGCAACCACCGAGGCGACTCGGGTACGAGCCAAAACAAGATAAGTTGCAACCCAGCAGGTAGAACAACGAAGAGCTGGACATATCTCCATCCCCCTGAGATGTTTGGGACAAAGCCGTAGCCGATCAAGTTTGAAATCAAAATCCCCAAGGTGATATTCAATTGATGCAAGCTGGTAATTGCCCCACGGGTCTGGTTGGATGCAATCTCTGAAAGCAACACAGGGGCTACCATGGATTCGACACCCGTACCGAGCCCGAGCAAGAACCGGCCGACGAGGATGGAGTCTAAACTGGTGATGGCCGTGAGCACACCGCCGACGATGAAAAATACATTGTTGACGAGCAAGGACTTGCGGCGACCCCAGTGGTCATTGGGATAGGAGGCAAAGAGCCCCCCGATCATAGCTCCAAGGATTGTCATGGCCGTGGCCAGCTGTTCCTCCTCGAGGCTGAGGTCGAGGTCGGTGAGGATTGAGCCCTTGGGGCAGGGCTTGGATGGGCATGTGATGACCGTGTTGAGGCACGCAAGGCTATACCCAAAAAGGAGCGAGGACAGTCCAATAGTAAATGCGCTTGCCCACAAGCGTGGGGATACGGACGCAAGTGTCATGGCTGCGAGTGCTGCGATGGTGGCGGGATGGGAATGGTGAGGTGGAGGGTGGTAAGTGATGGGCAAGTAAGAGGCAGAGTAGTGGTGTGAGGCTGCCGCATGAGTGCTGGAGGCTATATCTTGACCCTGTAGTTAAGAAAAGTTAAGCGATATTATCGAAGGGATCGGAGTGGATGGGGGTGTGCTTCGTCGTAAGCCCCCACACCGTTGCACGTAGTAGTATGGGCAGCAGAAGTTTCAGCAACAATGTCTCAGAGCGGGCCGAGGACCCGCAGACCTCAGGCACATAGTGCAAGGATATTGGACATTGATGGATCTGAGTCGTGGGTAGGGTGTGGCATGTGCAAGGAGTGTGCTTTGCCACAGCGAGTGCCATGAAGCTCCGAGAAACGAAAATTTGGTGTTATCGTGTGTTTGGCATTTTACTAAGCAGGAGGCTTTGCGGCCTCTCAGATCCGTAACGGGGCAATGTTAATACCTTCCTTTTGAGCCTGTAGTTTGGGCGGGGTGTGATGGATGACCTGCTGAAGGCAACGCCGCCTCGCTTTACCAGTCTGGGCCCCAGCAAACCGTTGTTCAATTTGTGTGATGACGATCACATTGATGATGCGGAAACTGACGAGAGAAAGCAAGCCATGTTCAAACCCGAGTCAAGCAAAATTTGGGACAAGTCTTGTTCCAAAGGACAAAGCAAGAGAAAGTCATCAGCCTGGATCGTGTAAAAATGTTTCTGCTCGTAGTTTGGGGGACATTTCTTGCATAGCAAGTGGATAACCGAGGAGTTGAATTTGCTATGGGCGAGCGAAGCCTCTCCTGGCCCTTCCCCTATGGAGCGCAAAGATAGTCTCACTCGTGCTTCTGCGGGATTCGTCTGTTTGTGAAGAAAGGTGTTAGTGCTAACAGTGCATCCAAAGGCGGAATCATGCACGACGACAAAGGACACAGCTCGCAAAAGGCCGATTACTACGCAATGGGCCGTTTTTCGACGCCCAAGTTCCCTCCCCGTAGAAGGTTCCCTCCCCGTAGATGGAAATCTTTCATTGCTGTGAAGGAATCCAAAGACAAATGAGTCATTTGTGTTTCTCCTTCTAGCCGAGCTCAAAAAGTCAAAAGGATACGAAGCTCTCACCGGGATTCGCATGGGGCTGGGATGCGAACTCGACGTATGGTGACTCGATCTCCCGCTAACCCAGGTTGCTGCATTCAAAGTGCAGAGTCATAAACCACTAGACTATGAGAGCACGGAGCATCGATTGGGGGATATCTACATATTAATAAATTCACAAGCATAATTGTAAGAGTTTTCCAACGTCTATACATGTTTACATGTACATGTATATCTGCTTTGTCATCGTCAAAAACAAGTAAAGAAAAGAGCACCATATCTTGTGAAGAGTTACTTTTACCATCCAAATAAAGTAAGCATGCCTCATGCCCCCCCCACCCCCCCAGAAAAAAAACACTTTTTTCTTCCACGACGAGCTCTTTAATTTCAATTCCACCCTTTATTTCTTACTTTATCTTTTCCCCTACTTCTTCCCCTCCTTTCAACTCCAACCCTTCCCCCTCCTGCTGCCCGGGCAATAGTTTAGGAAACACCCTCTTAAACAAAGGTAAACAAATCGTGTCACTCTGCGAGATGATCCGATTAAACCTCATCTTCATCAATCCATGCGTCCCGATAGGCTCCTTGATATGCCCCGCCGCACCTAATTTTGTCGACAGCTCCGCAGGTTTAAACCACTTCACGTCCTCCGGGTTGTAAAACATGTGTTTCACCACAGCCGTCCGTCGCTTCACTCGGACAGGGTAACCCGTCAACAAGATCCGCTTCAAAATAATGCGGTCCGGGTCGACGGTGTGCAGTGCCCCCGTCGCAACGAGTGTTAGAGAAGGAGAAGTAGGAGAAGGGAGGATGCCGCCAAACGAGACACCTCTTCCAGCCGCTGCTCCTCCCTTTTCCCCTCCTCCCTCCTCCACGGCCGCCGACGTCCGAAATATTAACACTGGACAAGGGGGCATGCTTACAGGACCAAAAGCCGTCGCAACTGCGAAACGGCCTCCGTGCAAATAGCGGGAAAACTTGTGCTTATCACAATTGAGATTATGCTCTGAAAAAACTGGCCTCGCCTCAAAGGAGCGAAAGCCCGTATAGAACAACAGACGTTCCTTACTCTTCAACGGCGCATCGAAACTAGGGTGCTTTTGGATGTTGAAATGCAGCACGCTCACCTTGTTCTCGTACCGAAGCAATGAGAACACACACAAAGGGCGCTGGTTCTCCTGCTGCTGCTGCTGAATCTGTGCCCATGCGGCAGCCGACACGCCAACAATCTCCAAAATCACGTACGTCCCCGCCGCCACCACACCCTTCAACAAACTGCTTTCTTTCTCCTCCTCCTGCTCCCGCTTTTCCCCATCCTCCACCTCCATCCCTCGTCCGCTCTCCTTGACAGCTTCAGCTGCCGTCGGTGGGGGCAACAAAGCAGACAACAGTTTCTGGTTCTGGGCCCTCTCCACCTCCTCCATCTCGCTCATCACCCTGGCATGCGACGAGGCAAAATTTGAAAATTTATAAATGCGCGCGTACTCCCTGGGTAGTGACTCGTAAGGATCCCAAGGACTTGTCCGAAAGCTCTTCAAAGCACGGTAACGCGCGAATCGCTCCTTCGCCGGAGTGTCGTCAGGCGTCTGCACCTCATCCGGAAACTCGAGCTCATCCTCCTCCAACCTCTTTACCTTCCGTTGTTGTTGCTGCTGCAGATCTGCCGTCGTCAGATCCATATCCGTCGAACCGTCATCGTCCTCCTCCTCGTCCTCTTCCTCCCCCTCCTCCGCTCCTTCCCCCGCTCCCTCCTTCTCGTCCTCGTCCCCCTCAAACCACGACGCCTGGTACTCCGACATCTTCTTCAGAAGTTTTTTCTTCTTCTTTTTCTTCTCATTCTCCTCATCTTTTGCCTCTCCCTTTTCTTCCTCATCCGACCACGCTCCCCCTCCCTCCATCTCCTCCTCCATTGACGGCCAGGTCTGCTCCCCTGCTAGCTCATCCACCTCAGCCCACATCTTCAACGCCTCCTCTCTAGCTGCCCCACCCATCGCCTCCGCCAGGACAACTTTTTCTCTCTCTCCTTCTTCCATCATACCACTGCTACTGCTGCTGCGTGCCCCCCTGAGAGGACAAGGCTCCGGTACACCCGCCTTCAAAATTCGACACATTGCATACGTCCCCACACCCGGTAAATGTAGCAGCTGATCGACATTAAGACATTTCCCACGCACAAAGCCCCTCACCCTCAAAACTCCACCCTCTTCTGCTGCTCCCATCTTCATGTCCTTCTTCCCTCCCTCCCCCCCTCTTTCGGCAGGAGTCCATGCCACCTCCTCCCCCACCAAGTACGACCTCGTCTGGCGCCAATGCAGACTCGGGCCGGTCGGCGTGGACAACGTGCGTAGCAATTGTGCTGAATTGATGCTCTCAGCTACCTTAATTTTATCCCCGAATTCCGTCTCGAAAAAACGATGGCCGTATCGCCTTAATTCCACCTGGGATTTACACCCATGGTGATGCTCCAACCCTTGCACGATTCCCACTGTGGTCGGCAGCCCTTGCGCTCGCAAAGCAGATAGAGCTAAGTCCCCTTCTTGTGCAACAGCGCCTTCCGCACCCCGGCTGACGTCAAGAATGAAAATCACCAGGTCTGCGACTCGGGCAGCTTCCAATGCATCCTGCAACCCAAACCGAGGCAACAAAAACGTGAATCGCTGCTTCAAGCTCTTGAATGCAGCCGTCGTCACGCGAGGGCTGGGCTTTACAACATCATCATCTACGGCTTGTTGGGGCTCGCGGGTTTTGATCAAGGCATCTCGGACTGCGGCCGTGTCACAAAAGGCGGAGAGGGGGAGCAGTGCAACTACGCGGGGTGGGCCATCTGCCGAGCCAATACGTCTCTGGAGAAAGAGGTCCTGACGCTTCTGCTCTTTTGCTTGGCGGGCACGGTTGAGGCGGTCTTGTTTCAGATCCTTGTCCATGGTCTTTTGCTTGTTGCCCGTGCGCTGGGTCGAGATCGAGGACGAGGCCACCGATGCATTGCCGCCACCCACATTGATCTTGCCGCCTTCCTCACGTTTGACCGCGCGTTTTGAGGCCAGATGCCGGCGAGCCTTGTGCCTCTTGTTTTGCTGCTTAAGCTTTCCTGATCGATGGTGAAACATCCTTGCGGCCTGTTGTTGCGTATGTGGGTGAGATGGGCAGGCTCGAAGAAGAAGTGCATGGTGCTCTGCTTGTGGGCCAGTGGATAGTATAAAGGGAGCTTGTGTCCTTGCTCGAGACCACCGTAAAGCAGCATCGTGTTCAGGATACCGTCCTGTATTTAAAAATTATATCCTATTGTGAACTGATTGGTCCCAGGGGCAAGCCATTTGAGGCTACTCATTAGACACACGCAAGCAAGTCGACCTCCTCTCATCATATCTCCGTATCTCGACCATCACACAAAACCTAAATCAACACGAGCAATTCTCACCCTCTAACCCTTTTGCGAAGCGCAGGCGAATCCTCGATGACGATAGCCATGGCCACAACCTCGTCGCCTAAACATCCTCCGGTACGTAGTGTGATACATCGCTGCTGCTTGGGCTCGAGTCCACCTCAGCCGCCCCTTCCCGGCCCATGAGCAGGACATGAAGACCCACGCGAGCCTTGTCCTACACCATCCTGCGACGACAAAAATTATTTTTTGTGACTTTATATACGCCATATAATATGCCTGCTCATTCCCATCGTAGCAGTACTTCCCTTGTCACGCTCGTCCGGTCCCAACTCCATACCTCAACTTACACAAAACCCCTCCTCCTTCAACCCCAACCACGCAGCCTGATCTGAAGGAACGCCTTATTGGGGGGTTACTCCTCGCTTCGCTAATCCATGTATGGCTCTTTGGTGTCATCGTTGTACCCTTGGCCATGTACCAGTTGCTGGCACAGGTAGGAGGCACTGGGGGCAAGGGGATGGGGGAAGGAGTGCTTTCTCGTGTCCTCCCTGGCCGTCGTTGATTAGGTGGTGATTTAAATCAGGCACATGGGTCATTTACTCTTCACATCATTCATCATCTCATATGTTCGTGCCTCATTCTGACTTCCATCATCCTTTCACCAACACAGGGCGACTACCGCATCGCCCTTGGCCTCCTCCTTTATTACGCCTACCGCTCGGTCTTTCCGACGAAGGAATGGGGCATCGTTCGCAACATCTATAGAGCAGGCAACCGATATTTCTACCCACAAGAGGTCATTTTTGATGGCTTCAATGAGATCAAACCCGATTCGAGGTCATTGATTTGCATGCACCCGCACGGGATCTTGACGATTGGTTGGGCGTTGACCAGCACGAGTCCGACCATGGCGCACGCCAACGTGAAGTGGCTGGTGACAGAAGCTTTGTTGCGGCTGCCTTTTATCAGGTAATTAATGGCATTATCCTTCTTATCCGCCCCCCTTCCCCCTTCTTCCTTCCTCTTACCTTCCATCAGAACTTGACTTGTACATTTTCTTCTTTCCTTCCTCATTCCCATCTTCCTTCGGAAGTTGATTCGCACATTTTCTTTCGCAAATACGGTCCGATCCTCGCTCCTTCCCTTCTTGCTTCCCAACTTCCCTCCTTCTCTTCCTCTCAACAGCGACTTCCTCTCCTGGAACGGTTGTGCACACGCCAGCAAGAGCTACATGCAAAATCGTATGACGAAGGGTGCGAATCTTGCTCTGCTCCCCGGCGGATTTGAAGAGGCTTCTCTCTATCAACGCAACACTTATCGTGTTTACGTCAGAAAGCGCACAGGCTTTATTGTGTATGCCCTCAGGTATGGGTACAAGATTTACCCATCGTTCGTCTTTGGGGAGGAAAAGTGTTATTTCTCCTTGATACCCGACTGGGGTTGGCTGACAGCGACTAGGTTATGGTTGAACCAGTACCGGATACCGGCAGTTGCGTTCGTCGGAAAGTTATTTTTGGTTCCTGGTTGGGATTCACATTTGATAACGGTGATCGGCGCCCCCGTGGTGTTGCCGAGGCTGGACAAGCCGACTGAGGAGGAGGTGGGGAAATACCATTTAATGTATGTGAGTGCATTGATGGAATTATTCGAGAAGCACAAACGGCAATATTGTGAAAAGGGGGCGAAGTTGGAGTTGTGGTAGGAGATGGAGAGAGGGAAGGCAAGGTACGCATATGAACAGAGTTCTAGCGGGAGCAATCGACTGATGGGAGGCGGGAGAGGGGCAAGGGGAAACAACGAAACTTAGAGAAAGGGAGAGACTTCTCCACCGCGACGCTGCGTGATGGCGCAGGTTGCGTGGGTGGAGCCATGACATTGTTTTTTTAAAAAAAGATCAGCAGTAAATGCCACATTTTCCGTCTTTTTTGAGAACTGGGATAGATGATGAAAATGAAGGAAGTACAAGTCAAGATGGATAATTCACAGGTCGGGCAGCGCGCAACGTGTGGCGGGAGAGGCGCTGTTTATTCAACTCACTGGTCATATTTGTGTCTGTATACACATATTTATTGTGTGTCTTTTCGTGTGGCGGCCATAGATCGTAGAGCAATCGTCCTGTTCTACTTTCTTAATTCCCTCTCTTCAAGGAATCCATCCCGTCAAAAATCATTCGCTCACACGGGCCTGTTCCGCTTCTTTACCGCCTCCAAATCCAGGCAATCAGACGGGACCCGGCTCTATCCCTTTGCCATTACCTCATTCTTCCCTGCCTCCTCCCCCCTCACCTTCTTGATCGCCACAAAAAACAAACAATCATATACTGTCCTCATCATCGACCTTCCATCTGCCGCATATGTCACCCCTTCTCTGAACTCCTCCTTTGCAATCTCAAACTCCCAGCCGTCATCCCTCACTCCCTCCCCTCCCGCGCCGACCATCACATGCCTCATATCCTCCCAATTCAATTCTACAGATTTTGCAAACCTCTCATCCCCCTCCCCCCCCCCTCCCGCCCGATCTCCCCTAGCCCAGTGATACAGCAACGGACCAAAATTAATCCAGACCCCCCCAGGACGAAGCAAACGATGGATGGCCTCTATATATTCAAGCACGATTGGCGCTGTATCAAGAAAAAAGCACGTGACGACGGCATCCCAACACTCTTTTTGGTTGGCATACACCTCGACAAATTCACCGGCAGTCATGCTGAACTCTGGTTGCCAGGGGGAGGGAGAGGAGGAGGACGAAGGGTGGTGCTGGCCATGCTCTCCTCCTTCTCTCCCTTCTCCACCCTCTGTTAATTTTCCGTTTTCCTGTGCTCCTACTCCTCCCACCTCGTCTCCCTCCCGATACCCCTCCCTCCACAGCAGTTTTGCAGGGCACACATCCGGCACCTTAATTTCCCTCACATTGTCCCCTGTCTTCTTGATATTACAACTTTGGTCAACGAATGGATGGAGGTCGAACATCCCCGCTTCTTCGACGTGATTAAGAAGAAAGTTGGAGGTTAAGAGCATAAAGTAGGAGAATTCATTTCCTTGACAAGCATAGCCCCGGTGCACAATCTCAAGTGGGAGTCTGCCTAACCCTGCCCCAGGCACGAGCACATTTTGTTTGTGTCGATTCGCAGACGTGACGGGCAAGAATTCAGTAAGTGCGTCTATGATTACATCAAAACAGGCAGTGCGTTCCGCTATACCGTCTTGTGACCACTCCCGCAAGCAGCTATGCAATGTCGCGTGTATTTTGCTGATATTTGCCCGGCTTGTTAGAACTTCTCGTGGGGCTGCTGCGGCGTGCTGAGCAAGTTGCTCCATCGCCAAGGCAACCATACCGTCAACAGGTGCAATTTCGTCCACGCCTTGCACAACTGCGTTTAAGAAGGCCTGATTTGCCTGTATGGCCTCCCGGTGCTGTCGCAAGGAGGGGGCCAAGGATCGGGTAGGGAGCAAGCGGGCGTATTTCTGAGGGAGGCGGCACAAATGGAGCCAGCGACGCTCAATCTCCAACCCTGCAAACTTACTATATTCGAGAAACGCCACCACGACCTCGAACAAGTGCTGGCGCTCCTTCAGTATATCACCCTCCTCTGTCCCTGCTATCATGGAACTGGGAGCAGATGGGGGAGGGATGTTTTTAGAATGATTGTTCCTGTGTCCTCCTCCTCCACAGCGGCAACCACCTCCACTGCCACCACCACTTGATCGTTGCCGTTCCTTCTTGCCACCGAGCATCTGTCTATGTGGGTTGTGTGCGGTGTGGCAGGTTTGTGAGAAGCTATTTGTGTGACCTCCCCGCCCCCGTATGAGAAGCTACATATATTTTTGTGAACCCCCCCCCCCCCCCCCCCCCCCCCCCCCCTCCCACCCACCTCTCCCTCCCTCCTCTTTCTTTCTTTATTTATAAATTCCTAACGTCATATATTTTATCTATCTTT
>Ga0160420_100216_pt1 | contig 31908 bp, 43 predicted proteins | sample CelAP2metagpilot_FD_108197 | JGI IMG/M metagenome (GOLD analysis project Ga0160420, IMG submission 108197) | Phycosphere-associated microbial communities from algal ponds in Kailua-Kona, Hawaii, USA - Cellana AP2-5-5 metagenome pilot | ecosystem: Engineered > Artificial ecosystem > Aquaculture >... | reverse complement strand
CCCACGGACGCCCCGCCCCTCCGCGTCTCCTTCGCAGCCCCTCGCCGCCCCTTCGCCGACCTGTCCTCCTCATCCTCCCCCTCCTTCTCCTCCTCCTCCTCCTCCTCCTCCTCCTCCTCCTCCTCTTCCTCTTCCTCCTCCACCGCCATCATCATACCTCCCTCAACCTCCACCACCAGCATCAGCACTAACCCCCCCTCCCACCCGACCTCCCATCCCATCCCCCTGGCCGCCGCCAAAACCGAGGCATTGACGCAGCTGTCCTCGTCCCCTGTCCTGCGGGAACTGCACGGCCATCCCAAGGCGATCTTGGCCTTTGCTCCCCTCCTCGAAGGACATCGGCTGGAAGGCCTCAATGACCGCGCCAAACGGTGCTACCGCCAGGCCTCGTCCCACAGGGGGTGGGGGGGGAGGGAGAGAGGGGGGGAAGATGAGAGGTTGAAGTTGGGGAGAGGGATGATGTCATCGATGTTGCTGGTAGAGAAGGAGGAGGAGGAGGCATGCGCACTCAATCAGTTTAACTTCAAGGACGGGGCTTGTGCGAAGCTTTGGGCTGAGCTGACGTCTTCCTCCTCCTCTTCCTCCTCCATGTTAGGGGTAGGGAGTCGGCGTCGATCTTACTTGTCTACGTCCTCTTCCTCGGCCTCCTTCTCCTCCTCCTCCTCCTCCTCCTCCTCGTCATTTTTGTCCCTGGGCGTGCCGTGGTACCGGCTGGCGGCGGCGTTGCAGGCCCAATTGAAGGAGATGCTCTTGAGGGAGAGTGGGCTCAGGTAGGGAGGGAGGGAGGGAACGAGGGAAGTGTGACGGAGGGATGACTGGAGATAGAAGAGAAGGTAGGAAAAAAGGAAGGAGAGTGAGGGGAGGCGGAAAGAACGATAGAGAGAAAGAGACAGTGAGTGGACGACCCCTCATTTCTGTTCACCCCCTACCACTTGCCGCCGCCGATCACCTCACGAGTAGGACGCATCAGCCTTCTACCTCTCTTCCTGACGCTGAGAAAGGCCTTGCTTCCACTTCCCTATCTCGCGATAGCATGCCTTCTGGTCTCTCTACCCTCATTGGTGATGGCCGCGGCCACAACCCCCGCATCGGCAATAATCGGGGTTTAACCACAGCTTGTTCAACCTCCAGCGGACAGCAGGAGCACTGGCAGCAACGACGGCTCTCGGGCCAAGCGGATGCTTCACTGCTGTCGCATGGGGCCGGAGCATGGAGAGGGAGCGGGGAGAGGTTGCGGATGCTGGACGGCGTGCGGGGTCTCTCGGACACGGACATCACCTTCTTGCGGGCCAAGCTGGTGAGGAGGGAGGGAGGGAAGGAGGCAGGGAGGGGGACGGGGGGAGGAATCTTCATAACCATTACTCTTCGTAGTCATTGCAATCGTTCTGACCCTTTGGGGGTTCTTTTTAATCATTATTCAGGCTCTGCAACCCAAGTCGGACATGGTCAGAGCTCAGGATTTCGAGGCTTTCTCCCACTGGTAAAGAGGGAAGGGAGGGGGGGGGGAAGGGAAGGAGGGGGGACGCCCACGCAATTTCACTCACGTCCGTACCTGCAACTATTACTATCTGTTCCTCCCCTCCCCCCCTTCCCTCTACCTTCCAGGTGGGTTCCGATGATGAGCACCTTGAAGCAACTTGCCAGGGAATGGTTAATCGAAACTCCCACGCCGCTTATCATGGGCATCATGGGCCGGAAGGAGGCCGAGGGCTTGTTGAGGAAGAAGCCAATAGGTGAGGAAGACGGGCGAATGAGAGGGAGGCAGAGAAGGATGGAGGGAAGGAGGGGGCGAGGGGGGAAATGGGAGGAAGATAGCGACCCTCATGCGTGCATTTACTCGCTCCGATCCTCATACATACATGCACTCCGTCCGACCCCAATGCATTCATTCATCCGATCGTCATGCACGCATTTATCCGTTGCAATCCTCATGCGTATATTCACTCACTCCTTCCTTTCTCCTTTTCAACAGGGACATTTCTTATCCGCTTCTCTACCACCCACCTGGGCCTCCTCGCCATCTCCTTCGTCGTCGCCCCACCTCCCTCCCCCTCCTCCGCCGTTTCCTCCCCTCCCTCCCTCCCTCCCGCCCTTCCTCCCTCGAACCTGATCCAGCACTGCCTGGTCCGGGTATCCGAGATGGGCTGTGAATTGTTCATGGAACCGGGAAGAAGACGATATGAAAAATTGGAGGTGGGGTAGGAAGGGTGGGAGGGTGGGTGAGTGGGAGGGAGGGAGGAAAGTTGCTGCTGTGAAATGAGAGGAGAATGAATAGGAGGGATCTTTCGTCGAGGTTCTGCGTCTGACCATAACCTCCTCCTTCCTTCCCTCCTCCCTTCCTCCCTCTCCTCAGGACCTGATCAATGACGTGGCCTCGCTCACTCACTTGTACCCGGATACCCCCAAAGAGAGGGCACTGCAAGCCCTCCAGCGAGAAAACGCCCCAGATGATGGTGCCACCGCTGCTGCTGCTGCTGCTGCTGGGACAAATGCTGAGACAGATGCTGATGCGCGGGCAGCCGTTGGACAGGCATGAGAGAAAGAACGAGGAGGAGGACGGCGAGGAGGAGGACGACGACGAGAAGGACGAAGGCGAGGAAGAGGGGGGGCAGTCAATCTACACTTCCACCTATCAGAGGGAAAACAAATGTCAAATTCAAAGCAATTTAATCAAAAGCAAAATGAAAATATAGCAATCAAGGCACATGTAGTGGGAAGTGGGCGTTTCTTCTACATTAATTTTTCTTCTTCTTCTTCTTCTTCTTCTTCTTCTTCTTCTTCTTCTTCTTCTTCTTCTTCTTCTTCTTCTTCTTCTTCTTCTTCTTCTTCTTCTCAAAGTCCATTTCCTTTACTGCTTTTCCTCTGCACACTTGACAACAAGTGCACTTCCCCTCAAAAGGCGCGAAAGTAATTCGGACCTTGCCATCCCTCTTATTTTCATATACTCTAGATCTACATCATGAGCCCTTGCGCCAGCACAATAATCAAGACAATCGCCAGTGCTAGGAGAAGGAAGAGAAAAAGGTAAGGAAGGAGGCTTATGACCCGCATTCCTGCTCTCTCCCCTGCAGCAGGAGTAGAGTGAGGAGAAGCAGTAGGAGGAACGACGACTTGGCTGGGGCCCGTTGGAAACCGTCCTTCCTCCAATACGCTCGCCTGTTTCGGGGGAGTACGACTCTCCGAGAGAGCATCGGTATTGATGGGAAACACCTGGGCACGACTGATGCGACAGGCGCATTTGACCTCTTGGTGCTTGAGGATGTTGGCCATCTCTTTCATGTGCTGGAGGTGAAGACTTTGCGCCTCTCGCTTTTCTCGGACGAGTGCTATCTGTATTTTAAGTCAGGCCCAAGGAAGTAAGAGATGGATGAATGGAGATAAGAAGAGAAGAAGATGGGGGCAGAGGAGGCCGGTATGTATACGTACATACCTCTAATCTCTGGATCTTCTTTCGGTACGCCGCCTCCTTTGCGCGGCGGAGGGAACTTTGCGTAGCGATGCGATCGCTACCTCCCTCTTTGGCCGGCGCACTGCCCGAGCGTTGTCGGTCCAGCGTGAGAAGGGGGGGAGGGAGATGAGAACGAGGGGGAAGAGGAGAAGGCACAGCGAAAGGGAAGGAAGGAGGTTTCGCTTGCTTTAAGCAGCTGTTGTCGATCAGAAGGGCCTGCTTTGCCTGCGGACAAAGGGGATTAGGGTCAGGATCATGGTCAAAAGAAACGCACAAAGAAGACACGACACGTCCGGTTTGTTTCCGTGTGTCAACTTACCTCCTCGGGTCTTGCAGTCTGTGACAGAGGGAGGAGAGCAGGATCCGGAGAAGGAGTAGGAAGGGGAGGCGAAGGAGGGGGAGGAGGGGGAGGGGATGCGGAGTAAGGGCCGGAAGGAAGATGCTTCTCCATGCTATCGCTACTGCTGCTTTCCTGTGGAAGATCAAGCATGAGTGCTTGAGTCATCTACAGGATTAACAGAAAAGGAGGAAAAGTTGAGATTAGTGTCAATCTAGGACCCACCAGATCTTAACACTCTGCCTCCCGCTCGCCTCTGACATACCTGCCCTGCGGCTGTCGCGTCAAAAAGCACAAATGGACAGGGAGATGTAGGAGAAGAAATGGCAGCAGTAGGCGATGGATCACCTGTGTCACAGCTGATCTGGAGACGGCGGAGGGGAAGGGGGTAGTGCACCTGCAGGTAGAGGGAAGGAAAGGCGGATGGGAAATGTCAGAAGACGTGGCAACAGTGAGAAGTGATACGCAAGAATCCCAAAGCAACTGTCTCGATCTCGTTATCGAACATACTCGCGATACACCCGCTGTGTGCGTCAAAATGAGGTACCGCTTGCTGATGCTGCTGCTGCTGCTGCTGCTGCTGCTGTTGGTGGTGGTGGTGGTCATGGAGAGCGGACCTGTGTCCTTCCTCCTCCTCCTGGCGGCCTGCAAGCGTCCTTCCAGCTCTTCCGGTGTGGGCCACTCAATATTCCCTGCTCCGCGCTTTTCCTTTCCGACTATCCCTTGCTGGACTCCACGTTCACCCTGCGATTGGCTGTGGAGGGTGCTGACAAGGAGGCGGACAAATGTGGTAAATGAGGAGACGGGGCTGCTGTCGGAAGTACGGCCGATAAGTTCCTCTATATCTGTGGTTGGAGGACGGCAAAAGCAGAAAGAAACGGGACGAAATCCACGTGTACATTTTTGAGGAAAGGTATGGCCCTCACTTTATATTCTTTTTTGGGATCTTTCTGTCTCTTTCCCTCACTGGTACGTACATGGACGCGTGTACTCTCCTATCCATCGCTGATTTTCCGGCGCAGGCTTTATAATACTTATATGCAAAGAAAGTTCTGTATTGGGTGGTACCTGGGCAACGAGCACGCTGAATGTGTGGGGGAGTCTGGGGAAAAGGAGGAGGGAGAGGAGGAGTGGTTGGAAAACGAAAAAAAAAGGAAAGGCTGAAACAAAAGCGAGGTGCAGGACAGATGTAAAATTCTCTTCAAATACACAAGCAAAATCCAGCTCTTTGACGCCTTACCCCCCGAAGGTCAGCATCTCTGTCACACGAATGTCTTGAAAGGTGGGGGACTTGGAGGCATTAGTGCGAAAAAAATGGTCTTGCGTATTTCCATTTCCCTCTTCCCGGCAACCTTCTCGCTTCACTTCTACCGCAATCTCTTCCTCAGAATTCTTGTAGGGCATTGTTACCTATCATTAATGCGAAAATGTGAATGCACGTGTGGAAATTGTCCCAAAAGACGCTTCCAAAATGTGTTAAAGACAAAAGAAAGAAAAACGGGCCATGTCCGATGATGAGTCGTCCGTCCGTAATGTGGAGAGTATTTGTTTTCTGATTTATTCTCTTAAATGCGTGATGTACCCGTGGGGAGAGCTGCCTGTAATACATTCCGAAGCAGGCTGATTCTTGCGCGTGCAGAGCATCACAACCCCGTGGACGGGGTGCTGAGGTCTCCTGTGCTTGAACCATCTTGAGCGACGACCGAGAGGAAGGTGAAAGCGACCTCCTGCCTCGCTCCGTCTCCCCCGCCTCATGTCTCACTGCCAAACAAAAAATAAAACGACAGAGATACCGCCACAATAAGGGCGAGCGTAAAAGTGCCATGCGGCTCTCTCCCTTCTCCTTGCACCATGCCGGCCTTCTCCTCCTTCTCCCCCTCCTTGTGCTGGCCCCTCTCCCTTCCATGCAGGCTGCTGCTGGGGCGGACGAGAGCGGCGTTATCACATTGACTGCAGCCAACTTCCGGGAAAACGTCGAGGATGGGAATACATGGCTTGTGGATTTTTATGCCCCTTGGTACGATGGAATCATTCTCCTCTCTCGTCGTTTCTTTCCCCTCCTCCTCCTACGGCTTATCAACATTCCTTCTGCCCTTCTCATACAACCACCCAAGGTGTGGGCATTGCGTAAAGCTAGATCCCGTCCTTGATGAGGTCGTTGCCACAGTCAGAGACTCATTGCGCATTGGCAAGGTACGTGTGCACGCGTCACTTCTCTCCACCCTCCCTACGTCGCCTCTCTCCCTCGCCATCCCTCTCCTTGACAATGAGGCCGTTGGCACATTTTTCAAATCCAGATGAAGCCAATATTACCCATTAGCCTTCTTTCCCTCCTTCCCTTCTGACACCCATCTTCCATCTTTCCCACCCCTTCCTTTTGTGTAGGTCGACGCCACCGTCCACACCAAGCTCGGCAAGGAGTTTGGGGTCTCCGGCTTCCCGACCCTCAAGATCCTCATGCCGCCCCAAAAGGAGGCAGGGGAGGTGAGAAGGGAAGGAGGGAAGGAGGGAAGGAGGGAGGAACGGAAGACGAGGAAGGACATGAAATGCGATGCACGGATTTTCTCAGATACCTTTCCCTCCTTCCCTCCTTCCCCCCCTCCCTCTCCCTCAGACCGTCGGCACGATCAGCAACTACGAGGGCCCTCGAACGAAGGAGGGAATCATGGACCTCGCCACCCGCCTCGCCCTCCCTCCCGCCCTCCCCCTTCCCACCCCTGAAGCCCTCTCCTCCTATCTTCGCTCCCTCCCTGCGCCCGGCGTGGGCTTCGTGCTGGGCCGGAGGGAGGGGGGGGGTAAGGGCCAGGGGGAGGAGGAGGAGGAGAGGGCATTCATGGCAGTTGCAAGGGCAATGAGGACCACTGCATCCTTTGGCCTGGTGGGGAAAGAGGCGCTCGAGAAGGGGAAAGGGAAGCAGCTCTTCAGGTAGGGAGAAAGGGGATGGAGGGGAGGGAGAGATGGAGGGAGGGATCGGGGGAGGGATGGTTTACCTGCTGCTGTAGGGCCATTTATCGATCTCTTCCCCTCCCTCGCCCTCCCTTCCTCCCCTCCTTCCCTTCCTCCTTCCCTATCTCCTTTCCTCCCTCCTTAGCAACCCGCCTCTCAGCCCTTCGGGCTTCTTCCTTGCTAAGGTTGAGGGAGGGAAGGAGAGAGGGGAGGAGCCACCCGTCTACTTCCCTGTCTCCTCCTCCTCTTCCTCCACCTCCTCCCCACTCTCCCTCACGGACGCCAAGACGATCCAGCAGTGGGTAAGGAGTGACAATCACCCCCTCCTCTCTCCCTTGGGAGGACACAACTTCCGGCAGCTTGGCAGCTTGGGCAAGGTAGGGCGGGAGGGAGGGAGGGAGGGAAAGAGGGAGGGAGGGAGGGAGGTTGCGAAGACGGCCATGAAATAAAAGAAGGATTCAACTGTACATCTCACACCTAATGCTTCACCATTACCTCCATTCCTCCCCAGTTGCTAGTCATCGCCGTTGTGGACCCTAACGGCTCTCCAGCCGTTACAGAAGCCTACCTCGAAATGCTGAAGGACATGGCGCGGTTGCCGTACCTTCAGCCATACGTGCAAAGGGACCTGGTGATGGGCTGGTTGGATGGAGTGAGGTGGGCTGGCTTTGTCAAGGTAGGGAGGGAGGGAGGGGAGGAGGGAGGGAAGGAGGGAGGGAGGAAAGGAGGGCATGGGCGTGAGTGCAGCTGGTGGGCTGGCCGGATGCAGTGAGGTTGGCGGGCTTTGGCAAGACACGTCCATTCTTCCCTCGCTTGCTCCTTCTTACAATATCCCACTCATCCTTTCTCCCACCCTCCCTTCCTCCCTCCCTCCCTCTTTAGAATTTCGGCATCGCCAAGACGGAGCTCCCCTCCTTCTTTGTCCTCGATTTCCCCTCTGAGAGATACTGGGCCATGGGAGGGGATGGTGGGATGGGGTATAAGGGAATGGAGTTTGTTGAAGGGGAGGCGGCGATGGAGTCGATGGGAGCGTTTTTGGTGGATGTGGTGGAGGGCAAGGTGACAAGGGAGGAAGGAAGGGAGGGAAGGAGGGAGGGAGGGGGGGAGGGGGGGGGGAGGGAGGGAAAACGGGGGAACTTTTCATCCCCTCCTCTGGGCGTGTATCACCCGCTCGTTTATTTTATTTAATAAGCCTTCACTACGCCTCCTTCTTTGTCTTCTTCTCCTTACCTTCTTCCCCCCCTTTCCTCTCTGCCCCACACAGGTCCCGGCAAAGAGGCAGGGATTTCTCGGCGGCATGCCAGCAGCACTCTGGAGCCGGTTGTCTGATATGTGGCCTTGGTCTCTCGGTCTTCTCTTGCCGTTAGGCTGGTTGATTGCCCTCTGCTTAGGAGGTGGGGTGGGGAATGACGAGGAGGAGGAGGAACTGCGCCGGGAACGAGTTGGGGGGGTGAGGCGGGTGGAGGGTAAGGCAGAGCAGGAGGATGAGACGAAGAAGACAGGGAAAGGAGGGAGGGAGGAGGGTGTGTTGGATGACAAAGAGAAGGATGCAGGGGCGAAGAAAAACGAGTAGGCGGACTCGTGACAGAGGGACTCTAAGAGGGAGGAGGAGAGGGCAATGGAAGGCGCCATGATGCCGAGAACACGAAATGCACGTCAAAAATATAATGAAAATAGCAATCACAGATCCCCGTTGGGTTAAGGTTGTGTTTCCTTGTTTTTATCCTGCCGTCATCTATTGAACTTTCGAAAGGAGGAAAAGAAAGGGGCTGTCGAAAGCATGTATTAACCCTGCATTTTTTATGTCTTGGCAGTACGTCACGACACATACCATGCGTCGTACGCCAGCACTCTCTCGGACGACAAAATTTTTGCTTGTCCTCTGTGTCTTCCCGAACCCTACCACTTCCGCCTTGTGCCAGTGCTTATCGTGGCTGATAGATCGTTGTAGTTGAGATGCTGCGGTTCTTGCACAGGCGGCGTGCTCACACGTCTCTCTGCTTTACTTTTCACTCCCTCTTCTTACACAGGCGACGGGCTGGCGAGGACGGAAAGGCGCCCGGCTGCACACATTTATTTGCATTCCTAGGTCACCAGGGCATGTGAATGCTTTCCACACACCTATAAGGCAACAGGAAAAGGCTAACAGCTACCATGGTGCAAAGACAGGGGTTGCGGGCATTAGGTGCGTTTTAATCCATATTGTCCAAGGGGGAGTCACGCGAGCTCATCACACACACACCCTCCCGTCTTCGCCCCCTCCATCTTGTCGAACAATTCCTTTAGTCACTTTTCTGTCCATAGCCTCGATGATCTGTATCCTACTGTCGGTCTTCATACCAGGTGAGGGAAACATCGAATCGGTAGAGAGAGCTAGAGGAGGAGAGGGAGGGAGGAGGAGAGAAGACAAGAGGTAGCGCAAGGAGCACAGACGTGTATGTTCATGCGCCATGGCCCGTTTCAACAACAGAGGTCGCTCTGGCATAAATCAGTGCGGCATAAGGTGTATGGTTGTAGTCGAAGCATTTTTTTGCATGAGAGAGGGATGCCCCTCTCCTCATGCTCAACCCTCCCTCCCTCCCTCCCTCCCTCCCTCCCGCTCTCCTTCCTTCCTTCCTTCCCCCCCCCCCTCTCAGGCATTAATTGGTTCGGCAAACGAAAACTGGTCATTTTTGAGGACGTGGAGGGAAACTACATCGAGATCACGAGCATCTTCACGTTTGGCTTTCTAAGGACGACGCAAAGCATTATTACCGAGATGGACCAGGAGGTCTTCCGGCAAGACGGCTACCACCACTGGTGATCAAACCCTCCCTCTCTCCCTTCCTCCTTCCTTCCTTCCCTCCTTCCTTCCCTCCGTCATTCATTACGATCTATTGAGGGGGAAATCTGGTCCGTAGTAATAAAGTGCGTCTCCCCCTTCCTCCCTTCCACCTTCCCTCCCTCTCACCCTTCCTCCCTCTCGACGCCCTCGTCAGGTGCGACGGCATCACCCAAGACATGCCATCCGAGACTCAGCGGCGTCTGTGCGAGCTACAGGCTAAGGTGCTTATATCGACTCTCGTGTACCTGGCGCTGGCCTTCATTCTCTCAGTAACGGCCGTCTTTGCACGCCCACGGCAGGAAACGTACGGGGCGACGGGAGGGAGGGAGGGAGGGAGGGAGGGGAGGAACAGATTCTCCGAGATCAAGTGGACTTCCGCTCTAACCGCTCATATGTGCTCGCCTTGCCACCTCCTTACATTTTTGCCGCTCCCTCCCTCCCTCCCTCCCTCAGGAACTTCCGCCATCTTTTGTACGCGCTCGCATGTATTTCTCTTGGACAGGTGGTGGCGGGTTCGATGATGGGCTGGAGCTGGATCATGATCAAGAATACTTTAGAAGAGGTAGGGAGGGAGGGAGGGAGGGAGGGAGGGAGGAAAGGAGGGAATGAAGGAAAGGAGGGAGGGAGGAGGGGAGGAAGGGAGATTGAAAAGAAACTACTTCTCGGCAGTGAGGCTGGTCAAGGATGAGATGAAACGGATCCTGGGCTGCTATTGGATGTGGGGTAATGTCTCCTTATCCTTCTCTTCCCCGCTTGCTTCCTCCCTCCCTCCCTCCCTCCTCCCCCCTCCCAGTACTTCTCCACCGCCTACGTCGAAGTGAACAACCTGCGCATGACCTTGACCTGGGGATGGTACCTGGCTCTGTTCTCGTGTTTGGCTGCGGGTGTTGTGTGCCCCGTCTCCCTGTACATGGCTTGCACGGTGTTTGGAGGGTACGCAGAGAAAGCCGTTGAGAAGGGGAGGAAGGGAATCGACAAGGTGAGAGAGAGGGAAGGGAGGGAAAGAGGGAAGGAGGGAAGGAGGGAAGGCAAAGGGAGGATCTGAATCCCTTTTCATTTGGAGGACAAAAATTAAATCCGACATCGCAGAGACATGTCATCCTTACTCAATGCCCCTCCTCTTCTTGATTTAGGGAGGATCTGAATCCCTTTTCATTTTGAGGACAAAAATTAAATCCGACATCGCAGAGACATGTCATCCTTACTCAATGCCCCTCCTCTTCTTGATTTAGGGAGGATCTGAATCCCTTTTCATTTGGAGGACAAAAATTAAATCCGACATCGCAGAGACATGTCATCCTTACTCAATGCCCCTCCTCTTCTTGATTTAAAGGATCTCCACCCCCAGCCGCACAGAGGCACAAGGGTCATTCCCCCCACGGGCGAGGTGCAGATGCGTGATCTCTCCCCTTTCACGCGCCACAGTGCCCAGTGGGAAGAAGGGGAGGAGGCTGAGATGGAGGGAGAGACATATGGACAGTCTATGGGAGTAGAGCGAAGGCCATTGAACACGTCTCCGTCTTCATCTCCTGTACGGAGGCTGCCGCGTGGGCAGCGGGGGTGAAGGGAAAGAAGGTAGGAAGGAAGGAAGGAAGGAAGGAAGGAAGGAGAAAGAAGGAAAGAAAGGAGGGAGGGAAGGAGGGAAGGAGGCAGAGGAGACGTGGAGGGCTAGACTGTCTGTATATAGAAGGGGCTAACCGGGAGGAGGCTAGTCACCTGTTTCCAGAACACGCCAATTTATTGGGACAAAAATAACATGTGAAATCCAAGGAGGTTTGTAGACTTCTGGCATAAAGCAAAATAGTTTCAAGAACGTAAAATAATGTGACAGGAGAGCAGGTGAGGATGCATGAGGCTGGAGTCGGGCTCGATCTCTGTTTGCTGTCGGTAAGAGAAGGGGGATGATGCTTTGCTTGCGCTTGGGTGTCTCCATCTCGAGTACGGAGATTATACACCCTCTTAACCCTAACCTCAAACCAACATGCTGGATTATCTGCGTGTTCTGTCGCTGCGACGAGCTCCACACAGGCTTGCAATAAAGCGAGGGGAAGAAGTAAGTGAGCCTGAGGCCCATCTCAACTTCACATGAGAAAACGGCTCATGTGGAAGTCCAAGGGCCCACCCAAACACACACACACACACACACACACACACACACGCGCGCGCGCGCGCGCGCGCACGCACGCACATGCACGCAACTAACTACAGGAAACCTCACCATGTATAAGCGCCATGCATCGCCGGCCGGACTGATTGGCACATCTCTATGCCCCGTCGCTGCAGAGGTCAGAACTTCCTCTCTCCATCCCTTCCTGTACCCCTCCCCCCGCCTTTTCCCTTTGACGCCGGTCTCATCCGCACACACATTACACCAGGACGCCGACCCACAAAAGCAGCAGGTACGTCCTTCGTCATCCTCTTCCTCCCGCTGGAGTCCCAAGCTGGTTCTTCCGCCTCCTTCGACTTCCTCCTCCCCCCATTCTCCTGCCTCTGCCTCCCGCCATTCCCCGCCTGCCGGTATGGAAACTCAAGAAGCCCTCCTCACGCGCATCTACCACCGAGAATGGTATTCTAATGTGCCTGTCCATTTTGCCTGGCCCGTTCCCGACCAAAAACGCGGTAGACCCTCCACCTTATCTTCCTCCTGCTCCTCCTGCCCTCCTTCGTTATCGTCACCACCGGCACCAAAACAGATAAACTGCGAAAGTGACACCGCACGCATGGAGGCATGGCAAACAGCTCACTCAAGTTACCTGGATAATGCTCGCCGAAGCCGCGATGGTAACGGTAGAGGGGGAGGAAAGGAGGGAGGGAAGGGAGGACAGAGGGAATCCGACACTAGGGAGGAGGGGTGGATGCCCCGGGGGACCGACTGCAGGGCGGTGGAGGAGGAGAGGAAAGCAAGGAGAATGAAGTACGAAGAAGATTTAGCGATCTTGTGGGAAGAGCGATTGAAAGGGGCGAGGGACAAGGAGGAGGGAAGAAGGAAGGATATTGGGAAGGAGAAGGAGGAGGGGTGGTGGGTAGATTTGAATGCGCCTGTGTCGGTGGAGGAGCGGGAGGGGCCGCCATTTGCACGTGCTACATCGCCGCCACACCCAATGGAGGAAGATAAAAGGCAAGAAGATGATGTACAGCAATGTCAGGAGCCACAGCCGCCGCGGCACCAGCAGCAGCAGGAGCTCGAAGGTGGAGGGGCTGTGTTCTCCCCGCTGGCAGGTACCGCGCAGTCAACAATTGAGAGGAAGAAAGGGGAGACAGGGAATGAGCATGAGGAGAACCTCCAGCCTCTGAAAACCGATATATCAGCCGGTGCAATCCGCACCACTGATTTTGCTGCTGCTGCTGCTGTTCCGGTTCCTTCTTTCCGTCCGATGTCGCCCTCCTCCAGCTCCTCATCCTCCTCATCCTCCCCCTCCTTGTTTCCTTCGTCCCCGTCATCGCCATACGCCCAATCATCTCTTTCCAAACCCTTCATGCGGATGGTGGATAAAGTGGGGAAAGGGAAGGCGGAGGAGAAAGAAGAAGACGCAGCCATAGCTGAGGAGGAGGAAGGGGAGGAGGAAGGGAGGGAGGAAGGAGGAGCTTTTCTGAAGGGCCCCAGCTTTGAGACAAGCGTCAGGACGACAACGACGAAGACGACGAAGGCCAAACCGGAACTCAGCAGGGGGGATGATTGTATCAGTAGCAGCACCGGCACCAGCACAAGCACCAGCAGCACTCCTGGCGTTTCTTCAACCCCTGCTGCTCCTGCTCCTATGCCTACTCCTGCTTTTGGTGCTCCTGCTCCTACGCTTACTCCCTCAGATGATGGTGGGAGGTGGCGCATGCAACTGACAGGAGACAGTTCCATGCTTATCGAAGAGGTGGGGGGTGGCGAGGCCGAGGCCTGGCCCGCCCTCCCACCCCCCCTCCCTCCTCCCTCTCTCCCTTCTTCCCTTTCCTTTTCTCCTCCCCGACCGATCCCAAAATTTATCGCGCCCTTGTTCAGCAGCAACAACAACAACAACAACAATAGCTATAACTGCAGCAGCAGCAGCAGCAGCAACATCACTTTGCAAATCAATCTTCCACGCTTCCTTGAAGATGGCCCCCTGCCACTCCGCCGCTCCCTTTCTCCCTCCTTCCCTCCTTCCCTCCCGCCCACCTGCCTTTCACAACATGCCCGAGCAGAAGGGGACGGGAAAATGGAGGCCAAGAAGGGAAGGAAGGCGAAGGGAGAGGAAGAGGAGGACGGCGGTTGGAAGGAGCTGCTGGCGATCGAGGCGTTGATACAGGAAATGACTGAGGGTATTGTTGTCGATGGCGCCCTCCCTCCTTCCCGTCCTCCCCCCCGCCTTCCCTCCCGCTCTTCGCCCTTCTCTGCATCTTCCTTGAAGCTCTCGTCTCATTCGCAGAAGATAGGCGGCGGCAGCAGCAGCAGCAGCAGCTACAGCAGGGATGAAACGGGCAAGAGGATAATTCCCATCATAGAACGGCAGCAGAAGCAGCAGCAGCAGCGACAACCACAAAGCCGCAACCCGCTCTCCTCCTACTTGCCTCCTCCTTCCTCCTCCTCCTTCTCCTCCTCCTCCCCCGCTTCCCCCACCTCCTCATTCTCCTCCTCCTCTTCCTCCTCCTCTCTATCCTGGGCAGACCGACGCTTACGACAGCAGCGGCTCGACGACCGGCTGCAGGCCCTCAACGTCTCTATTGCTGGGATCATGCACGACCTGAGGAGAAAGGGCAGGAGGGCGGGAGGGAGGGAGTGGTGAAAGGCAAAGGCAATTGTGCAACGAGTGAGGAGGGAGGGAGGGAAAGAGGACGACCGGGACTAGGAAGGATGAGGCTCGGGTGCAAGGGAAGGGAATGACGAGGAAGCAAAAAGGAGATATTCGATGCCTTGATATGGCCCCTGCTGTTGAGAAATTGGGTGTCTCGTATTCTTCTTTTCTTGTTTACAATTTTGCTAATCATTTCCTCTTCTTTTCTCTTCCATTTATCCTCCCTCTTTCCCTCCTTCCCTCCCTCCTTCACCCCTCAGCCCCCGATCAGGCTGTGTTGTCTCTCCCCTTCCTCTCCTCCCGTCGATGCCATCATTTCCTGTACCCTCCCCCTTTTCCTTTCCCTCCCCCTTTCCCTCCCCTTCTCCCTCCTCCCAGCCCTACATCAAAGAGGAAGCTACAAGAGAAATGCGCACACACGCACACAGACAGCTGTGTCCTTGTCCCTTCTCCTCCTCCTCCTCCCCCTTTCCGCCTCCTTCTCCACCGCCTCCTCCACCACCACCACTTCATTCGTTTTGACACTCGATCCCCTTATGCGGTTCGAATGAATGTCTCTCCTTGGACGTGCAGTACGCCTCTGATTCCTATACCCTCTCTACTTCACCCTTCTCCTCTACCCTCCCCTCCTCTCACCTCCTCCCCCTTCCCGAACTTGGCTACTATATCCGCATGTACACACATACACGCAAGGGATAAACTATGTCTGTCATGTCAATTTTCGAACAAGTACTCTCCCTTCCTCCCTCCCTCCCTCCTCTCTTCACATCTTCGAAGCTTTACACCGAAAGCTGCCGCCGGAATCTGCTTCCAGGCAGCTTTCCTCTCCCCTCCCCCACCCCCTCCTCCTCCTCCTCGCCTTCCTCGTCTCCCTTCACTTCCTCCTCCCCCTCCAGGGAATGCGGCACCCAAAAATAACGATACCACCTCCCTGCCCCGACTCCTTCCTCCTCCCCAACCGCCCCTTCCTCAATCCCATCCTCGCCCACCCAGTCACCTTCCTCCCCCGCACCCATAGTCGACAGCGTGCCATTGCTATTCTTTTGTGATACCCCGCCTCGTTTTCCCCTTCTTCCATAGCCGTTGCTGCTGGCAATGCTGCTGCTGCTGCCGCTTCCGTTATTATCCGCGCGATCCGCATGCGTATTCCCTTCACTGGCCGCTTCGTCCTCCATCTTTCCCTCCCCATCCTTCCCTCCCTGTCCTTCCCTCCCTCGCCGTCGTTTTGATCTTGCAAGCATGGCCTTCATCCGGGCCACCGCAATCGTCAGCGGTAGCACACACCCTCGTCCACTCCCTCCCTTTTTCACCCTCCACGATGGCAACTCATCGTCCAACCCTCCCCCTAGCCCCTGCTCCCTCCGCCGCCGTCGCTCCTCTTCTTCCTGTGGTGTCAATCCCACCGCCGATGGCGACGTAGAGTAGGCATCCTCAAACCAGAACATACTCCTCTGCTTCCCATAATTAGCCAGTGACGGTCCAAACGACACAATGGCCGCAGGCGCCCGGGGCGTCGTCCCCAGCTCCTCTTCGCAACATGATCCCTCCTCCTCCTCCTCCTCATCTTCAAAATTTTCCTCGTGCCCTCCCTCCTCCTCTTTCTCGTGTTCCTCCTCCACCTTTACCTTTCTCTCCTGCTCCCTGGACTCAAGTGCTGTGAGAGTGTCCACGGCTCTTTCAAGCAAGAGGCTGTCGCCCCTGTCGTCGTCGCCCCCGTCGTTGTCCCCCATGTCGTACTCGACGATGGGAGAAGCCGTCGACATACTCATCTCTAATACTAGATTTATAAGATATGCCGGGCCTAAGAAATGGAAAGAGAGGGGTTGAAAAGTCAGTGTTGCTTAGGTTACCGGATCGGGGTGGTGGGACGGACGCGTGGGGTTGAATGAATGTTCAACAAAGTGAATATATTGTGGCGTCGGCTCAAGGTAATGATTACAGCCATCCATGCCTTGGAATGCACGCCACACTCCTAGTGTGCTGTCACGCTTGGTAAGGAGCGAGACGCGGACGCAGAGGCCCAAGGCAGATGCAAAGGCAGGCACGGTATCCCTGTGAGAAATATCGCCGCCCGGCGTGCGCGTATGACCCATCTAACAAGCTAAGCACAGTCCAGCAACAGCCGCCTCTTATCAGCAAATGAGACCCTTGCTGTATGTCCGGATAGGTGTAGTGTATGCAATTGGCTCTCGATTACATTGAGGAGAGAACTTTCATTCCAGCTGTTCCATGTAGACCAAGATGCAGCAGGACAGGTGTCCGTGTTGCCGAGGTGCTCGTTGCACTTTTTTAGCGTCGTTGACTTTAGCTGTTCTGTTCTGTACCTTGCGCAGGGCCAACATGACCAACGCTCGCTCCCTTACCTTATCCGCAGCTCACAGGTCATAGTTCTAGGCATACCGCTCATGGCCTGTGCTATCTCGACCACCGTCAGCACCAAACGCCTTTTCGTTTCCCACCTTACGCCTGTCTTCCTGCGCAGCAGCAGCTCCTTTGGTGGGAGCTCTCGCACGAGCAGCAGCAGCAGCAGCAGTGCTAGTAGCAGCAGCGATCGCAATAGGTACGTGTGGCAGTCATGGGTAAAGGCTTGCATATTTAGATGCCCGTGGCAAAAGGTGCCGTCCCTCAAAGTAAAGAGGGGGGATAGCCTGAGTAAGTCGCGTAGAACTGGTTGACGAGCTACGAGAAAGTGAATTGCACGAGTACCTCTGGATACTATTCCAAAAAAATGGCACTTCTTAAGTTCGTGGGCGAAAGAGCAAGCCATCAAAGAGTCATGGACCAAGAAATAAGAATTGAGCCAAAAGCGGCCAGACTGCCCCCGCCCCCCTGCCACAATTCCCTGCCATGCCTCTTATCCGCTGCGACCCGCCAAGACGCCATTAACGTGATTCCGGCATTCTCCATTCTTGTCCTCTTACCTTCACATGCACAGCTACGATCGCAGGCACTGCTTCATCTCCGCCTCCTTCTTCTCCTCCTCCTCCTCCTCCTCCTCCTCCTCCTCCTCCTCCTCCCCCTCCTCGTCTTCCTCCTCGTCTTCTTCCTCCTCCCCCGCCGCCTCCTCGTTCCCTAGCCACCAGAACAAGCGCAGCGCCTTCAGAAGCATGTGGGAGTCGATCTCATCTCAGTCCCCGACGTCCGCTGACTGCTCACCCCATGACAGCCCTGCCATCACGTACTGGATCAAGGACTCGCTTTACGTTGCCCTGACCAACCGTTGTAATGTACGTGCCTTTGCTTCTTCCCCCCATCTCCTTCCTCTCCCTCCCATCTCCCCTTCTCCCCCCCCCCCCCTCCTTCACCACGTTGATCTGTGCCTGTCAAACATGACCTTGCCATCACCTTTCGGTCGCTCCAACCCTATGACCCCTTCCCCACCCTCCCTTCCTCACAGACCATCCCCCTCCACGCCACCCGCGGGCCTGGCTTTTCACTCGAGGACTTTCGCCCCCTCCCTCCCTCCTTCGAACCAAGTGAGGAGGAGCTCCTTTGCTCCGTCTCCGGCGCCTTGGCGGCCTCTCACTCCCTCCTCAACAGGGAATGGACCGAGGTCTGCTTTGCCGGCTGGGGGGAACCGACCCTCCGATGGGCGACGGTGCTGGCGGTTGCACAGGGTCTTCGGAAGGGCAATCGGGCGCGAGGGGGAGGGGGAGGAAGAGAAGGAGGAAGAGGGGGAGGAGGGGGTGGGCTGCGCTTGAGATTGAACACGAACGGCTTGGGGAACGTGGCACAACAGCGGAAGATAGTCTCGGAGCTGGCCGAGGCGTTTGAGAGCGTGACGGGTAAGGAGGAGGGAGGGAGGGAGGGGAGGAAGGGGGGAAGAACGGGGTAGTGGATCACTCGAGAGGTAGAGCCTTGCTTTGGTGGTTGTTTCTGTTGGGGCGGCCCTTGTTTGTGAGAAAATGCCTCACGTCCGTACCCCCCCTCCCTCCCTCCCTCCCTCCCTCCCTCCCTCCCTCAGTGGCCGTGAACACCGCAGACGCGGCCCAGTACGACACCTTAATGCACCCGGACCTGACCATGCGCGCCGAGGCTGAAGCTATCCGCCCTTACCTCACCTCCTCCTTCGCCGACGAGAGCGGGACCGAGGGAGGGAAGGAGGGCGGGATGGAGGGCGGGATGGAGGGCGAGGCCTTGGGGGAGGTGTTGTCGTTTGTTAAAGAGTGTGTGGAAGCGGGTGTTAAGACGCAAATAACGGCAGTGGACCGACCTGACGTGGATGTTGAAGCTGTCCGGGCCTTGGCCAAGGTCATGGGCGCTGACTTTAGGGTGCGACCCTATTTTGAGTGAGAGGGAGGAAGGGGAGGGACGAGGGAAGTAGGGAGGGGAGGGGGACGGCGGCCTGTATATATGCCTTTGGGGGGAGACGCGTCGGGAGTGGAGGGATCGGGCATGCATTGTGTGTATATAAGAGGGGAAAGATCGCGCAGAAAGGTGAATTGCCAATGTTTGTTGTATGTGTGCATGTAGACAGAAGCACGATGGACATGTGTGACTGGGACAGAACACGGATATGAAAACAAAAAAGAAACTGAAAAAGAAGAGAAAGGGGGCCCTCGAAAAAGAAGAAGATTTGAAGAAGCGAGAGTGAGTAGAAGAGAAGAGAGAGCGGGGAAGAATTGCTCTCAGGTTTGCTGGGCATGGCATCAGCCATGAATAATTATGCGAGTAACTACTCTTTACCTCAGGATGAATGTATATGTAATGAGTGTACCGAAGAGAGGGATGACATGTATTGTTCACGGTGTGCATGCTGTGGCAGGACTCGGTTCAATCGGACGGGTTGAGAATTGGCGGAGGAGGAAAAGGAAAAGAAGGGTATCGAGAAGGAGCAGAGGCAGGAGCAGGAGCAGGAGCAGGAGCAGGAGCAGGAGGAAGGGAAGGAGGAGAAGGCCAAAGAATGACATCCATAAACTCCACATGTAGGGGGCTACAGAACGAAAGATGGTATTCACGCGCACACCATGATACGCTGGCTGCTTTACGTTTGTTCTTCGTGTACGTCCCTACCTCTTTGTAAAAACCAGTTTCTTTGTGTATGTTACTCTCACACGTTGATGTCCGCATCGTTAATGTTATTCCTCCCCTCTCTAGATGTTGAATTCCCTTCCTACTTTCCACCTGCTCTCCCTTCCTCCCCCTTCCTTAACATAATATATGATTACCATCGCTTCCGTCCCGCTTCTTCCTCCTCTTCCCCCTCTTCTTCCTCATCCTTGGCCCCAACTCCTACTCCTACTCCTACTCCCACTACTACTCCTACTCCTACTCCCACTACTACTCCTACTCCTACTCCTGTTTTTCCTCCCTGTTCTGTATTTCTGTGTGTTTTGGCATTTCACGTTGCCATCGTGCTGTAGTGGTAGGTATAACGCCCGAGAGCAAAGTAACGATGCATGACGTTTTTCCCCGCCCAACTCTTTACTCAAGCCGGTAGCTATATACGCCACACATACATCCCACAAGACAGGGCCTCGTCGCCATGTCGGCGACGAGCGTGGGGAGGCCTGCTGCATTGCCACTGCCGCGGCCCAGGTGTCATTTCAGGTGCGTTTGCGTGTATGGCGAGGAGGGGCGGAGTCGGTTTTGAAGTGGGGAAGACGGTGCATTAGAGGTAAGAAGGGGATAAGCTGCGCAGGCTAAGGGATAACAATCTCGTTCTCCCAATGGCGTGATCCAGTAGAGGCGGTGTTGGCATATTTTGCTGAGAGTTTGCCGATGGAGAACGTGGGGAAAGTGGAGGACGGCGAGCTTGCTGCCTCTCATCACATAAACATTCACATACATGTGTACAGCCTCATCCCTGGCAACAAGGATGACCTGGGAAATGGCACTGGCCGAAGCTTGGAGGAGCAGGTGGGCTTGGTGATGGCGTCTTTTCACCCCCTCCAGGCTGCGGTCGCCCCTTCGCTCATTCTGTGTCAAGAGGCGGAGGACACAAACCACCTAATGAGGCGGACACAGGTGAATGACTGTAGCAGCAGCAGCAGCAGCAGCAGCAACAGTGAGACCCCTATGCTGTCCGTGGGCGTGGCGTCCATGTATGTACAGCTCGATGCACGATGGGGTTTGTTATAAATAGTTTGACTTCGCTGTGAATTCCTAACGTCCACTGCCTCTCCTTCCCCGCGGCCGAAGTCTGGTTCTCGCATACCACGCATAGGCAGCCAAATTTTCTGTCAGGTTTATGTCAAGCAAAGCCAGCGGAGCAGCCATGGCATGTCTGCATTCCTGGTTCTTATCTTCTTGCTTCCCCTTTCATCCATTCTGATCAACCCTCCCTCCCTCCCTCCCTCCCTCCCCCCCTCCCGGAAGCCTCAAAGCCGAGCAGGAGTTGCGGGGTTACGGGGGTCTGCGGGTGCACGTTCACATGGAGCATTTTTTGGACCGGGAAGATGTGGTGATATTGGCCTTGCGAGGACGCACCGCACGAGACGGGACGGGACTACGGGGTCTTCTGCAGCGGCTGCAGCCTTGGTTGGCGACGAGGAAACAGGGAAGGGTAGATGAAGAGGGGGAGGGGGAGGGGGAGGGGGCTGGGGGAGGAGGGAGTGGAATTATGCGGGTGAGGGGGCAGCAGGAGGAGGATATTTGTGAGGAGGTAGAAAGAAAAGGGCGGGATCGGTGGGGGGGTGATGACGACGAAGAGGAGGAGGTCCAGAATGGCGGTGGCAGCACCAGCACCGAACGAGATGGAAGGGGGAAACGAAGAAGAAGAAGGAGAAAAGAAGGAGGAGGAGGAGAAAGAATGAAAGGATATAAGAAGCTGCCTCGGCTCTCGGTTTTCAAAAAGCAGGTAACGGCGGGCAGTTTCTACGGTAAGCCCCCGGGCGCTCTGTTAGCCCGGCTCCGTCAGTGGCTGCAGCAGGTGTGTCAGCAGCAGCAGCAGCAGCAGCAGCAGCAGCAGGCGTGCTGTTGGTCGTTTCCGAAGCAGGAGCTAGCGTTTCGGCACCATGATCTGCTTGCTGGATGGAGGGATGGGTGGAAGGCAACTGCTGATTGGGGAGGAGAAGGAGTGGAGGAAGGAGGTGGACAAGGTGAGGCTGGTAAGCACAATATCTGCAGTAGCTCGGATAATAAGGAGCAGCAGCAGCAGCAGCAGCAGCAGCAGCAGCAGCAGCAGCAGCAGCAGCAGCAGCAGCAGCAGAAGCAGCAGCTGGAGGAGGAGAATGAGGATGCCTTGAGGCCGTTTGCCACCAATCTTCGTCTGTGGAGCTACCAGGACCCGTCCTCCCTCCACGGTCGACGCTTCTATACCGTCTGCCGCATTCTTGCCTTCAAGGGAGAGAGGGAAGCGACCGCCAACAGAAGGAGCGGCAACAGCAGCAACAGCAGCAGCAGCAGCAGCAACAACAACAACAACTTCAACAACAACTTCAACAACAACAACAACAACAACAACAACAACAACAACAACAACAACAACAACAACAACAACAACAACCACAACAACAACAACAACAACAACAGCTCTCCCACACCCAGCAGCAGCATCTCCAGCATCTCATTCTCCTCCTATAGATCCCCGAGGGAGGGAGCGAGCGAGGGAGGGAGCGATGGCAGCTTCCTCCACCAGTACCTCGCTACGGACCCTGGTCGCCGGCACATGTACGAGATCATCAGGGAGGGCTACCCTTGCCGACTGTACTTTGATGTGGAGTTCTCGCGTATCGCCAACAGGGGGCTGGATGGAGAGAAAGTGATGCGCGAGCTGCAGGGGCGGGTCAGGGAGGGCTTGAGGGAGTTGCTTGGGGCAGGGGTGGAAGCGGCATTTTTAGAGCTGGACAGCTCGACAGAGGAGAAGTTTAGTCGGCATGTGATTGTACACCTGGAGGGAGGGAGGCTGTTTCGGTCTAACGCTCATGTAGGGAGGTTTGTGCAGCGGGTGATGCAGAAGATAGGCGGGCCACCGTACGTGGACGGGCAGGGAGGTGGGGAGGAGGGGGAGGAAGGCAGGAAAAAGAGCTTGCTCTGGGTGAGGAAGGAGGAGGAGGAGGAGAAGGAGGAGGAGGAGGAGGAGAAGGGTGTGCAGCAGGAGATGGTAACAGATACAAAGGAGGTATTGGCAGTGATGCTAGTACAGCAACAGCAGCAGCAAAAACAGCGGCAGCGGCAGCAGCAGCAGCAACCTCCATACATCCTTGCAGTCGACACCTCCGTGTACACCAAAAACCGAGCCTTTCGCATCCTTTATTCCCGAAAGTTCGGAAAGACGGCCACGTTCCAAGTCACCTCTGAAAGCGCGCAGACTTTCCTCCCTCCTTCCTCCTGTCCCCTGTGCCCCCCCTCCCCCACCCCTCCTCAAAACCCTCACGACTGGATCCTCGCGTCGCTCGTCGTCCCTTACCTCCCTTGCGGGCACTTACCCTCCCCTGCTTTCATCACCCTCCCCGAAGCCAGTACACAAATGTTGGTTCATAAATTTGGGACGCTTGAAAGCGTTCACAGCAACAGCAGCATCTATAGCGGCGGCAACACTAGCAGCAGCAGTGGATACAGGAGTTTAAGTTGCCCCTTTTTGTTTGCCTTCGAAGGCGAGGGAGGGAGGCCTTCGCCCTTGCCAGCGCTGGATGCATATGTACAAGGCAACCACATGTCCCACGGCGGAGTACCAGGCGTTATTCGTGGATGGCAATATTCCTACAGTAGCAGCAACAGCAGCAGCAATTGCGGCGGAACCTGTGCAGCCACAGGGACAGCGGATGGAACGGAGACGACAATGGAGTCCACAACTCCGCCCTTGCCCCTGTTGCCGACCAGCATCCTCACCTACCAAGTCGGCCGTAACAGGTGGTGCCATCGCATCGGGCGCGCGCACAAGAGCAACCACACGATGGTGTCCGTCGACTTGAGGCGGGGCTGCCTTTATCAAAGGTGCCACGATCCTGAGTGTCGATCGTACAAGGGCCCGCTGCACTGGCTGCCCCTGGCATTGGTACCCTCGGCGGAGACGCTCGAGAGCATAGAGCTCGATGCAGCCCTGGCCGATGCCTGTGCCAGGGAACCAGGAAAGTGGGGTTAAGCCTTTCTCAGAACTACTGACATGTTGCCGAATAAAATTAATAAAAGCCGATGTAGATAGTGATCCGCCAAAATGTTCCCTAGTGGAATGTTTATAATAATCACCACCACAGAAGAAAGAAGAGACATTTAGAATATAAACGTGAGAGAAGTAACTATGCTTTCTATGATAAAAAATATGAGATAAATGCGTTTTACAGGCTTCTCAGGTATTGGCGTCTGCGCGCATGCCGCGTGTTTAATCAATTATCAACTGTCATTCATGTAGCCAAGGTATCAGGGAAGGCCGATGGGGAAAATATCCAAGCTAAGGCTTTGTACAGTTGAAGATAAGCGACATGGACCGATTTTTCATTAATCATCAATTACTACTTTTGGTCCGCAATACCATCGCGACGAATCTTTAAATTAGTAACTTTTCCTTGTTGACGAGCAGTCTCTTATCGCCATCTCCCTCCTCCATTCCCTCCGGCGGCACCATTTCCCTTCTCACTCACTCCCTTGCTTCCATCAGTAGCGCCAGAATGCAATGTGGGAGAGTCGGTGCCGCTGCTACTCCAGAGCACGCGCTCCTTCAGCCTCTCAGCCCCACACCCCACACTACTGCTACCACTACCACCACCACTCGCTCCTGCTGGCGCAGCCTTACTTGACATGGGAGCAGGGACACGCGCAGCGGCCTTCCGCAGCGAAGCGGAGGACAAGGAGCCTGCAGAGGTGATATACGAAGAGGAGGAAGAAGAGGAGGGCTGCATCACGCGCGCAGGCATCCCTAGCGAGGCCAGACCCCCTCCACCACCCCCGCTGCTGCTCATGCCGTAGTTGCTGCTGCCGCTGCAGTTGCTACCGTTGTTGTTCGTCGTCAGAGGACGGGCCACTGTTGTGGTCGCTCCCGTCGTCAGCTTGGACGAGGACGAGGCAAAATTGGTCGCTGGTGCTGTTGTAGTGGTCGTCGTCGTCGGGAGGGAAGCGGCGCTCCTGTGGGTATAAGAGGGCGGCGCAAAAGAGCCCTGTCGCTGCTTCTTCTTGTACGGCGTCGTGCGGTAGTGGGGATGATGTGGGTGGTTCTCGTCTCCCTCCTCCCAGAACTCCCCCTCTTCCATCCTTTTCTTCCCCTTATCCCCCTCCTCGTATTGCTCGTAGGGTGAGTCTGGCAAGGGCGCCTCCTCTTGGATAGGCGCGCAGGGGGAGCGAGAGGGAATCATGAACGTGACCTTCTTAGGTCGCTTGGTCGGCTGGACTTCGATTGCTGCCTCTGCTGCAGGAGCAGAAGCAGACAGGGAAGCTGTGGTCGAGGAAGCAGAGGTGGATGAGGTGGTGGAGGTGGAGGTGGAGGTGGAATTGAGGAAGGAGGGCACAGAGGGAGTGGCAGGCTGGGCTTTGGGGGGCATGTAGCACCCTTCTCGCTCTGCAGCCTCTAGGGCCCGCTTCAGGGTGTTGGTACTGCTTGTGGATGCCGCAGCTGCACCACTACAGCTACTGATGCTGCTTTTGTTACTACTGCTGCCCGTGGTGGCTGAGGTGCTGCTAGAGCTACAGTTGTTGATCCCGCTGTTTGTTGCTGTTGATACGGGTACCGCTGGCACATCCGCAGGAGGCACGGGAGTCGCTGCAGTCGACGGCCCTTCCTCCCCGCCACTAACTACTCCTGCGACGACTGCCACAGCTGCCGCAGCTTCTCGCTTCTCCTTGCTTAATGGCACACGTCGAGGGGTGGTATTGGTGAGCATCAACCGTTGAGGAGGTTGAGACGCTGCTGTCATCGCCGCTAGATGGGCTTGTAGCTTCTCTTTTTCAATGATTAGCTCCTCCACGTGCATTTTCTGCTGCTCGAGCTCCAAATGATGCTCTTCCTTCAACCGATTCGCAGCGTGCCTCGCCGCCTGCCATTGCCGCTGCGCCTCTTCCAATGCGCGTTCATACCTTCCCCTTTCCTCCCCCCACATTTCCTCTTGCCCCTTCCTCCCCTCCTCCGCTGCCATCAAGGCAGCAGTCAGTCTTTCTCCCTCCCGCACGGCTGCCTCATGTGCATCCCGAGCCTCTGCCAGCTCACGCTCTACCTCCCCTACCCTCCTCAAGGCTTCCTCCCTCCCTGCCTCGACCTCCTTTACTTCCTGCTTGGCCCGCATCACCGCCTCTTTGTGCGCGCGCGTGTCGTGCTTGCCCCCGTGTGCCTTTGCCGCCCCCAGCACCACGCCGTGCACACGCTGCGCAAAGGTGAGAGAACAAAGAGACTCCCCGCTATCCTCCGCCTCGGGCGAGACACACACCACCATGCAACATTTGTTCTCAGACCCCAACGCGTCCTGCAACAAATAAGTCAACTTCGAATTCCGGAAGGGAATGTGGTGATGCAGCTCCTGCTTCCCTTCTTCCTTCCCAACCCCACCCCCGCTTCTCTTCCCTCCTTCCTGTCGAGCACGCAAGGCCTGGATGACGTCTCCCAAGGCTGAGAGGCTCTTATTGATGTTTTGGGCCTCCTTCAAAGCAACGCCTTCGGCACCCGTCTGACCAGAAGAGGTGAGTAACGGTGGGAAAGGGAGGGGGGTGCGGGGGGTGCGGGAGTGAGAGAGCGTTCGTGTCGAGTGTGGATGGTCCGGAGAAGGGGAAGGGGAAAGGGGGGGAGGGGGGGGAGGGCGTAATGGGGTGTCTATCTGACAACTTACTTTGCCCAAGCGCTCGCTCCCTGCTAGGTCTACCAAGATGAGCCGGCCCGTGGTGATGATGCCGGTAGCTGCATCTTTCGTGTGGACCGAGACTAGCAGCAAAGAATGGGAGCGGGACGAGGCTTGGTTGGCCTTTGTGGCGGCGACTGTGCGGTGCCGCTGGCCCATGCGCATGATCTTGGTCACGTCCTCTGCGCGGTCCACAGGAAGGGAGACGGCGCCTGGGAGGTACACTGCTCCCCCTGCTACTCCACTGGAACTTATGGTGACAGTAGTGCTGCTGCAATTACTGTTCTTATTGCTGCAGCTGCTCTTGTTGCTCTTGCTGCTACCCACACAGCTGCTGCTGCTGCTGGCCCCCTTCTTCTGACTCCCGCTGCTAGTACTCTTACTGCCACACCCACTGTTGCTGCTGCTACTTCCAACACTGCTGCTACTGCTACTACCTTTCGCCATGGGCGCTGCGGGAGGCAGCGCGGGCTGCTGATGCTTGATTTCAAGGGAGGGAGGCTGCCATCGTCTCCGAGCGGCAAGAGCGGCCTGATAGCCCTTGTCTTTGGTCTTGTCCACACCCGGCGGAAGGGGAGGGAGGGAGGGAGGGGAGGCGAGGAGGTCACGGACGTTCTCGTTGTGGATTTCGACCATAGAGACTGACACGTTGACGGCGGCTAGGCCCCTCTCCTCCTTCTCTTCCTTCAGGCGAAAGAGCTCCGCGAGAGCCCGAGGGTTCACACCAGCCGTTAAAGGAAGGTCGTCGGACGAGGAGGGAGGGGCATCATCGCCTTCTCTCCCATTCTCCATCGCCTCTTCCTCTGTCCCCTCCCCCTTCTCGGCACCATCAGCAGCAGCAGCTGCTGCAGCAGTAGGAGCAGCTGCAGCTGCAGGCACTACCTTCCCACCCCTTATCCCCTCCATCGTGAACGTTTTACCACTGAGAGAGATGAAGGAAAGAATAGTATAGGAAGGGGCAGAAGGAAATGAGGAAGGGAGGAAGGGGTAGAGAAAGAGGATTAGGGTGCGGGTATCTCTTCCCACATGTTTGAGCCGTCGCTGTCTCGACCACTAAAGCCTCTTTCTTCCCCTGCCACCCTCCCTCCCTTCCCACCAAGACCAACCCACCTGCCCGTTTGACCGAAGGCGAGAATACAAGCCTGATAGCCATCCATTGCGCTCGTAACCAGCGGCTGTACCTCTGCCCACACGGCGGCTTGGTCGCTCTCAGGCCCCAGCACCGCGTCCAGCTCAAAGACTTTGGCGGTGGCGGAAGGTCCCATGCGGTCCGTGCGGATGCTGACCTGATGGTGGAAGGAGGGAGAGTGGGCAGAGGAAATGAGGTCTTTGAACATGCAGGTAGCAAGGCATCCCTGGACAGACAAGACAAGAAAGAGAGACGGGAGGGGGGCGCGTGCTTCTTACCTCTGTGGACGATACCACCGAAACGCCCATCTCCCCCCCCTTCAGCGAGGGGGAGGGCGGGACGGAGAAAGGGGTCGAAGGTCGCACGCGACAAAGCACTCGTATGTTCCCCCTCATTTCCTGCAAGGCATTAAAGAGCTGTCGTCGCCTCATCGCTTCCTGACCCAGAGCCACCGCGAGATCAGCTGCGCGGGTCCTCTCTTTCTCCACCAACCCAGCGAGCGTCTTCGCAAGCTGTCCGACGTCCGCCTGGCACTTGGCAAAGACGGTCTGTGCCTCATCCTTGACCTCCCCCAGGACCATGGCCCGCAAGGCTGCCACTTGCTTCCGGCCGAGCTCTCCTAATTGGAGACAGTGGGCTTGAGCGGTGGCTGTCTGGGTGTGCGCCGCTTGCAGCTGGGAGTAGAGGACCTCAAGGGCCGTAGGGGTGATGGTGGAGGAGGACGTAGAGGAGGAGGGGGGTGGGGTCAAGGGTGATGGTGTGGGTGCTGCTGTTGTGGATATCTCTCTTTCCTCGGAGGCATTCCCCGTGACGGCGGCAGTGGTGGGAGTGGCGACCTCCATCGCGTCATCTCCCTCTTGTTGTTGTTGTTGTTGCTGCTGCTGCTGCTGCTGCTGCTGCTGCTTCTCCTCCCTAACAGGTGCGGTCATGCTTGATGACTCTGCCTCCATATTTGCCGGCAATATGTCTACGACTTGGTCTGCTTTGTCATCCATAGCCCCAAAAGCGATGGAAGCAGCAGCAGTAGCAACAGCAGCAGCAGCAGCAGCAGCGGACGCGGGAGCCACGGGGGTTCGCCCTTCTTGCTGCAGCAGCAGCAGCTCTGCTGAACAACCGGGAGATGGCAAAGGACCAGGAAGCGCGAGGGTCACGGGTGCTGCAGCTGCAGCAGGTACACCATCTCCCGCCGCGGCTACTTCAGACACGATCTCCTCCATCTCCACCTTCTCCGCTTCCAACGCACAGCTGCTCGTCATGGCTACGTCTGCCATTGCCGGTGCTGCTACCGCCGTGGCCGTTGTCGCCACAGAATTAACAACCACCAAAATAGGCTCCGCTGCCTCTTTACCTTCGCTCCCGTCGGACTCCCCTTCAACTCTCTCACACACAGCATTTACCGCCCCCGAGAGAACGTCCTGTGCCAATTGACAGGTTAGCGAGGCGGCAGCAGTCAAAGACGATGGGGTGTCCCGTGGCACTTTGTCCTCCTCCTTCATCGTCATGTCTATCCTTGACATAGCAGCCGTCGCCGTTTGCGAGGCAGCTGGTGTTTGCGTGGGCATGGGCTTTGGTGATAGTCGCGAGTCAATGGGCATTGAGGCGACGTCCGCTGGTGCCGCTGCCGCTAATGGTGGACTAGCGCCTGCATCTGTCTCCACCCTTCTAGGCACCGCCGTTCCTTTCTCCCCCTTCGTTTTGGTCGCTGAGCGTAGTTCCATTCAGGCCGTAAACGGTGGACTGGTTGTTGATGCTTCCCCAAGTGTGGCTCGAGCTCGAACGGCCAAGGCACCAGCAGAGAGACCACTCTCCCTCCCTCCTTTTTCGACACGCCTCTGTCAATGAGGAAAACCTCTGGGTTCAATCTGTATAGTCATGTGCACAGTGGTGGGATAGAAGATGTGAGTAAAGGAGAGGCTTGATGATGTGCTTGCTTAGGGAAGGAAAGCGGGCCTGAGACCAGAGATCACGGGCATGCCGTGCTCCCGCTCGCTCGCCACGGCTCGTGCAAGCATTAACATGCTTGGCCAGGAAAGGCAAGTGGTGGATGGCTGCACAAGGTACAAGTGAATTGGTCTCCTCCTTAGGTGTACTCCGTACAGCCTGATGATGGATGGGGTCGTCATCGTTCTCTGTGTGATGGGCCTGCCCCACAAGTTCCCCTCGCCCAAGCTTAATTAGCGAGTGCGGTAACGCATTTCACTTTAATGCGACACCTCTTCCTTATGCACACTTACACATTTTACAGGAGGGGAGACTTGGAAAGCCGCCTGCTCGTCGCCTTCGCTGCTCACTCCTGTGCTTTGACAGCGTCGACAACATGCCTTCTCCACAGCTCGCAGGAGGCTTACCCCGCTTGCCCATGCCAACCACGGCCACGCCTTTCTCGCCACCCTCTCCTTCGGTGTCCCCCGACTCTTCACCCCGACAGAAACTGCGACCAGGGTTCGGAAAGTTTGAAATAACGGTAAGCCAGGCTTTGGATGAAAGGGAGGCCGGAGAGGGAGGGAGCTTGAACAGGGCCTAGAAAAGGGTTCGAGTTAGACGGCTCGAGTGAGGAGGGCCGCTCCTGTCGTGTACGTCTCTGAGAGTTTTACCTAACACCTAAATCTTGACATCCTCACCTTCCACGTCCAGAAACACCTGTATGCCTACCGACAAGGGCGTTTGAGCAAGAATGAGCTTTGCGGCTTACTGCACAAGCATCGGCATGAGCTGCTGATGGATGATCCTCACGAAGGGAACGTGGTGCATGGTAAGAGGGATATGACAGGGTAAAAAAAGAGAAACATGCACAGAGATAGGTGTATCTGCCGACACCATCAGTATGGCAGCGTAGGCTCATTTCCTCCACTACATTTGCCTGGTCTTATGTTAGGCCTGATTCGGAAGGGCCACACCAAGGCTTTGCTGCAAGTGGTGCTGCCACATCATCCCGAAGTACGTTAAGGAGGGAAGGGGGGATGAAGGAAGGAGGGACTGACAGCCTCCCGTCTTAGGCCTTGTCTACAATTGTTCAGCATGCACTTTCGCACCCATCCCTTCTTCCCTCCCTCCTTCCTTCCCCTCCCCAGGCGGTCCTGGCCTTGGAACGGTCCCGGCCCCGGGATGACACGACTGATGAAAAAGTGACCCTATTGAGGCGAGCTGTGGAAAGGAAGGACAGGATGGTGGTGGAGGGCATTGTCAAGGTGGGGCGGGGCGGGAGGGCGGGGCGGGGGACAGGAGGGAGGGAGGGTGGGAGGATGGTTGAGGAGAGTGTTATGCAATATGCGAGTAGAGGCAAACACCCTTGATTTTAACTCCCTCCCTTCTTCCTTCCCTCCCATCCCTCCTCTCTCCATCCAGGCCATCAAACGTGTCCTAGACCAGGGCCTGAAGCAAGACGATGCTTCCTCTGCCTCCTCCCCCCCCCCTTCCCCCTTCCTCTCCTCCTCCTCAACCCCCTCCCAGCGCCAAGAGGCCATGGAAGTGCTTCTACGACTGGAGGACTGGCGCCTGGCCTTGCTCGGTAGGGAGGGAGGGAGGGAGGGAGGGAAAGAAACTCAAGAACATGAAAGAAAGACGTAGTAAAAAATGGGCAGAGGGAGGGAGGGGAGGAGGGAACACGAATAGCTGCTCGTGCATTCAAACATTTTCATACTTTCCTCCTCCCACTTATACCTATTTATACATTGCACCTTCCTATGTATGCATGTATATGTACGTACTCATGTATGATAGAATACCCCTCCCTCCTGGAAACGTCGGCGGTGCGGAGTTTTTTCAACTTGCAGGTACGGGAGGGAGGGAGGGAGGGAGGGAGGGAGGGAGGAGATACAAGTGTACGCCCGACCAAGCCCAACACATCTTGATTCTATCCTTCCCCTCCCCCTCTTCTCCTTCCACTTCCTCCGCCCAGCCCTCCTGTGCAGGCGTCGTTGACTTGGAGGCGGAAGAATCCGATTACCGAGCGAACCTTGGGCCGGGGGAGAGCAAGACCCTCGGGTCGGCAGAGGCATTCCCTCTCGGGTGAGGAGGGAGGGAGGGAGGAGGGGAGGAAGGGAGGGAGGGAGGCCGGGGGAGAGCAAGACCCTCGGGTCGGCAAAGGCATCTCCTTCCCTCCTTCCCTCACTTCCTTCTTCCCTCCCTCCCTCCCTCCCTCCCTCTCTTCCTCCCTCCCTCTTTCCGCAGCTTCTGGGCCGCGCACATCAACAACAAGACAAGGAAACCCTCGCTCTTTTCTAAGGAGGGGCTGCGGCTCCTCACGTCTCCCCGGAGATGGGAGGGCGAGGGGGAGGGAGGGATAGAGGGGGGGGTGCTGAGGGGGAGCAGTGGCATGCTGCCTTCTCCTGGAGGAGGGGGAGGAGGAGAAGGGAGGTATAGACGATTCGCCAGCAGCAAGTGTCTGCTCCATGCGGACATTTCGCATGTGTAGGTGAAGGGAGGGAAGGAAGGAGGGAAGGAGGGAGGGAAGGAGGGAGGGAAGGAGGGAGGGAGCACTGATGGCACTTCTGCCATAAAATAATCCACATTTCGCTCTCTCTTCTTCCCCCCTCGCCTTCGGCAGGTACCACGAAATCACCGAGACGAGCGGTGTGGAGGTGGAGGCCGCACTGGTCGCTTTCCCGGCCGCCCTCCGGTACGACCCACCCCGCCCCCCCTCCCTCCCCCCCCCCCCCCCCCCCCCCCCCCCCCCCCCCCCCCCCCCCCCCCCCCCCCCCCCCCCCCCCCCCCCCCCCCCCCCCCCCATGTTTTTCTCTCCTGATTTGCGTTGCTCTCTGTG
>Ga0160420_100214_pt1 | contig 32050 bp, 25 predicted proteins | sample CelAP2metagpilot_FD_108197 | JGI IMG/M metagenome (GOLD analysis project Ga0160420, IMG submission 108197) | Phycosphere-associated microbial communities from algal ponds in Kailua-Kona, Hawaii, USA - Cellana AP2-5-5 metagenome pilot | ecosystem: Engineered > Artificial ecosystem > Aquaculture >... | reverse complement strand
GTGGAGGAGGAGGAGGAGGAGGAGGAGGAGGAGGAGGGGGGGGGAGAGGAAGGGGAGTTGAGGCGGTCATGAATAGAGACAGGTAAACAAGAGGCCGCGATTGACAAATGTATGGATTGTACAAGACAAATGAGTAAATGTATGCCCTCAGAAAATAGGTGACTATAACTGCAAAATACTAATATTTTTTTAAAATCTAGAGTAAACATTGATTTTTGTCTGTCCGTCTGTCGCGCACCTGAAACGATGGTTTTCCGCGTTCTTCTCTTCCCACAAGCCACCAACGCACTTGTGGCTGGCCGTGCAGAAGAGGGTGGGTGATCATCGTTGTGATGTTGGTGGGGTCTCCTTCTCTCGCTCTCAAGAGCGCGACGTAGAAATGACCGTGGGTAAATGCAGGGGACGGCAAGTGGATTGCGACTTTTTGGAAGGTCTGCCCCTGGGATTTGTTGACCCCCCCAAAAAAGACATTAAAAAGAACCTCCAAAACGGACTCTTTTTCTCTTGGCCTGCTTCTTCACGCACCACACACCATTACACAAGTCACTCCCCCAAGTGTGCACCTGGCATACATGCTCCCCCTTAACCTCCTCCTTCCCCCACCCCTCTCTTTTCCTATGACTCGTACAACAAATACTCACCCCTGCCCGCCCACAGGGCGGGCATACCCGCTAGTATATATTTGTTGTTTCCTGCTTGTTTGTGTAGGAAGGACAGAGAACACAGGGCGGGCATACCCGCTAGTATAAAAGAACTGCTGAATATGTGAGATACATAAACGAATAATTTTATTGTTGTGTAAGGTAAAAACTCATAATCAGGCGTCAGTGCCCTGGACCCAGGGCTTGGTGGCATTTTTGCATATCTGCTGGCCCATGCGTGGCTTCTCTAAAACCAAGCTCTGTAATACATACAAGATGCCTTGATGTCACCTTTTTTTTTAATGTGCACACAACATTCAACATGGTAGTGTAGGAGCGATGTAAAGGCAGGCCCATGTTCGTGTCCGGTTCGCTGCTGTTGTTGAAGCCACTTGCTGCTTGTTCAAATGCATCACCGTCAGCGCCCCAATAAAATGCGTGCTCGCTGATGCAGTACCAAGAATCCTCTTATTGTTACTTGCAAGCGCATGCAGGTGGATGTCTTTCGATTCGTCCTCCTGACTACGTTCTAGGCCGAGCGGCTGACGTCTTTGGCGTCGATGTTGCTGTCCGCGAACCACCTCAGCAGCCGCCCCTGCTTGCAAAGATACACCGTTATCGTTTTCGTCCGCCTCCTTTCCATGTACTCTCAAGCGCAACGAGCGCGACGTCCAGGTACAAGCAACAGGGGAGAATAAGGTCTTTGTTGGCGCCTCGGCGTGGCGGCAGTGGCTGGAGCCTTTCCGCATGTCAAGGCGCCGTCTGATGTGTGCTTGGTGGAGGCCCGCGTACCATCATCCATCTATTTGTCCGACTCATCTCTTCTGCCTACCCGAACCACCTTATAGACTAGCACTCTTTCCTCCGCCCTCAGCCCACAACCGCGCTCACCCAGGACCATGTCTCTGGCTCAGAACAAACCGCTGAAGGAACACGACCCCGTGCTCTATGAGCTAATTCAAAAGGTAAGAAAGGGAGTAAGTGAAGGAGGAGAGGGTATGTGGCCCCAGGTCGCGTGTGATGAGTGCTTGGAGCTTCTTACGGCAGCTTGGTTGGCTGCACAGTCGCTTCGCCCTTTGGAAGACAGCATGTGGGTCTGTGTCTGCATGTGCTTGACTCATGAAGTATTTATCCTCCCTCCGTGGTGATGAACAGCGTAACTCATTCTATCCCTTCCCTTTTTTCTATCCTTGCCCGCACACAGGAGAAGAACCGCCAGCTCACCTCCTTAGAGCTGATTGCCTCGGAAAACTTCACTTCCGGTGCCGTTATGGAGTGCTTGGGCTCCGTACTAACAAATAAGGTGAGAAGGAGGGATATAGTGAGAGACTATTCTGTGGTATGTCGTCCAGCTGCTTGACACGGTGTTCCTCTTAATTTGCCGCCACATCAACTAAATGCGGTCCCTGTCTCCCGACGCCTCACCGCTTCACGATCTTTCTTTAATTTAATCCCTCTCACCCTTCCTTCCATCCTTTCTTGTAGTATGCCGAAGGTCTTCCCGGCGCCCGCTACTACGGCGGCAATGAAGTGGTGGACCAAGTCGAGAACTTGTGCCGCGACCGGGCCCTGCAGGCTTACCGGTTGGATCCGGAGAAGTGGGGCGTGAACGTCCAGCCCTATTCCGGCAGCCCGGCCAACTTTGCGGTATACACGGCGTTGCTTCGCCCGCACGACCGTATCATGGGCTTGGACTTGCCCAGTGGAGGGCACTTGACCCACGGTTTCTACACCTACAACAAGGCGGAGGGTACCCGTAAGGCTGTGTCCGCCACGAGCATCTACTTCGAGTCTCTCCCTTACCGCGTGCACCCTGATACGGGCCTGATCGACTATGACCAGATGGAGACGAACGCCGCGCTGTTCAAGCCCGCTATGATAATCTCCGGTGGCTCGGCCTACCCCCGTGAGTGGGACTATGCTCGTATCCGCTCTATTGCCGATGCCAACGGCTCACTCATGATGGTGGACATGGCGCATATCTCGGGCCTGGTCGCCACGCAAGAGGCGGCGGACCCCTTCGAGTTCGCAGACGTGGTCACCACAACCACTCACAAGTCCCTTCGTGGGCCCCGAGCTGGCCTCATCTTTTTCCGCAAAGATGACCGTAACTTTGAAGGCCGCATCAATCAGGCTGTCTTCCCGGCTCTGCAGGGCGGGCCTCACGAACACCAGATTGCTGGTGTTGCCACGCAACTGAAGGAGGTCATGTCACCCGAGTTCAAGGAATACGCAATCCAGGTAAAGAAGAACGCGCAGGCCATCGCCAAGGCTCTGACTGCTAAGGGTTACAAGATGGCGACCGGCGGCACGGTCAATCACTTGGTGCTGTGGGATTTGCGTCCTCAGGCTCTAACGGGGAGCAAGATGGAGAGGCTCTGCGATGTCCTCAACATCACCCTGAACAAGAACGCTGTCGTCGGCGACCGTAGCGCCTTGACTCCCGGCGGGGTGCGCATCGGTGCACCGGCCTTGACGAGTCGTGGATTCAAGGAGGCGGATTTCGAAAAGGTTGCTGACTTTTTGGACCAGGCGGTGAAGATCGGGTTGAGGATCCAAGCTGCCTCTGGGCCGAAGCTGGTGGATTTCACCCAGGCTCTAGGGGAGGATGAAGAGGTCAAGTCGTTGAAGTTGCAGGTGAATGAGTTTGCCAAGGGCTTTCCCATGCCGGGACTGGTCTAACGAGTGAGACTCAAAAAAGGTCAGATGATCGGGAGTGAATATGAGGAGAGTTATCTCTGAGGTCTTCATTATCTGAAACAATATATCTGTGTAAGAATAGAGTGCTGCGTGTGATTTTAGCTGCACGGGAGAAAAAGGCTACTTTATTAAGGTTGCGGCTGGCGTATCCTTGTTTTTGCGCGTTGCAATCCACGGGAAGACGGCAAACACGCAGACACTCAAGACGTCAAAGAAGGAAGAGATCACCTGTAGGAGGACCGAGGCAGACGTAGACGGGGGAAGAATTGTAGTAGTTAGGTTTCGTGTATCTACCATACTCATTTTTTCGAGAGGAGAGACCCTTCGCTTAAATTTAAGCAAGAGATCGGAAGCAAGAACAGAAAGAAAGATTATACGATGGCTCTGCCTCCGGACTTTCGTAAGACGTTATCCATTTGTATGCTGGCCGGCTGAGGCGGCAGCGGGGTAGTTAGTTTTTGTATGTGCGGGGTATATAAGATGCTCATTTTAAAAAAAAGCAAAAAAAAAAAAAAGCAGATGCAATCGGGCAAGTGTCTGGTCTGGTTTTGTGTGGAGCTTTTCATTTTCCTTATTTTCTTGCGAGTCATATATTCACTCATTTCTTCCAGGGGACGGCTCACGAGAAGTGGTCAGAGGGGAAAAGAAGCAGCGCATGTTCCCTCAAACACTTGCTGTCGCCCTTCCCATCTTCTTCTCTTAAACTTTCTCCCTTCCGACGCTCCATATTTATTTCTCCTTTTTATCACTTTCTTCCCATGTCGCTCTCATTCCCTTACACGTCGAGGGCTCAAAGTACCAGGCGTACGATTTGCTGTCGACGCTTTGCTCAGGTTCCCTCCATCCACCCATTATCCTTCCCGTATCCTCATTTTATGCCCCGTTTTTGATTCCCAGCGTACGGCTGACTTGCTGGTCCCCTTAACTACAAGACCCCTTATAAACCTCATCCCAGCCACTACTTTCCACTTCCATGATTAATTTCACACATGTACCCTCTCTCGAATTCCTGCCGCGCATATTAATGAAATTCCAATCTTCCTATAGATGCATCTTCTCATTTCAATGCGTTATTGCTTGTACCGAAAAATTGTGCCGGTGCCCGTTTTTCCTCTCTGCTCCTCCGCTCTCCTCCTCTTGCTTTTAAATGACGGTGATATGTGAATAATGAAAGTACTTTACAGGCAACAAACACGGGTCACCACCAAACTGGAAAGACGAAAACCTGTGATTCCTCTACCATCCCTTTGTCTATCTGCTCTCTCAACTCTCTTTTATTTTCGTCCTAACGCACAAATACACACACGATTCCAGCCAGAGTCTAGGGCTGCACTGACAGAGCCTCGGCAGGGAGAATCTCCTCCTCGATCTGGCTCGCTTGTGCATGCTTAGCTCCCAATTGGGTGGGTTCGGTCGTCTCCTCGACCGCCGCCACCTCGACCTCCTCTTCCTCGTCCGTAAACCAAGCCTGCTCCATCAGCAACACCTCCGGATGGTCCTTAATATACTCCCTCAGGAGCTCTGAGGGTAACACCTTGGGGTTGTAGTACAATGCCTTATCTATCAGGTGCCGTACTGACGACTCCCGGCGCACCTGCAGGCGCAAGCGTTCCGAAGCTCGACCCAAAGCGGCCAAAAAGTCCGTGAAGGAGGCCTGCATATCTTGCACCTCGTTGACCAGCCGCTTGGCATAGTAGTCCCTCACCTGGTCCATGGAAGCCGTGCGATCGATCTTGATTCCCTTGAGCTCCTCCACCCACTCCGCCAGCTTTGGTGTGGAAATAATCTCGGAGAAGGCTGCGGCCGAGTAGAGCAGAGCGCTGCCATTGGTCTTGCGGGGTGCGCGGCTCATCTGGCGCACGATAAACTTGGCGGCCAGGTCGGCGGGCATTATGGGGTAGCAGCTCTTCTCACACATCTCCTTGGGCATCATGTGGCACTCGTACAGGGACTGCATGACTGAGAACGCGACAAAGTCACCCGTAAAGCCGCCCTTGGTGTTGACAGAGATGAGCGGGATGCGGTGGGCGAAGCAGGCCAGCTTGTAGTGCCGAGCCGCAAAGTGCAGGATGTCCTCAGCGCGGCGCTTGATCTGCACGTAAGGCATGGAGCGCAGGATCTCACGATCCTTCTCCGTGGCCGCCTCCTCCGCATCCAGCCAACCCGAGGACACGTAGTGCACGCTGGCGTTGCTCTTTCGGGCAAGTGTGATCACGTTCATGAGCCCTGAGATGTTGCAGGCCACGGATTCGGTGTCCATGTGCCACTTGCGTGAGCCGCCGGCGTGCACAATCGCGTCGACTTCGTGCACCAGACGGGAATATATTTCGGGTTTGAGACCGAAGTTGGGAGACGCCATATCGCCGGGGATGGCCACGATGTGGACCGCGAAGCAGGGCTTCCAGATCTTAAGAAGACGCATGGCCTTCTCAATGCGGGCGAGGCCACCCTGAGCGGTGGAGCCACGCACCACGCAGAAGACCTTGGGCACGCCAGCCTTGATCAGGTAGCGCAGCAAATGCGCGCCAGTCAAGCCCGTGGCACCAAAAAGCAGTTTGGCTCCCGAGCTCAAGGAGCTGAGTTGAAAGCTTTTTGTAGGGATGGCGGCATCGTCTTCCTCGAAGAGTGTGGCAATCATACTGTTCATCTCCGCCTTGTTGTGAAGCACCAGCATCTCGTCAGAGTTCTCGTCCTCGGTGCTGCCTTCTGCGCCCTTCTTGTCGTTGGAGCCGCGAGACTGCAGCTTAAAGATAATCTTAGACACGTCTTCCAGGGTGTTGTCCGGGCTCATCTTCACAGAGCTTACTTCGATGCCGAAATGCTTCTTGATACGCCCACCCAGCTCCACGAACCCGAAGGAGTCCAGGCCCAGCGTGACGAGTTGAGACGTGACCAGCACCTCGGCCGCGCCTGTGATCTCTTTAATCTCCTCGGACAGGAAAGCTGCGATCTCTTTGGTAGTCATGAAGTCGCCCTTGGCCGCCACAGCGCCCAGGGTTAGTGCCTCGCCCAGTTGGTGGGACCAGGGCGCTTGGAAGGGGAACATACTGCGGGTCTTCTCCTTAAAAAACATGGTGATGATAGGGTTCATGCCCGCCACAAGCCCCATCTCCAGCTCCTGCAAAGCGCGGAAAGAGGTGATGTACTCCACGCCCATTTTCAGCTGGAACTTGCGGGCGCTCAGGTTATTGGCCAGGATGCCCACGTCAGAGAGTGAGGACATATTGAAGGCTGCACCAGGCAGACCCTTGGAGCGGCGAGTGCGCATCAAGGCATCCAGGTAGGCGTTGGAGGAGGCGTAGGAGGACATGCCGAGACCGCCGATTAAGGAGGCGATGGAGGAAACGACGACAAAGTTTTCGATGGGTAGGTCTAGCGTCTCTTTGTGCAGAAGCCAGGCGCCGAGGGCCTTGCAGTTGGCGACCTCGTAGAAGTCCTCAGGCTTCATCTCGGGCAGAACAATGTCCACACTCACGCCGGCCACATGGAAGATGGATTTGACGGGCGGCGAAATAATGTGGGCGCGATCTGTGAGCTTCTTCATGTCCTCCTCGCTGGCCGTGTCGATCGTCATGACCTCAATCTTTACAGCGGGGTCGTCCAAGATGTCCTGGAACATAGCGCGCACCTTCTCCGTGTCGGCTGAGCGGGTGGTGATCAAAAAGCTGCGGGCCCCACTGAAGTACGCGTAGCGCACCAGTTTAGAGCCAAAGCCACCAGCACCCCCCGTAACCAGGTAAGTTGCGTCGGCATGAAAGATATTTTGGGGCTTTTCCACCATTACGGAGCAGGGGTTGAGCTTGCCACTCTTCTCGTCCTTAAGGTAGTTGGTGAGCACTACTTTGCCTACGTGTTTGCCAGTTTTCATGAACTCCAAGGCCTCGCGAATTTGGTCCATAGGGAAGCTCTCAATGGGTAGCTTATGGTAGTGCCCCTCCATGAAGTGCCGCCCTACCTCGCGTCCGATCTCCGCCGTCTGCTCGGGGTCGTCCAGAGCTAAGCGGTCCATGTCGATGGCGAAAAAGGAGATATTCTTGCGGAAAGCCAGCAGAGGAAGCCCATTGTTGTCAAAAATATCCATCTTACCAATTTCCAAGAAGCGACCTGATGAGCGCAAGGCCTGGACACCCAGGCGCTGGTGCTTGCCAGCCAGCGAATTAAGGACGACGTCCACACCTTCCCCCTTGGTATCGCGCATTAGGTCGTCGAACCAGCCCACGTTGCGGGAGTTGTAGACAAAATCAACACCCATGTCTTTGACCAGCTGCCGCTTCTCGTCCGAGCCAGCGGTTGCATAGATAATAGCGCCAACGTGTTTGGCGATGGAAATGGCCGCATGACCGATCCCACCCGCCGCGGAATGGATTAGCACCGTCTCACCCTTACGGATGCGGGCCAGATTGATCATGGCGTGGTGGGATGTGTTGTACACGGACTGCAGGGACGCAGCATCCTCGAAGGGCACACGCTCATCAAGCTTGACCACGCGTGCGGCGGGGGCATTGAGCCTGTTGGCGAAGCAGCAGGGCTCCCCGGTCATGACACGGTCCCCAACCTTGAGGTCCTTCACGTCCTTCCCCACGGCCGAGACGACACCCGAGGCCTCAAGCCCCAGATTGCGGCCGTAGTAGGAGCGCTCGTAGGACTTCTCGGGCAGGAGAGAAAGGGCAATCATGACATCACGGAAGTTCAGCGCCGCTGCGTGGATATCAATCTGCACCTCGTTATCCTTGGGTGCGGGAACATCACGCAGCTGGAAGGTTACGGAGATCTCGCCGGGCACAGAGGCGGCCGACTTGATGTCCGCGTAATAGCTGAGTTTGTCCGTGGCCGAAACCTTCAGGGCACGGGCCGTGGATTTATCGATGGCGTTGAAGCGAGCCACTTGTGCCGCCCCTTCAACGATGGTGTAAGTCTTTTCGCGCGCGTCCGCGAGAACCAAGTCCGCCAGCGCTCCCAAATCCTTGCCCTCGCTCGTGGCTAGGTCAACATGCTTGGTGATCATATCGTGGAGCTCGCCGCACAAAACCGTGGCCATACCCTGCATTGTGCCTTGGGCCGGCTGGAGATCTCCCACATAGGCGCCCTTTGTCACCACCCACAAGCTAGCGGGCTCGGCGATTTCATTGCTGCGAAGAGTCTTGAGCAAGTCCCCGTTCTTGAGCAGGCCCTGACCTAGCTTGAGCAGACGACTGAATCCCACGTCACCAATCACGCTCGTGTCGCTGAGACCCGCAGAGAAGACGACGCCTTTGAAGAGCGTGCCCTTGTCCTCCGTCGTGTCCTCAGTAGGGGCTGCTGCAGCAGCAGTGGCGGCACCCTCAGCGACCTCCTCTATCTTTTTCGGGGCGAGAAGCTCGGTAATGAGCGCGGCATAATCATCAGCCGTGGAGGCATCCGTTAGCTTACCGTCCTCTCCCACGAGGATGATCTCTGCCTCGGCCGCAGGGTTGCGTGCCTTCATGAGTTTGAGCAGCTCCTCACCCTCGGCCCGCTTGTCCACCACCAACAAGTAACGTGCGGGTGCTGCAGCCACGGCAGTGCCCTGCTGTCCCACAAAGATCGTGCCGGCTCCAATCTTCACGGTAGAGGTCTTGCCCTGGACCAGGAACTGATGGGTCCAGTCAGCCAGCGCATTCTCGGCCGAGAGGGCGTTCACCAGGGGCAGGGGAGTGGCCGACACCAAGGAGGTGAGAGCCGTCCACAGAGGCACATCATTTAGGCCTCGCACGTACACAGGAGCTCCGGGTTGCATGAACGTGCTCAGAGAGTCCAGTGCATTTGCGGCGGCGCTTTCGGACTTGCCCTCGGCGTACGCCGAAGCACCAGAACGGGTCCATTCGTCAAAAACCACAGCCTCGAAAGTGATGTCCTTTAGCTCGTTGAAGAGTGTGTCGTTAATCAGTACCCGGCGGAGGCGGAGGTTGATAGCACGACGATTCACCTTGGTGGCTAGAGACTTGAGCAGGCTGGCATTGTGGGAGCCGATGAAGTATTCGATGATGACATGCTCGGGCAGGTCTAAGCGAGACAGGGCCTCAACCACCGTCTCAGTCGCCTCCTGGGCGACCTCGAAGATACGAAACACGTAGTTATGCCCCACCTTCTTCTGTTGCGCCTCGGCCTGCGCCTTGAGTGCAGCGGCCACGGTGGCCGTCTCGGAGGAATGCTGAATGGACACTGCTACCAAGCTCTTGATCTCGTCCCCCGACAGCTCGAGAAGCTCATTAGCCTCCCCGCCCTCGGCGACAGCGACCTTCTTCTCCTGTATCTTGAACGTCAGAGCCTTGACTAACTCCTCGGCCCGCTCATCGAGCTTGGCCACCTTGGGTAGGGTCGCTTCTTTGCCCTCATTAACAGATAATTCCTGGATCTCTGATATGCGAGCCTCGAGGGCCTCCAACACCTTACGGACCAGAGGCACGACCTCCTTCCCCTTCCCCTTCTTGACCTTGGCAGCGTCCCCATCTGCGACAAGTACGGGCGACTCCAGAGCGCCGTTGGAGCGGAGACTCTCCACTAACCAAGAGGTTAAACGCTCGTTGTCGGCGGCCGTCCAGTCAGCCGTGTGGGTCAGGGCCTCCAAGCTGTGGGCGTGAAGCGCGTTCTCCGTCGGCAGGGCAGGCGCCTCGAATGGCTGCCACAATAGGTCACAGAGCTTGTAGTTATCCGTAAAGGAGCCAAACACGGTGAAAAAGCCCTGCATGTACAGCACCAGCTGGCCGGTGCCGTCGTAGAGAGCAAAGTCGCCCACCTTCTTCTTGCGGCCGATCTGGAGGCGATACTTGTCCAAAGTAAAGTGGACATATAGCTCCTTGGTGGCGGGCGTGCGGATAAAATGGCAGGCGTCAAATCCACCAGCATAGTAAATCGCCGAATGCGTGGCCAGGATGAGAGTTTGATGCAGGATGGCGTCCAGGAGCTGCACACCGAAGACTCCTCCGGATTTTTGCCATGCCGCATTGTCGTAGTTGAGCTTGCCAAGTATGCTCATGGTCTTGGGATCCACGTGCACGCTCTCCACCAATTGGAACGTCTCCAGATACTCCATCTGGCCCTCCACGCAGTGTGTGCCATAGAAATTCTCGGTGCTAGCATGCTCGCATTGGGAATGGCGGGTGATTAGTTCGTCCAAGCCGCTCTTGCCGATGTCCTTTAGGTCTAGCTCTGCCAACAGCCCGTATGCCTCGGGCTTGAACCCCTGAAGTAGGCTGCCGTCCTCATTCAAGAGCTCGCTCTTAACAACCTTGCCCGTGCAGTGCTCCACCAGAACTGGATCCTCGTCCCACTTCTCACGCGACGGACAGGAGCGCACCACGAAGGAACGAATGCCATCTTGCTCCTCGGTAAAATTCAGGGCAATCAAAGCGGGATTCTCGCCGGAGCTGGCCGCGGGAATCTTCAGCATGGACTTAAATTCGACATTGGTGAGCGTGATGGGCGCGCCCTTGACAGCCTCCAGAACCATCTCCACCCAAAACATGCCAGGGAAGATAGCAGATCCCCCCATCTTGTGATCACACATGTGCTTGTAGGTCCGATCAGAGGCCTCGGTGACAAATGCGCCGTCAAAAAACTTCTGGCAGCCGGCCACGGGGCCCTCCGTATAGACACCATTTCGCATGTCGTTCTTGAGCACAGGGTGCAGCTCGTGAAGGCGCTTCTTGATGAATGGATGCTTGGGCATGTCCTCCTCGAAGTCGTAGCCCAGCTCCTGGTACCAGGCCTTGCAGTCCACGGTGATACCCTTCTCGAAGACCTGGCCCAGCGCCTCCAGGAAACGCAGGGAGCAGGTGTCGTTCCTCTTGAGCGGGCAAAGCACGGCCGCGGACTTGCCCATTGTGCTCAGGACCTGGGCGATGGGAGAGCAGAGAGTCTTGTGGGGACCGATCTCGATGACCACGTCGGGGCACGTGTCCTGGGAGAAGATGGTCTCAATAGCCTTCTGGAAGAGCACGGGGCGACGCACATTCTCCACCCAGTAGCTGGAGTCAAGGTTGGACTCGAGCTTGCCGGTGACAGCAGAGATGTACGGCAGCCCCCAGGATTTGGGGCGTTTGTCCAGGAAGGCCAGGCGCGCCTTCATACCGGCCAAGATGGGCTCCACGCGGGAGGAGTGGAAGGCAATGTTTCCGGGCACCATCGCCTTAGCCGTGCCCTCGGGCAGAAGATCCGCCACCTCCTTAAGGCGCTTCTCTGATGAAGCGAGGACCACGGACTCGGGAGAGTTGATGCAGGCAATCTCCACGTCGGCCATACCTCGGACGATGTCCTGAATCTTCTCCTCGCTCAGGCCGATAGCCATGAGGCGCCCGCAGCCCGCCATCTTCTGCTGCTCCGCGGAGCGGTGAAACACCACTTCGCACGCCTCCTCCAAGGTGAGTAGGCCCGAAGCGTAAGCCGCCGCCACCTCGCCGGCCGAGTGACCCACTACCACATCAGGAAAGACCTTAAAGGACTTGAGGAGCTCAAAGAGTCCGACCTGTACCAGAAAAGAGATGGGCTGCGCATACAGGGTGTCGCGCATCTCATCCATCGTCAGAGTGTCAATCTTCTCCAAAATGGACCAACCGGCTCTCGCCTTGAAGAGCTTGTCTGCCGCCTTGACTGCCTTCCGGTAGACGGGAAATGCCATCAGAGACTTGCCCACGCCGGGCCACTGAGAGCCCTGGCCCGTAAAGACATAAGCCACCTGCATCTTGCGCCCTTCGCCTGAGGGATCTGCGCTGCCAGAAGAGGCGAATGCGGCCAGCTTGTCCGCGAGCTCCTCTGTGGTAGAGGCCACGAAGGACTTGCGGTACTGGAAGCGGGATCGGTGGATCCACATGGTGGCACATAGGTCCTTGAGGCTGACGGCCGGGCCGCGCTCCTTGATGTACGTAGCCATACGGTCGGCGAAGAGCTGCAGATGAGGCATGCTCACTGCCGAGAGGGGAAAGACCAAACCCTTAGCCGCTGACTCCTCTACAGGCAGAGCCCCCACAGAGGAGGCCGAGGTAAGGAGATTGCGGCGCACGAAGACGGGGGGCTTATATTCCTGCATGACCACATGCCCGTATGCGCCACCGATGCCGAAGGAGTTGACGCCCACTGTCACGGGCTCGTTGTCTGGGAAGGGTTCCAACTCCTGCTGCACCATCATGTTGTTCTTTGTCCACTCAAAATCCTTGCGTGGACAGGTGACGCCGGCGGATGGCAAGAATATGCGATTCTTCATCATCTGCACTATCTTGATAACAGAGAAGATGCCGGCCGCCACCTCCGCATGGCCGATATTGGACTTGACGGAAGCGATACGCAGTGGGTTTGCCTTCAGGTCATGAGAGTCGCCGAAAACATCTCCGATGGCCTGAAGCTCAATCACGTCGCCCACCGCCGTGCCCGTGGCGTGGCACTCCATGTAATGGAGCTTGCCAAGAGGTACGCCGGCGCACTTGTACACGCGGCTAAACATTTCGCGCATCCCGAAGGGGCAAGGCTGCTCGTAAACGCGGCCGGGGCCCTCCAGCGCATTGTCCGAAGGGCCCGCCGAGGCGGCTATGGCCCGCAAGACCTTGCAGAGAATCCGGTCCCCGCGCTGTTCGGCATCGGTCATGCGGCGGAGGACGATAGTACCCATGCCCTCCCCGCGAATATAGCCCTTGGCTCCATCTTCGTCAAACGGGTGCGACGTGGGGCCTTGGACCATGACACCACACGCCTGGAGGGAGAGGTGGAAGTCCTTTTCGTTCAGATAGTTGAGGCCCGTAACCAGTGCCGTATCGCAGTCCCCCTGTTGAAGGGAAGCCACAGCCATGGCGATGGCTACGAGTGAGGACGAGCAGGCCGTCTCCATGGTGATCGAGGGCCCATACGTCCCCAAAAAGTAGGAGACCTGATCGGCCAACGAAGACATAATTTGCCCGCGGAGCAGGGTTTCATCGGGCCCGTCGCAGGCAGGCAAGAAGGCTGTGTAAGCAGCCACAAACACGCCCGTGCGGGTGCGATAGATCTCGTGCAGGGGGATGCCAGCGTCCTCCAGGCCCTCGAACGCAGACTGCAGGATGCCGAGCTGCTGCAAGTGCATGTTGCGGGAAACCTTGCCCTGGATGTTGAAAAGGTGGGAATCATAGCAGCCAAGCTGTGCGCAGCGAAAGAGAGGGGTTGAAAAGCGGAGTGAGTTCAGATCAGGCTCAACCCTCTAATTTGGACACCAAAGAACACACACACGAGACAAGAAAAAAACGTACTTCCTCCTCGGTAAAGACCATGGAATACTTGGACTTAAGCTTCCAAGGGTGGCCGGTGTCGGACTCGTCAATGTCCGAAGCATGGTAGCGCCGGGCGGCCACGGTGTCCACGGACACCTGATTCTTCTCCTTAATAATCTGGAAAAACTTTTCTCGGGAGTTGATGTTGGCGGGCAGCACGATGCTGGCGCCGATGACTGCAATAGATTCGCCTTCGGGCATGGTCGCCATATCTTAAAGTGGAGTGTAAAGGGCTTGACTGAAAAAATTACGGGGCTGTGTGTGTATGTGTTGTGCGCGCGCGTGTGTGAAAGAGTGAGTGAGGTTGATAGAGAGAGAGAGAGAGAGAGGAATAGAGGTTTATATTGAGATGGATATAGAGTGTGTGAAGATGAATGAGTAGAGAGGGTGAGATGCATGGGATATAAGAGTGTGCACGTGGTGAGATGCCTCACGACGGAACAAGCGGTCAGTAGACAATAATATACTTGTCCGCCTGCAATACACACCCATCCACCAAGGGATTATGTGGTCGCCTGTGCGCCTTTCTATGGCATGATCAGGCATACCCCACCCCTATCTACCTTTCTTTTCATTCCTTTACGTCCGCTTCCCTTCTCTCCTGCATTCTAAACCATCGACGTACCTTTGGCAAACACAAGCGGTAAAGTGAACTTGAAGTGAAAGGAGGGACTTTCACGGAAGTGGCACGAGGCGATTGTGTCTAGCAAAACTCCTGATGGGTTGCTGGGTAAAGCTGACAGACTAGCTTTGAGGTCTTTTTCTTGAGGTTCCTTCCCGAGGGAGAGAAGACGACACCAAAAAAAGGACGGCGGAAAGAGTCTGCGGTGTGTGACGAGCGACACGGACACTAGGTCTTCGTGAGAGCCTGAGTATGGGGCCGGGGGGCGGGAAAGAGGTAAGGGCATATGCGGTGGTCACAGTCTTACACACTGGTAGAAGGAGAGGGAGGAATAGCTGGTCGGGCGCGCTCGTGGTTGTGATGCCACTCCCGACAGCGAACAGCGTTTTGTGCCAAGATGGGCCGGAGACCACTACCCCTTGTCTCGCTTGACCGGGATGCAAGGCAAGCTTAGGACGTGTGTTGTGCACATAGGTAACTCATAAGAAAACACGGAGTTGCAGTGAGCCGAGAGGACGAGGAAGCGCAGGAGGAGTTTCGTTCTCTCGTCGACAGGGAGGAGTAGCTCGCGAACGCGAGGGAAGATCAAAACAAATAACGGTTGTTCAAAATCGACATAGGTCCAAGGCATCATCATCCTCACACTCAGCTGAAAGCAGGATCGTCTATCGTCTCTTTCCCTTGCCAGGCAAGCGCGCCGGCGGGCATTGCGCTGTCCACGTCTGGGAACGGCCAACAAGGCTGTTTGGTTCAGAGAGGCAGAGTTTACCATCGTGTGATGGTCACGGCGACGGTGGGTTGGAGGAACAGGTGCATTTTTTTGCGTCTTCCTGCCTCGTCGTCGTCCTCATCGTTCGATTATGCTAAGCTTGTGCTTTTGTCTTGAGGCTCGTCAATCTCCCCACCTCCTCCCGATTCACCACCCTCACGATTTACAGCGTTGCCTGGTCGAGCTATTTACAAGCCAAGGCACAGCCTAGGCCGCGTGATCCTTTCTCGTGCGTCGTTATCATAATCTTCTCCTCATCGTCGTGATCGCAGCAGAAGCAGTAGCACACGTGTCTTGTAGAGGTTTGGACTGCAAGCCAATTTGACCGCAGCGGCAGCACTAGGAGCAGTAGCAGCATCAGAAAGAGGAGTAAGATCAGCAGCACTATCGACACCATCATTAGCCGGCTTTGGAGGCAAGCAGGGGAGGACAAGCTGCTGCACCTTTCTCCAAATCACTACCCTCCGACGAGTCAAGGCGTTCCCCATCCACCCTCCAAGGCGGAAGAGCAATGTGCATCTAATCGAGAGCGCCCATCTATCCTTTCCTCTTCAATCGACATTTCCCTCGGTCAACGGCACTCGCGTTCCCGTCGCCTGCCCGCATATTTTTAGTAGCTTCGCCAACATCGTTGGGTTGTCGTGACAGCAGCAGTGGTAGTAGCAGCAGATTCAGCACCAGCAATATTTGCAACCATGCCAATGGATGGATCTGAGTGGCCCAGCAGCGTGGATCAGTTTCCACTCGAGAAAAAGATTGGGCAAGGCGCTTTCGCCACTGTTTACAAGGCTCATTGCCCTGCCAAAGGAAACATCCCCGTGGCTATCAAGGTAATGGACCTGGAAAATATCAACTCATCATTTGAAGACATTCGGCAAGAGGTTCAAATGATGCGCATGTCGGACCATCCCAACATATTGCGGTGCTACTGCTCCTTCGTGCATGAGTGCCAACTGTGGTTGGTGATGCAAATGATGGAAAAGGGCTCCTGTCTACACGTCATGACCCAGGCCAAACGCATGGGTATGGGGGAGGGTATGCGCGAGGACTGGCTGGCGTATATCTTAAGGGAATCGCTGCAGGGGCTCAAATATTTTCATGACCAGGGCCAGATTCACCGGGACGTCAAGGCGGGGAACATTCTATTGGATGGACAAGGTAATGTCCGCCTCGCGGATTTTGGGGTATCTGGGTGGTTGATCAATTCCGGAGATCGGCGGCAGACGACCAAGACGTTTGTGGGGACACCGTGTTGGATGGCGCCTGAGGTGATGGAGCAGATCGATGGGTATGACTACAAGGCGGATATTTGGTCGTTCGGGATCACGGCATTGGAGCTAGCGAAGGGGTATGCGCCCTATGCACACTTTGCCCCCATGAAGGTCTTGATTATGACCATTCAGCAGGAGGTAAGGGTCTGCAGGTGGGAGGGGAGAGAGGGAGTGGCAATTAGTAAGTGTCTTCCCGATCCATCTGCCGCTTTTCATGGTATACCCTTCTTCCCGCCCTTTTTCACTGCCTCTCTCGTTCCCTTGCTCCTTTCTTTTTGTAGGCGCCAAGCCTTAAGAGCTACCCGGATGATCGATCCGTGGACGGCGAGGCTTTCTCACGTGGGTTCCGAGAGATCGTGCGGTTGTGCCTGCAAAAAGACCCGAAGAAACGCCCCACCTGCACCACCCTCTTGGGCCACAAGTACTTCGCAAAGCGAAGCAAGGACTCCATGGTCACGGATTTGTTGGAAAGGATAGAGACGGTAGGGGAAGGGGACATGGAGAATGTTCCCAGGCTTCCGGGCACGGGTCCCGCGTACATCTCGCATGATGGCGCCGAGACTCTCAGGGCGGGAGCGGCGGGTATTGCTCGGGGAGGGGGGGAAGGAGGAGTTAGAGATTACCAAGATACGGTCAAGGCCGGAAAGGAAGGTGGAGGGGGAGGAGGGAAGATGCCGCCGGCAAGCGAGGAGTATGTGAAGGGGACGACCTGGGTTTTTGATGATGGCTCGCAGGTGATATTGAGGGCAGATGGGGAAGGGAAGGGGGGGGCTGGAGGGGAGGGAGGAGGAGGGCCGGAAGGGAAGGAGGGAGGAAAGGGGGGGGGAAGAGGGGGAGTTAGGGCTGATGATGACGATTTTTATGATGATTTCGAAAAGCTTACCAAAGGGGAGAATTTCAAGGATGGGGACACATAAGAAAGGAGAGGAGATGGAATGATGGAGGGGAAGAGGTGGGCATGTTTTGTTCAGGGCTCGCTCCATGGGTCATATATTCCATGTTGCTAGAGAGAGGCGAGCGAAAGCAGGCGCCCAACTTTGTCCCTGTTTCACTTTTTATGTGAAGGGGAAGGACGACCCTCGGGTGCGCGGTGTCTTGTACGTCGTGTGGAGGGAAGACAGGAAGGAGGAGGAAAAAAGTCATGCTGACCGAGGGGGGAAATGAAAATATACAGACCTTGATGTGTCAGGGAACGAAGGTCGGTCGTGCTGGCTACACGTTCACAACGAAAACGAGGAGGAGGAGGAGGAAAAGGAGGTCAACGAGAACGGCAACGTATGCACCGAGGACAAAAAGGAGGACGTCAACAGCAACGAGAACGACGACGAAACAACGAGTGCAAGAAAGAGAAGAAAGAAATAAAATATCAAGAAAGAAAGACGATGACGTATTCAGCAACATGATCGCTGGCTTGGTGAACATTTGTTGGAAATTTCTAGCTTGTTCCTCTCCTTCCTTTTTTTTGTGAATGCTTATGTTTTCTTGTACGTCCTTCCTTGCCACTCACTTCCCTCCACCGTACGGGACGCCTTTGTGCCACTTTCACTCCTGCGTTCTCTTTTCCTCCCTCTTTATTCATGTTGTTTTATCGGATGAATTGACAGGTGAGCGATCCATTCCTCTTCTAACTCTGACCTCCACCACATTGCCGCTAGCGTGAACGGAATTCAGAAAAATGGCCAGACCTTCATCTTGTTTCTCCTCCCCACTCTCATCTGCTCCCTGCTGCATTGCCAAATACATCAACATATCTATTCAAATACTATCGTAGTGTTTCTCGTTACGTGATAACTTTAAGTTGAAAAAGAGATCAGATACAAACAAAACTCATTCACAGCCGCAAAGTGCCTATTTACATTGTTAATCGCGTCTCTTTTTCCTTCATCTTTTAGCTGCAGCCGCTGCTCATAATGTTGCCCCAATTCATCCAGCAGCAAACGCTCCCCACTGCCCTTAAATGACAGCTCACACTCCTCCGTCAGCTTTCTTATTCCTCTCAAAATTGCAAAGCCGCCACCTTGACCATTGTGAATGTTCCCACCGTAACGATTTTTTTTTCCGACCCATCCTCCGGCGGGGTCGCATCTCTATTTCTCTGGATCTTCCCCTCTATAACATCCATCGCCCCATCCTTGAACGTGCCCAGGTAAAAACTGACGCTAGGCATATCATCCACCGATTCATACTCGTCGAAATCAATGCCCACCTCCTTCCTGTTGATCCGAAACCGCAATGTTGGGGCCGAGTACACATCTTTCAAGTTCGTCCATTGCCAGCCCATGCCAAATGCACACGTGTCCTCCTTCGTCAGCATGAGGCCATTATACATGTCCAAAAATAAATCCTCCTCGAATTTCGAATACGTCGGCTTCAGCTTGGCCCCGTACTTGGCCAGATCAGCAGCTAGGGGCCGGTCGATCGACTCTTCTACTAAGCGCCAGCGGCCCCACACCTTCTCATCCAGCTGCCGTTCCTTGTCGCTTTTGGCGGGTTTCTTGGGCCGGGAAGCGGCCAAAAAGGCGAGGCGGAGGGTGCGACGGTTGGGATCGAGGGGCTCGCCGCTGTAGAGCTCCTCGATTGAAGCACGAATTGGAGAGGTGCTTAAAAAGCGATGAGTTGAGCGATATCTGAAAATAGTAAATGCCTTGAATTTTGCCGGCAGCAGCACCAAGAGAAAAACGAAAAGCAGCAGCGAGAAGGGGAATGAGGAAAGCCGGCCCATGGTGCTAAAATCTTGATGCGGAGGGAGGAGACGACGACGATGGAAACGTTCTGCTAGTTTTGGGGCCTATCGTGGCCTGCAAGGTGAGAAAGAGCGAGAGAAGGCTTGAGTTAGTTTGAATGCATGAGGGAGGTCCTCCAGCGAGCGCATCGACAAGGCAAGTATCACTCTTCTACCCTGGAAAGCTCCTGTTCTTGCTACACAAAGCAGCGCATCACGAATAAACATGACGCCAATTGGATTTACATCAAAAAAATCTAATTGCTGGTGGTCTACAAGAAAACTCTGTACGAAAAAGAACGAAGAGCGCTGTCGGCGGCAAAGGGCCACAAAATCTTCTGCCTTATCACCGAGTGAGGGCAAATTTTACCCACCAAAACACAACCGCTTTTATGATAGTGGCTCGGCGAAACGGAAGCATGACGGCATTGTGCACAAAGGCAGCTCGTGTCCGGCGCAACGCACGGTGGACCAAAGCATGTCAAGAAGAGGAGGGGCGCCGTTCTAATGAAAAGCCAAAGGGCTGATAATACACCGGCATTCCGTGAATTGCGGTCGTACCTCTGCACTGGTATGAGTCGTTGAATGCCAGGCATGCATGTAAGTCAGAGCAGGCGGCCGCTGTTGACAGCGTTACGACGGCATCGTCGTCGCCAGAGGCGCGACAACGTCATCATCGGCAGCACTCGAGGGCTCCAGAAGCGACAATTTGTGTGGCTGGCAGTCAAACGAAGCATCGCAGCCACTAAGACCGTCGGTACGCGGCATTACTGCTTGCACGGCAGAGTTGCGTTCACAAAGGCGGGGTATGTCCTTGCCCTGATGTCGGAATACTCGCTGTTTGAGGTTGTTGTTGGGAGAAGACAAACTAAGAAGTTCGTGTGTCTGGGAGTCGGTGCGGTGAAAAGCAAGTGAAGCAAGAAAACTTACTAGAGGGCAGCATTACATGTGGGCTTACTCCAGGTTGTAACGATGGGAGTTGATGGGCTTTGAGATTGAAAAGGAAGGCCTCGTTGTAAAGCGCGCGCCGATGACGCGTTGTATACAAGCCCCCGGGGCCATCACGGCACGACAAGCATCAAGTCACCGTGTCTACTCCTCTTCTTATCGCCCAAGAATGGTTCCACTCGGACGTAAAACGCCACACGTTTTCATTTGTTTGCAGTGTAGTAATGAGCACGAACAACACGACTGGCAAAGCCCCATTTTGCCTTGTGGTTTATTTTTGTGATCGGCCCTCCACTTGCGTGCATGATGCATCCAGCCAAGCAAGCTTCCACTCAGCCACTTTTCCCTCCCTCCCACATTACAGACACCCATCTACTAGCTTATGGAGACCAAGGTGCGGGTCGGGGTGCGGGTGCGTCCCTTGCTACCCAACGAGATGGCAGTGGGCTCGGAGATGGTGATGAAGTACCCTGGGGACAACGGCAAGCAAATCGGTATGGGGGAACGTGCCTTCACCTACGACCATGTCTTTCGTCCTGAGGTTGAACAGAACGCTTTGTACGGCATGACGGCCAAGCCCATGCTCAAGCCCTTCTTGGACGGATATAACGTGACCATCATCGCATGTACGTCATTACCCTCTTTTCTCTCCACCTCCCTCTTTCCCTCTTTCCCTCGTCCGAATGCCCATGCTTGTGCTTCCACCCGGCAGCCACAAAAGCACCCCACTTACTCTTACTCTTGACTTCGTCCCTCTCTCCCTCAATCCATCCAACACCACACCTTCTCTGTCTAGACGGTCAAACTGGATCTGGCAAGACGTACACGATGGGATCGGAGGCCGTCATGGAGGGCAACGGCGCGGTCGGGAGTGGGGATGCATCGCCGGTGGGTTTGATCCCTCGGTTTGTAGACGACCTTTTCACGCATTTGGCCGAGCGACAGCAGCGCCTGACATCGCAGCAGGCGGGCAACACAGTGGTGTCCGCCTCGTTTCTAGAGATTTATGGCGAAGACGTATATGACTTACTGGACGACTCGGCCGATGGACGAGGCCGGCCCTCTTTACCAATTCGGGAAGATGTCAACGCGGGGGTGATAGTCTCAGGCTTAAAGATGGTCGCGGTTAGCACGCGCACGGAGGCTTTGCAAGTCTTGCGAAAGGGTATCATGAACCGCACCACGGCTGCGACGTTGATGAATGTGGTTTCGAGTCGCTCTCACGCTGTCTTCACCGTCACTTTGCAGCAGACTCTTAGTACGGGGAGTAGCAGTAGCAGTAGCAGTGGCAGTGGAGGCGGCTGCGACGGCAGCGGCGAAGAAGTGAAAAGTATTTTAGGTGAGGCGGAAGGGCAGGTGGTTGTGTCAAAGCTGACATTTGTGGATCTGGCGGGGAGTGAGCGGCTGAAGCGGACGGGGGCCGAAGGGGAGAGGCGACGGGAGGGGATCCAGATCAACGTGGGTTTGTTGGCCTTGGGCAGTGTCATCAATGCTTTGGCTGATGAAGAGCGCTTGGTCAAGGGTAAGAAATCGGTCCACGTCCCCTACCGTCAATCGAAGCTCACCCGGCTCCTTCAAGACGCGTTAGGTGGGAATAGCCAGACCTTGTTCCTTGCGTGCGTCTCCCCCGCAGACATCAACGCTAGCGAGACCCTCTCCACTCTCTACTACGCCAACCGTGCCCGCAACATTCGAAATAAACCAGTCAAAAACACCGACTCCGTCAAGGAGGAACTCCGATGCCTTCGGCAGACCGCTCACTTCCTCAAGGCCGAGGTGGTGCGGCAGAAGTTCCTTCAGGCTCCCCCATCGGTGCTGGACAAGATAGAGGACGCGGATGCGGTCCCCGTTCCCTCGTCTCTTGCCTCTGCTCCCCAAGTCCCCGACTCTGATTTGATGGAACGGGCAGACGTGAGGGCTTTTTTAGAGGCCTTGGGTGCGAAGCTCGACAGTCACTTGCGACGGATGGGAATAGAAGGGGTGGATGGCTCTACCCTCTTGCTCAAGCCCTTTGCGCCTGCCACGCCGGGGAGTGAGCGACAGGGTCGGGCCTTGTGGGAGGACAAGTCACATAGGGTATCGTATGTTGAATCGACGGCCGTGGCGGCGGTGAGTTGGAATGCTCTGACCCCCACCAGTCCTCCCCGGGGATCCATCACACAGGGGATGGGCACACAATTGGATTTTGAAGCAGCGGCGGCAGCAGCGGTTGTAGCAGCAGCAGGTGATATGGAACGAGGGAGTAGAAGGACGCCACTTCTGCCATTGCCGGCTGCAGCAACAGGCGTGATGGTAGCAGAGGTGGAGGGGGACCCGGAGAAGGAGCTGGCCTTAGTGGAGAAACTGCGGGAGCTGCAGCAGCATGAGGCAGCCATGGGCGCGGACGAGAAGCAGGGAATCGAGGCCTTGGCAACAGTTGATGGGGAATTGGAGCAGAAAGAGGGTTTGCTGGAGCAGTTGCGGCAGACGTTAGAGGGATATCATGGCCTGCGTGGCCGGTACGAGCGGCTCTTGAAGGACATGGAGGCGCTGGAGATGGAGAAAGTGGCCTTGCATTACCAGCTGGAACAGACCCTCGTTGCTGAGCAGCAGCTACAGCAACAGCAGCAACAGCACCCCCAGCATCACAAGTCAGGGGTTGGGACAGCTGCTGTTTCGGCGTCTGACGCGAACACGGCAGCAACAGCAGCAGCAACAGAGGCGGCGACGGCGCTTAGGGAGAAGCTCAAGGGCGTGGAGGCACAGCTTGATCGACTGAAGGTGCATAAGAGGCAGCAAGAGAACCTGCAGCGATTGGCGGAACGGCAAAAACAAGAGCTGCTCGCGTTAGAAGAGAACTTGGGCAAGCTGAAGAATGTGCGGGCAGGGCTGATGAAAAAGCAGAAGGAGACGACAAAGAATCACGAGGCCCTAATTCAACAGAAACGGCGGGAGGTGGAGGCATTGAGAAAAGCCGACCGAACCCTCCAAAAGAAGATGGGTCGGCTCCAGCTCGAGAATAGAGGAGCTAAGGTGTTACTGGACAGGAAGGAAAGCTGCATCCGTACCCTCAAGCATAAGGCAGCTAAGGCTGAGACTCATGTCTTGCGCCTGCTGCAGCTCCAGAACCGGAACCGCGAGGCGGTGCAGCAGCGCCGGACCAACACAGCACGCCGCGGAGCCAGTTTAGCTATTGCTACCAAGAAGGCTGGTGGTGCTAGCAGCACCAGCTGCAGCAGCTGTGAAGAGGTGGTCGTGGACGAGGAAAAGGTGGGGGCAGCCCGTTTCCTAATTGAGAAGCTGATGGAGGAACGGTTGGGTGACTTGGAGACCCGCAGACTGTTCGAGCAAAAGACACGAGACTATAGCCAGCTAGTCCAGGAGCTCCGCACACAGGCCCAAGCGCTGGAATTGCTGAAGGCAGAGGGGGACGGGGAGGATGAGGATGAGGAGGAAGTTGACGAGGCGATTCGGGAAGCGGAGACGAGGTTGGAAGGGTTGGATGTGGAGATGGAGCTGTGCGCGGCAACCATTGCAGAGCTACAGATGCGCTTGGAGTCCTACGATGCCAAGGATATCCCAAGTAGCAGCACCACCATCGCTGACAGGAACAAAGCTCCTCCCAAGCCTGGGCGGAAACCCTCCTCTTCTTCCACGGCCAATTTGGGCTTGAACGAGGAAGCAGCCCTGAAAGCAGTCTCGGAACTAGATTCCGCCGAAGCCAAGGTGGTGCTGGCGGGACTGATGGAGGGATTGGTAGATGCCCGTGCGAAGGTTTGGGAGCTGGAGAGTCATGTGCAGAAGAAGGCGTGCGCGGAGGAGGGATTGAGGATTGATAGGATGCGTTTGGAACGACGATTGTCCGAGTCGGCAAGGGGGTTTGAGCAGAAGGTTGTGGATTTGAAATATCAGCACCAGCAGGACCTCATGACCTTTGTCCGAAGCGGGATGGGTCCTTCGACACCCATGACGACGGCGGGCAAGATGAGGATGATGGCGACGACGCTGGGGGCGATAAAGGTACTGCCGGTCCAGGCAGACGCAAAGTCGGAGGAGGACGAAATGGAGATAGAACATGAAAAGGAGATAGATAAGGAAGAGGAGGAGGAAGAAGATCGAGAGGACCAGGTTGCCAAGCGACAGTTTGAGGCGCTGGTGGCACAGAACGACAGCCTTGAAGCACGTTGTCAGGAATTAGCAGGGTCCCTAGACAGAGCGACTGCAGCGAGACAGAGCTTGGAGCGGGAGGCACAAGTAGCCCATCAAGAGGCACGTGAGCTCCGAGCGGCCCTCGATGCGTTGATAGCAGCAGAGAACATGACAAAGCAACAGCGTGGGGAGGGAGGGATGATAAAAGAGCTGCTGGAAGCCTGGGCGGAGTTAGGAATATCGGAAGAGAGAAGAAATAGTCTGCTGGATAAGGTGATGCAGGCCCCCTCCAAAGTGTGTCAGGAATTGCTAGAAGAAACGCATCGGCAGCGGGCGCAGGTCAAGTCCAAGACGGTGGAGCTGAGAAATGAGCTTGCGGCCCTGGCTTGGTTGCTGGAGGGGAAGGCCGTTGAAAAGGAGGGAAAGGAGGAATGCCAAGAGGGAGACACTCGACAGCACCCGGAAGAAGCCCTTGTCGTGGTTCGTGACAAACTGCTGGTGCGTCATGTGCAAGCGACATCAGTATTGCAGGGAAGGTTGCAGCAGGCCCGGCGATTGGCGCATGAGGCGGAAAAACTTCAATTTAGCATAGGAGGGAAGCCACGCCCGGCGTTGGCGGACCTATTTAGACTGAGGGTGATTCTGATGGACTCAGCGGAGGGAGGGAACGCGGTCACGGTGGAGGAATTAATGGAGGGAGAAGTGCACCAAGAAAGCTCGGACATGATCAAGGTGGTCGAGGCGGAAGCTGATGCAGGGGGGAGGATTGGAAGGGCAGTGTTGTTGACCGTGGAGAAGCTACAGGAATGGGAGGAAGAGATCAAGGCCATGCGGCGAGAGCGCTCATCAATGGTACTTGAGTTGCAAGGCCTGCTGGAACAGGGTCATGGTGCGTGTTCTCTGATGGACATGAGCGTGCAATATCTGAAAAACACCATTCAAGCCATACTCGAGCAAGGAAAGCATCAGAAGCAACTTTTACCATCTCCCCAATCCCCTCACCAGCATCCGTGCGTACCTCTTCTCCTCTCCCCAGCCGTCAGCAGCTCCCGTATGGTCACCATTGAGAGGCCCCTTCCCAACCGACGGAGAAGCATCGTTCCGCCCCCCGCCAGCGTCATGACATGGGAAAGCCCATCCCTGCAAAAGATGATCGTCATTTTAACCTCGGGTGGGGGGGGCGCCACAGTCGCAGGGCTCTGGGCAGCAGAAGACCAAGCCGTGTCCTTGGCGGAAGCCATCCCTCAAGCCCGCTTCCTTGTGGATGTGTTGGTCGAATGCTGGAACCGACGGCGGGAGCTCCTGGTCTTGTGTTTGTCTACCGCAGACACGGTTAAGGACTGTGTGGTGGGGGAGAGCTTGAAGGGTCTGGCAGAACGCGTGTGTCTGACTTTGCCGGAGGCAAATAGCGTGGAAGGTGAGGTCCAGAATAGGGGGCTTTCGGCAGAAGAGGCAGAACGTTTTGTGGCTAGGCTGAACACCTTGATTGCTGGGGTTGAAGAGGAAAGGCGCGCGACTGTAGCGACAATAGAAGGGATATGGAGTCTTTTGAGGGTGCCGATCAACGACAGGAAGAACGCCTTGGTGCTACGGTCGTCGAATGAAGCAGCGGCCGCAGCAGCCGCAGCAGCCGCACCAGCTGGGGAGCAACTGCAGCAGCATGCCGGCCGCATTACAGGAAGCGAAGTGCGCGGGCAGGATGTGGCAGCAGCCTTTCGTCGTCTACAGGCTGATTTGGACAGGACGCAGGTAAACAATCGGGGATGCCTGAAGGTTGAGGAGTGGATTGTGCAGGTGTTCCAGCGCATTCGCCTGCAAGTCCAATCTCTGCAATCAGGGTTAGAGATTTTAGAGACACAGCAAGAGCTTACGCACGTGCTGAAGGAGCGACTGCGACGGTACGAGGTGATCATGAAATTAAACGATGATATTATGGGGTTGGAAGGCCGCGCGCGACGCTTTGAGACCGAGGCCAGTGATAGGACGCGGCTCGTGGACCGCAAGACTAATTCTGCACGTTTGCTGAAAGAGGAGAAGTTCCGGAAAGACAGTAAGAACCGCTTTGCGAGGCTGCTGGAGCGGTTGCGGCAGGAAATGGAGGATTGGAAGGTCCAGGAAGGCGTAGCCTTTGATCAGGACTTGTTGGGCGAGGACATTCAGCGGGCCTTGACGCATTCCGTCGAGTCGGGAGGTCGTAGTTGGGTGGAAGGTCGCACCGAGCTTATGCATCTCCACACCAGTCAGCCCAAGAGCCGGAATTCTTCCCCCAACCAGCTCTCGCTCCCGCTGCTGGCCGAGGAAGAGGTGACGCCCGCTGCCGTACCACCTCAAGCGCTACGGCCCACAAAAAGCGACCCTTTTGCTCGGGTCTTATCGCCCCCAGCTGTCACAGTCAATTTAAACACGGCTGAGCATGCCACTCCCGAAGGGCCGAATGAATCTGCGGCAGCCGTCACCGCCACGGCAGCGCCCACAGATGGGAGGGGGATGGGAGGCGGTCTTTTGGGTCTGAACCGCCTGACGGGCGCCGGCGCCTCGGTGAGTGACTTTCTGGTCAGGGGCAAGCATATCCAGAATTCGACGGCGCCTCATGCTTTCAATGGCATCCACTCCAAGCACCGCAAGGGAGCAGGAGGGTGCGGTACCATCACCACCACCACCAGCAGCAGCAGCAGCAGCAGCAGCAGCGACACTGGAGACCCCGTGTGTTGCCAGAGAGGGGCGAGAGGCGTAGAAAATATCACCAAGAATTAAGGGCAGCCAAAAGTAGTAAACTGTGTGTCTAGAAGTGGCAGCTAGCAAATAACAGGAGAAAAAAGTAATAGATTGAATTCACTTTGTTGATTTCCATGAAGAGGCTCTGAATGAGTGAAAGGGTGTTTGTCTGTTTCAACCCGGTGGCTTCGTAAGCTTTCTAGAGAGAGGGCGGGACAGGCACTCTACATATTCAGTTTGTATTTATGTATGTATATGTATGTATCTCTCGCAATCCAGGGAAGAAGAGAGGAAAAGACGGAGAAGATGGAGGAAGGAGAGGAGAGGGAAGCAAGAGAAAGAATGGACTCTCCCGTCTTCGTCCTCCTTGGCCCACACAACATATATTTGATAGAGGGTCACCAAGCGTGCCTTTACCCATTCATGCGTGGATAAGCAAGATGAGTGTCTCGAGAATGGTGGAACGAGTCAAATCTGACAAGCTAAATACTCTGACGCCAGAACACCGGCTGGTTCAGGAAGGCCAATGACCAGGGGGTCTAAAGGGAAGTCTGCAAAAAGACGTTGTTTTTTTTTTGGTTGATTTTTTTGATTGATTGATTTGATTCATTCACTCTTTCTTTTATGATTTCGACATTGACCCTGGTCAAGCCTTTTCAATTATCGAACTATCTAAACGGGTCATCAATAGCCATTTGCAAGTCAGGTGGGGAACACTGTGCCACAATGGTTTGGGTGGGGGGAGGAATCTTGGCGGCGTCAATCCAAGCAATGTTAAACCTCCCCACCCAGGGTGATTGACTCATTGGGTGACTCGCTTACGTACACACGTTGGGTCGCGAGACGCAGAGCTTTATTTTACGGTTACCTTACAAGTGAGCACATCCCTTCTCACGCCTTTCTCGAAACAATTTTTGAAGAAAGACGCAGGCGTGATGTTGCCAGGCGTAGAGGCAGGCCCCCAGGATCGCATTTTAAAAACCAGCCCTTGGGTCCCTGCCACCTCACTCATTGCGCCTTCTCTCGCACATCGCTCTCCACCACTACACCACGACACAACAGGGGAGCATGACCAAGGCACTCTGTCTGCTGCTGCTGATGGTGGGCGCCTTCACAGCCACGACGACAGCGACGATAACGATAATCGAGGAGGATGGTCTCCTCTGCGATTCAAAAGCTACTGAGCGTCTTCATGTCCTGACTAAAGCGCTCGGTAGCCTGCGAAATGAATACGAGATTCATGAAGGGACTTTGTCCTTCCATCAGGGAGGGAATCCAGCAGGCAAATATGGAGTTGTAAGATTTGCCGATGACCTTCTTCCAATCGCCATGCGCAAGGCAAGCAAGGCGACCGCAGCCTTTCCTCTTCCTCTCGAGAATTCTTTTCTGATGGGACCCCGGGACGTGGTCTTTTGGTATGGGTGCACACCGCCCCCGGTGCGGTACTTTTCCATCCGCAGTTACCTTGCATATCGATTCCCAGGAGAAGGAAGGAACATAAGTGGGTTCATGCCAGGAGGTACGTTAGAGCTTGTGGAGATAGGGAAAAAGGGAAAGGAAGGGAGGGATGGAGGGTGGTAGTCGTGTTTTCCTGTCGTTAAAATGAGCGAAAATCATCAGAATAACCCCTTACCCCTCCCTCCCTACATCCTTCCCTCCCTCATTCTTCCACTCTACAAAAGCGGAGCTGGGAGATCCCACTAATAATGCAGTCATTCAAACGACGGGCGGGCCTCATGACCCTTTCAGTAAAACGACCCTGTTTGTCTCCACGGGCGATCAGCTGGCCTTTCTCCGCGTGCATGAAGCATTTCGTGAGGCGGGACATCCCGAACTGGCGACTAACCTCGATACGCTACCGTCTGAGCTGGTGCATTTCCGTAACGAGGGTTTGCCCTGGGCGTTGGACAGATCGGACACTCTTGCATGGCAGTTTAGAGTGAATGAGTTCATCAATCCATCAGATAGCGCTGCTTATCTTGGCAAATCTTGGCCTGTGTTTTTGTTGCGTGCCAAGCCGGATGAGGAAGAGGGTGGTGGCAAGCCCCCCATTCCGTTGATCACCCCTCCTCTCAAAGCCCGCGGCACGGGGGAAAGCGAGGAATGGCTCCGCCCGGCGTTGAATGAATTAGTGGCGGCCGTGGAGACCCATATGGCTACAGAACGCGATCTGGTCCTCGTGCACACCTTCCCTCTTGCTCCTTTGATACCCGACGCCGCTCGCTGCATCTCCGACGTGAGCTACTGCCCCGTATCGATGCCCATCCCCGCCTACAACCTTACAGCCTGCAATCCAACCTGTGACTGGTTCACCCGCGACAGTCTGTATTCCACCCCACCCTCTGAATCAGACTTCCTGAACTTCTTGCTCCCCCGGGGCAGAGTGCTGGTGGTGGTGGGAATCAACCACGCTGCATTGGGGAAAGCCACTTTTACCAACTTCCTGATGACCGGAATCAGGAACCCCGAACGCCCTGGGCACACCCCGAATTTCTCCAGCAGTCACTTGGCGGGATCTGGCCAGTACTTTCTGTCGTCACAAAAAACGGAGAGTTTTTTCCTGTATGCGCAAGAATTGTCACGGGATTGTGGGACACCGGCCAGGCCATTTTGCGAGCTAGTGACGGAAGAGTGTATTGCGTACGACGAGTATCTATTTTTTGCTGAGCGGGTACGTGTTGATGTTGAGATGTTGAGTATGGGAAGGGGGTGGCTGCGTGGGCTGTTTCTACTCGTGTGCACGTGTCAGCTGATCTGCAGTCGACAACTCCCCGCCTTCATTGTTCTCACAAACCATTTTGCTCGCTTTACTCACTCCGCGGTAACCTCTTCCCCCCTTTCTCCCCGTCCATCTTCTCAGGCATACCTGGAGACTACTACAACTGTGGGGCCCAGCCCGGACGAGATAATTTCCCCCTTCATTCTCGCCTTTGATCCAATCCCCGCTCTTTCTCGACAGGGAAAACAGCCAGCAGGAGAGGAGAACAAGGCCGCGACAGCAAAACTGCGTGGACAGGGATCGTCGATGATGGACAAGAAGGAGAACGTGGACTTCGTAGTCACCAAATGATGTAGGAGTTGAAGAAATGATTCCTCCAAAAATGCAATGAAAGTCTGTAAAGAACAGAGGGTTAGGAAAGAGTGAGTTTCTCAATTGGGCTTGGGAGTAAAGAAGGAAGAGAGAGCGATTTGTCGTATTTCTGCGCTTCAATAGAAAATAATGTATGGAATCTGGTGATTTTTCATTAAAACATTATTTGCATGTACATGGTGATTTTTATCCACTTTGAATTCATTTCGTCGGTTGGTTAGATGAAAAGAAAATTAAACGAAAATTGACTGGGCCTCGTCGATTCCTGGACATGAAGAAAGACGATTTCCGACGACCCAAAGGAAAAGTCTAGAGAAGCCAGCTTCTTCTGGACTATCCTCCCTGTTATCGCTTTAATATTAATGATTCTTCACCTCATACAGGGTTCATCGATGGAATGCGTGTCTTCTTCTCCTACTTGCGCCAATCCAGACCTGCGAACGGGTCAGACGCTTGCGACGAATACTGCTGCTGCTGGTGTTGGCCATACACCGGAATATGCGGGCGGGGCCCACCCACCATCCCTTGGGAGGGCAAAAATCGTCGAGGTGGACCAGAAGCTGCACCACCACCATTCATCGTCATCATTGGCATCTGTGGGTCGGAAGGCCGCGGTGGTTGCGTCTGCATGTGAGACGGACGGTGGGGGTTCCTCCCGGAACCACAGCCACCATCACCAGAAGTTCTGTTAGCTTGCAAAGACCCATCTCCACTTTTCATCAACAGCATCGCAGACGCAGGCATGGGCCCCCAGGGGTGGGGCTGCTGGGAGGGGATGTACAGATTGGAGGAAGCAGAGAAGGAAGGCTGCTGCGGCGGTGCAAGGACCTCAAAAGGATCCTCTATCAAAGGGCGAGTCAGCCTCATCGCGGGGGGGACAGGTCGCGGGGGGGGAGCAGTGCAGGTCAAAGGTTGTTGCCTATCCGTAGGACAGGGAGGGACAGAAGCAGCTGCGAAGTGGCAAAATTCATTGTGGTGAGGAGTTGCGCTTGGCCCAGAACTCATGAAGCCGAATGCGCTGCCGTTAGTGCAGTCATAAAAATTCGATGCGGGCACCACTGCTGATGTCGCAAAGAATGTGGAATCTCCAGGCACAGAAGAAGAAGCCACAGTGGGTCCAAAGTGTTGCCAATCATCTGCTTGTGGCGGGGGTCCCGTCGGCACCGGGGAGTAGGACGGGGAAGCGCGAGGGGCAGCGCTACTCACGATACCGGAGTTTGAATTGCCCTTGCCAGTTTGAAAGGCAAAGTCGCCTGCACCTCCGGAAGGTGGCCTAGCTGTCCCATGACTGGCATCAACGATGGGACGATGGGTGGGAGTCACGGAGGGGAGCGTTGCTTGAGTGAAGTCGCCGAAAAAGTCAAGAAGGTCCGTGACGACTGGAGCAGCGACAGGAGTAGGAGCAGTGTCAGCCCGGACATGAGGAAATTTGGTTGTGCTAGTGGACAACATGCCTTCCCGTTGCTGCCGTCGCTGCTGCGTGAATGCAACGGACTCCAATTCACTTGAGACAGATCCAGGCCTTTCTGTGGTGGCGACGTAACTATTGGTGCCAGCGGCCTCCTTCTCCTTCCAGTACCGATTATGGTTGTATGCGTCGTTAACAAATGCTTTGACTTTATCCAGCGGATCGTCTGGCCGGAGCCTCAGGTGTCCCTGAAGCTTGCCAAGCCAGGTCAAGCGCGCATTAGCATTGCCACCCCCAGCAGAGTCTGAGAGATAATTAACCTCGGTATGGGTCCAGTTAGAAAGGCTGATGCTCTTGCACCGGTGAGAGAAAGACTGGTGTGCGCTTTTGCAAGTGTTGCAGACAAATGTCTGAAATTTGGTGCACACGTTATTATGACCCGCAATGCTTTCCTTGTCACAATTAACACAACGTTTGTTGTGAGGCATGCGACGGATCTGCGAGGGTTGGTTGGGTATGGAATGAATTTGGAATAATCGAATTGTGGGGAGTAAGGCCCTGAGGACACTATTGTAAGGTGTAAGGCATCACTTTTAAAAAACCAGTCAACCACTGCCGCTGTCCTTCTACTGCACAATACTACACAAGGACGTTGGGATCCCCCCCCCCCCCCCCCCCCCCCCCCCCCCCCCCCCCCCCCCCCCCCCCCCCCCCCCCCCCCCCCCCCACCAAACCCCCCCCAACACACCCCACCCCTCACACTCCCTCCCCCACCCCCCCCCCCC
>Ga0160420_100212_pt1 | contig 32437 bp, 27 predicted proteins | sample CelAP2metagpilot_FD_108197 | JGI IMG/M metagenome (GOLD analysis project Ga0160420, IMG submission 108197) | Phycosphere-associated microbial communities from algal ponds in Kailua-Kona, Hawaii, USA - Cellana AP2-5-5 metagenome pilot | ecosystem: Engineered > Artificial ecosystem > Aquaculture >... | reverse complement strand
TGATGGGCCCTTCGTCAGCAAAATGAAGGTAGCGCCACTTTTCACCATCGTCCTCCTTCATCAAAAGGCCAATGCAACCACACTTTTAGCACCAAAGAAGTAGAAAACGACAAGCTAGAAGGTTACAACACTACCACATGACCACACCCCAGAATACAAAGAAAATATATAATGTTAACAACTGTCCACGTTTGCTTTCCTTTTTTTCGGCGTTTTTCCTGTCCCTTTTCGAGGAGGGGAAATCTCCCTGATTTGACGGCTGCCTTCACCTGCGCACAATACATGAACAAGAATATCCTTTATAACCGTCCTCATTATGTTTTGTATCCCTCTACACTTTTTCTGTGGCTTTGAGACTCGAGTCTTTGCAGAACGACGTTTCACCTTTTGCCGGTTTACGCTCCTCTGCCCTCTCTCCCTCCCTACCCCCCACACGACGACCACCACCCTCTCACCCCACACCCACACACGTACTCACACACATACAGGGAAGTATGCGCAGGGCTCAGGAGGAGGACGACGGCCGGACCATAACCAAGCCTCTTCCCAACGACGTCGACTTTACCACGACCACAACGACGGCCACAACGACGGTCAAGAGCAGGGACCCCCTCAACATGGCCGGGGCAACCGCACCCGCCGGGCCACCTTCGCTCTTAGCAGCCAGTTCAACGACGACACACCGCGAGATGAAGACCAACCTCGCCGTCGCCCTGGTCGTCCGCGTGGGTCCACCAACGTTGCCGGCCGCCCCCGCGACCTTGAAGAAGCTACCTATGCGATCAAAGAGGCGCAGTGACACGTAACCGTAACTCACATCATCAACCTTGTAAGAGCTAACCTATGCGATCAAAGAGGCGCAGTGACATACTACATCTCAGCAGCACCGACAGCAAGCTCACCGCCAAGCCAAACAGCACCGTCAAGCCGCATATCGAGAAGGCATTCGCAAAGAACATGCCACACATGCTGCCCAACAAATCCGCGCTGGTCTTGAAGCCGGACAAGCCCGCGCACCACAAGAAGACATCCCCCCCGCCCCATTTACACCAGCCCCCCGACCGCTTGCGGCGCCGCATCGCACGCACGCGCCTGGACTTCCCCCCACCGTCCGTGCCTCCCTTTGCTTGAGTTACCTCTAACGGCACAAGCAGCTCCTCTACCTCGACGAGAATATGCGCATTCACGCAGTTCGCCTGGCTGGCCCACCTGACCACTCGAGTGGTTCGCCGACTTCCTTCTCGCCATTGGGGAAGGGCAGCCCCCTGCCCTTCCAGACCCGCTACACTCCCCGCATGCAACGCCACCGCCTCCTTCTCGCCACAAACATTTGCTGATCCCGGCCTTCACGCTCCCCGAAACACCTCATAAACCATATCTACGGCTCCTTTGACGACCCCGCCGACCGAGACCACGACTACCTGTCTTCGCCCACAGCCAGCTTTACGTCGCTCTGTCCAGGGTTGGGAACCCCAACAACATCACCATTATAGTCACTCATCCTCCCATCGATTGCCAGTTACCTTTTATTTCAACACCCAATGTGGTGTACACTGAATTTTTCCAACATATGAATGCCCCCCCCCTCGGGACAGCACCAGCCCCACCAACAACAAATCATCCAATTGTAGAAGTCCCCACAATTTTGTAGTTTATGTAACACACTGTACATAATTAAGAACAAAGTAATAAAGAACAAATCAAAATAAGAGATCGTGATTTCATGTAAACCAAAAACTTTCTTCTCCCTCTCCGTCTCTTTTCGCTTCTTCTACTTACCCGGACATCTCTCCTTCCCCAACAACTCACATGCGCTCCAGTTTCCCCGGCGACAAATACACACACCTCCATCACAACATCCACATTCTCCTCCACAGATGTCTCCCCTCTTCTCACCTCTTCTGCACTTTCTGTAACAACTTCTCTGACTACTGCAAGTCCTTTCGAGCACACACCCCGCAAAAGTGCGGGATTTCCAGCTAGTCGTCGTTGAAGGAAGAGGTTCGACGTCTAATTTCCAAAGCAATACGACAACCTACTCACTCGTGCTCTGCGCAGGCTTTTACAAACAAGGGCTCTGGCTTGCTTGTATCGCTCCGCTCTGAAAGGAGCAAGTATTTTGCAGCTATCCACCCGTCACAGATCATCATTCATCATTACCAATCGATCATCACCGTCATGACATGGTCGAAATGTGCTCTCCCTTACGAAGTACCCTGCTCCACCCATCCACCCGTTGCAGACCCAAAATACAGGCAGGAGACGTGATAGCCGCAGCATCATGAAGCTTGTCCTAGTCTCTCTCTTGCTCAATGCTGCACACGCCTTTTTCTTGGCGCCACCCAGTAAGCCCCTGCAACGCTTGTATTCTACGGCGGGCGCTATGTTGGGCTCCGCCACTCACCCGCTGGCCAACCGCAAAATCCAGTTCTCCGACAACGAGGACGAGTAAGTAATGCCCAATGAAGGGCTCGAGGTGTATTGTGGGCGTGCGAAGACAGTAGTTTGCTGGGTAGTTTTTTTGTGAAACGCCCAGGCCATAGATTTACATCCTTTGGGTCAAGCCATTTCATTTTCTACCCTCTTCCTGTCTATCATCTCGTATATATACATTTCAAATCACTTTATTCAATCGCACTTTCGCCTTTCCATCCCATCCTTCATATTCTCATCTCCTTCATTCCTCCCCCCCCCCCCCGCATCATCTCACCCACAGCACAGATCGTGTAACCCAAGTCCAACTGCTGGCGGATGGGAGTATGAGCTTCATATCGGACAGCACCATGGCAGTGGATGTGAAGGGGAGCTGGAAACCCGCCGAAGGTGGGAAGGTTTCTTTCCTGATGGAGCGCTTTTACGCGACCAGTGCGATGGATAGCAAGTACAGCATGGTCCGTATATATGAGGGGAAAATCACCATCTCAGGGAAAGCAATTTTAGGAGAGGGTAAAATAGAACAAGAAAAATACGATGCCCTTTTCCCGTGCGGCTTCTTTTCCCTTATTAGCGTGGATGATGGGCCGGATGATTTTTTTGAAAAGTTAGGGCCGGGGCACACGGTGATGCCGGGCGTGGATCAGTAAGATGACGAATAAAGGCTGATGTGCGGGTGGTGACTTTCGATGCATGCATGTGGATGTGTGTTTTCAGTGAGGCATAGGGAGAGGCCTACACAAGGTCAAGGGCATCCTGGTGGATCATCCATCTGATATTTTGTTTTTCCATTTTACATTTTTACAGGCCCCGTCATGTGTGTTTCCCCTGTCAATGTGAAGGAAGTTGTCATTGTCACTGTATGAGTTAGTGGAAAGAAAAAAGGAACACACACAAAGAAGATGAGCAAGTAATCGAGTGCTTAACTTCTCAGAGGGGGGAATTGCATACTGGCTAAATTTTGAATTTTGATCTGATTAATTTGGTCCTTGATAAACCCACCCCGAAAGCTTTTGTTTATTTTATTGAAGTCTTCCATCGCAGCCTAGTTGTGCCCATTCTTCTCTCCGCAATCGATAACCTACGCATAACAGTGCCCGCTGATCCAAGCACAAGCATCACGATCCATCGAGAGACACGCGCTTGACGGCCAGCGTAATTGATTTCGAGCAGAGTATTGAGAAGGCGGCAGTCAGTAAGAAACGGCGAATCGAGATTCTGGTGAAGGTGTGCGGGACCCAGTTCAACCCGCCGTCGCTCTGAAAGAGAAGGCAGTCCCGCAGTGCGCAATAGGTCGGGGACTATTCCCAAAGTTATTCCCCACAATGCAAAGGTAGGATCACCCTGTTGTCTCAGATACAAGCAGGAGAAATAAAGTGCTTCGACCTGGAGGAGGCTGGCGGTTTTCTGGATCGTGAACGGGAGGCGGAATGTTGACAGTTAGCTGGCCTAGCGGAGACTTTCCCCCGTCAGCATGGTGGTGGAGCACCAGAAAGCATCTGCTACTTCCTTCTCGGCAAGGAGTAGTTCCGTGGATCAAGTGTCGAGCTGTAGGAAAACAAACGACGCAACAAAAAAGGGCTTGGCAGTGCGCACGAAGCGATCTGGCAGCCGCCCTAGTAGATGAAAGTGTCCATCACCCGAAGCCAGGTCTATGCGCATTTCTTTTTTCACTCCTCTTACGGCACAATCCAAATCTGCTCCTTTGGGACGTGACGATCGCCCGGCAAAGCCACCTGGCCGCTCCATCTATCTTGCGGGTTATGGGCGGCGGCGAATGAAAAGCACTTCCATCCCAGGCCGGGCAGACTTGGGGAATGATTCGTACCAGGCTCGAAAGCTATGAAGGTTATGAGGGAAGGCGACGTGATCGATAGCAGCAGTAGCGTCTGCAGTAGCCGCTACGCGCAATATTATCGCAACAGCAGCTCGAGATGCGGCGGAGAGCGGAACGTGTGGAGCAGGGAAAGTCGAGGTTGACGAGGTCGCCAGACGTCTGTTTAGAAGCATTTCCCCCTTCTCGGCTTCCTCCATGCGTATAGTGGGAAACCTGTGTAAAAGTGTGAGATGTGGATAAAATTTGTACAGTGTGATAGGTGCGAAAGGCTTTCAAAGTTGAGGAAAAGATATTACGCATGTTAGTGCAGGCATCCGAGTATCGCACCCGCTCGAGCTTCCTTGCTACTAATTCTAACTTGTAATTGACATTTGTTCTTTCTTCAACGTCGCCAAGAAACCAGCCTGGAAGCCAGTGTGCCTGTTTCTGCTGTACATTTATGTCAATTCCTATCTACACACTGCTCTCAGTAGAGCAGCTGCTGCTCACGAGATTTCTTGCCGCGGCCGGACAGTAGTGATTTTTGCACATGTACATAAACCAATTCAAATATTTTCTTGTGTGGAGATGCGTGAAAACGTCCGTCTGACTCTCCTAGTCTTGTACCGCGACTTCTCCTCCTCGCCCTCGCCGCCGAGGCTCATGGGCTGACTTCGGTCGTGCCTTTGCAGCGTGAGGCGAGGGGTAAAGGATAAAATGCTGGACGATGAAAAATACATCGAAGGCCATGGAGAACAGCCCTAAAAAGAACTTGAGAAGGTCGCCATTGATACCCTTCCAATCGTTCGTCACTTGGCAGTCCACCACAAGTTGCATCACCGAAAAGAGGCCGCCTGTTTTGTTTTGGTAGATGAGGGATGGTGAAGAGGGGTTGAAACATTGGGTAGAACAAAACACTTGGGGAGGAAAGAATCTTGATGTTGCAAGTTGGATGAAACAAGGAAGAAAGAATGATCGAAAGATGGAAAAAACATATGGCACACCTACCTGTGAAGTCGCACAATATGTTGTGAATCGACCAGCCCGAGGTGGATTTGCGTATATAGTTTAAGTATGCTTGAGGTATGCCTTTAATGATTGTAATAAAGAGCTTCATATATGACAAAATGTACAAAAAATCAAGCCAGTCCGACGGCTTAGCTCCCCGCGCGCCTGCGACAGTCAAAGCCAATACGGTGGTGGCAAGCAATCCAAGCACGACCAGGGAGATGGGCCTCGAAAGTCGCTTTCTTTTTGGATCAAAGCCATCGTAATAGAACATTTGAGCGATAGTTACAGCAGTTATGAGGACGGCGTGCCCCGCAAAGACCACGTCCTGGATCGTCACTTTGTTTTCGTGGCCATCGTTCTGATTTCGATACGCTTGCTGGATGGAAGGGGCCGTCTGGAGAGCCAGTGCAAAAGCCGTATAGAATAAGAAGCCCAGAAAATTCAGGAGTTCAAAGTCCAGGGAAAGTCCTTCAGTAGTTTGCTGCCGGTAGTTAAGAAGAAGTTGCGGATAGAAACTGACAGTCCAGGCCAGGAAGTACGTCCATCCCAGAATATTTGAGAGAGCGGCAGAGGCAGGGTCGTGCTGAAGCTGCTTATTCTTAGGCAATGCCAAACCCAAAACAAGGCCAAGCAGCAGTAACACGACATATCCCAAAAGTTTTCGCCGCGCCCAAATGAGACATTGAGCTGTGCTGGCACCGCAACTTGGTGCTCTTGCAATCTCCTGATCCCTCTCCAAGCCGTTATGCTCCTCCTCGTCATTCCCCTGCTCCATCCGGAGGAGCAAGGGAGCTTGCAGTAGAGCATGAGGACTCTGCGCTGCCTTTTCCTCGTCATAATATGACCCGCTTCCTCCCCCATGGCGTCTAGGCATTTCTCCGTAAATATGTGAGTGTGTGATGTTTGAGTGAGAGTGAGGTTGGCGAGCAGGCGAGCGCGCTCGCAGCTAAAACCCCTTCTGTTGATGGAGGAAAGGGCCTTATGGGCTCCTGTGCGACAGTAGAAGAAGCACAAGACAGTGCTCTATGTATTCGTAGCCCCCAGGTAAGGTCGGCCTCGGGCGCGTCCATGCTTGTGTGTCGTTTCGTCTCTTCACGAGCCATGACGCCACCAGCCGCCACCAGTATCAGGATGCATACGTTTACAACAAAATCATTGTGCATATTGCCAGAACCACTCCCCCATTCCGATCCTGAGTTCACGCTGCTCACTTTTCCTCCCCCACAGAACTTGTTCGTTCACAAAGCAAGACCCCGCATCATGCTGGCTATGATGAGCTAGCGAGGCCGCAGCACAATTGCTCCCGTCTCTCCGCTTTCAGCATCAACACTCTTCATCCTCCGTCCGATTTTGATCTATGGCGCCGCCCAGTGCTGGGGGTAGCATCAGCAACAACAGCACGACCACCCACCCCACCATGCAGTCCCCAGTAGCTTTAGCGACAGAAAGAGCATTTGACGACGCTGCCAAGCCTGTTAGGGATGTAGCGGACAAGTGGAAGTTGCTCCCGCATTTCTTGCAGCTGCGCGGGCTGATGCGGCAGCACATCGACTCCTTTAACTACTTTGTGAACCGCGAGATTAAGGACATTGTCAACGCGGCGTCCAACCGGGAGTTGCGTTCTGAAGCCGATTCCAAGTTCTGGCTGCGGTACACCGACGTGCAGGTGGGAGAACCTTCGGTGGACGACGACGCATACGTGAGCTCGCGCATTACACCTTTCCAATGCCGTCTCCGCGACTGTACCTACTCGGCACCTATAACCGTGGACGTCCGCTACACTCGAGGACGGCAAATTGTTGTAAAGCGCGGCGTCATGATCGGCCGCATACCCATCATGCTTCGGTCCTGCAAGTGTATCTTGACCGGGCTGGACGAAGCCAAGCTGGCGGAGAAGAAGGAGTGCCCGTACGACCCGGGGGGTTACTTCGTCGTGAAGGGCGTAGAGCGCGTGATTCTAATGCAGGAACAATTGAGCAAGAATCGTGTCATTATTGAGGAGGATAACAAAGGCAATGTCAGCGCCAGCATCACTTCCTCGACTCATGACCGGAAGGGCCGTTCAAATATCTTCATCAAAAACGGCAGCAAGGTCTATCTCAAGAACAACCTGCTAGGTGACGACGTTCCTATCGTGGTAGTGCTCAAAGCCATGGGCATGCAGTCCGATCAGGAGATCGTTTGCATGGTCGGTGACTCTCCTGAAATGCTCGACGCCTTCGCCCCCTCCTTAGAAGAGCCATACCATCTCGGCATCTGTACCCAATCCCAGGCACTCCGTTACATTGGTGCCAAGATCCGCACCACCACGCAAAATCGTGGACCCGGTCCCTCTGGTATGGGCTTTGCGTACTACCGGCGCGCGAGTTCGCCGGAGGAGGAGGCGAGAGAGGTGCTGGCTTCTGTAATTTTGAATCACGTGCCTGTGGTGAATTTTGATTTTCGGACGAAATGCATTTTTGTTTGTCACGTTATTCGACGCGTCCTCCTCACACATCGCGACCGGAGCCAGCTGGACGATAAGGACTATTATGGAAATAAACGTTTGGAGCTGGCAGGGCAGCTGCTGTCGTTGCTGTTTGAGGATTTGTTCAAGCGCCTGAACGTGCAACTGAAGAAGCAGGCGGACCAAGGCCTGAGCAAGCCAAATCGGACTCAGAGCTTCGACGTCATTAAGTGCATCCGCACAGATACGATCACTAACGGCTTCATTCAGGCCATTGCCACTGGCAACTGGAAGCTGCAACGTTTCCGCATGGACCGGCAAGGCGTGACGCAGGTTCTGACCCGCCTCTCCTATATCTCCTGCCTCGGAATGATGACGCGCATCAACTCTCAATTCGAGAAGACCCGCAAGGTCTCCGGCCCCCGCTCTCTCCAACCCTCCCAATGGGGCATGATATGCCCCGCTGACACCCCGGAAGGCGAGGCTTGTGGGCTGGTCAAGAATTTGGCGTTGCTGGCGCACGTGACGACGGATGAGGAGAGTGACCCCATTCGGGAGCTTTGTTTTGACTTGGGAGTAGAGGACGTGACGCTGCTGAGCGGGGCCGAGATCAACGCTTCCAGCAATTACCTGATTTTTTTGAATGGGCTTATTGTCGGCTGTCACTGGCGGCCATTGCGCTTTGTTCGCTTGTTGCGCTTGCTGCGGCGAAAGGGGCTGGTAGCGGAGTTTGTGTCGGTGTACTTGCACGAGGTGCAGCGCGCGGTTTACATTGCTACAGACGGCGGCCGGGTCTGTCGTCCTCTACTAGTGTGCGAGAGGGGCATTCCCCGCCTGACTCATATGATGATGCGTCAGCTCTCTGCGGGCCTCTTGACGCTGGCTGAGCTTATTCGAAGCGGCGTGGTGGAGTACGTGGACGTAAACGAGGAGAACAATTGTCTTATCGCTTTGGCTCAGACAGACCTGACGGCAAAGCACACCCATGTGGAGATCGACCCTCTGACGGTTCTAGGGGTGGTAGCGGGCCTCATTCCATATCCGCACCACAACCAATCTCCGCGCAACACCTATCAGTGTGCTATGGGTAAGCAAGCGATGGGCACTGTGGCTCTCAATCAATACGAACGCCTTGACTCCTTGCTTTACGCTATGGTCTACCCCCAGAAGCCCCTTGTCACTACCCGCACCCTCGACCTCATCAACTTCAACGAGCTTCCCGGTGGGCAAAACGCGGTGGTGGCCGTCATGTCCTACTCGGGCTATGACATCGAGGACGCCGTGGTCCTGAACAAGGCCAGTCTCGACCGTGGCTTTGGCCGCTGTCTCATCCTCCGCAAGCACCAGACCTCCCTCCGCAAGTATGCCAATGGCGCAGCCGACAATCTTCGAGGGCCACCCGAGGATACGACAGCAGCAGCAGCAGCAGCAGCAGCAGCAGCAGCAGCAGCCGCCGCCACTGTCACCCTAGCAGGAGGGGGAGGCGAGGGAGGGGTGGCACATTACCCGGCCCGGCGGGACCCTCGATTGCGGCGTTTCGAGGCGCTGGATAGGGATGGGATCTGCCAGGTGGGAGAGCGGCTTGAGAATGGATCGGTGATGATAAATAAGGAATCGCCTGTGTCGGTGGCAGATCTGAATATGGGCAGCGGCGCTGAGCCGACGCCTTGTAAGCCAACGCCGCTTTCTTACAAAGGCCCGGCACCAAGTCATGTGGATCAGGTACTTATTACTTCCAATGAAGGAGGAGACTTGCTGGTTAAGGTCAGCTTGCGCCAGTGCCGACGGCCTGAGGTGGGCGACAAGTTCTCTAGTCGTCACGGGCAGAAAGGTGTGTGTGGGATTATTGTGGCGCAGGAAGACTTGCCTTTCAATGACGATGGGATTTGCCCTGATTTGATCATGAACCCGCACGGCTTTCCCTCCCGGATGACGGTTGGCAAGCTGATTGAGTTTGTGGCAGGCAAGGCGGGGGTAATGATTGGTCGTCAGGCGTATGGTACGGCATTTGGGGAGGAGTTTGGAAGTGCCGATCGGGTGGCTGCGTGCTCGGCGACGCTGGTCCAGCATGGCTTTAGCTACGTCGGAAAGGAGATTATCACCAGCGGTACGAGTGGAGAACCGTTGCTCACATATATCTTTCAGGGGCCTGTTTTTTACCAGAAGCTTAAGCACATGGTCATGGACAAGATGCACGCGCGTGCTCGTGGGCCTCGGGCGGTGCTGACGCGGCAGCCGACGGAGGGCCGGTCAAGAGATGGGGGGCTGCGGCTTGGAGAGATGGAGCGGGATTGTTTGATTGGGTATGGGGCGTCGTCTTTGTTGACGGAGCGGCTCATGATTTCGTCAGATGCGTTCACAGCCACAGTGTGTGAAAACTGCGGGCTGCTGGGGTATGCTGGTTGGTGTCAGAGCTGTAGGTCGTCGGAGCGTATGGCTGACATCCGCCTGCCTTACGCTTGCAAGCTCCTGTTTCAAGAGCTGCAGAGCATGAATGTCATACCGAAGCTCAAGCTTATGGAATTTTGAGTGTGGGTTGGGTTAGAGGGGATAGTGTAGGCAGAAAATAGGTGGCAATCAAATAAAATCAAAGCATATACGAAATATTGAGAGACAAAAAATGTACCGTCTCATTGCACGGCAGGGTTTCATTTTGCTCTTTCTTTTTACTTGCATCCATGTTCATTTGTCTTTCCCTTCTTCTTTCTCATTGATCTATGCCACGACTATGCTTGCTCTGGATTCCTTCAATTCCAGTGTACATGGCCTTGTGTGCTTTACGTCCTCACCCTCTTCTCGAGAAAATAGACTCCTCGCTTGCACTAGCCTTCTCCATGAGATGGATAGGCTTCAGAACATTGGCCTTGTTAGTGTCCACAATATAGCCATTACCAACCATCTCATCCACAATGAAGTGTGCCTTTTCTAAATTGAACATGATGTCGAGCTCGCAGACGCTCTCAAAGTACTTGTCCAACGTCTCCACTAACGCATGAATGAACTCCAAAATGCCCAGCTCATTCTCCCCTCCCCCCCCCGCATTCCCATCCCCACCGCCGGCCGCGACATCATCCCCGTCCACGCCAACAATGAAGAAGAGTGATGCGTACCGCCGGTATATGACCTTATGCCCCCGGTACTCGATGAATTGACACTGCAATTCGGACCGCGACAAGCACTTGCGAATAATCTCTGCTTCCAAGGCCACGCGCTCCGGGATACTCATCCATGTGTAATAGCTTGAAAGCCGGGTTTGGCCTTGCTTGTTAACGAAGAGAATAAACTTGATCATGTTACCAAGTGATGAAGCTTGGGCTGGGGCAGGCGCAGAAGCGTGGCAGAAGGTGGCTGCGAGCTGAATGGTGCGGCGGGCACCGCCAAAAGCTACGCCTAACCTAGCCTTGGCAGCCCTGTGGAGATGAATAAGTAGCCAGATGGCTGAGCCATGCAGAAAGGGGCGTGGTTTCTTCCAATTGCATAAATGCTGCCGCTACGGGTACTGCCGGGTATGAGTTGGCCATGGGACGAGGAATGATGTGCGACGCTTACATGTGTACTCTAGCGAACATACTGATTTAAAGTGTGTTCGATCTTGAAATGCCTTCTGTTTTCATGCGAATGTCTGTGCAGATATCGAACTCTACCTAACACAAAAAAGCTAAATTGCCCATCCTCCAGCTGAAGCTTACCGTCCGTATAAGAGATTTCACGACGACAAAAAGGGCGTGGTATATACATTTGAACGAAAGGCAACGCCACTCGGAGCCACCGTCACCACGCCATGAGACAAACGGGGACGGTAAAAGAGAGGAATAACTTCAAATTGACAAAATGTACAAATGTCTATAAGAAAGAGGATGCAAGTATCTATTGGGATTAATATAAGCGGGATCCTGAGATAGAACGAATCGTTTTTTCTATATTTTTATTGTGGTCAAGAACGGGTATACATGTGTCAGAGCCACACAAGCTTTTGGCCGATTTTCTAAATCACATCCCACAATTATGAAGTCCACGCAGTAATTTAGCTTTTCTCAACCTGTACAAACTGTGAGGACGCTACTGGTACAAATAACTGAGGCATGCTGGACGCAGCGTTTGCTTTCTGACCCCCCTATTAACACAAACACGAAGCTGGCCTGAATTTTTTGCGTCCAAACATTCCGCCGACACTTCTTCTACGCACTGCAGCTGGTCCGCGTCCAAAGGAATCTCATGCCGGCCCAGAAGGCCCTGAATCTCTTGCAGCGCCAACGCATCGATATTTACTTCTTTCAAAACAATTAAACATTCTCCACCTAACTTACCTTGACGGACCGCTCTTTCTACGCATTTCTGGAAAATTAAAGGGTTTTGGGCGCCGCGAGCTTGGGGGCACAGATGAACCGCGGCTTCATAACAGTACATTGTGTGCTGCGTGCGCTCATCTGGGTGATAAGGCTCTCGGAAGTTACCCAGGATACCTTCTTCGCCGCCAAACTGCGGGTCGAGACGATGGGATGGCTGCGATGCTGGTGGTAAAGGAGGGCCATCGATCGTCGCTGGCGCTGATTGACGATCTTGTTGCTCTTGGTCGGGTTGCTCTGGATGTTGGTGCTGCTGCCGCTGCTGCTGGACTGGAAAGTCCTTCGAAGGTGTCAGAACGGGAGAACCGTGCAACAAACCACATGACTGTGTGACATTATGAATTGCCGGCATCTAATAGTAGGTCGGGGCAGAGATGTGACGGGGTTGAGTTGACGAGAGACAATCAATGTGTTGGATTAGCATACAAAAGAAGATGTAGAAAGAGGGGGAGCGCGGCGGCTCGCATTCATCAATGTGTGTTTTATTCAAATATCTGAAGTATTTGAGGGTGACAAGCATGAAGTCCTCATGCTTGCTTGACATTCGTAAAGAGAGAGAGAGAGTCACACACACACTCACACACACCCTTCCACTCTCTTACCACGCCCCACCCTTCGCAGCTGATTTCCGAGACGTCGATGGCCTCGATACAGGCACACATTTCGTCCGGGTGGTCCCGAAATTTTGATGCAATTTTAGATGCTGGGCTCCCGTCGTGCAATGAGGCCTTCTCATCAAAGCGCGCCAACTCCTCCCTACAGGCCGCGCTCAAGACAAATTTCTCCTCCTTTTGTGCTTGCAAACAGGTTGTGATTTGGTCGAGGTCGATACCTCCAAGCAGATTGCCATGCTGCTTCTGCAAGAAGAGTGCCTCCTTCACATCATCGATTTTCACGTCCAAGCACATCCCCAGCGCCCGTGCGGCAAGTTGCACTCGAGCGGTCTCTGCGTAGGTGCATTGCAAAGTCAAGCGCTGCTGCTCACCTTCATAGCCAGCTGAAATTCGAGCAGCTCGACAGAGATGGGCGCCTAGGAACAGGTTGAAGATGAAGGGGACAAGATGGACCATGCCTTAACGCGGTTTCGGCCTAGTCTTACTGGGACAGGACTGGCGGGCGGGGGCCTCCAGCCGTTGGTTGGGTGACGCCGCCGCGCGGTAGGACCTCCTGTGCAATAAATGACCAAGTATGCAATTTTCAATCAGTCGTAACGTAATTAACCAAAGAGATGAGATGTCCATCACACTACTACCACGGAGCAGCACCAAGAGGGAAAATGCAAAGCTTGGTGGGGTCTCGTCCTCAATGCAAAGCTTGGTGGGATCTCGTCCTCTTTTTTCTCAAACGGCGGCGAAATAGCGTTCGTAAGGAAGAACGCAGAAACGCAAAAACGGCTTTTTTTACGCTACTCTATTTTATTATGATTTATTTTAATTTACCTTGATGTTTTACCACAGTCGATGCTGTTGGTGCGGTTGCGGCCGTTTGCAGTGGTCGTTAACGACACCTGCACTTCCTCCCGCACCATGGTTTGTATGAAGAAGGAAGAAGAAAACGACGACGACGACGACGACGACGACGACGACGACGGAGGTTCCTCCTCCTCCTTCTCCTTCTCCTCCCCCAAATCCTCTTAATCCTCGTGCTGCTGTCTCTGCTTCTGTTGTGCTTTGGGGAAAGGTATGATATGGCATCCCTCCTCACACCAAAAGCTACACCATGTCAAAAATAACGCACAGCAATCGCGTGGCTCCAGAAATGGTGCCTGACGACTGTGGAGCACACTGCAAAAATCAACATAGTCATTCCTCGCTTTTCTTTATCGTTTCGAGCAGCTACTTACATTCCCCGACAAAAAGTCTGGGAGGATCGACGGCTGTGAAAACCGTTGGGTTTGAACGGGAGATAGATCTAGGAGGAGTGTCAGTGCAAGTTTATGTTCATACTGTATGTATGAATTCATGTACTTATGATGCTCGGTCAATGGCCCGGCAGGTGAGGGTGAGGGTACGTGCGCTGAGGGATTCTTCAAAAACGTCGAGATAAACATGGCTGCCACATATTACGCTAGTCCGCTTTCTCATTTGTGTATATGCCCGTAGGCTAAATAACGAACAGTATAGCGACCGGCTGGGACCAGATGACAGCAGCTGTGATAGCAAATTTTCATTTGTACTGATATCCTTATTGCTATATATGACAAAACGTATGTAACAAAAGCAGGGGACAAATTATTCAGTACGTGGCACGCACTCCCCGTCTCATGTCTACAAGACGTCCATCGCAGAGACAGAGACATGACGATACGAGGAGACGGTTGAGAGATAATCTGTATCTGTGCCTATATTCGTATATCAAACACATGTAAGGTGTTCATCATCTTGTCTACCTGAGCTGGACCGACTACTATACAATACCATGCTTGTCAGGTCACAGACGTAGGTGTCATTTTTATTCAATCTGGTTTCCCCCGGACATCTCCAAGCCACCGGCCAAGTCCCTCCGCAATAAGAGCGTCGATGATGTTCGAGTCGATGTCTTCTCGTCAATCCTGGGAGGCATGTCCCCGCCGAAAACGGTCCAGAATGAATACGTCTCCCTCATGAAGTTGCAGAAGGAGATCGTCATGGCCAAGGAGGATTGCGGACTGTAGCTCTGAAATATGCTAGGCTGTAGGTAAAACCGCGCGATAAAGAGGAAGAGGAAGGCTTGTATTGACACAACCAGGCTATATGCTTGAAGTGCAGACCTGGTGCTCTGTTCCTCATAGAAAGGGTCTCTTGCGGAGAAGATCATTGCAATGACGAAGTCCTGGACGGCGACAAGAAGAATGAAGCCTTTCACAACCATAAATGCAGCAACGGGGTTGAATTCCGGCCAAATCTGCTGATAAACTAGATGATAAGTCCTTCCAATCGACATAACCGCATAAATGAGGGCCAATAAACTTAACAGTCTGAAGCCGCGCTCCCCCAAGTTGGCCAGCTGTCCGTGGGCGAAATGCTTGGAAATCGAACTCGCCGCCAGAAAGACAGGCCGTGAGACCATCGCCTGCATGACTGAGGCCTTTAGGAATGTATAAACGCTCCGCGCGCTATTGAACCGCATCGGCAAACACAAGCAAATGGAAAATTGCAATTTACCTCCGCTAGCTCCGTTGGTGCCGGCCCCATTCACCGCGGTGGAATTCCCCTCCATTTGTGGTAAATCCGATGCCAGGCGATGCATGACTTGCTCCTCACCTCCGGCCCCGAGTACCATCAGGCCAAAGAAACTGAAGAGAGCGTAACCATCCAAGCCAGCCATACATATGTCCCAGAACGGCTTGCCGCGTGTGACGTAGCCAGTGAGCAAAAGGAAAATGCTGTACGTAGGTGCCAGGATGAAGAGACGGGCTGCGAGCTTTTGTAGGGGCAGAACATAGCAACGGGAGGCGTGCTCTTTTTGAAGGAGGATCAAGAAGAGGACTGTAAGGATGCCGAAGATGATGTTCGGGGTGATAGGGCCGCCCTTTTCCACAGAGTAGGCCATGGTCGAAGCGCAGAACGATAGCACTGCGGTTCAAGGAGTAGCCGTGCCTCAGGCGAGCTTCTACTTTGTCTTGAGCCTGTGCAATGTGGTTGCAAGGGGTGGATTCGTAGCAGTAAATATGTTGTGGCACTCGTGCACGGGATGTACGTCAAAGCAGACGATCTGGCCCGGGGATAATTGCCAGCACACGGGGGTTATGGCCGTGCAACAGGCCACATGGCTACGGTCCGCTTTGGCTTGATCATGCGCATGTGATTTGGCATTGCAAAGGGGTGGGAGTGGCGCATTCAGGACGCTATTGGCATGTACTGTACATTCAGGGGGGCGAGGGAGAAACGTAACATTTTCCAATTTTGTTTCGACATGGTTCCCATGATGATGATAATTAACGAAAGCATTCGAGCTCAAAACCTTTCGCAGTGGGACTTAAAGCGTGGTGGGGGGTCCTCTTAATTTCTTTCTGATGTTCGATACTTTTCTTTTTGGTAGTGGTCGGAGGGGATTTCAAGGGGTGGGTTGTATGTAAAGGCACGAGTACATTGTGTGGCTTTAGCAACCGCGTAAAGCCATGGCCCACGGGTGCCTACAAAGAGAAAAAGTGTCGACTAGTATGTCGCGGAGGGTTTCTAAATACTCAAGAACAGGTAAATACGATAGAGCTTATACAACTCGCAGAAATGCAGCCGCCGCCTCTACCTCCTTTTACACAAAGCATCTCCTCCACAAAGTATTAGGGGGAACAAAGAAAGTAATAGGGGGAACATAGTGCAGTAGTTTTGTTCAGCAAGACTGCCGAGCAAGATTGCAGAAATCTGTGACGATCTTTAATTCATATTTGATTCTTCTTGCTTAAGCTGGTCTATATAAAATGACGTTTTAAAAACAAAGGGATGGAATGAGATCACATCTCCGGATCCCATCTATCTACTCGCTCGGTCCCACAGTCGGTCTCGGGCTGGGGACAGATGCCACCGCTGCTGCTGATGCCGCAGAGCTCGCCTTGCTCACAATCGTGTCCGCTTTCTTCTGGGCATCAACCAAAATGCTTTGCGCTTGGGCCTCAGCATTGGCCAGAATCTTTCCCTCGCTCGCCAAGGCCCCTTCCGCTTGCTTGCGTGCTTCCACGACAATCTTGCGGGCTTCTGCTTTGGCTTTTTCCAGCACCTTATCCGCCTGACTGTCTGCTGCGCGCAACGCTCCCTTAGACTGCTTTTCGGCATCTTTGATCATGGCTTTTGCCATGTCCTCGGCTGCCGAGGGTGCCACTGATTGAGATCCGGCCGTCATGATATCGGCGACATCCCACCTGACGATTTTGACCAACGATCTTGTCGCCAGGTGAGACAAAATACCTGTGGGTCCGAACAAGAATGCAAGCGTCAAGGAATGCGCCGTCCATACACCATTCCGAAGACCATCCAGATAAATCCACCGGCCCACAAACAGATCTTGTGCAATGAAGTGAGCCCATGCCGTGGCTGTGCCCGCCTCGCTTCCCAAACCTTTGCCCAACCCGGTGATATCAGAAATAGACGCAAAGCCCTCCAACGCTGCAGGATCCTGGAAAGCCAAATATGCACTCCATGTATACGCCAACGCCGCGACCAGAATGGGAATATAGGATGACATAAGCCCCTTGACCAGGCCGTTGTTCGGGGTCAATATGACGCTCACCCAAAAAGGCAAGACGATCAAGTTCTCGGTATTGAAAAGGTTGCGGGGGGTTCCCACCGATCGAAGTACCTGCAAAGCCGGTGATAAGGTCTCTGCGTCTTTACTTAACTCTCGTGTCGCCTTCTCCGTGAACTTGGAGACGAGGGAAAATTTGTCCGAAAGCTGGCTCTTAGTCTGGTCAATAAGAGGTTGGTACGGCGTGAGCACCTTATCCAACTGCTCCCCTATGATGGCGCCTGCGTTTGAAAACCTCGAGCCAACAGCATCGCCGACTTGTGTTTTAAGCACACCCAGCTGCGCCTTCACTTCTCCACTCAGAGGGATGCTGTCCACGTCTACAGTTGGCAAAGATGGGAGGGAAGAAAGGGAGGGTAACTCAACAGAGCCTCCTTGTTGAATTTTTCCGACCGTGTCCTGCAGATCTTGTGCGAGTCCCTTGAGGCTGTCGATGGCTCCGGGCGTCGCGTCTTGGGCCGCCTTGAGCGCACCTTCTAGTTGAGAGGAGAGTTCTGGTAAATTCAATTTGGGCAGCGATTGTATGATGTTGGCCGGGATCTCGGGGGCTTTGGGGAAACTATCCATAAGCGCCTTAGCGTCCTCAATGTTGATGGAGGGAAGTTGGTCTTGCAACGTGGCGCTATCTGCTGCGAGCATGATCAAAGGCCACTGCTGCGCCATTTCGTGCAGCAAGGAAGCCTTCAACACTAGAGTCCGAGCCCGAGACGATCCCGGTTGACGTAAAGGTGGGCGCACGACGAAAGCAAGGACGCTGGAATACAGCAGAATGATGACGACGACGAGGACGCCTCGAGCAGAAGACGAAAGCATGCTGCTAGAGGCTGCCAAGGAGTGGACAACGGTTACCTGCTTCGCGTGCCTTTGAGTGGTGAACAGGGAGAAGGGCTTGAGTATTGTTGAGCTGCTGGAGATCTTCGACATCACGAAGATGAGTCTAGGTGGTGCCTTATCTATACTTGGGTAAAGTTAACGGTAAGTGTGGGGGCAAGATTGTTGTTTAATTGATTGATTGGTTGATTTAATGATTGTTGGGCTCTCCTTCAACCTCCTCTCCGGCAACAAGTGCAAGTCACATGTTGAACGGTGAGATCTCACACCTTGTGGCACAAGGCTTGTGCCCTCCTCAACCCTTCATAGAGACCACAAATCCACGGCTTTGAGACTCAGGCTTTACGCCTCGGGTATGCATCACTACACTTTGTTTTATTTCCAAGTCATCTGGCGCTTTACATTGGTCCTCACTTTCGACTTCATCTCTAAGGATAACACATATTCTACCGTACCCTACTCCTTTCCCCATCCTACCCTTGTAGCATCAAACCACCATGGCGCCTCATAACCAGGAGGTCGACCAGATGCAGAGCCGATCCTCGCCGGCCTACCTGGGATGCGTGGCGGAGCTGGTCAAGGAACTAATGCACGCCTACGATGCCCGCCTCCCCACAAACTTAACGCGCTTGACGGCCGACCTGGCCCGGAAGCGGAAGCTCAAAGCAGTGCCTCGTTTGATGGACATTATTGCGGCCGTGCCTGAGGACTACCGAGACAAGCTTTTGCCATTCATCAAGTCCAAGCCCGTGCGGACAGCCTCAGGCATTGCCGTGGTGGCCGTCATGTGCAAGCCCCACCGCTGCCCACACATCGCAATGACTGGCAATGTCTGCGTCTACTGCCCCGGCGGGCCTGACTCGGACTTTGAATATTCCACGCAGGCCTACACGGGATATGAACCCACAAGCATGCGGGCGATTCGGGCGAGGTACCATCCCTACGCGCAGACGCGCGGGCGTGTAGACCAGTTGAAGCGCTTGGGGCACAGCGTGGACAAGGTAGAGTTTATCGTCATGGGTGGGACGTTCATGTCCTTGGCGGAGGATTATAAGGACTGGTTTATTCGGAATTTACATGATGCTTTATCGGGACATTCGTCTGGGAGTGTGGCGGAGGCTGTGGCTTACATGGAGCAAAGTCAATGCAAGTGTATCGGGATCACCATAGAGACCCGCCCGGACTACTGCCTCAAGCCTCACCTGAACGAAATGCTCACCTATGGCTGCACTCGCATCGAGATTGGGGTCCAAAGTATCTATGAAGACGTGGCGCGGGATACGAATCGAGGGCATACTGTGCATGCTGTCTGCAACTCATTCCAGCTTGCAAAGGACTGCGGATTCAAAGTAGTCACGCACATGATGCCTGACCTCCCAAACATGGGCATGGAACGTGACTTGGCCGGTTTCCAGGAATTCTTTGAAAATCCCCTTTTTCGGGCTGATGGCCTCAAGATCTACCCTACCCTCGTCATTCGTGGTACAGGCCTGTACGAGCTGTGGAAAACAGGCTGCTACAAAAACTACAACCCTGACGAGCTGGTTGACCTGGTGGCAAAGCTCCTTGCCCTCGTTCCACCCTGGACCCGCGTTTATCGGATTCAACGCGATATTCCGATGCCACTTGTCTCAGCAGGAGTCGAAAATGGGAATTTGCGGGAACTCGCGCTTAGACGGATGGCGGAGTTGGACTTGCCTTGTAAGGACGTGCGAACGCGAGAAGTGGGTATTCGGGCAATTCATCAGAGCACGCGCCCGCAGGAAGTCGAGTTAGTGCGCAGGGATTATTGTGCGAATGGTGGGTGGGAGACATTTTTGAGTTATGAGGATCCCCATCAGGATATTTTGATTGGGTTGTTGCGGTTGCGGAGATCTAGTGGGGTGTCGTTTCGACCGGAGATAAAGTCGGGGCAAGCTTCGGTTGTAAGGGAGCTACACGTGTATGGTTCCGCGGTGCCGGTGCATGATCGGGACCCGAACAAATTCCAGCACCAGGGGTACGGGACGCTGTTGATGGAGGAGGCCGAGAGAATTGCCTGGTTTGAGCATGGGTCGGAAAAGTTGGTGGTTATTGCTGGGGTGGGGACGAGGCACTATTACCGCAAGTTGGGTTATGAATTGGATGGACCTTACATGAGTAAATGGTTGGGAGGGAATGAAATGGGAGAGATGGAAGGAGTACAACGTTATATAAGGGGGAAGGAGGAAGGCTGGAGGGATGAATTGCAGGGTTTAATGCTATGAGACGATCAAGCTGTTGAATTGCGAAATAGAGAAATAAAGTGTTCAAAACAATGTACAGAAAAATGAGAGTCTCTTTTCCAGTTGAATCGCGGCTCCATTTTTTCTTTCTCACATAACGGCCTTGCCTTTCAAATGTCCAGCCAATCTATACCAGCTTAATTTATTTACTTTTCCATGGGCACACTTCCCGTAAAAGATGCACCACCCAACCTTCTCAGCCGAAAATGTACATTTACTCAAAGCTTCCCGCATAACGAGCTCTTAAGCGACGGCCACAGGTGTTGATTTGACCTCGCCAACGCCAGAAACTCGTCAGCGCTCAACGTCCCATCCTTGTCTGTGTCCGCCGCAGCAAACGTCGAGTCTAAAAGCTCCGTTGTCACGTCAGGCCACAGCCGCCGTAGTACCTTTGCAGTGTCTTCCTTCGAGAGCCGCCCCTCCCCGCTCGAATCTTGAATTTTAAAAATCAAGCGCATGGCTCCATCAAAACCGTCGGTGCCTTGCTCGTTCAACTGAAAAGGTAAGGAAAAAGGGTAAGGAAAAAGGGAAGGAAGGGAGGGAGGGATTGTTAGATGGATGAAGCTGGAAGTAAGTTTTAAATTGGAGAGAGGGAGAAATTTTGCGAAGAGAGGGTGAAAAGAAGGGAAGAGAAGTTATCGAGAAGGACATCGAGAAAGGAGTGAGAGATGGGAGGAATACATACCAGTGCTAAACCTGTGGTGTACTCCACCAAATTGATCACTCCCCGATCTTGCACGTCTAATACACAAAATAGACTCCTCAGTGCGTCTGAATCCTGGGAGCCGAAAGCTTTGATGAATTGAGGGTATGACAACAGCCCCTTCCTGTATGTGTCAAGCTGAGAGAAATCATGCAAGTATTCTTTTGCTTTGGCCAGGTCGATTTCTAGGATCTTTCGCATATTCTTCAGCTCAGAGATGCAATCACGAAGACCCCCCTGGTACCCTAGCTTCTTCGCCTCCATTAACAGCAAAACGTCATCGAATGAGTGATCACTAGCAGGCACGCCCAACTCTGCGGCTATCAGCCGCCTGACATTTGTGCTAAACAGCAGGGGGTCAGCAATTTCAGCGGCGTCGGGATTATAAACAGGAAGGAAAGTAACATTCATACAGTTCCATGGCTGACACAGCAATTTAAACAGAATCTCGCCGGGATGCGGCCCACCACTGACCCATGATGGATCGCAGATCTTGTTGGAGGGGTAGGATACAGCGACTGGTTGCACGCTTACCCCACCGGCGAAAGAGCCGACTTTGAAGCTGATCACGGCACTACCGTTCGTGGTGGTCCCTTCTGGGAAGACGAGGAGTTGACGGTGCCACAGCCCCCTTTCTACTTTGGAGCGTCTCAAGATCTCGTCGGCGACAGTGGTCCGGGAGTCTTTATCGGTGCGCGAGACAAAAATACATTGGACTGTGGGGCGGAGGGGGAAGAGGGAAACGGGATGGGGGAGAGAAAATGCCAAGTTAAAAGCAAATATGAGGTGAATTCGCTCGGGGTCGGCTCTGCTCTCTGCTTCTCGTGCCACAATCAATCCATCCCTAAATGTTACTACTTGCCTTGCTGCATCAGTCCTCCAAAAAAAGGGATAGCAGCGTTTTCCCGGCGGGAAACAGCCATGGACAAGAGGCGGCCAGGTAGATAGATGGCTTCACAGAAGGAGCAATGGTTGGAGACAACGATAGGAGCGTGTTGTGGGCTTGCTTGCTTTCCTTTGATGGAGATCCAATGGTAGCCCAATGCAAACATAATCCCGCGCGCAAAGAACTTCATGGGATGCTGCAGGTTAATGCGCCATCTAGGCATGGGGCGCTCTAGTTCTGCGCCAATGGTAGAGAGCTTCCCGAACCCATAGGCTCCAAGAAGTGACACGATGAGCAGGAGCAGACGGGGAGGGATGAGCACTGGACCGAAGACCGCACATTTAAGGCGCTCCAGCCTATAGATCTCCCAAGTATTGTTCATGAAGGGATTTTCGACGACTCCAGTCGTGGCGAGAAAGGAAAGCTTCCGCATCACAGGAGCTTTGCGCTCTGGGGATGTCGAGGGGGAGGACGACGATGCCAAGGAAGACTGCAGCATCCCTGCAACGACATTGGGCTTGGAGGACGATAGATTTCCAGACAGAAGGGACACAAGATCAGACTCGGGCAAGTGCGCGGCATTCTTTTCGGTCTCAATTTTCTCCAGGTCTTTCAGCTTCAGCCATCTCAAGCGCGGGTTTGGACTGGAAAAGCGGCCGAGCACTACGTAGATAGTGACTGCGGCGCACGTATAATAGGCCAGCAGGGGGGGCATTGAGCTAGATATGATGGTCGTTGCCATGGTTGTGGTGGTGGGAATCCTTCCGTGGAAATTGAGGAGCGAGGCGAAGTGTCCTGTGTGTGTGTAAAAGGGCAGGCATGAGCGCCGGGACGGGGCATCTCGGTATCTCACGCATAAATTACAAAACAAAAATCAAATGCACTGTAGTTCTTTTCTGTCGTAGCTCGTAGCTATTCTACAATCCTAGAACAATCGCATGCAATCTGAAGTCCTCCAGCAATACGAGGAGGAGCCTTCCAATAATAAATTTTGCATGTTTTCCCCCTTATTCTTGTCCGAGTTGGTAAGCGACCTTGACAGCTTTTTTACCTCAGTCCCTGTGGGTCGGACCGAAGCTTTTGTCCTTTCATCTTCCTTCACAATCTTCTACTGTCACCGTGTACCAAATGCTGCAGCACGGATACAGAGCTTCCTAGGCATGGCCATTACTGTCCATCTATTCGCAATAGGAGTCGTTCAAAATGTCACATCGAGTTTATCCCCCGGGAGCAAAAAGACGTCACTCGCGCGATTTTGGCCACCAAGGATGATATCGTATCGCACCCACCACCCACCCACCCACGTAGTGAGTGTCATTTGCTTTGCTTTTCGCTAATATTTTGCCACCTCTCTCCCAAAAATCCAGAAACACGCGTCGTCAAGCTCCCAGACGCGTGGTCAGCCATCTATTCATGGTACGGCAGCAGCACAAAGGAGGCTCCAAAGGTACGTGGGTGGGGATGGCCCGACGGTCGGGAGTGAAAACAGACACATAGGCGGAACAATTATAGGGGTAAAGCATATGAATTTTGTGTTTGTAGGCAGAGCTTGAGTGCTTGGATGCTGTTGTATTGCTGTTTGAGCACGAGAGGCTATGGCGGGTAGGTTAAGAAGTCGTGGCTGGGATTAAGCAATCCCGCACTCGTTCCCACATTGTACCCATGGTTTACATGACTGACTAAAAACAATGCACGCATTGGTCCTTGAGGGCCCTCTTCCTTAATCTCTCTCTCTCTCTCTTGCGCTTTCGCATCAGCGGGGGTGATGAGATGCGAGGCGTTTCGTGCTGTCCTACTTCAGTAATGTATCTCTCACTCCTTTCTATTTGAAAACATTCAAGATTATCCATATTTCACATCTATCTTTCTCTCCCTCCCATATCGACCTAGCATACTTCCTATAGCTCTTATCTACCAATTGTGAACCTCCTGTCCCTTCCCTTCCCGATTTCATCCACCCCAATCACTCACAGCCCCTGCTAAAAAGCGCCAAGGTGCACCTGAAATGGACGAAGACATGTACGACGAGGTGGAGCAGCACCTCAAGGCAAAGCAGCACGAGGACTTCATTGCTCTGAGTGGCGACAAAAATGATGATGGAGAGAGCGAGGAGGACGAGGAGGGTGTATTTGATCTGGATGTGGACACGGAGTCGAGCAGCGGAGACGATGATGATCAAGAAGACAACGACGAGGGCGAGGGTGAGGACGAGGGCGAGGACGAAGAAAGTGACAACGAACCATCGAACTGGCGAACGCAACAATCGTCGTTAGTGGAGCGTGCCGGTCTGCTTTCGGACGAGGAGGATGAAGACGAGGACGAGGCAGCTGGTGCCCGGAAGCTCCGGCAGTGGGGGAAGCACAAGCAGCAGTATTACAACGCCGACGCGACGGATTTGGAGATAGGACAAGATTTTGGGGATGCTGAGGAGGAGGAAGCGGCGGCTCGGGAGGTAGAACAGGCGCGATATGATGAGATGGACGATGAGGACTATGTGGATGGGTTGGAGGGATCCGATGGCAATGAGGACGAGGAGACAGATAAGACTCTCTCGGCTCGCTTGAAAAAGAAGGAGGGAGCAAAGCAAGGGAGAAAGGTTAAGACAAAGCTGGCTCCTCTTTTAGGGGATTTTGCCCTGTTGCAGGGAGGGACCAATGATAGGGGGGATGTGGAAACGGCGCTGGTGCGAAAGGACCTGTCGAAATTAAGCAAGGCGGGCAAGCTCCAGGTGCTGATTACGGACTCGCCTGAATTGCTGGCGATGTTAGAGGAGTTCAAAGAGAAATTGGGTGAGCTGCGTTATCGAGTGGAGCCCTTGGTGCCTTTGGCGCGACAGGTAAGAATGGGAGGGAGGGAATGGTACTCTTTGCCTAGCAGGTAAGGAGGAGGAATAGGTTTGAGGTCGAGATGATTGAGAAGACATTGCAACTTTCGAAACCGCAGGCGGGGATAAAAGCCTACATGGCAACCATTCCCACGGCGGCTAATTATGTTGCTAGATTAACTGTCACCTATGTACTATCCTACATTCCACCTGAGGACTCTTTCCCTTCTCTTTTTCTTGGCCCCCTGTCGCGTTTCGTCTTTTGTCTTTTCCTTCTCTCTTTAAAAAAAGGAGGTAGGGAGGGCAAGGCAAGACAAGGGAGGGAAGCTGGGGGAGAGAAGTAGGGGGCCACTTTCTCTATCGGGCGAGAATGCTTGTGTCCATAGGAAATTTTTGCACTTTCCTTTCTATAACTTGTAGCATGTTGATATATGCCGTCGTTCGATTTGTCTTTTTCTCTCATGTTTTCAAGTCCGTTTTTCCCTACTTGTCTGCTTGTGTTTTGCCTGCTTCCCCTGCCTTTTCGGTTTTTATACGCAATCGCTTCAAAATTTCTAACTCCCCACGTCACTTCTCTCCCCCACCCCCCACCCGTCCTTTCCATCAGGGTTGTATCGGCTCCGCGCGTCTCACGGAAGAAGGTGTCGCTTATCTCGAAGTTAAGCAACAACTTCTACTCAACTACTGTTTGAACCTGACCTACTACCTGCTGCTCAAAGCAGAAGGCCGAGCCGTCAAAAATCACCCTGTCATCGGGCAGCTGCTAGAGCTCCGTGCTGCATTAGAAAAAATGAGGCCTCTCGATGCCAAGCTCAAATATCAACTCGATCGTCTCTTGCAGATTGCTGCTGCCATGCCTGCCGAGGCCGAGATCGGGCCGACAAATGGCCACAAGGACCCTCTGTCCTTTCGCCCTAATCCGGACGCCTTGGTGGGTAAGACTGGTGGTGGTGATTTGGAGGAGGATGAGAAAGGGGAGAGATCAGAGGCGAATGTGATTGACGATAGGAGTGTGTATCGTCCTCCACGGATGGCGGCGGTGCCGTATGGAGAAGGTGAAGGTGCGGAGGGCGGGCGGAAAAAGACGAGGAAGGAGGAGGCGGCGGCGCGGACGAAGCTGGAGAGGCTGCGGCGTTCGGAGTTACTGCAGACACTGACGGAGCAGTTTAGCGACAAACCTGAGTTGGTAGCCGAGCGCGGAAATATGCGGACAGCGGCGCAGCAGAAGGTAGAAGAAGTGGAGGAGGAACGTCGGCGATTTGAAGAGGATCGCTTCATTCGTTTGGTGACGTCGAAGAAGGATAAGAAGGCACGCAAGACCGCTGATCAGCAGGCGCGTTTGGAGACCATTACAGACATAGGGGATTTCCATGAGCTTCAGGCCTCACTGACTGCCCTGCAGAAGATCAACCGACCGGTGACAGCTGTGGAGAGTGGAGCGGAGGCGGCGCCACGGGAGAAAAAGGGATTGAGCGCCCTGCAAAAGGCAGTTAACTCCCTTGCACAGAAGGAGCAGACTAAAAAGCGTCGGCGCGAGGCAGAATTGGATGGAGATGTAGACATCCCTTATCGAAAGCGGGACGAGACGATTCGCGTGCGTCGCCTCGCACCATCGGCGGACGACGAGGAGGGCTTTGGAGGAGAAACTGGGATCGGCGGCACGAAGAAGAAGAAGGGGGTCAAGACCGAGCAGACTACGCATCTGAAGGCGGACGAATATTTGCAGGCGATGAGTTTGATGGAGGAAGACCCGTTGTATGAGGAGGTGGTTGCAAGTAAGGCCAAACGCAAGGCGGAGAAAGCGGCTTTGTACGCGGTAGAGCCCCGGTATGGCGCAATGGAGGACGAGCTGACAGCAGGGGCGTTGGGGGAGGGGGACAAACGTGGAATCAATCACGATATTTTGAAGAATCGGGGATTGACGGCGTATAAAAGCAAGTTAAATCGGAACCCGCGAGTAAAGAAGCGCGAGGCGTACCGAAAAGCGGTTATCAAGCGCAAGGGTCAGGTCAGGGATGTGCGGGCCTCGGAGGCGGGGAGTTATGGCGGTGAAACCACGGGCATTAATGCTAAGGTGGTCCGTGTGCGTGGTAAGAAATAGAGAGGAGGTATACATGTTTTCTTCATATGGTAGGGGATGGACACTTTTTGTTTTTAAAATCTGATGGTAAGAGAGTGCGTGATAAAAAAAAATGGATACGACCAAAGAATGTAACGTCGAGGCAGAAATGAAAAAGCAGCAGCATTAACAACTTTGGAGCACTAAGGAGTCCCCCTTCTTTATTTTTCTTCATCTTCGTTTTCTTGTTTTTCTTCTTCTGCTTCCAGTTTTATCTCTGAAGGATCACAAACGGACTAATGAGAGCAGACGCGAAGGCAATCCTCTCTACCACTCCTCTCATCTTTAAGGAGAGAAAGAGAGATCGTCATCCTGGCTTAGCTCGCTCAGAGCACGAGAGCACACTCTTTCTTTCTTCGTCACCAAGCGCGAACTAATCAGTCACGACACGCAACGGGTCGATGTTTTTCCAGGTTGCCTCGCAGCACGAGCCCCTTGATTTTTTCTTCTGGTTTCATTCCCATCATTCTAACCCATCATTTTCCGATACTATCATTCCAGAATCGCCTCGCCTCGCTGATCTGTTGTTCTTGCATGATGCCTATAGCTTTCCTCGAAAAAGAGAGGACGGGGGCTGCGCAGGAACAGGAGCAAAGGGAAAAATAGACGGTGCCTTGCTGTATGTACATACCCTAGCAACTCAGCTCGTCTTCAGCGGCTGAAGGCCCCTTCCTCTCTTTTCCTCACTCTCCGACAATATCACTTACTCACACAACCGTTTATGCGAACAGCTTACGCTCATGCATGTGCAAACCGTGTACCCCACCCTCGCGCTGTGCCGCCGGGGAGCGCACCTCAAACCGAAGTAAACCCGCATCCCGTCGCTTGTGGAGGTCAGCCAAAGAGACCGAGCCCAGATCTTGCAGACCGTGACGCACACCCGTGGTCAAGTAAGGGATATAACGAGCCATGGACCCCCGGTCTGTCACTGCACCGCTCACACCCTGAGCGACCTTGACGACGGCGCCCGAAGCGAAATAACGCTTTTCCGACCCCTTGGCCATAGCCTCCACCGAACCCATTCCTCGGTACCGCTTCAGGCGCACGCCATCTTGGTAAAAGTACTCCCCAGGAGCCTCCTCCGTCCCAGCCAACAACGAGCCCATCATCACACACGACGCGCCCACGCAAAAGGCCTTGACAATATGCCCCGTGCTTCCGATCCCACCATCCGCAATAACAGGCACACCAAACATGCTCGCCAACCGGCTCGTGTGGTAGATAGCTGAGCATGCCGCGCGCCCTGCCGCGCACACCTCTTGCGTGGTACAAATAGAACCGGAGCCCATCCCCACGCGCAGACCGTCCGCCCCAGCCCTTATGAGGTTAAAGGCTTGGTGGGCCGTCACCACGTTGCCAGCCACCACCTGCACCGCCGGAAAAGTCGTTTTGATGTGATGAATCATATCGTACTGGAACAAAGAATCGCCCTGCGACGAATCAATGATGATGACGTCCACCCCAGCGGCGACGAGGGCAACGAGACGGTCCCGGTCGTTTGGGCGCGTACCGATGGCGGCCCCGCAAAGGAGCTGCTTGTTGGCGTCCTTGGAAGCCAGGGGATAGTCGCGGCTCTTTTTAATGTCGGCCCGGGAGATAAGTGAGACCAACTCGCCGGCGTCGTTGACAATGGGCAGCTTGCCCTTCTTAGAGGTACGGATGATGGCATTGGCTTGCTCGAGGGTCACGCCGTCCTTGGCGGTCACCACGTCCGTTACCATAAGGCTAGAGAGCTTCGTGTCCTTGTCATCGACAAAGTCCACGTCCCGACGCGAGATCATCCCCACCAACTTCCCCCCTAACTTGCCGTTCTCCGTGATGGGGAAGCCCGCAAAGCCCTTGGCTGCTGTGATGGCGTCCACGTCACCCACGGTGTTGTCAGGCCCAAGCACGACCGGATCGTGGATAAAACCGTTTTTGTACTTTTTCACCTTGTTAACCATCTCTGCCTGATCCTCAATGGTGCAGTTGTAGTGGACCACGCCGATACCCCCGTGCAAGGCCATCATAATGGCCATCTTGTCCTCCGTTACCGTGTCCATAGGCGAAGAGGCCATGGGCGTCTTCAAGGCGATCTTGCGTGTGAAATTACTCTCCAATACCACATCATTCACACCAAAATTAATATGTGCGGGCATCAAAATCAAATCGTCGTAGGTATACGCAACGCTGCCCTTCACGTCCTCAAACACTTCCGTGGCGGTATAGCCCCCGTTGCCCTTGGGCAGCAGCTTGACCAGCTCCTCCCACTTGGCGGTCTTGGGGTCGAGCGGCGCGCCGTTCATCTTGCTTGTTTGCTTGGATATACAGGGAAGAGGGGTCTATAAGATGTGTGTTGGAGAGGGTGGTCAAGTGAGTTTTCTAAAGATCAGATGAGACGGTGGAGCAGAATATGGAGGGGAGAGGTTGCCATCCGATTGATTTGCACACATGCAGCTCTCCTCAAAAACAGGCTTGCGACTAAGCTGGGGAAATGAGTGAGTAGATACGACTCAGGCAGAACAATAAACTTGGCGGGCGGCCATGGAACAAACGCTTTCACAGTGGACCAAACAAAATACCACAGGGGAGGTTTGTTTGCCATAGCAAAAAACAACTGCGTCCTCCAACCTAAGGACAGCTGCACTGGCACGCCCTTGGCTGGCAGCTGCAGAATCGCCTTGCATCCTTGGGCATTCCCCAGTCCGCAATTCAATTTGGCCAAGTTAAGGGGACAGGACGGGGCGTGGGAAGGCACTGGACAACGCAACAAGAAAATCCCCGCGTCGTGACTTCGTAGTAGATAAGGACACAAAGGTCTCCTCTGCCGGCGTTGACTGCTCATGGACATGCCCAAGAAGACGTAGGAGGCCTTCCCGCTAAGAGATGCGGCCATCCGCGACGGCAAAAGGTTGTAGCGTCCGGGAATGGCCGCGGTGGAAGAGCACAAGCACCAACCGCGGGAGTTGCTTGTGGATGGTGGTTGAAGCAGAAGGATGGAAATGAATGAAGTTACATTTTAAGGTTGTTGGGGATCTGGAGCATGCCGTGTCGGTGTGTGCTCAGCTATCACACAAGCCTCATTCTAACTCTGCATCACCTGAATGTTAGACTTTGTTGGTCCATGGCGCGTCCATGACGAATAAGCCAGGCCGGAAGTGGAGAAAAGACTCTCTTCGGATGAGGACTCCTTGGAGGCGATGCTACATGTTGCCTTGACCGTTTGGAGATGCTCCATGAGTGCGCGTCTTGCTTTTCACCTCCTTGAGTGTTGGTCCACATAGACCACGAATGCAAGGGCCACGTACAAGACCCTTTCCCGAGAACCACCAGTATGCATTGTAATTCTTCTTCCGCCTCGCATTTTAGAGGCGCAGAGGGCCGGTCAAAATGCCCCTCGGCACGAAAATGGGCTTCGCCAGGACCTCACCAATCATCAATGCGTACTCTTCTCATCCTTTATGCCCCTCCCCTAACCATATGACAGGCCCGACGCATACCTCTGAGTCAATCCGGAGAGTACAGGTAGGCGGTGAGCCCTGCGCAAGGCGTGTGCGCCCAGTACATCCAAAGCAAACAGCCAAATCGAGACGCGCGAACGTGGGAGGGTGAACTTGCCTACGTGGCATATCGGTCGACGCCTCTCCGCTTTCCTGCCTGGGCACATAGATACATCCTTACCAAGAAATGACCATCAAACGGACGCTGTCGATATGTGTTTGGGATTGGAAGAACGCCACCGCTGAGCGACAGCGTCCGTCATCATCGTCAGCGGCTCTCGGAAACCCCATCGGCCACGGTCCTTTTTATTATTTTATGTCCTCATTGTCGCCACAGTCCTCCTCGAGATCATGTGCGCCGTTGAGGACGGTGGTGACAGTTGTGGGAGATAACCCGTCTCAAGCAGTCTTCCCGCTGTCATCATCGCCATCTTCCCTTTCGAGAAAGACGACCCCACTTCGTTCATCCCTCTACTTTTCCTTCATCCCCTACCTTCTCGTTGCCATCCTCCTGCTGCTGGTCCCGCAATCGGTGCAATCTTTCAAGCCATCAATCTTCCATACTCGCGCCAACCGCTTGGATCAACACCCTGGCCTTCCTTTCCGCTCATCCTTGCTACATGGCAGTAGACGGCATCGCCCAGCTCCAACCATGCTCCTTGGCTGGCTTTTCAAGCCCAAGGCCGCCCCGCCCGTGGCACGGAAAGGACCGCTGACAGTGCTGATCCTCGATCCGGTGCGACGGGCAATTGAGCTTTTTCCAAACACTAAGGCTGTGGTTGAACAGGTTTGGAACGTCTTGCCTCTGGCGTTACGGGCACTGATCAATCCCCGTGACCTCTTATTGTTTCTCACCACTCGCCTATTGTACCGGAAGGCTTGCCGGGCTTTACATGCATTCCACCAGTTCCTGTGGAAGCGCGGGGGGATTTTAGACGAGCCGCGTCCGTACGAGGACTCAGTGCTGGGTTTCATGGAACCAAAACTCGGCACTCTCACCTCCTTCATTGGCGTCACCTACATCATCAATGTGGTACTTTCCTTGCTCGTCGACATTGGCTGGCGCGTCCGGGCGGACTCTGGGCGGCTGATGGCCTCTCTACTCTATATTGCATATGGCGCGTATTTTGTAAATGAAGTCAAGAAGCAGTACCTCACCAGCTGGGTCCCCTCTCTCCAAGAAGACCGTCGTCGCTCTTACATCATTGATCGGTCCTCTTCCGTCGTGCTCTGGATCTTGGCGACCTTCTCGTGCATTGAGTGTGTTTCCTCTTTTCTTAAGGTGCCCCTCTCCTCTACGCTTGCTTTTGGTGGATTCGGAGGGCTGGCGTTCGGGCTGGCGTCCAAGGACGTGGTCAGCAACTTCTTCGGGGGGGTCATGCTTTTGTTCACTGAGCCGTTCACCCCGGGGGACATGGTTTCATTTACCACTCGCGGCACGCATTATGAAGGAAAAGTAGAGCGGGTGGGTTTCTACCAGACCCGGCTTCGAGGCAGGGATACGCGACCGACGTATGTGCCTAACTCAGTGTTTGTCGATACGATGGTCACAAACATGGACAGAATCACGCACCGGAGGTTCGAAACATCCTTTACTCTACGCTATCAAGACTTTGAAACCTTGCCAGAAATCATCCTGGAGATTAAAAAGGCCTTGCGTGTTCTGCCAAAGGTGGATGTCCTTTCCCCCTTTCGTGTGCATTTCACGCAATTCGGCTCCTACTGCCTCAGCCTTACCGCGTCCTGCTACTTTGCAACCAAGAGCTTGGACGAGTACCTCTACCTGCAACAGCTTGCCCTGATGGAAATCACACGTGTAGTGACGGAGTGCGGCTGTCGCTTCGCCTACCCCACCACGCACCTCGACCTGGTGCCCAAAGAGCTAGGGCAAAGCTTGATCACTGGTGTGGTGGACTACCAAAACGAACTCGAGCAAGTAGCAGCCGGTCAAGGAGGGGGGGGGGGGCAAGGGGGAAAAAATCAATGAATAGGGGGGGGCCTTCTGGATTTGGTTCGGGCTTTAAGGGGCGGCCCCCAAACCCCATTAATAATTGGGGGG